>WNFW01001613.1_pt1 | contig 15192 bp, 13 predicted proteins | sample 5400131 | NCBI WGS metagenome assembly WNFW01 (sample SAMN13153362, study PRJNA577476) | soil metagenome | isolation source: 20 cm soil or saprolite under grassland replicate 1 | place: USA:California | collected 2016-06-15 | reverse complement strand
GCGAAGATGTCGCTCCAAGCCACTTCGCCGCCGTACGCCACCACTACGCCGACGACGCGCTCATTCTTCAAACCTGAAGTGGCTTGCGAGAAACGGCGCTGCACTTCGTCAACGAAATCATCGATGGATACGCCGATGGCGCGCGACTCGTAAATTTTCTCGTAGGCTTCGGTGCGTCCATTGCCGGCGATGGCACTTTGGAGATTGTCGGCGGATATTTGAGCGCGAGGGGCGGATGCAGCCGCCTTCGAGTTGGTGCCGTTGCGAACGGAGTCCCAGACTTTTGTCTGGGCCTGATCAACAGCTGCGCTTTCGCGGACGCTGGGATGCACGATGGTTTTTGCGGCTGCGAATTGCGAGCTGCCGGTCCAACGGCCGTGCTCGACGCAGAAGACGTCGAGAGGGAGCGGGGGAGCGCCAGCGGGAACGATGCGGTCCTTACCGATGACGCGATCCTGCTTGCCGCCGCTGACGAGTTCGCCGGCGAGGAGCAACAGCGGGCGCTTGCTGCGGTTGATCAATACCAGCTGGTTGACGGAGGCACCGGGGGTGGGTTGTGGAAGGTACACGCGGCGGCCATCGCGACCGCGAACCAGGCTCTCGGAACCTTGCTCACGGACGGCCACGTCGCCGGTGGAGAGACCTTCCTCAAGAGTGAGGAAGGGACTGGTGTCCTGGCTGTAGGAGCTGACGACGGGGAAGACGGAGATGTTCTCGTAGGTGACGGGATCGAAAAGCCGCCAGTCGCCCTCAGGTCGAGACGAGGGAGCAGCAGGGGAGCCTGGCACTGACCCGACGAAAGCCAGGCCGCCAAGAGTGGTGATACCGAGAAGTCCGCCGATCAGGGCGGTGAAAATCGAACGTTCCATGAAAGCCTCCTGTGTGTGAACCCCGATCCGGTCAGAGAGAACCAGCGGGGATACCACTCGCAACTAGTTAGAACGGCGAGACGGCGAAACCTTGCAGAGGAAGTGGTTATTAGTTCTTAGTCAGGAAGAAGCGGCGGGCCTGGTGAACCAGGTGCGGGCAGAGGGACCAACTAGAATGCGAGGCTGCCTAGTAACAACTGAGGGCTAAGAACGAAGAACTTGGAGCTAAGAACTAAAGACTTGGAACTTGCTTTTGCCCCTTCAGCGGTTGGGGTCGCCGAGGTTGACGCGAGGCTTGTTGCGCCTGGACTTGGAGGCCTCGCCTTCCTGTTTCTCGTATTCGGCGAGTTCCTCGTCGGTGTAGGAAAAAGAGTCGCGCGAAGCGAACATGGAGTTGGAACGGGCGGCTAGTTTCTTCTTCTTGCGCAGGGCGCCGAATTCGTGGCGGACCTGACGGATGGGACCCTCGATGGCCTTCACTTCGACGAGCAGGTCGCTGACTTTTTCGAGAAAGTCGTGAAGATGGTAGGGGCGAAGCACGTAAGGAAGACGCGCGGCTTCCAGATGGACAACGTATTGGCCGCTGGCTAGTTCCGGGATCAGATACAGGACGCGCACGCGGCCACCGTCAGCCGCTGAGACACTGGCAAGCTCGTGCAGGGTGACGAAGGCGGGACCTTCGACTCCCGTCAGAGCCACATCGGCAATGACAAGAGACCATTCCCCCGTTTTTAGCTCGGCCAAGAGCATCTGGGTGTCAGCCACGATTCGGACGCGCCACCCCTCGGAGTCCAGGATCTGCTTGACCGCACTTCCACCCGGGGCATTGTCGTCAAGGACAAGAATGCCGACCTGTTGAGGAGTGGGGATAGAGCTAGTACTCACAATACATAGTATAACGCCAGGACGACGCCGAGAGGCGTGGAATCGAGTGGCGGCGACGTATCGGGCAAGGGTGGTCTGAGCCCTGTCGGTACCCTGGGGGGAGCAGGCTACTGTCCAACCACATAGTTGCTGCCCGTGAGAAAACGCTGCAACCCGGTGGAATCCCAGAAAATTCGATAGATGCTTGGACGATGCGAGGGATCACTCCCGGAAAAAAAGACTTGCAGGCCGTCGCGCGACCATTCCGCAGCGCGGCCCGACTGGTCAGGCGGGGAGAGAATGACGCGGCGTTTCGAACGCGGTTCGTAAAGGAAGAAACCCGAGGCCAAGCCCGCGGAGCCAACCGGAGCCCCAGCGGGTGCCGACAAATAATCGGCCGAGATGAGCAGCAAATCCGAATTGAGGGGATTCGCGCGAATCGTATCCGAACTCATGATCTGAAATGCGTTGCCGTAAATATCTTTGAGCGCCACGGATTGTTGCTGGTTGTCTTCACTGAGCCAGTAAGCGTTTTGCGTGTCCGTTGCCAGGACGGTGTGGTTGTCAACCCAGCCGTGGAGAGAATTCACGGACTGGGAAGAAAAGAGTGCGGCTGCCTCGGGCATTGAGGCCGGGAGAGACCAGACCTGCCACGATTGATCCAGAGCTTTGAGAAAAGCGACGCGGCCGTCATCGGGGGACCAGAAGGCTTGCCGCACGAGACCTTGCACCAAATCCAGCGATTTGCCGGTGTCAAAATCGTAGAGAACGATGGTGCGATCGGGACTGCTTTTTGAATCGGAGCGCGCGAAGAGAAGCCTCTTGCCGTCGTGGGAGAGAGCCAGCTCGGAACCAGCATTTGCTGCGATCTTCTTCGTGGAGCCGCGGCTGAGAACAACGTTGCCAGCTGAATTCAGGTAGGCGACGGCGACGGGAGGCTTGAAATTGGTGATGGTTGGGGCGGACGGCTTCTTTTTGTCGGCGTCAGCGTCTTCGTCCTCGTCAGGCTGATTGTTGATCTTGGGGAAGAGCTCGGCGGCGACGCGGCCACAGCCCTTTAGAGAGCCGATTTGCGAGTGATCGACGGAGGCACGGAAGAAGTATTTTCCCGCGGGCGGCGGCGCGGAAGTCAGCGTGTCGTTCGAAGCGTCAGTGCAAGCTTCGCGAGTCAAGTGAACGGCCACAGCCGCGCCAGTGGCGGAGTCCTTGGCGTGATAGGTCCAGGAATCGGCGGCGGCTTCATGGGTAACATCGGAGGGTTCGAGAGGGATGGGGGGGTAGCCGGGGCGATCCAGGCGCTCAGGGCCTTTTTGGCCGATCCGCAGGCTCCAGTTGGGATCGTTGCCAAAGGCAAGGATGAGAATGGGATAGTGTGTGGATTGAGGAGCCTGGGGACCCGCAGGCAACTTTTTTGCCGGAGAAGGATTCTGGCCGAAGGACCGCCCAGGCAAGCCAGCAAGCAGCACAGATGCCGCGAACAGAACGTGTTTGGACTTCCGAAACATGCCGATGACAGTTCTCCCGGATATTGAGAATACTCCGTGAGGGTGAGGTAGGCAATTGTCTGCGAGGTCTCGCGAAGAGGCGCGGTATCCATGGAGGCACGGCGGAAGGGGAGAATGCCAGGAGGGACGGCCTAATGAAGAAAAAGCGAAAATAGTGCTTGACTAAGCGAACAAAAAGCGAAATACTGCGGCGTGCTTCGAGGTGGGCTATGTCTCCAGTTCACTCCCCATCGGCGCCGAGTTTTCGGATTCGACGCCGCAACGCTTCACCAACCACGGTAGGACTCTTTCCTGAGTGCCCTGATGCCATAAGCCCAATGAAGATGGCCAGCGACGGTTTGGCTGGCGACCGTAAAACGGTCGGCGCCCCAGTTGCTGACCAACGCGGCAGCAATTCGAATCAAGCGACGGCGGATTGCCCCCCGGCGTCCAGGACCCAGCACGGAATCCAAAACCGTGAAACAAGTCCGATTCGAATTGATGCCGCGGCGCCCCCGGGACGTGCTCAAGCGCGACTGGTTGGCATTGCCCGCCTCGCAGCATCCTCCCCGCCGGCGGAGACGCAAAGAAAATCGGCGGAGCGGCCGGAGTATTTTTTGTTGCCGGTGAAGTCGATATTAAACCGGTGCGATTCGAACCGCGTGCCGTTCGAATGGACCATCAATCCCTATCGAGGATGCGAGTTTGCTTGCAAGTATTGCTACGCGCGGTACACGCACGAGTACATGGAGCTAGACGGGTCAGAGTTCGAGAAAAAGATCTATGTGAAGAAGGATGCCGCGCCGCTGCTGGCGCATGATATTTCGCGCAAGTATTCGTACGCGTCGGAGAGGTCAGGCGGCGAAAAGCCGGATCATATCGCGATTGGAACGGCGACTGATCCGTATCAACCCGCTGAGCGGGAACACGGGGTGACGCGGGCGTGCCTGGAGGAATTGGCTAAGCCCGAAGGGTTGAGCATTTCGATTATCACGAAGTCGAATCAGATCGTGCGCGACATCGACGTGCTGAAGAAGATCGCCGCGCGATCTTCTTTGCAAATCGACATTACGGTGACGACAATGCGGGCGAGACTGGCGCGAATGCTGGAGCCGCGCGCGCCGCGGCCGGACCTGCGGCTCGTGGCGGTGAAGGAATTGCACGCCGCGGGATTGGCTGTTGGTGTGTCGGCGTCGCCGTTGGTGCCGGGAATTACGGATGGACAGGGCGAGCTCGAAGCAGTCGCGGCAGCAGCGAAAGAAGCGGGTGCGCAGTGGTTTTTCTCGGGAGTGCTGTTCTTGATGCCGTCGTCGGCGAAACAGTTCCTGCCGTTTGTGCGGCAAAAATTTCCGCGGCTGGCGAAGCAGTACGAGCGGTGGTACGCGAAGAACGGCTACGCACCTGAAGAGTACCGCCGCAAGGCCTCGGAGCGCGTGGCGCGGATCCGCGAGAAGTATGGATTCCGGCCGCGGCCGTGGGTGGAAATAAAACGAACAACGCCGTGCTCGCAATTGTCCTTGGGTTGGGAAGCGGCAGCGGAAGTACCACCAGTGGGACAAGTGCAGTCTTGCGCCGCAGGATAGGCCGCCAACAAAGCGCACAGCCAGGAGTCGCTGTGCTACAAAAAACCTGCTAGGGGACGATGATGCGGGGTTCTTCACGCTTGAGTTCGGGGGCCTGCGGGAATTGGCCGCGAAGGAATTCGATGAAGCGTCGCGAGCGGGGGCGGCCGTTGGTGCGCAACAAACCCATGCGGTAGAGAAAAACCAGTAGATGGAAAAGTTCGGAATCCCTGAAGCCGGCTGAGCTGGCGCGTTCGGCTTGCTGCCTCTTGAGTTCGGAAATAAGGGCGATCAATGCAGCGTAAAGCTCGCGCGGCAGCGGCGCGTCGGGCGGTTTTTCGTAGATGATGCCGGAGCTCAGCGTCTTGTAGGTCTGAGCGAGGGCCCGGATGGCGGCGAGGACGTCAGCGTCCACGGTGGCGGGCTGGACGGCCCAGAACTTGGCGATGGAAAAGGCCAGCGCGGCCATGAGCTGCTGGTGGGTGTAGACGATATCCTGAGGGATTTTTTCGTCGAGCAGCGGCGTGTCCGCAGGCAGGGAGCGCCGATGCTCGTCTTCGTAACGGTGTGCCGCCACGAGATAGGAGCAATCGGAGGGGCAATCGATCGTGACTTCGCGCTCGGTGCCGCAGCAAACAGCGCAGATCTTTTCGCCCTTGGCGGGGCAGAAGCGAACGGCTTTGCGCTTTTCACAGATCGGGCAGGACACGGAATCTCCCTGAGAACGTCGGAATAGTTCAGCAGAATACGCGGTGCGGCAACAAAAGACAAAATCAGGCAAGGGAGGTAGCGGGTGAATTTGATGTGAACGAGCCATTTTCAAGCCTCATCCAAAAGTCGAATTTGTCACGATTTGGCTCAAGTGCTGGATGGTCGGACAAGTGGGGGAGGTTAGATCTTGCCGCTCAGGAGCGCTAGTTCCGGTACAGAGAGTGTGGCAAGAGTTCTAAAATCATCCTAAGGGCGCGCCACCTTTCATGAGAATTTCTCACTGAAAGCCTGTCCCAGGATTTTCCCATCCTTAGCAGGGACTGCGAAAGAAAGCGGATAGCGAACCTCTTTCAGAATTTGCGTTTGAATCGTGCCCTCAATCCTGTGTGGAAGTCCCGTTACCATTTGGGTTACTCCGCTTCACAACTCGCTGTAGTGTCGTTTCGCGCCACTTATCATGGTTTTAGCATCATCCTTGGGAAGCTTTCCGCGAGGTGCAAAATGCGAAGGTCCGTTGTAGTTCTGTTTGTTATCCTGCTGGCCTTTCCAACGCTAGGGGCCGGGCAAACCGCACAGCAGAAACCAGCTTCAAGGAGGAGTTCGATTCCTACCGCAAAACCAGCAGCTCCTTCGGCCAAGCCCGGGGAGCAACCGTCGAAGCGTGCATACGCCGAACTATCGATCGGCGAGTTGATCAGCGAAGATGCGAACCGCTGGACTGACAGAATGGCAGCCCATGCCGCTGTGGGCGGCTTCGTTACCCAGGTGACAAAACGAGACGACGGCGACACAGACATTCGCATCTGTGAAAGTCCGAAAGTAGTGGGCATGGACCGAGCACACTGCATCATGTCTAAGTGCATACCGAAGATTGCATGCGAGATACCTCAAGTCGGAAAGCCGATCACAGTTAAGGGGATCACCCGATATGAAGCCAAAGTGGGGACTCACTGGTGGGAGATTAATCCGATTGAGCAGATAGAAAAATAGCCCGCAACCCTCACTCCTAGCAATGGCGCTACGGCCCTGGAGCGCTCCTTGCTCCCGCTCGGAGCTCGGACTGTTGTGAATCGATCACGAATTGCGCGAGGGAAATTCTAAAATGGTCCTCTTGGGCGCGTCATCCTTCTTTGTTGCCTTCAAGCCCCATGTGATTTCAGGGAAGAGATGAGACCCATCAACCGGGCGAGAATTCACGCCATGATGACTTTGTTCTGGAAGCGGCGGGCGGCGATGAGAAGAAGAATGGAGCCGATGGCATAGAGGGCCAGGCCGTCGAGCCAGAGATGCGAAAGGCCGGCGCCACGCAGGATGATCCCGCGGGTGATGTTGATGTAATAGCTGGCGGGAATGAAATAGCTGATGACGTAGAAGATCGTGGGCATGGTCTCGCGCGGAAAGATGTAGCCGGAGAAAAAGATGCTGGGGAGAAAGGTGAGGAAGGCGAGCTGGATGGCTTCGGACTGCGAGTTGGCTTTGCTGGAGACGAGAATGCCGATGGAAAGCGAAACGAAAAGATAGGGGAGAGAAAGGAACGCAAGAACCACTACGTTGCCGTGGATGGGAACCTGAAAGACGAAGCGCATGAAGGTGAGAATCAGGCAGAGCTCGGCAAAACCGATGGCCAGATAGGGAAGGAGCTTGCCGAAAAGAAGACCCATGGGGCGGACAGGCGTGACGAACAACTGTTCGAGCGTGCCGCGCTCTTTTTCGCGAACGATGGAGAAAGCCGTGAGAAAAGTGGTGACGTTAAGCAACAGGATAGCGGTTAAGCCGGGCAAGAGGAAATTCGGGGAACGGGAGTCCGGGTTAAAGAGCAGTTTGGGGCGCATGTCCACGGCAAAGGTGGAACGATCCTGCAGAACGCGGCGGAGGGATTCGTCGAGGCCGATGGCGGTGGTCACGTTGATGGCCTGGCCGGCGACGGAGGAGTCCGAGCCGTCGATGAGGACGAGAACCTGGGCGCTCATGTTGTGGAGGAGGCGGTCAGAATAATCCACGGGTATCTTGATGCCGACGCGGGCCTTTCCGGCAATGATGGCGTCGTTGAGATCGCGATCGTTTTGGACGTAACGAATGAAATGAAAGGTGTCGGAGTTTTTCAGGCGGTCGATCAACTCGCGGCTTTCGCGGCGGCCGTCGGCATTCAGGACGACGGTATTGATCTGGCGGATGTTGGTGTCAATGCCGAAACCAAGCACAACCATTTGCAGCAGCGGAATGACGAGAGAGAAAAAAAGAGTTGCGGGGTCCCGGCGAACATGCAGGACCTCTTTGTAAAAGACAGCGCCGAAACCGCGGAAGAAGTTACGCACGGGCGGTCTCGAACAACGCTTGGTGTTTATAGGTGAGCTCGACAAAGACGTCTTCGAGGCTGGGAGCGAGCGGACGAATCTCCGTGACGGCAATGCCGTTTTTCATGAGCTGTTCGCGGAGATCGTCGAGATTGAAATGGTCTTCGGTGAGCGCATGGATGGATTGACCGAAAATGGTGGCGCTGCGAATGCCGGGGAGGTGACGCGCGAAGCGGAGCGCGCGTGTAACTTCCGGCGTGGTGATTTCGACGCGCAGGGTGCCCGGAGGCTGAACGTCGGGAAGCTCTCTAAGCGACTTGGGTGTGCCGTCGGCGATGAGCTTGCCGTAATAAATGTAAGCTACGTGGCTGCAGCGCTCGGCTTCGTCCATGTAGTGGGTGGTGACAAAAAACGTGATGCCATGACCGGAAAGCTCGAAGAGAAGATCCCAGAGCTGGCGGCGCGCGACGGGATCGATGCCCGCGGTGGGCTCGTCGAGAAAGAGGAGTGTCGGCTCGTGCAGCATGGCGCAGCCGAGGGCCAGGCGCTGCTTCCAGCCACCGGAGAGTTGCGCGGCCAGGCGATTCAGATAAGGTGCGAGGCCGTTGAGCTGGACAATTTCGTCGATGCGGCGCTTCAGGCGCGCGGGTTCCAGGCTGTAGATGCGGCCATAGAACTGCAAGTTTTCCGCGACGGTAAGATCGTAGTAGAGGCTGAAGTTTTGCGACATGTAGCCGATGCGCTCGCGAACGCCTTCCGATGCGGTCCGCACGTCAAGACCTTCGATCCAGGCCGCTCCTCCGCTGAGCGGCAAGAGTCCGGTGAGCATTTTGATGACGGTGGTTTTTCCGCTGCCGTTGGGGCCGAGGAAACCGAAGATTTCGCCTTTTTCGACGCGGAAGCTGACGTCGTTCACGGCGGTGAAGTTGCCGAAGCGGCGCACGAGATGTTCGGCGGCGATGGCGGCTTGCGGGAGAGATTGTTGGTGGGTCGCCATAGCGTCAGCTTGGGGCTTTCAGTTTCACATCCGCAGCCATGCCGGCAAGGACACAACCGGCGGGATCATGGATGCGAATTTTTATGCCAATGACCTGGTGCACGCGTTCTTCGCGGGTTTGAACATTGCGCGGCAGGAATTCGGCCTGCTGGTTGATTTGTTCGACGAGGCCGTCGAAAGCAGTGTTCGGAAAGGAATCGACGCGAACTTCGGCTTTTTGGCCAAGCTTGACGCGGCCGATTTCGGTTTCGGGAATGTAGATGCGAACGTAGATCTGATCTTTTTCGAGAAGCGTGGCGACGGGGGTATTCGGCGCGATGAGGTCGCCCGGACGGACGTCGAGAACCTCGACGACTGCGGCGGCGGGAGCGGTGACCTGGCGCTCGCGGAAGCGGGCTTCGTCGTAGGCGTAGGCTGCTTTGGCGAGGTCGACGTCTTCGCGACGGTTGCCGCGCTCGAGTTTTTCCAGATTGGACTGTGCCTGATGGTAGTGAGCTTCGGCAGAGGCAATTTCCTCGGGACGGTAGCCGCGCTGGAGTTCATCGAGCTTGTGCCGGGCGCTCTGCTGCTGGGCGACGGCGACTTTCCAATTGGCCTCGGCGGTATCGAGTTGTTGCTTCGAGACCAGGTCTTTTTTGGCGAGTGCATCATAGCGGTCAAAATCGAGATGCGCGCGGATTTCGTCAGCCTTCGCGCGATCGAGATCGGCTTGCGCGGTGGCAATGTCTTCCAGGCGATAGCCGTTCTTCTTCAGCTCGTACTCGGCTTTGGCTTGAGCCGCGACGGCGCGGGCTTCGGCGATTTCTTCGGGACGAAAGCCGTGCCTGGCTTTTTCTGCGTTCGCGCGGGACTGCTCGAGGGAAGCTTGCAATTCCTTGTCGTCAAAGCTGATCAAGACCTGGCCCGGTTGAACGGAATCACCTTCGCGGACCAAAACCTTGTCGATGCGGCCGCCGATTTTGGAACCCACACGTATGTTGCGGGCTTCGACGGTGCCGGAGCCGTGCAGGGCAGTGTCGCGGCGGAACCAGCCAGCATAGAGCCCGGTCGCGGCCAGGGCAGCGGCGGCCGCGAGAAGAATCAGGATGCGCTTGCGGCTCATGAAACTAGTCTCCTGACGTAAAGAAAGGGACTGGCAACGGCGGTGTCGAGTTCCCGCGAGGCGCCAAGCCGGACCAGAGCAGGTTGAATGCGGTTTCGATCCGGGAATGCAAAGTGGCGTCGCCGTAAAGCGACCAGATCAGAAGGGTGCCGAAAATGGTTTGGCGAAAAACGTGGGCGATCTCCGCAGCCGGAAGGTCGTTGCGGATTTCGCCGCGGTCCTGACCGAGCTGAATCATCTGGCTATGGAGGGCATGGACACGTTTTTGCAAGTCCATCATGGCCTCGCGAACCGGAGTCGTCGAAAGATAGGCCTGCAGAAGCGCACGGATGATCGCGGGGTTGCGAGTGGGCTCCTGGGTCATGCGCACACCGAGCGAACGGAGGAAGTCCGGCATGGGCTCGCCCGTACAGCGAGCCACTTCGATAGCGGCTTCCAGCTTACTGAGTTGCATTTCTCCGAAGGCCAGGAGAATGTGGTCCTTGCTCGGGAAATAATTGAAAAAGGTGCCTTTGCCGACGTCAGCAGTCTCGGTGATGTCTTCGACAGTCGTCTCGGCAAACCCCTTTTGGGCGAAAAGATCGAGGGCGGCGCGGAAAAGTCGCTCGCGGATGTCGGCGCTGCGGCGCTGGCGGCGGTCGGAGGCCGGGAGCGATTCTGAGAGATCGCTGCGGGGAATCGGTTTTGCTATACGAGCCATGATGACCAATACTCATAGATGACCTTAGGTCAAATTGGCCCAGATGTCAAGGGCATGAATTCCCAAACGCTACGGCATCCGTTGGCGGACGCTGCTGTGCGGGGAACGGAAACGAGCAGCACTCCGGCTTGGGCCGGGGTGTTCTGAATAGCGGTCTTAGATTTCGCGAGCTATTTCAGGGATTCGGGGTCCGAAGTGTTCTTCGGAGACTTCTGGTTCAGATACGCAATCAATTTTTGAGCGGCGGGAGGAACGGCGACAGCACCCTTGAACACGATGGATTCTGCTTCGACCTTCTTGCCATAGATGCGCTCATTGCCGTCATTGTCAGGGCGAACCGTGGAGCCTTCCAGCGAGAGGCCGGCGAACAGGCCGCGGGCGCGGGAATAGCTCAAGACTTCCGCACGCATGGTGACATCGGTGGATGCATTCGCCGTGCGTCCCTTTGGGCCGGCGGCTGCGGAGGCATCGGCGCCAAGCTTCACCTTGTTGCTCAAGATGGCGCGAGCGCCACGCGGATTCATGACCAGCAGGACGAAATCCGTGGCCTGGCCGCCGAGCTGCAAGCCAACGCTGCCGCCTTCCAATGCCATCATCGCGGGGGCGCTCCAAGGACCGGTGAAATGCTCACCGGAGCGGCACGTCATCGCCCCGCGACCGTAGCTGCCGCCGATAACAAAGGCAGCCTTGAGCACGGACGGAAAGACGATGATGCATTCCGCTTTATTAATAAGGTCTTCGGGGATGTTATCGGGAATATCCATAACTTCTTTGACGATCAGCCCGCAGTTTTCCAGGCGTCCGGTTTCCTTCTTATCCCCCGCGGCCAACAGCGGGAGCGCAACGAGCGCCAGCGCCATCAGGGAGGAGATCATTCGCTTAATCACAGTTCACCTCGTCGTAGTTTTCTGGGCCAGAGCCATCTTAGAGTGCCCGCAGGCTGGGCGCAACCTCAGGCTTTAGAAACGGGGCCTCGCAAACGGGCTTGAGGCAGGGGTTGGTTCGATAAATAAGACGCGCGGGAGACGGAATGCGTTGCCATTGGACTATACTTTTCGGAGAACGACTTAAGCGCGAGTGAAAAATGAGACTCGAGAAAATCCTGCAGCGAAGTGCGGCAGTGGCGGTGGCGAGCGCCGTGTGGGCCTTCGGAACCGGTGCGCAATACCTGGGCGCACAATCGAAAAGAAAAGCAGAGCCGGTGTGCTGCGGCTCAAAGAAACAGAGTGCGGCTTCGAAGAAGGCCACGGCGAAATTCGGCGCGCGGGCGGAAGCGTTGCTGGGAACAACGCCCACGAACAAAGGTGAGTGGGGACTGCTTATCGCGGATGCCGAGAGCGGCGAGACGCTGTACGAGCAGAACGCCGACAAGTATTTCGTTCCGGCTTCGAACATGAAGTTGTTCACCACGGCTTTGGCCCTGGCAAAACTGGACCCGGAGTACCGCTTCCACACGACGCTGGAGACGCGTGGCACGATTTCGAGCGAGGGGGTGCTGGCTGGAGATCTCGCGCTCGTGGGACATGGTGACCCGAATCTATCGAACAGAAAATTCCCGTATGAACTGAAGGAAGAATTTGATGGACCGCCGGAGAAAGCGCTCGTGGAGCTTGCGGACGCGCTGGTGGCCAAGGGAGTAAAGGAAATTTCAGGGGACGTGATCGGGGACGACAGCTATTTTCCGCGGGAACGCTATCCGAATGGATGGGAGATCGACGACATGGTGTGGGAGTACGGCGCGGCCATCTCCGCGATCGTCGTGGACGACAACACCGTGGCGCTGACGCTCACTCCTGGCGAACAGGCAGGCAATCCTGTGCAGGCGGGGGTGGCTCCCGCGACCCCGGATTTCACGGTTGAGAACGAGGTGATTACTTCAGCCGCGGATGGGAAGCCGGATTTGACGCTCACGCGGGAGCCGGGCGCGAATATCGTGGTGGTGAAGGGCAGTTTGCCGGCGAAGAGCGCGCCGCGGAAATTGGTTCTGGCGATTGAAGAGCCGGCGCAGCATGCGGCGGCCACATTGAAGCGATTGCTGGAGGAGCGAGGAGTAAAGGTGACGGGCGCCGCGAAGGCCCGCCACGCTCAGGAGGCAGGGTCAGGCAATCCGGCGGTGCTCGCGGAGCACGTTTCCGTGCCGCTAGGTGACGCGGTGAAGCTGATCAACAAAATCAGCCAGAACCTACATACAGAAATGTTGTTGCGGACGGTGGCGCGACAGAACGGAGCGTGGGCCACGCCGGATGAGCTGATGAAAGTTCCAGCGGATTTCTACGCGGCGGCGGGAATCGCGCCAGGAGAGGTGATTCAAGCGGACGCCTCGGGATTGTCGCGGCACGATTTGGTGACTCCGCGGGCCATTGTGACCTTGCTGAGCTTTGCGCAAAGGCAATCCTGGTTCGGCTTCTACTATGCATCGCTGCCGGTGGCGGGAGTCGACGGCACACTGGAAGACCGCATGAAAAACACACTGGCGGCGGGGCGGATTCACGCAAAGACGGGCTCGGTCGAACACGTGAGGACACTTTCGGGATTTGCAGAGACGCCGGGCGGGCGGCGCGTGATCTTTTCATTTCTGACCAACAATCAGGGCGGGAAGAGTCACGAAGCGGCGGATGCTTTGACCGCGCTATGTGTGGCGATGCTGGAAGAATTCAATGTGACGCCGCCGAAGCGCGGGCTCGAACACAAGCACCCGCAGTGAAGTCGCGGATTGCAGATGGGGAAAGAACTTATCGTCACCGTGTTTGGGAGTTCGCGGCCGCGCGAGGGAGACGCGGATTACGAAGAGGCGCGGATCCTGGGGCGAGCTTTGGCAAAGCACGGTTTCTCTGTTTGTAGCGGCGGTTACGGCGGGGTGATGGAAGCGGTGTCCCGCGGAGCCAAGGAAGCCGGCGGGAAAACAACCGGGGTGACCGCGGAATTTTTCAAGGCCGCCAAGCTCAATCCTTGGATTGACGTGGAAGTGCGTATGAAGACCTGGGAAGAAAGACTCTTTGAGCTGATCCGGCGCGCGGATGCTTTTGTAGCATGCAAAGGCGGGACGGGAACGCTCGTGGAGCTTGCGGTTGTGTGGGAGATGCTGAACAAGTCGGTGATGGCCGCGAAACCTTTCGCGGTGCTCGGAGATTTTTGGCAGCCGGTTCTGGATTGCGTGCGGGAAGTAGAATTGGGACACCCGGCGCCCTGGGGCGAGGCAAACGGCCGGCTGGTGTACGCGGCGGCGACGCCGGGTGACGTGGCAAGTCTTTTGACCGCGAAATTGAAGCAAACATAACCATGTCACGAACGGCGCAAGGTGTATTGGAGTTCGACAAGCTGCGCGAATTGCTGCGGCTGAGGACGACGTGCGCGCCGGGACGGCGAGCTGTGAATGCGCTTGAGCCGGGGATGGAGCGCGCGGCGCTGGCATCGGCGTTCGCACTGATTCGCGAAGCAGGCGAGTGGTTGCGCGCGGAGCGTGAGCTGGGATTTGGCGCGCTGGCCGATCCGCAAGGCTGGCTCGAACGCCTCGAGGGGCCGGGTATGGTGCTGGAGCCGGGCGAATTCCTGGATGCGACGTCGTTGCTGGAAACGGGGGGATGGCTGCGGCAGCAGTTTCGCGAAGAAGCGGTGAAGTTTCCGTTACTGGCGGCACGGACCGCTTCGGTTGGTGATTTTCGAGATGTGCACGCAGCGATCCGGCGGTGCGTGCTGCCGAACGGGGAAATCAGCGATGATGCGTCATCGACGCTGCGGCGAATCCGAGCGAGCATCACGGAGACTCGCGAAACGATCCAGAAGAATCTGAAGCAGATTTTGCGCGCGCGGAATGCGCAAGCGGGAGAAGACTACGTCACCCTGCGGAACGATCGTTTCGTGATACCCGTGCGGGCGGAGCAACGGCGGAGCCTTCCGGGAGTGATACACGGAGCGAGCGCGACGAGGCAAACAGTATTTATGGAGCCGTTCGAGACCGTCGAGGCGAACAACCAGCTCGTGCAGCTTGCGGAGGATGAAGCCGCGGAAATCGTGCGGATTTTGCGCGAGCTCACGGAAAAGCTGCAAATGATCCGTGGACCGCTCCTGGCGGCAACCGGGACAATTGCGGAACTCGACAGTGTGTTTGCGCGCGCGCGATACGCGCGGGAGTTTGACGCCGCGATCCCGGAATTCTCCGCAACAAATGAATTGCGTCTGGAAGGTGCGCGTCATCCGGTGCTGGAGGACAAACTCCGCAAGGAAAATCGCGCCATTGTTCCGATGACTTTGACCCTTGGCGGAGAAGAACGCGTGCTGGTGATCAGCGGACCAAACACCGGCGGCAAGACCGTGGCGCTGAAAACGACCGGAATGGCCGCGCTGGCGGCGCAATCCGGAATTCCGGTGGCCGCGCAGGGTGTGGTCCTGCCGCTGTTCGACCGCGTGCTGGTGGACATCGGCGACGAGCAATCGATCGCCGCGGATTTGTCCACCTTCTCTGCGCATATGTTGAACTTGAAGACCATGCTGGAGGCAGCGACGCCGAATTCTCTCGTGCTGGTGGATGAAATGGGCACGGGAACGGCGCCGGAGGAAGGCGCCGCGCTGGCGGTGGCGCTGCTGGACGAATTTCGCGCGAAGAACTGCA
>WNFW01004631.1_pt1 | contig 15194 bp, 12 predicted proteins | sample 5400131 | NCBI WGS metagenome assembly WNFW01 (sample SAMN13153362, study PRJNA577476) | soil metagenome | isolation source: 20 cm soil or saprolite under grassland replicate 1 | place: USA:California | collected 2016-06-15 | reverse complement strand
ACCACCTCCCCGGGGCGTCCCGGCGCGCGGGCGTCCGCGATCTGCAGGGTGGGCGGCGAGCCAAGCACGAACAGCACGAGCGTGTGCGCGTCCCCCCAGGCGTGGTAGCCGACCGGCCTGATGGAGTCGAGCACGAGGCGCGGCTCTGTGCCGTCCGTGTCGAACGCCCATAGGCGCTGGGTGGAGTCGGCTTCGACGCGCACCGTCGAGAAACCACGGCCGTCCGGCAGTGCGGTCGGGGAGTACTCGCTCTCCCGCGTCGCGGTGAGGCGGACGCTGGTGGCGCGCTCGAGATCGTAGCGGTAGATGTCGGCCTGGCTGTCCTCACGGATGGAGGTATAGAGGAAAGCGCGGCCGTCCGGCAGGAAGAACGGCTGGTTGTCGTAGCCGGGCCGGGCGGTGACGTTGACCAGGGGGCCGACCTGCACGCGACCGTCCACGACGCGCAAATCGGCCACGTAGATGTCGGTCGCGGGTGGTTGTGCGGCGGCCTGCAGGGCTAGGACCAGGTACGAAAGCACGCCTCAACATAGCCATTCCCGAAGACCGCGTTCTTGCCGAGCGACGCAGCGCGCGGTATTTCAAAGTCGCTAGCAGCGGCACCAGTGACACAGGCAACCCCGGCAATCGCCGAGCTACCGAACTGGTGGCTCGGCGTTTGGTTCTCGGGGGACGCGAGTCGTAATCTCAGGAGAGGAGGATCTCATGGCGATCCGATTGACATTACTCCCGCCCGCGATGATCGCACTGTCTTTCCTGGTCAATGCCTGTGTCAATGAACCGACCGCCGCCGGGACGGGATCTCGCGCTCCCGCGGCGAGCCTAGTTGCGGCGGATCCCGTGGCGCTGAAGCTGATCCCGACCGCCGGGAACCTTGTGCCGCCTGACTTCACAAAGGAGACCGGGAACGGGCCGTACTCGCAGGCCCGGTGGACGAGCAAGCTGGCGCTGGACGGCAAGTTCTCGGTGCTGCTGACGAAGTCGGTCGACTTCGCGTCCTGTTACACGGCCACGCCGCAGAACGGGTGCGCGGCGTTTGCGGCGGCGATCGTGAGCGGGGTCGAAGGGCTAACGATCACCGCTCTCGGCGACATCGGCTTCTCGGTGAGCGGGAGCTGCGGCGGCGGCTCGCCGCGGTTCAACCTGTACTACGACACGGACGGCGACGGCCAGGCAGACGGGGTCGCCTTCTACGGCTGCGCCGCGCACGTGAGCGGGACGCCGCCGACCGGCTGGACCACCATGTCCGCGAGCGCGTTGACGCCGGACTTCTGCTACTCCTTCCCGAACGGCGACTGCACGTTGTCGTCGGACGCAACGGTGGTCGAGCTGTCGGTCTTCGTGGACGAGCTGGGCGTGTGGAACATCGACCTCGTCCGGGCCGCCGGCGCCACCACGGGTGAGCCCAACGGGACGTGAGCGGGATGCCCGATTATTGGCCGGGCGGTCGCAAGACCGCCCGGCTCACGCGTTACCTTCCCCCCATGACCGTCCCTCCTCCCGACCATCCCATCGTTCTCGCCTCCGGCTCCCCTCGCCGCCGCCAGCTGCTGGAGATGCTCCGCCTCCCCTTCCGCGTGATGCCACCCGACGTGGACGAGCACGTCCTCCCCGGCGAGGCGCCCGACCACTACGTTACCCGACTGTCACGCGCCAAGGCCGAGGCGGTCGTGGCGCGGGCGCCGGGGGAGCTGGTTCTCGCGGCCGATACGACGGTGGTGCTGGGCGGGGCGATCTTCGAGAAGCCCACGTCGCCCGCGCACGCGGTGGAAATGCTGTCGCGCCTGCAGGGGAAAACCCACGAGGTGATGACGGCGGTGGCGGTGGCGCGGGACGGTGAGCTGGCCCAGGCGCTCGACGTGTCGCGGGTGACGTTCCGGCCGGTGGACCGGCCGACCCTCGAGGCGTACGTCGCCACGGGCGAGCCGCTCGACAAGGCTGGCGCCTACGCGATCCAGGGCCTCGGCGCGCCGCTCATCGAGCGCGTGGAGGGGGACTTTTTCGGAGTGATGGGGCTGCCGCTGCGGCTGGCGCTCGACCTCTTGGCGCGGTTCGGCCGGCCCTACCGCTTCACGCGGTAGACGGGGACCTTCTTCGCCTTGCCTTTCACCTCCACGGGTTCGAGGGCTTCGACCTTGGGAGGCTTCTTCAGCGCCTTGTAGAACGGCTCCGAAATCAGGATCTCGTTGAGCCCCGCCGACTTGCACAGCCGGCTCGCCGTGTTCACCGCGTCGCCGATGACGGTGTACTCCAGCCGGCGGTCGGAGCCGATGTTCCCGGCGAACACCTCCCCGAAATTGATGCCGATCCCGATCGCGACGGGCGGACGCCCCTGCGCTTTCCACTTGGCGTTCATCTTCTCCAGCGCGTCGAGCTGCTCCAGCGCGCAGGCCATGGCGCGGTCGGCGTCGTCGGCGTGGGCGATGGGGGCGCCCCACAGGGCCATGATGGCGTCGCCCATGAACTTGTCGAGCGTGCCGCTGTTCTCGAACACGATCTCCACCATCTCGGTGAAGTACTCGGTGAGCAGCGTCGCGATGTCGTCCGGGCTCATGTTTTCCGACATCGGGGTGAAGCCGCGGATGTCCGAGAAGAAGATTACGACCGGCCGCTTCTGGCCGCCCAGCTGCACGGCGCCCTCCTGCTGGGCGATCTGGGCGGCGAGGTTGGGCGCGAAGTAGCGCTGGAAGTTCGAGAGCACCAGCGCCTCGCGGCGGCTGCGCTCGGAGAGGCGCGAGTTCTCGATCGCCGCGGCCGCGAGTCCGCCGAACCCGATGAGGAACTCCAGGTCCTCGTCGGCGAACGAGTGGATCGCGGTCTGGTTGTCCACGTACAGGATGCCGAGGACGCCCTGGTCCGAGCCCATGAGCGGCGTGCACATGGCGCTGCGCACGCTCTGGATGAGGATCGACTTGCCCTTGAAGCGGTCGTCGGCGGCGGCGTTGTCGGAGAGGATCGCGACGCGGTCGTCTACGGCCTTGCGGGCGATGGACTGGGGCACGTGGCGGGCGGCGGAGGCGTCGCCGGTCCGGCTCTTCGAGACACGCGGCACCAGCTCGTTCGACTTCTGATCGAGCAGCAGGATCGAGACCCGGTCCACGTTCATGATCTGGAAGGTGAAGTCCACCACCTTGTCCAGCAGGCGGTCGAGCTCCTGCTGCTTGTTCAGCTCCTTCGAGATCTCCAGCAGCAGCGACAACTTCTTCGTGGTCCGCTCCTCCTGGGTCTGCGCCTTGACCTTGAGGTGCGACGCCCCCTGCGGGTGGGCGTCGACGATCGCCGGGACGCCACCCGAGGCGCTGACCGGCAGCTGGCGCACGATGGTGCCGCCCGGCGGCGGCTTGCCGGGGGCGAAGTCCGACGGCGCCACCACCTGCGGGCGCGCCACCGGCGGCGTCACGGAAACGACCCGGAACGCGACCTTGCCGAAGGTGACCACGTCGTTCTGGCCGGCCTCGGCCTCGTTGATGCGGGCGCCGTTCAGGAACGTGCCGTTGGAGGAGCCGAGGTCCTTGATGCTGACCCCGTTCTCGGTCAGGGCGACCTCGGCGTGGCGCCGCGAGATCGTAGGATCGTAGATGGGGATGTCGCTCGTGACCGCCCGGCCGACGACGAGGGTCCGGCCTTGCTGCAGGTCAATCGACTGTTCGCCGGAGGTGGAGAGCAGCTTGAACATCGGGCGGGAATATACCTCAGTCCCCGGCGCGAGCCAGCGCCAGCGCCCGCAGCACCGCCTGCGCCTTCTGTTCCGTCTCGGCGAACTCGCGCGCCGGGTCCGAGTCGGCCACGATGCCCGCGCCCGCCTGCACGAGCACGCGGTCCTTGAGCGCCACCGCCGAGCGCAGGCAGATCGCCGTGTCGAGATTCACCGCGCCCCATCCGACGTAGCCTACCGCCCCGGCGTAGGGTCCGCGCCGCTCGGGCTCGAGCTCGTCGATGATCTGCATCGCGCGGACCTTCGGCGCACCGCTCACCGTGCCCGCGGGGAAACACGCCTTGAACACGTCGAGGGCGTCGCAACCGTCGCGCAACCGGCCGCGCACCTCGCTGACCAGATGCTGCACGTGCGAGTAACGCTCGATGACCAGCAGGTCGGTGACGCGCACCGTGCCGTACGCCGACACGCGCCCCACGTCGTTGCGCCCCAGGTCCACGAGCATCATGTGCTCGGCCCGCTCTTTCTCGTCGGCGAGCAGGGCCCGGCCCAGCGCTTCATCTTCCTCGGGGCCGGCGCCGCGCGGCCGCGTCCCGGCGATCGGCCTGAGCGTCACCTCCCGGTCCTCGACCCGCACCAGCACTTCCGGCGAGCTGCCGACGAGCGCGCAGTCGTCCAGCCCCAGATAATAGAGGTAAGGCGCCGGATTGAGCGCCCGTAAGTGGCGGTAGAGCAACAGGGGGTCCACGGCGCCCGCCGCTTCCTGGCGCCGCGACAGGACGGTCTGGAACGTGTCGCCCGCCCGGATGTACTCGAGGATGCGGCGCACGTCCCGCTCGAACGCCGCGCGCGGGTAGCGCGTCGTCGTCGGCACGGCGGGCGGATCGGCGCCGTCGGTGAGCGCGAGCGGCGCGAGGTGGTGCGGGGCGCCGAGCCGCCGCGGTCGTATCCCAGGTAACCGACGGCCCCGCCGGTGAAACGCGGCAGCCCCGGCACCGGAACGGCAGGCAGGGCGCGGAGCCGCTGCGCGAGGTGGCCGATGGGATCGTCGGTCTCCCCGGCGGCGCGCCAGCCGTCGGTTTGCGTCCAGCGCTCCACCGCGCGGCCGCGGTAGCGCCACGCTTCGCGGGGCTCGGTTCCGAGGAACGTGTAGCGGGCCCAGCGCTCGCCGCCGACCAGGGACTCGAGCAGGAAGCAGAACGGCGGCCGCGCGACCTTCGCGAGCACCGCGACCGGCGCGTCGGTATCGAGCACCACCTCGCCGGGCGTCGGTCTCGGTCATTTGGGTGCGGCGATCACGTACCGCCCGGGCGACTCGAGGGCGCTCGCCACGGTGTCGGCGCCGGCGTGCCCACTGTTGCGGCCGAGCACCCAGTGGTCGGGTGAGAGCTCCCGCCACAGCCCCAGGGCCTGCTCGTACGCGGCGGCGCTCGCGTAATTGGGGCTCTGCGTGTAGACGGAGAAGTCGCCGTACTTGCCGTAGGTGACGGTAACCGTCGGCGCGCCGGCGCTGTTAAAGACTATCCCGGCGGGCGAGACGGTGAAACCGTACACGCCAGGGGTCAACGTGACCGTGACGAACACCGTGGAGGTGTCGGCCAGGATGACGTTGTTCACCGAAACGATGCTGTGCGGGGCGAACGAGTAGGCAGCGAACAGGGTATTCGAGGCATCGGGATGCCGGATGGAAAACGTCTTGAGCAGATTGTTGTGGTAGTCGAACTGTCCGGGGCTCGGCGCGAAGATCGAGTCGACGCGCGGCAGGACGAGCAGGGCGCTCAGCGGCACGCCCCGCTCGGCAGGCCCGGTGCCGCCGCCGCACGCCGCCGCCAGCATCGCGACGGCGATTGCCGCGGCCGTGGTCACCCGCGAAATTCCGCGCGCCCAGACCTGGAACGCCGACTCGGCGCTGGCCCTCGTCGGGCGCGCCATCGCCCGCCGCTCCCGGGCGGCGGCGGACACCTCGCTGCACGATTACAAAGCTCAAGCGCACGGGTTCGTCTTCTTCCTCGGACAGTTCGGTGAGGGGTTGAGCGAGCCGCCGCGGCTGATCAAAGCCGACCAGCTGGAGCTGGAAGTGTACTGGAAGGCGCCGGGGGCCAGCAAGCAGCGCATCGTCGGGTGGCGGGACCGGGCCGAGCTGCCCACGGACATCAATTACCACCGGGATCACCTCGGCATCGTACAGAACAACTTCGGCCCCCTGATCCGCCTGGGTGAGGGCGACGAGGTGCGCGACGTCCCGCACCCGCTCAGCCCCGGGGCGCCGCTGCTCTACGACTACGCGATCGACGACACGCTGGCGATCGGGCTGCCGGGACGCACGGTGCGCGTCATCAGCGTGCGCGTGCGGCCCCGGGACTTCGCCGTGCCGCGCATCGTCGGCACGCTGTACGTGGACGCGGCGACGGCCGACCTCGTGCGCCTGGCCTTCAATTTCACGCCGCCCGCCTACCGCGACGCCGAGCTGGAAGACGTCAGCATCGTGCTCGAGAACGCGCTGTTCGAGGGGCGCTGGTGGCTGCCGTACCGCCAGGAGGTCGAAATCCGCCGGCGCGCCAGCTGGCTCGACCTGCCGGCGCGTGGCATCATCCGCGGCCGCTGGGAGATCGACGACTACCGCTTCAACCTGGGCTTCGTCGACACCTGGTTCGCGGGCGAAGAGATCACGAGCCTGCCGCGCGCCGAGCTGGATTCGTTCCCCTGGGCGCAGCCCCTCGCGGCGGCCCTGCAGGACGTCGCCGAGCCAGTGCGCCAGAACGATCTGGAGGAGGTGCGCGCCCGCGTGGAGCGCATCGCCGGCGACCGCGCGTTGTCGGGGCTGCGCCGCGCGCGCCCCGGCGCCGACCGCTTGAGCGATCTGGTGCACGTGAACCGCGTCGAGGGGGTCACGCCGGGGATCGGCTTCGTGTGGCGGCCGGGCGGCGACCGGGTCGAGCTGCGCGGCCACGCCGGCTATGGACTGGCCGACCGTCGGGGGAAGGGGCGGTTCGCCGCGCGCTACGGCTCGGGACGCAGCACCGTCGAGCTCGAAGGGTTCCGCGACGTGCGGGACGTGGGAGACGTGCTCGTCATCGCCCCGCTCCTCAATTCTCTCGCCGCGCAGGAGTTCGGTGCGGACGACGGGGACTACTACCTGGCGGACGGCGGGCGGGTGACGTGGCGCCACGGCCTCGGGACCCGCGGGGAGTGGAGCGTGGCGGCGGGGCGCGAATGGATCTCCGCGCTGCCGGTGCGCGCCGCGCCGGCGTCGGGGCGGTTCCGGCCCAACGTGCCGCTGGGCGACGGCGGCGTGGACCTCGTGACGCTGGGCGTGCGGCGGCGCAGCGAGGGGTTCGCGGTGCGTCGCGACGTGCACGTCGAGCTCGCGCTGGAATTGGGCCGCCGCGACGGCGGCATGGCGTACGCGAGAATCGCGGGCGCCGGGCACCTGCTCGTGCCGCTCGGCGGCACGCGCTTGCTGCTGCGCGCGCAGGGCGGCGCGGCGACGCGCGACGTCCCGCCGCACCGCGCCTTCGTGCTCGGCGGCCGCGGCACGCTGCCTGGCGACGACTTCCGCCGCTGGGGAGGCGCGCGCGCCGCGCTGCTGCACGCCGAGTGGCGCCTGCCGGTGCCGTTCCTGTCGCTCAAGCTGGGACCGTGGGCGCGAACCCCCGCCGCCGCGGTGCTGGCGCCCTTCGTGGCGACCGGATGGACCGCGCGCCCGGTGCCGGGCACGCCGTGGCTCGCGACCCCGGAGGCGCGCGTGACCTGGGGCGCGGGGCTGGAGTGGCTGGGCGTCTTCCGCCTCGACGTCGGTGTCGGCGCGCAAACGAGGCGCGTGCGCCTCGCGTTCGACGTGACGCGCGATTTCTGGGGCCTGCTCTGAAGCGCTTCGGACTGGACGGGACCCGGCGTTCGGCTAGGTTTCGGGGAACCGCCCATGGCTGAAGCGACGTTCCCCGACGAGTGGCTGGTCCAGTCCCTGGAAGGACTGGTCGACGCGGAGCGTCTGGCGGAGCTGCGGGGCAAGGCCGACCCCGCCAAGACCCTGTGGGAAACGCTGGTCGCCGCAAAGATCTGTACCGACGAGCAGATCCTCGCCAAGCTCTCCACCCGCTTCCGCATGAAGGTGGCGGACCCCGGCCAGATCGACCCCAAGGTCCGCGAGGCCGTGCCCGAGAGCCTGGCCCGGCGCTACCGGATCCTGCCCCTGCGGATCACCGATTCGTTCCTCGAGGTGGCCACCGCCAACCCCTTCGACATGCACGCGGAGAAGGACCTGGCGTTCGCCACGGCCCGCGAGGTGCGGTTGCTGCTGCTCGCGCCGTCGCAGATCAACGCCCGGCTCGACGAGCTGTATCGGCCGGACAAGGCGATCAACAAGCTGCTGTCGGGGATGGAAGCCTCCGCCGACATCGTGCAACTGGCCGACCAGCTGCCGGCCGAGGAGATCAAGATTACCGAGGAGGAGGCGAGCCAGCGGCCGGTGGTGCGGCTCGTGGACATGATCATCTCCGAAGGCATCCTGCAGCGGTCGAGCGATATCCATATCGAGCCCGAGGAGGGCGGCGTCGCGGTCCGCTATCGCATCGACGGCGTGCTGCGGCAGGTCATGAAAATCCCCCGCGGCGCGGGGCTGCCGTTGATCTCCCGCATCAAGATCATGTCGTCGCTCGACATCGCCGACCGGCTGCGGCCCCAGGACGGCCGCGCCCGGGTGGCGGTGAACGGCCAGCCGATCGACCTGCGCGTGTCGACCCTCCCCGCCCAGCTCGGCGAGAAGGTCGTGATCCGCATCCTCGACTCGCGTGCCACGGTCAAGTCCCTCGACTCGCTCGGCCTGAACCCCGGCGAAGGCGACGCCATCAAGCGGCTGCTCGAGAACCACGAGGGCATCCTCCTCGTGACCGGTCCCACGGGATCGGGCAAGACGACCACCCTCTATTCGGCGATCAACCAGATCAAGAGCGAAGGGGTCAACATCGTGACGGTGGAGGACCCGGTCGAATACCGGATGGCGGGCATCGTGCAGGTGCAGGTGCAGGAAAAGGCGGGCCTCACTTTCGCCGCCGCGCTGCGGTCGATCCTGCGCCAGGACCCCAACGTGGTGCTCGTGGGGGAGATCCGCGACCGCGAGACCGCCACGATCGCCGTCCAGGCTTCGCTCACCGGCCACCTGGTGCTCTCGACGCTGCACACCAACGACGCCGCCAACGCGGTGACGCGGCTGGTGGACATCGGGGTCGAGCCCTACAAGATCGCCGCGGCGCTGCGCGGAGTGGTGGCGCAACGCCTGATGCGCAAGCTGTGCGCGACGTGCAAGGAAGTGTGGATGGAGACCCCCCCCGAGCGGTTGAAGCGGTGGATTCCCGGTGGCACGCCGCTGTACCGGGCCGCCGGGTGCCCCGACTGCGCGATGACGGGCTACCGCGGCCGGTTTTCGATTCTCGAAATCCTCACGATGAACGCGGAGCTGGAGCGGCGCATCGCCGCCGGCGACCCGGCGGACCGCATCGCCGAGGCGGCGCGGCGCGGCGGGATGAAGTCGATGTGGGACAGCGGCCTCGCCCACGTGCTGCGCGGCGAATCCACGATCGACGAGCTGATGCGCGTGGTGGACGTGCCGGCGGAAGCGGCCGACATCGCGGCCCTTGCCGCTCCCGCCGGCACGCCGACCGGCTCCGCGGCACACGGCGCTCACGCTCCCGGCGCGCCTCCGCGCGTGGCCCCGCAACCGATCGCGACGCACTTCGACCTGCTCGAGGAAGCCGTGCCCCCGCGCCGCTCCGGCGCCTACGGCGAGCCCGCCACCAAGGTGCTCCTCGTGGACGACGAGGACAGCCTGCGCAAGGTGATGAAGGAGCTGCTGGAGCGGGAAGGCTACGAGGTCGCGGAAGCGCGTGACGGCGTGCAGGCCCTCGACCAGGTGGACCGCATGGGGCCCGACATCATCGTGCTCGACCTCAATCTCCCGGGCCTCGACGGCTACGGCGTGCTCTCCCACCTGCGCTCGCGGCCGGCGACCGCGGCCATCCCCGTGATCGTGCTCACCGCCAAAGGCGACGAGGACAACGAAGTCCGCGTCTTCGAGCTCGGCGCCGACGACTTCCTCACCAAGCCGTTCCGCGCCCGCGCGCTCTCGGCGCGCCTCGAGGCCGTGCTCGGCCGCCGCCGGCATTAGCGTTCCTGCTCCGATCGACGCGCACGTCCGCTACGTCGACCTGTACGTCCTGCGCGGCGATCCGCAACGCCCCGAGGTGCTCGTGCTACATCGCGGGCCCGGCGGGCGCAACGCCGGCTCGTGGGAGACGGTGCACGGCCGCGTGGAGGCCGGCGAACGGCCCGAGGCGGCGGCGCTGCGCGAGCTGCGCGAGGAGACGGGGCTCGAGCCGGCGCGACTTTACAACGTCAGCCGCGTGGAGGCGTTCTACGAGCACCACGGCGGCGACGTCGCGCTGATTCCGGTGTTCGCGGCGTTCGTGGCGGCCGACGCGACCGCGCGACTCTCGCCGGAGCACGATCGCGCCGAGTGGCTCGGGCCCGCGGAGGCGGCGCGGCGGTTCGCCTGGCCGCGCGAACGGCGCGCCCTCGAGGATGTGCTCGCGCTGTTTTGTCAAGGGGACGGGGGGTTGCTGGACGACGTATTGCGGATATGCTAGCAGCGTTCCGCTGGTTCGCGATCCGAGAGTGTGAGGAGGGGCTCGCCCGAACACTCGTGAACCCGCTCTACCACCGCATCTACCGCATCGTGCGTCACATCCCGCGCGGCCGCGTGGCGACGTACGGTCTCGTCGCGCGGCTCGCGGGCCGGCCCGGCGCGGCGCGCACCGTGGGGTGGGCGTTGTCGGCGCTTCCCGAGGACAGCGACGTGCCGTGGTGGCGGGTGATCAACGCCGCCGGCCGCATCTCGCTCGCCGCGGACGATCACAGCGCCGTGTTCCAGCGCGCGCTGCTGCTGCGCGAGGGCGTGCGCTTCGCTCCCGGCGGCGCGGTGAACCTGAGCCGCTACGGCTGGCCGGCGGAGGCTTACGACAGCGTGGCGGCCGCCCAGACGCGCGCCGCCTCGTCCCGCAGATCCCGGAGGTTGAAGGGCTTCCGCACGTAGCGCAGGCCGAGACGGCGCAGGGTGTCTTCCGTGGTGGGTCGCACGTCGCCGGTCGCGACCAGAATCCGCTCTTTCAGTTCGCGGTTGCGGTCGAGCATTTCCTCCACCAGCAGGCGGCCGCGGTCCGCGGCCCGCGCATCCACGAGAATGAGGTCGTACGCGCGCGTCCCCCCCCCCGTCAGCTCGAGGGCGTGCCGCGCGCTCTTGGCGACTTCCACGCGATGGCCCTCGCGCGCGAACAGCGCCTGCACCACGCGGCGCACGGCAGGGTCGTCGTCCACGAGCAGGATCGTGCGCGGGACGGTCGCGGGCGCGACCGGGGCCTGGGCCGGGGCCGCGGCGCGCGCCGGCGCGTCGGCCGCGGCCGGCGGCAGGCTGACCACGAAAGCAGCGCCGCCTTCCCCGCCCGACGGGCGCTCGAGGACCAGGTGGCCGCCATGCGCCTCGACGATCGAATAGCTGATCGACAGCCCCAGGCCGGTGCCCTGGCCCGGCTCCTTCGTGGTGAAGAACGGCGTGAACAGCTGCGACGCCACCACGTCGGAGATGCCGGGACCGGTGTCGGCGAGCCGCAGATGCACCTGGCCGTCGAACCAGGTGCGGACCGAGATGCGCCGCGGCCGGTCGGCCGGGTTGGCGGCGACGGCGTGCGCGGCGTTGGTCAGCAGATTGAGGACGACCTGCTGGAGCGCGTGGCGATCGCCGAGAACGTCGGGGAGGACGGCGGCGAGGTCTTTCTCCGTCTCGACGTCCTGAAGCTTCAAGTCGTAGCTCATCAGCAGCAGTGTCCGCTGCACGACGTCGTTCAAGTCCACGCGTGCGCGCTCGTCCGGCGCCTTGCGGGCGAACGTCAGCAGATTCTTGACGATGCGGCCGGCGCGCTCCGCCTGCTCGTGGATCACCTTCAGGTGACTGCGGTCCTTCTGGCCGAGCGCCTGCTGCTCGAGCAGGAACTCCGACAGGCCGGCGATCGAGGTGAGCGGGTTGTTGAGCTCGTGGGCGACGCCCGACACCAGCTGGCCGACCGCCACGAGCTTCTCGCTCTGGATGAGCTGGGCCTCGAGTGTCTGCTGCTCGGTGACGTCCTCGACGAGCACCACCAGGCTGCGGTTGGCCTCGGGGTCCGGCATGCGGGCGGCGGCGACGCGCACGGTGCGCTGCAGCGGCGCCGAGCGCGCCACGAGTGGCGGGGGCCGCTCGCCGCGCCGCGCCGCCTCGAGCAGCGCCATCAGCGCGTGGGTCTCGCCGAGCAGCGCCTCGCACAGGTCCTCGCCCACCACCGCCTCGACCGATCGCCCGAGCAGCGCGGCGAGCGATCGGTTCGCCCGGCGCACGCGGCCCTCCTCGTCCACGACCGCCATCCCCTCGCTCAGCGCGTCGAACGCCGTCTCCCACTCCTCCTTCGCCTGGCGCACGAGATCGAAGAACCGGGCGTTGGCGAGCACCACGGCGGCGTGCGTGGCGAGCGTGGAGAGCAGCCGGACGTCCTCGGGCGCGAAGCTGCCCCCGCGCGGATCGGCGACGAGCAGTGTCCCCACCGCCACGCCGTGGGTGAGCAGCGGCACGGCGGCGGCGGAGTCGGCCTGGATCTCCGCGAGCAGGCGGGTGGGAGCGCCGCCGGAGTTGCGGACCAGCTCGAGCTTCTCTCCGGTGAGCGAGCGGGCCAGCAGGCCCGGGTCGGTACGGGCGACGGTGTGATCCTTGAGCTCGGCGAGCGAGCCCACCGCGGCCGCCACCCGCAGCGGCGCGTTCGCGCCCGCGCTCGGCGCCGCCAGCGCGAGCAAGGCGCCGCGGGCCTCCAGGAACCGCAGTGCGAAGCGCACCACCTGGTCCGCGATCCGCTCCAGCTCGAGCGAGTCGGAGAGGACGTAGGACAGCTCCTGCAGGGAGAACAGCTCCGAGAGCCGGCGGTTGAGCTCCTCGGTGGCGCGGTGGCGCTCGCGCTCGCTGCGCAGCAGTCGCGCCGCCACGTACCAGAGCAGGCCGAGGACGCCCGCGAAAGCGACGGCGACGAGCAGCCGGAAGAGCGAGGAAGGGCTCGCGGCTACGGCTCCGGATGGGGGAGGGACTGCGCGCGGGCCAGCACCCGGGCGCGCTCGCGCTCCAACGCCCGCATCGCCCCGCGGCTCCAGGAGTCGTTGGTGAGGCCCTGGTAGCTGACGCCCAGCGCTTCCCGGAAGCTGATGCCCTCGTCGAACAGGTACAGCGCTACCGCCTGCTGGCGGGCGTCGAGCTGCTGGCCGCTCCACGTCGGGGAGAGGGGGATGATCCCCACGGGGCGAAACAGCTGGCCGCGGCTCGTGATGTTGATGTCTTCGGGGACGAACCGCGCCTGTGGGACGAGTCCGTAGAAGGACACCATGACGAGCGTGGGGTGCTGGACGCCGGCGCGCTGCGCCGCGTCGTCGAGCGGCGCCTGCTTGGTCTTGATCAGGTCACTCAGCGAGCGGTAGGTGTCGGGCAACAGCAGCCGAATCACGGATTGGGCGAGCGGCAGGACCTGGATCTCGACCTGCGCGGTCGCGAACCGCACGACGATGTCGTCGCGCTTCAAGGTGCCGTAGCCGATGGGGAGGGTATCCTGGGCGGTCAGGCGGTACGGCGGTACGGCGGTAAGCAGGACCGCCATAATGCCGACCGCCCTACCGCCATACCGCCTGACCGTCCGGCTCACGTGCCTTCCTCTCTTACCAGCTCACTGATCGCTTCCCGGAGCTCCGCGACGCCCTCTCCGGTGCGCGCGCTGGTCACGATCGCCTGGTCCGCGTCGAGGCCCAGCAGCTCCCGCACGGCGTCCGCCCGGCGCAGCCGTTGCCCTCGCGGAAGCTTGTCGCTCTTGGTCAGCGCCGCAAGGACGCGCGTCCCGGCGGCCGCCAGCGCGTCCTGCATCGTGCGGTCGTCGACCGACGGATCGTGCCGCAGGTCGAGCAGCCACACGGCGCCGACGAGGCCCTCGCGGTCCAACGTGCGGGCGACGAGGCGCCGGAATCCCGTGCGCCGGCCGCGGCTCGCCCGCGCGTATCCGTACCCCGGGAGGTCTAAAAAGTAAAAAGCGGGGGCGTGGGATGTGGGGACGTGGGCGTCGCGGTCCGAGCCGGAGCTACGGTCTGCAGCGTCGCGCCCACTTCCCCCCGTCCCCACGCCCCACCCCCCACTCATCGCAAAGACCGTCAACGCCGTCGTCTTCCCCGGCGTCGCGGATGTTTTCGCGATGCGGCGTCCCACGAGCGCGTTCAGGAGACTCGATTTGCCGACGTTGGAGCGGCCGAGGAAGGCGACTTCGGGGAGGGAAGGAGCGAGCGGAGCGTCGGCGCGCGGAAAGGCGCCGACGAAGCGAGGTTCCGTCAGGCTTCTTTCTTCTGCCGCGCGCGCTCGGTGACGAGCAGCGGGGTCCGGCCCTCGCGCACGCTCTCGCCGGTGATGCACACCTCGCGCACGTCGTCACGGCTCGGCAGGTCGAACATGATCTCCGTCATCATCTCCTCGAGGATGGCGCGGAGGCCGCGGGCGCCGGTGCCGCGCTTGATCGCCTTCTGGGCGATGGCGCGCAGGGCGTCTTTCTCGACCGTCAGCCGCACCTCTTCGAGCTCGAACAGCTTCTGGTACTGCTTGACGAGGGCGTTCTTGGGCTCGACCAGGATGCGCACCAGGGAGTCCTCATCGAGCGCATCGAGCGGCACGGCGACCGGGAGTCGCCCCACCAGCTCGGGAATGAGGCCGAAGCGCAGCAGGTCGTCCGGCTCGACGTCGGAGTAGGGGTTCGCCTTGAGGCGCTGCGCGACGCCGCGCGCCACCTCTTCCTTCGTGAAGCCGATCTGCCGGCGCCCCGTGCGGGCTTCGATGATCTTCTCCAGGCCGTCGAACGCGCCGCCGCAGACGAACAGGATGTCCTTGGTGTTGACCTGGATGTACTCCTGCTGCGGGTGCTTGCGGCCGCCCTGGGGCGGCACCGAGGCCACCGTCCCCTCGAGGATCTTGAGCAGGGCCTGCTGCACGCCCTCGCCCGAGACGTCCCGGGTGATGCTGGGGTTCTCGGACTTGCGCGCGATCTTGTCGATCTCGTCGATGTAGACGATGCCGCGCTCGCACTCGGAGACGTTGAAGTCGGCCGACTGCAGCAGCCGCACCAAGATGTTCTCGACGTCTTCGCCGACGTACCCCGCCTCGGTGAGCGTCGTGGCGTCGGCGATGGTGAACGGGACGTCGAGGATCCGGGCCAGCGTCTGCGCGAGCAGCGTCTTGCCCACGCCGGTCGGGCCGATGAGCAGGATGTTGCTCTTGTCGAGCTCGACTTCGGTTTCCCGGCCCGAGTGGGAGTTGATGCGCTTGTAGTGGTTGTACACCGCGACCGCCAGGGTCTTTTTCGCCTTCTCCTGGCCGATCACGTACTGGTCGAGCACGTCCTTGATCTCGGCGGGGGTGGGGACCTGCGTGATCGACTCGGCGACCTCG
>WNFW01002130.1_pt1 | contig 15194 bp, 11 predicted proteins | sample 5400131 | NCBI WGS metagenome assembly WNFW01 (sample SAMN13153362, study PRJNA577476) | soil metagenome | isolation source: 20 cm soil or saprolite under grassland replicate 1 | place: USA:California | collected 2016-06-15 | reverse complement strand
CTGGCACGTGGAGACAAAGGCGGGCCTCATCCTGATCGACGCACTGCGCGCCAAGCTGCGCGCCGAGATGGCGCTGGGCTGACATCTGAGTTGCCCACCGCGCCAAGCGCGAGCGCCACCACTTTGCGCATCAGGTTCGGCAGCGCCTCGTCGTGAAGGCGATCGAGCGGAACGAAACGCATGCCTGCGGGCGGCGGCGTATCGCGCCCGACCTTGGTCGCATAGACGACGAGCTCGAGCGGGAAATGAGTGAACACGTGGGTGACCACGCCGGGCACGCGACGCCATCGTTGGCGCGAGGAGAGCCGCGGCGCGGCGAGCAAAGCCCGGCGCGCGTCGAAATCCGCGGTCCATTGCGTGGTCGGCAGCTCGGTCATGCCGCCGAGCAGCCCGCGCGGCGGCCGCGAGCGCACCAGGACGCCGCGGTTGGGGCGCAGCACGAAGAAGGCGGCGCCGCGGCGCAGCTTTGCGGCCGGCTTGGTTTCTCGTCGCGGAAAGTCTTCGGCATCGCCTCTTCTTCGCGCGCTGCAGTCCGCCGTCCACGGGCAGACGTCGCAACCGGGCGAGGCCGGCGTGCAGATCGTCGCGCCGAGATCCATCATGGCTTGCGCGAAATCGCCGGCGCGCCTTTCGGGAGTGAGCGTCTGCGCGCGCCGGCGAATCTCGGCTTTGGCGGCAGGAAGCGCAGCCTCGACGCGGAACAAGCGCGTGATCACGCGCTCGACATTGCCGTCGACCGGACTGGCGCGGCGACCGAATGCAATTGCGGCGATCGCCGCGGCCGTATACGCGCCGATGCCGGGCAGCGTCCGCAACTCGCTTTCCTCGTGCGGAAACTCGCCGCCGTGGCGCTCGATGAGCGCGCGCGCGCAAGCGTGCAGATTGCGGGCGCGAGCGTAATAGCCGAGCCCGGCCCAGACCTTCAGCACTTCCTCGAGCGGCGCCGCGGCGAGCGCGCGGACGCTCGGCCAGCGCTCGAGGAATTTGGCGTAATAGGGCAGAACCGTGCTGACCCGCGTCTGCTGCAGCATGATCTCGGAGAGCCAGACCCGATACGGATCCGCGCGCTCGCCGGCGCCCGCGCGCCACGGCAGCTTGCGGCGATGCCGGTCGTACCAGGCGAGCAAGGCTTGGGGGTCAAGACCATTCCTGTTTTTGGGATTTCCCTCACTGCAATTTTCTCGGACGCGCGGCACAAGAGATGTGCGGGACGCAGACTGGGCCGGTTCCCTCCCCCCTGGTGGGGGAGGGCTAGGGAGGGGGGTGGATTTTTGCCTCGGCCGGTAAAGAACACCCCCCTCCCGGCGTCGCTTCGCGGCGCCGGCCTCCCCCACAAGGGGGGAGGCAACCGGAGTATGCTGGGCCGATCGAGAAACCTCGGCGCGCATGGCCTGCTCGCGCTTTCGGCCCTTATCGCCGCCTGATAGACTCATGTCTCGGTGTGGCAGAGGACATCCAAGTGAACAAGCCCTACTCGCAGGCGCGGCGGCTCGGCGATCTCGTGGGGCGCTGCCTGTCGAAAACCCTGGCGCGCCAGGGCTTTGCCTCGACCGAGCTCGTCACCCGCTGGGCGGAGATCGTCGGCCCCGAGATCGCCGCGCACGCCGAGCCGGTAAAGATCCAATGGGCGCGCCACGCCGACGCCGATGCTCCGGAACCCGCGACCCTGGTGCTGCGCGTCGAAGGCCCGGTCGCGATCGAGATACCCGCCGCAAATTCTGCGCGACCGCGCTGGGCTTCCTCGCCGCCGGAACGGGGCTCGCCCGATCGGTGCCGCCGGCGTTCGCCCAGGCGCCCTCGAATGAAGAGCTGATGCAGCCAGGGCCGCTCGGCGAGCAAGCGCTGGGCAGTGCCGAGGCGCCGGTTACGCTGATCGAATATGCGTCGATGACCTGCAGCCATTGCGCGAATTTCGCCGTCAAAGTCTATCCGACGCTGAAATCGAAATACGTCGACACCGGCAAGGTCCGCTACATCCTGCGCGAATTCCCGCTCGACCCGCTGGCGGCGGCCGGCTTCATGCTGGCGCGGTGCGCGGGCGACAAATATTACGACGTCATCGACGCGCTGTTCCAGACGCAGCAGAAGTGGGCGTTCGCTCGCGATCCGCTGCCGCAACTGCTCGCCGTCGCCAAGCAATTGGGCTTCACCGAGCAGAGCTTCGACGAGTGCCTGGCGAATCAGAAGGTGCTCGACGGCATCGATTGGGTGCGTCAGCGCGGGGCGGAGAAGTTCGGCGTGAACTCGACGCCGACTTTTTTCATCAACGGAACGATCCATCGCGGCGAGATGAATCTCGAGGAGACCGAGAAGCTGCTCCAGCCCTATCTCAAGGCGTGACAAGGGTTTTTCGGCCTGGCGCAGGCGGGCCCCGGGGCCGCGTTCGCGGCGCGTGAGTCCAGTTTTTGCAACGCAAAAAATCAGGAAAACGCCGGGCCCCCGTTGCATCGGCGGCATTCCTCGATTCATGCTCCGGCGCGATGCGGCACTTACCCGTGATTCCAGACGCGCTCGGCCCGGAACCTCGGCGCGCCCGACGGCGCACCGTGGCGGGGGCGGCACGCGCATTGGCTGAGCCGACCGAGGCCGGCCCATGAAGCTCAGCAGGCTGCGCCTGATCGGGTTCAAGTCCTTCGTCGAGCCGACCGAGATTTCGATCGAGCCGGGACTGACCGGCATCGTCGGGCCGAACGGCTGCGGCAAATCCAACCTGGTCGAGGCGTTGCGCTGGGTGATGGGGGAGGCATCGCATAAGGCGATGCGCGCCGCCGACATGGACGACGTGATCTTCGCCGGCAGCACCAGCCGGCCGCCGCGGAACACCGGCGAGGTCATGCTGTTCCTCGACAATTCCGACCGTACGGCGCCGGCGCAGTTCAACGAGCAGGACGCGCTCGAAGTCTCGCGCCGGATCGAGCGCGAGGCCGGCTCGACCTATCGCGTCAACGGCCGCGAGGTGCGCGCCCGCGACGTGCAGATCCTGTTCGCCGATGCCTCGACCGGTGCGCGCTCGCCGGCGCTGGTGCACCAGGGCCGCATCGGCGAGATCATCCAGGCCAAGCCCGAGCAGCGCCGGCGCGTGCTGGAGGAAGCCGCGGGCGTTGCCGGGTTGCACGCGCGGCGGCACGAGGCGGAATTGCGCCTCAATGCGGCCGAGCACAACCTCGGCCGGCTCGACGACGTGATCGCGCAGCTCGCGGCCCAGATCGATGCGCTCAAGCGCCAGGCGCGCCAGGCGGTGCGCTATCGCGCGGTATCCGCCGCGCTGCGCAAGGCCGAGGCGATGCTGTGCCATCTGCGCTGGCTCGCCGCCAATGCCCAAGTCGCCGAAGCCGAGCGCGCCAAGGATCTGAGCGTCCGTCTCGTCGCCGCAGCGACCGGGGCGCAGGCGGAGGCCGCCCGGCACCAGGCGCTCGCGGTGGCATCGTTGCCGCCGCTGCGCGAGGGCGAGGCGAAGGCCGCCGCCTCGCTGCAGCGGCTCAATCTTGCGCGCGACGCGCTGGAGCGCGAGGAGGCCCGCGCCAAGGAGCGCATCGCCGAGCTCGATCTGCGGCTGGTGCAGCTCGCCGAGGCGATCGAGCGCGAGCGCCGGCTCGCGCACGACGCGGACGCGGCGCTTGCCCGCCTGGCGCAGGAGGCGAGCGCGCTCGGCGCCGAGCGCGCGGCGGCAGCGGATCGCCACGGCGCGGTCGCCGCACGGGTCGGCGAAGCCGAGGCCGCGCTCGCCATCGCCGAACAGCGCTTCGCCGAGATCACCGCGGCGCTCGCCGATCTCGCGGCGCGCCGCAACCAGCTCGAGCGGGCGTTGCGCGAACATTCCGAGCGGCTGATGCGGCTCGAGGGCCAGATCGGCGAGGTCGAAAACGAGCTCGCGGCGCTGGAGCGCCAGGGCGGCGAGTCGAGCGAGCTGCCGGACCTGGCCGCAGCGGTCGAGCGCGCGCAGCGCGCGGTTGCCGAGGCGGAAGCGGCGGCGCTGCGCGCGGAGGCGGCGCAATCGGCGGCGCGGCAAGGGCTCGACGCGGCGAAAACCCCGCTCGAGCAGGCCGAGCGGCGGCTGCAGCGCATCGAGACCGAGACCCGAACGCTCGCCAAGCTGCTCGACGTCGAAACGCAAAAGCTGTGGCCGCCGGCGATCGACCTGGTGATGGTGGAAAAAGGCTACGAGGCCGCGCTGGGCGCCGGCTTCGGCGACGATCTCGATCATCCGGTCGAGCCTTCCGCCCCGATCCGCTGGGCCGGTGCTCCGGTCGATCCGGAGGATCCGGCGCTCCCCGCGGGCGCCGAGCCGCTGTCGCGTTACGTGGTTCCGCCGGCGGAATTGTCGCGCCGGCTCGCCCAGATCGGGGTCGTCGACCGCGCCGAGGGTCCGCGGCTCGCCCGCGAGCTGAAACCCGGCCAACGGCTGGTCTCGCGCGAAGGCGATCTATGGCGCTGGGACGGCTTTGCGGCGGCGGCGAACGCGCAGACGCCGGCGGCGCGGCGGCTGGCGCAGCGCAACCGGCTCGGCGATCTCGAGCGCGACTTCGCCGCGGCGCGCGCCGAAATCGGCGCAAAGCGCGGCGCGGTCGAGCGCGCGCAAGCCGAGCTCGATGCCGCGGTGGCGGCCGAGGGGAACGCACGCGCGCGCCGGCGCGAGGCGCAGGCCGATGCCGATCAAGCGCGCGACCGTCACGCCGCGGCGGAGCGCGAAGCGAGCCGCATCACCGTCCGGCTCTCGGCGCTGGCGGAAGCCAACATTCGCCTGGCCGCGAGCCGTGACGAGGCGATCGCCGCCACGCGCGACGTGGCCGAGGCGCTCACCGCCTTGCCGGCGGCGGCCGGGCTCGAAGCCGAGCTCGCGCAAGTAAGCGGCGAGGTGTCGGACAAACGCGCGACGCTCGCCGAGGCGCGCGGCGAAGCCCAGGCGCTGGCGCGCGAGGCGGAGCTCTGCGCGCGCCGGCTCGAAGCCATCGCGGCCGAGCAAGCGGAATGGCAGGAGCGCGCCAACCTCGCCAAGGGCCAGATCGCGACGCTGGAGCTGCGCAGCGCCGAGGCCTTGACCGAGCGGCAATCGCTCGATGCGGCGCCGGCGGTGTTTGCCGAGAAACGCCGCGCCCTGATCGATGAGATCGAGGCCGCCGAAACGCGCCGCCGCGCGGCCGCCGACGAGCTTGCGGCCGCCGAGGCGCGGCTTAACGAGGCCGACCGCGCCGCCCGCGCCGCGCTCGACAAGATGGGGCAAGCGCGAGAGGAAGCGGCGCGCGCCGAGGAGCGCTTCGCAGGCGCCAGGAATCGTCTCGGCGACATCGCCCACGAAATCCAGGAGCTGCTCGAAGTCGGGCCCGAGCGCGTCGCCGCGCTCGCCGGCATCGACCCGGGCGAAGCGCTGCCCGAATTGGCCGAGGTCGAGGCCGAGCTCGAAAAATTGCGGCGCGACCGCGAGCGGCTCGGCGCCGTCAATCTGCGCGCCGAAGAGGAGCTGCGCGAGGTCGAGGCCCAGCACGCTTCGCTCACGGGCGAGCGCGACGATCTCGTCGAGGCCATCAAGCGCCTGCGCCAGGGCATCTCGAGCCTCAACCGCGAAGCGCGCGAGCGCCTGACGCAATCCTTCGACGTCGTCAACAAGCATTTCCAGCAGCTGTTCATCAATCTGTTCGGCGGCGGCAGCGCGGAATTGCAGCTGATCGAGAGCGAGGATCCGCTCGAGGCCGGGCTCGACATCATGGCGAAGCCCCCCGGCAAGAAGCCGCAGACGCTCTCGCTGCTCTCCGGCGGCGAGCAGGCGCTGACCGCGCTCGCGCTGATCTTCGCCGTGTTCCTGACCAACCCGGCGCCGATCTGCGTGCTCGACGAATGCGACGCGCCGCTCGACGACGCCAACGTCGAGCGCTTCTGCAATTTGCTCGACGAGATGATAAGGCTCACCGACACGCGGTTCGTGATCATCACCCACAACCCGATCACCATGGCGCGGATGAACCGGCTGTTCGGCGTGACCATGGCGGAGAGGGGCGTCTCCCAGCTGGTCTCGGTCGATCTGGAGACCGCCGAGAAGCTGCGCGAGGCGGGGTAGGCGGCAACTCCGGGGCAGGTGCCAAAGCGCGCGGGAGCCCGATTCCGAGCGCGGAATCTGGAAGCGCCCCGTGGAATGCCAACAATGGATTCAATCGCTTAGACCTATTCATTCATCAAAATACATCTTATGGATGCGAGAATCCTGCTGATTTCAACTTTCATTTGAAAATGGTCCCGCTAACCCGATCATCATGGCGCGGATGAACCGGCTGTTCGGCGTGACCATGGCGGAGCGCGGCGTCTCGCAGCTGGTCTCGGCGGATCTGAGACCGCGGAAAGCTGCGCGAAGCGGGGTAGGCTTTATGGCAAGTAGGATGAATTGAGCGCTGCGCGCCTCCATCTCGTGAGCACATCGTACACGGCAGTCAGATGTTCGGAGACTCCGCTACCGTTGGTCGCAATTCGGCATCACATCCAGCCTGCCCAATGCGCGCCAAATCAGCTTTTAAGATTTGCATCGAGTCCAACTCCATCGAGCCCATGGAAGAAGGCGGATACCGTGTCACTGCGGACAATGGTTCGAGGACGTTTCTGCTATACTAAGAGCTCGCTCAATGAATCGTTCGCGAAAATCGAGCAGACATTCTGCAGTCAACGAAATGGCATATCTTTGCCCCTTCGGTTTGTCGGAAATCGAGTCCCGCAGATCGTCAGTCCGCTCGGAGATGTGAACAAACGGCATTGGCGGATGAGACTGTTTGTCTGTTGGGTTGTCTTTGGGAGATTTACAAACTTTCATATCGATATCGCCGCATGCCTTGTTAGGCCATTTAGCCTTCCCGCCGAGGCCTACCGTGTCGAACCCCTTTCGCAGGTCTGGGGGGCGGTTGGGGAAGGATTTGTCATCCCTACTATCGCTGAACTGGTGGCAACCTGCGCAGGTCTGCGTCCGGATCCTGTCGACTACGTTGACTGCCGAAATTTTCGAGCCGATAGCGGAAAGGGTCTCTGCGATGCGCTTCGCAAACGGGTCCTGTCTCTTATTGTTATCATCGCCATAAGCCGCTATGATATCGCCGAGATTTTGCTTTGACTCGTCACTTTCGAAGGCATTAATCCCGCGGCCACTGGTTTTAAATGCAATTGAATTTACATCATCGATGCCCTTCTTACCTCCGGAGACCTGGCCCAGAAGATTTCCGATTTGAAGTCGAATATCTTGAGTCAACGCGGGAACACGTATATCTTTCGTAGTTTGCTTAAATAGATCGCTGCCGGGAGTAGATTTCACTGAATCGGGAACGATCAACAAAAGGCCATTGGCGAAGACGGTCCGAAATTCGCGCAACGTCCAGTCGCCGGGCTTAAAGGTGTCAGAGGTGCCGGGCACATAGGGTGACGGCGGGCTCCCCTTTATGAAGACATTCATGAACTGGTTGGTGCGGATCTGGCCCCCTTGAAAGCTGTAGTTATCGATGTCCACCACTGCCGGAATCCGGGGCTCTCCTACTCGCGTCAAATCTCCTTCAATGAAAAATTTCTTCAACAGATCGCCGCGCTCATCGGCCTTTAAGTCGGGATCGGACAGGCTATACCAAAATCTCAAAATAGGTATGCAGCCTCGCGGCGCGCGATCTGGATTTGCTAACTGAGGCTCGGGCCTTGGATTCGGGATCCTTGCTTCGAAAATAATCAAATTCCGACGGATAGCGGAATGCGGGTCAACAGGATCGCTCTTTCCCGAATTTCTCGCAAAAATAATTCGATATTCGCCGCAGTCAGGATAAACTACGAGATTGTCATTGTCCCTATACTTCCTCGGCCGCGACAGGAGGTCGAAGCGGTTGACGAAGGCAATCGCGCTGTAAGCTGCTTCCCCATTTGCTGCTTCAGCCGCAAATGGATCGTTCTTATCGTCCACTTCCTCCTTGCCTTCCTCACGAGGGCAGCCGTATAGAAAATTGTTTAGCTTTGAAGTCGTTGGCTGTAGAGGATCCGGATTGGCAACTGGCGCGCCCTCATCATCGCAGTGTGGTCCGAGCGTAAGTCCAGGACCAACGTTTTCGGTATCCCACCATTGCTGGAACAGCATCTTACTCGTGAGCAGAGGATCGCCGCCGCGATCCTTGCTCTGCTTGACCAACTGATTCATAACGTCAGAAAATTTTATCCGTCCGACGGTCGTTACATCCGTCACAAGTAACGATAAATATCGGTTGAATGGATAATGGAATTTCACACCCGCAATTTCCGCATTGGATTCCGCGGTTCCGATCTCATCCAGCGTGACCTCGCCGCGTTCTGGCGAATGTCCTGCCGATGTGGCTCGTAAAAATTCAATTGCCGAGGACAAGTCACGCAACGGGGCAGCGACCGATGCCGGAGCTGCGGTGCTCGCGGCGTCTTGGGCGTTGGTATGCACCGCGAATCCCAACAACCAAGCGAGAATGGCGATAAGCGGAGCCCCAGACCGTGCGTATAACATCATCGCCCCCAAAAGACTTAACCGAACATTAGTAGTAAATTCTACTTTTACTGGAATTGCAAGGTCTTCGACGACGCCAACGTCGAGCGCTTCTGCAATTTACTCGACGAGATGATAAGGCTCACCGACACGCGGTTCGTGATCATCACCCACAACCCGATCACCATGGCGCGGATGAACCGGCTGTTCGGCGTGACCATGGCGGAGCGCGGCGTCTCCCAGCTGGTCTCGGTCGATCTCGAAACCGCCGAGAAGCTGCGCGAGGCGGGGTAGGCGGGCAGCTCCGGGGCAGGTGCCAAAGCGCGCGGGAGCCCGATTCCGAGCGCGGAATCTGGAAGCGCCCCGTGGATGTGATAGCTGACTTATTTCAACTTTAATCTGAGAAGCGGTTTTGCGGAAGGCACGGCTTCCGAGCGGATCCATCGCCCGCGGGGCCCCATCGTTTCTGCCCGAAAAGCAGGAAATTTCAATCGCTTAATCTCGGAACCCCGGGCGCCGTCAATACGTTACCGTCTAGGTGCCCCGCAGGGATGCAACGCATTTGCATGAGGCCCTGCAGGGGCGCGAGAAGGAAAGGGGTGAACCATGATGAACCGCAAGAATGCTATCGCGCTCGGCGTTGCCGGTGCGCTGGCGCTCGCGGCGGCGACCCCGTCGTTCGCGGCTCCCGTGCCGACCGGCACTGCGGCCGTGAAGGCCGCGGCGCCCGACGCGACGACCGACGTGCGCTGGCGTGGCGGGTGGGGCGGCTGGGGCTGGGGCCCCGGCATCGGCATCGGCCTAGGCCTGGGCTTCGCCGGCGCGGCGCTCGCGTCGCCGTACTATTACGGCGGTTACGGCTGCCCGTACTATGGCTACGGCTATTCCTGCGGCGGTCCGTATGCCTATGGGTATGGGCCCGCCTATGGGTACGGGGCGGCCTATGCCTACGCGCCCGGGCCGTACTACTACGGTGGCTGGCGTCACCGTCATCACCGCTGGCATCACTGGTAGCAGCGCCTAGCAGAACGTTGAAGAAGCCGGCCGTCGGCAACGACGGCCGGCTCATTTTTTTGCTACGCACACTGGATCGGTCTTGTCCGATTGCGCGAGGAACCGGACCATGAACGCATCGCCGCGGTGGAAGCGCAGGCCCGAGGGCTCGACCTGGGGCGTCGCGTTTCACTCCAACAATTCCAATAGGATAGCGTCGACAGAACCCGCTATTTGCGTTCTTTGAAACCAAGAACATCTACCGGGAGGTTACAAACCTCTGCTGTTTTCGTTATTGCACAAGATGCTCTCACTGGCGTTGAACATCATGAGCGACTCGATGTCCCGTCCCTCCACGCCAACGCCATCAACACCGGACCGGCATTTCCGAAATGATCCGCCAACCGGACATGCTCGGACATCGCGGAACCGACGCGAACGACCCGTAGCAGACTTGCGTCGCGCCCGGTGGGTCGGCAAAAATCTATGCAGGCCGTCCGGGGCTCGTCGATGTCGAGGCAACCTGCAGTCCCGGTAGAATCGGATCGACCCCGCTGGGACGCCGTTGGAGGGCCCGCGTATGGCTTGTCACGATCCTTGCGTCGCGAACCCCGCAACCTCCATTGTCAGTCGCCGCAGCATAGTCGCTGCCCTGGCTTCCGCGGCCGTGCTGTCCGCACCCCCATTGGCTGCCGCGGGGGCGCGTGCCGCGACCCGCGCGTCGGCGGACGACGAACGATTCATGCACTTGGCCTTGGACGAAGCTCGCCAAGGTGATTTTCCGTTCGGCGCAGTGATCGTGCGGGACGGCCAGGTCCTTGCACGCGGTCGCAATCTCGGACGAACCAACGGCGATCCGACCGCGCATGGGGAGATGATCGCGATTCGCCGCTGCCTCGCCGATCACGGGACAGCCGCGCTCCAGGGCAGCACGCTCTACACTTCCGGCGAGCCGTGCGTGATGTGCATGGGCGCGATCCTGTGGTGCCGGATCGGTCGGCTGGTTTTTGCCGCGTCCGTGCAGCAGATCGCCGCCAAGATGGATGAGATCATGATTTCGAGTGCCGATGTCGCCGCGAAGGCCCGGTTCGTCCCGATCACGATCACGGGCGGTGTCCTGGCGGACGAAGCACTGCGGCTGTTTGCCAAATAGGTGCCGGTCGAGCGGCTGTCGCCGGCGAAGTCAGGGCGCGGCGGATCCGATCCTTCATCCAAAGTTTTATCGGCGGTGCCGCAATGGGTTTCCTGGCAGGGCGGACGCGCTGATCGGCTGCTGTCGGTTTGAGATACCTCTCGCTCCCAGCGCACGAGGGTGTGCACGGCGTCTCCGAGCGTCATGGTCGGGTTGGGCCCATAATACCCCAGCTATGACCGCTTTGGTCTACGGCAAGTCGCACTATAATGCGCTCGATGGAGTTGAAGGGAAAAGCGGCATTAGTGACCGGCGCTTCAAGCGGCATAGGCAAGGCAATTGCCGTTGCTTTAGCGCGCAAGCGTGCACACGTCCTCGTGCATTATGGTCGAAACAAAGCAGGTGCGCAGGAGACCCTCGAGGAGGTAGAAAAATTTTCAAGCGGAAGACTCTACCAGGCCGACCTTATGAACCGCGAGCACATAACATCGCTGTTCGAAGAAATTAAAAAGACAACTCCGGAAATCGATGTATTGGTAAACAATGCCGGCGATGCGCAGCCGGGAGACATCAATGACAACCGGGTGTGGGAGTATGAGTATAAAAATATTTTTCTCTCCGCCGTGCACATCAGCCAGGCCTTTCTCTCGCTGCCCTCCTCGCAGTTACGCAAGATAATAAACATCACCTCGCTCTATGGAAATCTCCCCACCGGCAACCCGCAATATCTGCAGTACTCTGCCTTTAAAGCCGCGCTTGCCAATCTCACGACGACCCTGAGCAAGTCGACTGCTCCGAAGGTCATCGTCAATGCGGTCGCTCCCGGCTATACCGAAACGCCGGCTTGGGCGGGCGCCTCGAAGGAGAGTTTAGAGGCACATGCGCGCGCCACATCGATCGGGCGCTTTGTTAGCCCCGAAGAGGTCGCCCACGCGGTCGTCTTTGTGGCCGAAAACGATGCCCTGGTAGGTCAAGTGCTCACGCTCGATGGCGGGACTTCGCTCAAAGGGATCGCCTAAGGCGAAAGAGTCCCGCCGCTCGCCAGACCGGCGGATGCATCAGGGCCTCGGCGTGGCCGCCACCTATGTCCTGAGTTTGGCGCTTCTGCAAAACGCTCGGCCTCGAAAGGCACCCTGGTTTCTCCAGCAGTGCGCCGCGGTGATCGAGCGACGACGGCGAGAGTGCGCAAATGGCACATTCCCGAAGAGCTGATTGGCACCGGAAAGGTCCGCTCCTCGGGGTGAATCGGACAAAGTCACCGCGTGCTCGAATCGACGAGATTGACCCCATACCAGACATAACGTCTGCTCTGGGTCTTGGCTGTGTAAAAACGCGGTGACGTGAGGAACCAATAGAACAAACATTCTTTCGGATCGCGATTATGATCGCGAGAGTTCGTAAGCGTGTTCGATTTCGATCGCTCTGGGAAAGAACATTCTAGTGGTTTTCAAGCATTCAGGGTTTTCACACGGCCAGGGTCACAAGCTGCCACGACGCGGGGCCAGTAAGAGACTTCTGAGGCGGTCTTTTTCACTCTTGCAAATAGCACCTACGTCAAACGATCGGCCGAAAACAGCAAAAACGTTCCACATGCAGCAAGCTTCTGCAAGCAACCCGGCAGATCTTTCGTCAGAGTGGCGCCCAAGCGAACGATCGATGCCGCCTGGCGAGCACGCGGCATCGAGGTTCAATTTTCAAGTCATTAGACCAACACCGGAGCTTTGCGATGGACGAGACCATTACCGAGCGTTCCGGCAGGTGACCATTATGAAAAACGATTTTCTTAGCCACCGGGTCATTTGCGCGAGCTGGATCGGCGCGGACGAGCTGTCACCGCATTTCTGTTCTGAAAAGCCTCAGATCAGGAGGTGACTATCATGAAAAAGATTTTCCTTGCCATGGCCATAGCCTTCGCGATCACTACCGCAATGACGATCACGACAGTCATTGCCCACACGGATCAGTCTTCCGCTTGGGAATATGCGAGCCGTTCGGCAAAAGGGGCATAAGGTGACTTGACGTGGTCAGGTTGTGGATGGCATCTAGGTTTGGACGGCCGTGAGAGCTATCGCGAACTGTGGCTGGAGCCGTTATGCTGCCCTCACCGTCTAAGCCGAGGAACTGCTCTGCATGAACGGGAGTATTCACGGAGAAAGGACCGCTTCAGGGCAGCAAGATCGCAGCTCGACCGTGGCACATGCGATCGAAGTGCCCTCTGAAATCATCCGAAAATGGCAAGAATTTGTGAATCTCCTTGCCGAGATCATGCACGTGCCCTCTGCCTCCATAATGCGGGTCGATCCTCCCCACATCAAAGTTTTCGTCTCCAGCACGTCCAAAGGAAATCCTTGCGAGCCGGGCGCTCTCGATACGGGACCTTATTGCGAGACCGTCATGAAGACCGGTCGGCCGCTGCTCGTCTCTGACGCTCTCGAGAACGAAGCATGGAAATCGAACCCGCATGTCAAGCTGGGGATGATCTCTTACCTGGGCGTCCCAATCGGTTGGCCCGATGGCCGCATATTCGGGACGATTTGCGTTCGCGACAATAAAAGGAACAAATATAGCGAGACTTATCTCAAGCTGCTGCTGCACTTCCGCGACATTTTGCAGGCTGACTTGAAGTCATTGGCAAGACTGCACGGAGAGCTAGAAGAACGCGAAGCGAAGATCCGGCGCCTGGTCGATGCCAATATCATCGGGATTTTCGTCTGGGATGTGGAGGGGCGGATTCTCGAGGCCAATGACGCATTTCTGCGCCTCATAGGCTACGATCGTCAAGATGTGGTCGCAGGTCGCCTGCGCTGGACTGAGCTGACACCGCCTGAATGGCTTGACCGCGATGAACGACGGTGGTTGGCCGAGCTGAAGGTGACCGGGAGTTTGCAGCCGTTTGAGAAGGAGTACTTCCGGAAAGACGGCAGCCGTGTTCCCGTGCTGATCGGCGCGGCGACCTTCGAGGAAGACGGGAATCAAGGTGTCTCTTTCGTGCTCGACCTGACGGAGCGCAAATGCGCCGAGGAACGGCTGCGCCGCAGCGAATCCTATCTGGCGGAGGCGCAGAGGCTGAGCCACACCGGCACCTGGGTCTTAGACGCGAGAGCGATGCGTTATCTCTATTGGTCGGACGAGGCTTACCGGATCTGGGGGTTTGATCCGCTGCAGGGCCCTCCAAGCCGCGAAAATATGTGGCAACGCATTCACCCAGACGATCGAGACAGGGTGTGGGAAGAAGTCCAGGAGGCATTGCGCCAGAAAAGAGGTTTCTCGTCCGAGTTCAGACTCTTACTACCTGATGGAACGATCAAATACCTCGAATCAGCCACCTATCATGAGTTTTCCTCGTCCGGCGCGCTGGCTGAGGCGGCCAGCACACAGATCGATAGGACGGAACGGAAGCGCGCACAAGACGAGCATGAGAGACTGCGTCAGCTGGAGTCAGATCTCGCCCACATGAACCGCCTTAGCAGGATGGGAGAGCTCGCGGCCTCGCTGATACACGAAATCACGCAACCAATCGGTAGCGCGCGCAACAATGCCCTTGCCGCACTGAATTTCTTTGACAAGCAACCGCCAGACCTGAGCGAGATCAGGGAAGCGCTTGGCGGTGTCGTTGGCGATGCCGATCGAGTTGGGCACATTGTTGATCGGATCCGTGATCAGATCAAGAAAGCGCCTCCGAGAAAGGATCGAGTTGATGTTAACGAGGCGATCAACGAAGTGATCGTATTGGCGCGAAACGAAATCACCACGAATGGAGTCTCGATCCAAACTCGCCTTGCGGAGGCGCTACTTCCCGTCCAAGGCGATCATGTTCAACTGCAACAAGTCGTGCTGAACTTGATCCTAAACGCGGTCGAAGCCATGAGCACGGTCGAGGCGGGGCCACGAGAGTTGTTGATCAGCACCGAGCAAACCCAGACCGGTGGCGTTCTCGTGTCCGTGGGCGATTCCGGGCCGGGCATTGATCCGGACCATGTCGATCGCGTTTTCGAGGCTTTCCACACCACGAAGTCGAGCGGGGTAGGGATGGGACTCTCGATCTGCCGCTCGATTATCGAAACCCATGGTGGGCGGCTGTGGGCGACCAGGTGCGAGCCGCGGGGTGCTCTCTTTCAGTTTACGATCCCCGCTGACTGAGCCGCCATCCGTGATCAATGTCGCTTATTGGCACATTTGAGACATCACGTGGCTAGGCTCGGAGTTCCGGTTTCGGCGCCCAAGCGGACGTGCTCCGGAAAGCCTCTAGGGGCAGCTTTTGACTCAAGGCGATCAATCAGCCTCTCGACAAGGGAACCCCTCCGCCCGCCCCGCCAAAGCGAGGCCCCAGCTTTTTCTCGGCGGCTGATGTTGTGTTGGCGCGGCGATTTCTTCCGCTTATGGCACCGAAGGGACCTGCCAGCTATGCGATCTAGGGTCCCCTCATTGGGGACGATCTGACTTCGCGAAGACGTGCCGCGACTATCGCCCTCGACCCAAAGCTGACACTGCGAGCATCGTAGGCGTATCTGGGTTGACGCCTTGATCACTCGCGATTGACGCAAAATGAACGCGATCGTCCTTCGCCGCGGCAGGTTACGTAACTCCGGATGTTTTCCTCAAATAACGCCT
>WNFW01001611.1_pt1 | contig 15197 bp, 5 predicted proteins | sample 5400131 | NCBI WGS metagenome assembly WNFW01 (sample SAMN13153362, study PRJNA577476) | soil metagenome | isolation source: 20 cm soil or saprolite under grassland replicate 1 | place: USA:California | collected 2016-06-15 | reverse complement strand
GCACCGGCATCCACTCCCCGGTGACGATCAAATCGAGCCGGCCGTCGTGATCGTAATCGATCCACGTCGCCGCGGTGACCATCCCGGCCTGGGCGAGCGAGGGGGGGGCCTTCTCCAGGGTGACGTCGCGGAAGTGTCCCGTGCCGTCGTTCTCGAGCAGGTAGCTGCGGGGCGGCACGCCGTATTTGCCGGCGACGACCCGCCTCCCCACGAACAGGTCGGGATGGCCGTCGCCGTTAAAGTCGCCGACCGCGACACACGAGCCGGTTTCGGAGAGGCGCGGCAGGGCTGCCGTATCGCGGCGAAAATTCCCTGTGCCGTCGTTCAAGTAGAGCCGGTCCTGCAGCGCGGCGTGCTCTCCCCAGAACTCGTTGCCGCCGCTCACCACGTACAGATCGGGGTGCCCGTCGCCGTTGGCATCGAAGAAGGTCGCGGCGACGTCCTCCGCCAGGCTATCGGCCTGGAATGCGGGCTGCCTGCTGCGGCGGAACGTCCCGTCCCGCTGCTGGACGAAGAGCGCCCCGGCCTGCCATTTGGCGCCGCCGACGTACACGTCGTCCAACCCGTCGCCGTTCACGTCCGCGACGGCCAGGGCAGGGCCTTCGCGCGACAGCACGTGAGGAATCAGCGGCTCGCGGCCGTAGTCGTAGAACGAGTTCTCCGCGTGCTTGAAATCGAGGCCGAGCCTGTCGGTCACGTCGGTGAAAGCAGGGGCCAGGGGCCGGGGGTTAGGGGTTAGGGCGGTCGCGTCGTGCTGTGACAGCGCGATGGCCCGGTCCGTCGCGACGTGCGTTAACACCTGGCGGCGCCGGTCCGGCCAGATGACGATCAGGGAGTCGATCTCGTTGGACGTGCCCAGCCCGAAGTGCAAGCGAGGATCGACGGAGGACTGGAAGCCCCGTGTCGGCATCTGTTCCAGGAGCTGCCGTCGGCCCTGCTGCTTGATGAACACCTTCGCGCCGACCCCCGCGGTGTTGCCTCCCGAGCCGCGCAGCACCACCTGGAGATAGTGGTTCCCCGTCACCTCGCGGGCGTGGTTGCGGTAGATCGCGGCGGGGGCGTTGAGGTTGTTCACCACCAGGTCGAGCGCCCCGCTGTTGTTCAGGTCCGCGTAGGCCGCGCCGTTCGAGAACCCCGGCTGGGCCAGGCCCCAGGCCTTCGCCATGTTCGTGAACGTCAGGTCGCCGTTGTTGCGAAAGGCGTAGTTCGCGATCGGGACGTGGGGCATCAGATGTGTGAGGCGCCGCAGCAGCCCCGAGCTGATGCCGGTTGCGAGACCGGCCTGGATGGCGGAGTCGCGTACCGCCGCGAGGTAGTCGAGGTCGTTGGGCCGGCGATAGATGCCGTTGGTGACGAACAGGTCCTTGTTGCCGTCGTTGTCCAGGTCCGCGAACAACGGGGCCCAGCTCCAGTCGGTCGCGTGCACGCCCGCCAGATAGCCGATCTCGCTAAAGCGCGACGTGCCGCCCACGACGCCGCGATTGAGCTGCAGGGTGTTGCGGGCGTACTGGGGGTAGTAGCCGGCTTGCTCCTTCATATGTTCGATCGGCCACGGGTCGGCGTTGGCGGACGTCTTGAGGACGTCCTCGCGATCCGGCAGCATGTCGAGCACCATCAGGTCGGGCCGCCCGTCGTTATTGTAATCGGCGGCATCGACGCCCATGGAGGCATGGCTGGTGTGCCCCGTCGCCTTGGCGATGCTTTCGGTGAACGTGCCGTCGCAATTGTTGATGTAGAGAAAGTCGGTCTCCTGGAAATCGTTGGCGACGTACAGGTCGGGACAGCCGTCTGAGTTCACGTCGCTCGCGACCACGCCCAGGCCGTATCCCTCGACGCCCCCGTAGATGTAGGCCTGGTCGCTCACATCCACGAAACGACCGCCGTCGTTGCGGAACAGGCGGTCGCCGGCGCGGGGATGGCGCGGCTCGCGCTGCGGGTGAATCATCGGCCCGCGCTCGGCGTGGGTGGAGTAGTTGAGGAGGTACATGTCCAGGTCGCCGTCGCCGTCGTAGTCGAAGAACACGGCCTGGGTGGAGTAGCCCGCGAAGTCGAGCCCGTACTGCTTGGTCCGGTCACTGAAGGTCCCGTCCCCGTTGTTGATGTACAGCACGTTGTGGCCGTGCATCGTGAGGGAGCTCATGGCGGAGACGTAGATGTCCAGGCGCCCGTCGCCGTTGACGTCGGCCATGGTGACGCCGGTCTTCCAGCCATCGGGATCTGCCACGCCGGCGCGCTCGGTGACGTCCTCGAACCGGTAATTGCCCAGGTTCCGGTACAGCCGATTGGGACCCACATTCGACGTGAAGTAGAGATCGGGCAGCCCGTCACCGTCGACGTCGCCCACGGCGACGCCGCCGCCGTTGTAGTAGTTGAGGAAGGTGATGATGTTGAGCGCGGTATCCCCTTCCGGCACCTGGTTGACGAACGTGACGCCGGTGGCTGCCGGTGGGAGAAGCTCGAACAGCAGGGGAGGCTGTGGCGTCCTGCTGCAGGCCACGAGCGCGATGCATAGGCCCCCGCCGAGCCCACGCGTGAGCGTGGGAATCACCGGGCCGGTCGGATTCGAATCGCCTGGCCGCCTCCCGGGGCCAGGACGAGACGCACGTGAGAAGCCGCGGTGACGGCGCGCTGCGAGATCGAGACCGGCAGGGGGTTCGTGAGCCAGTTGGCCCCCGGTCCGTCGGCGTAGATCTCGGCGACGTAGCGGCGGCCCGGCGTCAGGAACGACAGTGGGATGTCGAACCTGCGCCCTTCCTCGTCCGTGATCGCGCCGATGAACCAGCTCGGCCCGTTGCGCTCGCGCCGTGCCACCACCACGTAGTCGCCGATCCGGCCTTCCAGTACGCGCGTGGTGTCCCAGTCGACCGCCACGTCCCGAATGAACTGGAATGCGGGTTGGTGCTCGTAGTTCTCCGGCAGGTCCGCCGCCATCTGGAGCGGCGAGTAGAGCACCACGTAGAGCGCGAGCTGCTTGGCGAGCGTGGTGCGCGGCCGGGGCTCCTCGGGGCGGCGCGCGCGGCCGGTGCCCCGCTCGAGCAGGATGTCGAAGATGCCGGGCGTGAAGTCCATGGGCCCGGCGAGCAGCCGCGTGAAGAAGAGAATCGTCTCGTGCTCCGGCGGGTTGCCCCCCTCGCCCCCCCAGGCGTTGTACTCCTGACCCCGCGCACCCTCGCGCGTCATCATGTTCGGGTAGGTGCGACGCTCGCCGGTGTCGTGGATCGGCTCGTGGGCGTCCAGCATGATGCCGTACTTCGCGGCCGTCTCGATCACCCGGCGGTAATGCCGTATCATGTCTTGCCCGTGGTGCGAGTGGCCTTCACTGGTCTGGTCCGCCACGTACCCCGACTTGACGGCGTCGAGGCCGAGGGAATGGTAGAGGGCGAACGCGCTGTCCAGCTGCCTCTCGTAGTTCTCGATTCCGCCCGACGTTTCGTTGTGGACGATCAGCTTCACACCCTTCTCGTGGGCGTAGCGCGCCACCTCCTGGAGGTCGTAATCGGGGTAGGCTCGGGTGAACGAGAAGGCGTTGCGGTTCTGGATCCAATCGCCGTCCCAGCCCACGTTCCAACCCTCGACCAGCACGCCGCCCAGCCCGTTGGCGGCCGCGAAATCGATGTAGCGTTTCGCGTTCGGGGTCGTGGCGCCGTGCTTGGGTCCCGAGCTCCACGTCATCGTGCCAAGGTGCATGCCCCACCAGATGCCCACGTACTTCATCGGCTTGATCCAGCTGGTATTCGCGATGACGCTGGGAGGGTTCAGGTTGAGGCCGAGCACCGAGGGCGCGAGATCGGTGGCCCGGTCGGCCAGCTGAATCGTGCGCCACGGGGTCACGAACGGCGTCTTGCCGTGCACTTTGATGCCGTCGGCGTAGGGCGCCAGCGCCGCGTGCAGCGTGCGATTCTCCATGCGCGCCCCCCGCAGGTTCATTCTCGCGTAATCCACCAGATTCGCTTCGTGAATCACGATGAACGTGCGACCGTCGCGGGTCTCGAGCGTCAGTGGGGTCTGCACGCTATCGATCACGCTCACGGGAGAAGACGAGTACAGCATCTCCGAGCGGTCGAGCCTGGGCCGGTTCGATGGGATCCACCACGCCTTGGCGTCGTCCGCCAACGCGAACTCGGTGAGCTCGTCCGTGATGGCGAAATCCTGGAGACCGGGCTGCGCCGGCAGCTCGTAGCGGAACCCGACGCCGTCGTTGAACACCCGGAACACCACGGCGAACCGCCGGCCCGGGGCCGCCGTTTCCGCGACGGCGACCCGCAGCTCGGTGTGATGGTCCCGCACGCGCGCCACCTCGCCCCACGGCTGCGTCCAGGTCTCGTCGACCGCGTTTCGGGTCGTGTCGACCAGGCGCAGCCCGTCGCGCAGTGGCGGCGCGCCCTGGAGCTCGAAGCCGAGCAATGACGGGAGCAGCAAGGCTCGACCGTCGCGTCGCACGCTGTAGTACAGCCTGCCGTCGCGGATTTCGACGGTGGCCTCGTTCCGGCCGTCGGGTGAGGGGACGCGGACCTGGGCCTGGGCGGAGGCCACGCAGCGAGCGAACAGCAGAGCGCTCGAAACGAGGTATATTCTGCCGTAGCGCTGCGCTCTCTTACCGGGGGATTCCAATGACATCGCTCTCATGGCGTGCCCTCTTGCCCGTTGGTCTCGTGGTTCAAGTCGTTGCCGGATGCTCGCATTCGAGCGGAACGCGCCAGACGAGCCCGCCTGGCCCCCAGACGGTGACGTCCGAAGACATCGAGCGCAATCCCGGCCAGCCGATTGAAAGAGTGCTCCAAGGACGGTTCGCCGGCGTCGAGGTCACCCGAACCTCGGACGGCATCGCGGTGCGCATTCGTGGCGCCGCGTCTTTCAACGCCAGTACGCAGCCGCTGTACGTGGTCGACGGGATCCCGATCCAGCCGGGACCGAACGGGACCCTGACCGGGCTCAATCCGTACGACATCGAATCGATCCAGGTCTTGAAGGACGCCGCCGATACGGCGATCTACGGGATGCGCGGCGCCAACGGCGTGATCGTCATCAAGACCAAACGGCCGGGTCGGTGACACGCTCAGGGACGGGCCGCCACTGAACGGCTCGTCCGAGCGACACGGAACACGAGCGGCCGGTCGTTGTTGCGGGTGACCACGTAGCGTGGTCCATCCCGCGTCCGGATGCGCGCAATGTCTCGCGCCTGTCCGGGTACGAAAAAGCCGCTCTCGACGGTGCGCAGCGGCGTGAAATTACCCTTGCCGTCTCCCCGCAGCACCAGGCCGTAGCTCGCGCTCATGCGGCCGATCTCCGGCTGGACGCCGTCGAAGTTGCCCGCGAGCAGCAAGTCGGCTTTGCCGTCCCCGTCGACATCGTGCGCCAGAATCCCGTATACCGGGGCGATCTGCGCTTCGAGCGGCAGCGGCACGAGCGTAAACGAGCCGTCGCCGTTGTTCCGCGCGAGGGCGGTGACGAACGTGTACGCTCGCTGCTCGACCGCGCCGGCTAAGTCCGCCGGCGAGAAAATGTCGGTGATGGCCTGCCGGGCGTACTCCTGGTAGGTGAGATAGCGGGTCTTCAAGTACGGCAGGGCGTTGACGAGCTCGTCTCGCAGCGCGAGCGGCCGGCTCACGCCCTGCCTGTAGGTCGCCACGATCTGCTGGGCGAAGCCGCTTCCGGCGAAGTCCTTCACGTACATCGTCACCGGCTCGGTCGCGGTCGCGTGGAAGCGGGTGTTCAAGCCCAGGTTCCCGAGGACGAAGTCGACGCGCCCGTCCCGGTGACCTGTGAAGTCACCGGCCACGATGCGATTCCACCAGCCGTTGCTCTTTTCGAGACCTGGCGTGTTCAGGCGGACGAGCTTGCCGCCGCCCGCGTTGTGGAAGATCGTGATCGGCATCCATTCGCCCACCACCACGAGATCGACGCGGCCGTCGCCGTCCACGTCCTGCCAGATCGCGTCGGTCACCATGCCGACCCGCGCCAGCTCGGGCGCGAGCTGTGCGGTGACGTCCGTGAAGTGGCCGTGGCCGTCGTTCTGGAGCAGCATGCTCTGAGGCGCGGCGCCGTACCGCCAGGGCACGACGCGCCCGCCCACGAACAGATCGACGTCGCCATCGCCGTCGTAATCGGCCGCCACGACCCGCGATCCGCTGGCGTACTCGGGCGGCAGGTTGCCCCGCGCCTTGCGGAAATGCCCCCGCCCGTCGTTCAGGTACAGCCGGTCCTGCAGGGCGGGGGACATGTTGGAGAACTCGCTGCCGCCGCTCACGACGTACAGGTCGGGGTGGCCGTCGCCGTCCGCGTCGAAAAACACCGCGCCCAGGTCCTCCGACACGCGATCCGGCTCGAACACCGCTGGGTCGCGCGTCACGAAGCGGCCGTCGGGCTGCTGGATCAGCAGCGCGCCCGGCTGATCTTTCGCGCCCCCGATGAACAGGTCATCGAGCCCGTCGCCGTTCACGTCCGCCACGGCGATGTTCGGTCCCTCGGTCGACAGCAGCTTGGGGATGAGGGGTTCCCGGTCAAAATCGACGAAGTCGTTCTCCCGGTGCACGTAGGGCAGCTTGACGCCGTCGGTGACGTCGGTGAACAGAGGGGTTAGGGGCCGGGGGCTAGGGGCTGGGGGCGCCACGGCGTGCGACTGGCGGAGGACGACAAGCTGGTTGGTCGCGACGCGCTGCGAGACGCTCACGCGGCCATCCGGCCACTGCACCGTCACCGAATCGAGAGTATCGCGCCGCCCGACGCCGAAGCTCAGCACGTAGTCCACGCTCGACTGGAAGCCGCGCGTGGGCTCTTCCTCCTGGAAGAACTGCTCCTTCCCGCTCCACAGCGTCACCTTCGCGCCGATGGCGAACCGATTGGCGCCCTCCCCCTCGAGTCGCGCCTGGAGGTATCGGTTCTGGGACAGGGTGCGGGCGTTGTTACGATACACGAACGCTTCCTGGTCGACGTTGTTCACTACCAGGTCCGGCGCCCCGTCGCCGTCCAGGTCGCCGTAGGCCGCGCCGTTGGCGAAGCTGGGCGTGTCCAGCCCCCAGGCCGCGCTCTGGTTGGCGAACGTCAGATCGCCGTTGTTGCGGAACGCGTAATGCGGCAGCTTGGTCGAGCTCATTGCGGCGGTGAGTTTCAGGAAGTCGACTCGCTTGCCCCGCGTTGCCGCGCGCATCGTCTTGTCGTTCGCCAGGAAGGCGAGGTAGTCCTGTGACGTGACGTCCTTGGCGAGGCCGTTCGTCACATAGATGTCCTTGGCGCCGTCCAGATCGAGGTCTGCGATGAGGGCGCTCCAGCTCCAGTCCGTGCGGGCCACGCCGGCCAGCTGCCCGATCTCCGAGAACGTGCCGTTGCCGTTGTTGAGGTGCAGCATGTTGCGCGTGAACTGGTAGTGGAAGCCGTTGCGGACCTCGGCCTGCAGGCGGTGCCAGTCCTCGAACGACGTCGTGGTCTTGAGCCGGTGCTCGTCGTCGGGCAGCATGTCGACCACGTAGATGTCGGGCCGGCCGTCGTTGTTTACGTCCGCGATATCGAGCCCCATGGACGACAGGCTGATGGAGGGCATCTCCTGCTCGAGCCGCTCAACGAAGGTCCCGTCCCCCTTATTGATGTACAGATAGTCGCGCTCGAAGAAGTCGTTGGCGACGTACAGGTCGGGCCAGCCGTCCGAATTCACGTCGCTCGCGACGACGCCCAGCCCCAGGCCGATCTCGCTCCCGTAGATCCCGGCTGCGGCGCTCACATCCACGAAGTGCCCGCCATCGTTGCGGTACAACCGGTCGCCGCCGAGCGGGTCGCGCACGGTGCGGGTGTTCTCGAGCGGCATGCTCGAGACGGCGCGGGGCGAATTGTTCACGACGAACAGGTCCAGGTCGCCGTCGCGGTCGTAGTCGAAGAACACCGCCTGGGTCGAGTATCCCGTGTCCGCGACGCCGTACGCCGCCGCTTGCTCCACGAACGTGGGCACGCCGGCCGCGTTCGATCCCTGGTTGATGTACAGCTCGTTGGCCCGGAGCCGCCCCGGCACTTTGCCCGCCTTGCACAGGTAGATGTCGAGTCGCCCGTCGCCGTTCACGTCGGCGAGCGTGACGCCGGTGGTCCACGACCCGTCCTGGTTCTTGAGGCCCGCCTCGCGGGTGACGTCCCGAAAGTGGAACTTCCCCTCGTTCAGGTAGAGCCGCGGGCCGCCCTGATTCGAGGTGAGCACGATCTCGGGCAGGCCGTCCCCGGTCAGGTCACCGATCGCGACGCCGCCGCCGTTGTAGAAGTTGCGATAGGTGAAGACGTTCAGGTCGTTGGTTTCGGCGAGGCGATTCTCGAATCGCACGCCCGTGTAGCTGGAGGGGAGCAGCGTGAACAGCCGGCCGTCGGCGGCGGGCGCGGCAGCGGAGCCGGCGGCGCCGGAGCAGGCGGTGAGGAGATACACCCCGGCCCCGAGAACACGCAGGGGCGCGGTGGTCCGCGCCCCTGGGTGTTCGACAGCAGCCTCCACAACCTTCACAGCCTCCTGCGCCTTCTCCGCTCAGTACCCGGTATTCTGCGTCATCAATGGGTTCGCGTTGAGCTGCGTTTGCGGAACCGGCATCAGGATGTTGCGGGAATCAGTCGGCCCGGGCTTGAACTGCCACCCCAGGGTGTACTTGCCGTGGCGGATCAGGTCCTGGCGGCGTTTGGCTTCGCCGGTGAGCTCGAACATGCGCTCCTGCAGGATCAGGTCGCGGGTGACGGGGCCCGCGAGCGCCGGCGCGACGGTCTGACTGGGACGGGCGCGCAGCTGATTCAGCAATGCCAAGGCTGCGGGATCCCCCGGCGTCAGCTCGTTCAGCGCCTCGGCCTTGATCAAAATGATCTCGCCCAGCCGGAACCACGCGAAGTCGTTGCCGTTGTCCTGGGCAACGTGCTTCGGATCGGCCGGCCACTTGTACAGCCGCGGGCCTTCGCCTTCGGTGGCCTGCGTGGGGTCGGCGATGTCGATGGTGAAGACCAGCGGATTGCCCGCCCGGTCCTTGGCCGGCTGGCCGGTCTCGACGTTGAACTGTGGCCCTTGCAGGATGACGTTCCGGCGCCGGTCGTTGGCATCGAACGCATTGTACGCATTCGCCAGGATCGCGAAGCCGTTCCAGGGCGTGGGCGTGAACTGGTTGTAGTGCAGCGCCCGCATGATGAAGTTGAGGCCCAGGCCCGACACGTCCGCGAACTTGACGACGAAAATGTTCTCCGGCGACGTGCTATTGTCGGCTCGAAAGCTCTGCGGGAATGAGTCCGCCAGCTTGTACGTCGGTTCGTTCAGGATACGGTCCGCGGCGGCGATGGCGGCCTGGCAGGCGTTCTGGCTGCCGATTGGCACCCCGATGCACGAGTTGTACGCGGTCGGGCTGACGCCGGTTTGCTTGTCGAACACCCCGGCGTTCAGATACATGTTGGCCAGGATGGCATCGATCGCGCCCTTCGTCATGCGTCCATGATCCGCGGCCGGCCAATGCACCGGCAACAGTGGCCGCGCGGCGTTGAGCTCCGCCTCGATGAACCGGAACACCGAGTCGCGCGTCTCGCGCGGGCGCGGCGTGATCTCGATCTTCGTGGCGATCGGCACGCCGCCGAACGTGTCCATCAGCACGTAGTAGTAGAATGCCCGCAGCGACCTGGCCTCGGCCGCAATGGTGTCGCGGGACGGGAAGGTCACGTTGGGCAGCGCCCCGAGCAGCGCGTTGGCGCGTGCAATTCCGGTGAAGGCGACGACCCAGATGCCGTTTCCCGGACCATTGCCCACGGAGCTGACCGGGGTCCACGTCTGGTGGTGCATCTCGAGCCAGACCCCGCCGTCGTACCAGTCTGAGCCACGCGTCGGGACGATCATCTCGTCGGTGCTGATTTCGCTCAGGTTGTAGTAGTCGTTGAGCGTACTGCGCAATTGGGCGTAAATCCCCGCCAAGCTGCTGAACACTTCCCCCTGGTTGCGGTAGAAGTTGTCCGGCGTAATGGCACTGGGGGGGTTCTCGTCCAGATTGGTGCACCCCAGCACGAGCAGCAGCGCCGGGCCGAGGAGCAGCAGTGCGAAGCGCCGCGTTGTCTTGGTCACAAGAGACGTTGTCATAGGAGGCGGATCCTCAGAACGTGGCCCGAATGCCGGCCGTCACAGTACGGGGGCGCGGATAGCTGAGATAATCGATGCCGCGCGACCCAATACCGGCGTCCGCGTGCACCTCCGGGTCCAAGCCCGAATAGCCCGTCAACACGACGAGATTGTCAGCCGACACGTACAGCCGGGCGCTGCGGGCCGATCCCGTGAAGACAGGCAGTGCATACTCGACGGTGAGATTCTGCAGGCGCACAAACGAGGCACCCTCGACCCAACGTGACGAGTAGATGGCGGGCTCATGAAGCCCGGTCGGGTCGGTCAGCGCCGGGCGCAGGAAGTTCTTGTCTTGCAACGCGTCACTCTTCGTGGCGAACAGGAGCGCCGTATTGTTGAACACGTCCTGTCCCACCGACGCCCGGACCAGGAAGCTGACGTCGAACCTGCCCGAGGTAATCTGGCTGTGCAGGCCGAGCGTGAAGTCCGGATTGGCATTGCCGATGATGGTGTAGTCGTCGGCGGTCGCGTTCAGCGTTTCCCCGTTGACGCATCCCGGGCTGCTGGCCACACAGGCGAACACCTGCTTGCCTTGGGCGTTCACGTGGAGAAACTTCGGCCCGAAGAAGGTGCCGAGCGGTTGGCCCGGCAGGATGCTCTGGGCGTTCACGCCGGACTGGCCCTGACCGCTGACCCCCCCGGTCGCGATGGAGTTGAACGGGCCCAGATCGACGACCCGGTTGCGCTCGGCCGCGAACACGAGGCCGGCCCGCCAGGTCAGATTCGGCTTGGACACCGCCAGGGCGTCGAGCGAGATCTCGAGACCCTTGTTGCGCACCTTGCCGACGTTTTCGAGCCGCTTCTCCGTGAACGCCGGCTGCGGGTTGGATACTTCCAGCAGCAGATCGGACGTGTTCTTGATGTAGTACTCGATGCTGCCGGAGAACCGGTTGTTCAGGAAGCCGTAGTCCAGCGCCACGTTGAACTGCGACGTCTGCTCCCACTTGAGGTTCGCGTTGGCGTCCCGGGTCGGGATGACACCGCGGGTGACTGCGTCACCGAACGGATAGCGCGCGCCGTCGGACGGCTCGAGCGTCGCCAACGACGAGTACGGCGGGACGCCGGGATTGCCCTGCAGGCCGTACCCGGCGCGCAGCCGCAGCTCCGAGAAGCCGTGATCGCGCATGAACGGCTCTTCGCTGATGCGCCACGACCCCGACACCGCCGGGAACAGCGCCCATTTGTGTCCCACCGCGAACCGGGACGACCCGTCATAGCGCAGCACCCCGGTCAGGAAGTAGCGGTCCTTGAGGCCGTAGTTGGCCCGGCCGAAGAACGCGACTTGCCGGCTGAGGTCGCGCCCCGCGGAATCGGTGACCGTTTGAGCGGAGCCCGGCTGGTTGAAGAGCAACGCGTCCGTGACGTATCCCCGGCCGTCCGTCAACAACGTCCCGGTGTTGAACTTGCTGAACTCGTACCCGCCCACCACATCGAAGCTATGGATGTCCCCGAGCTGCCGGCGCAGCGTCAGCAGCGTTTGCAGCGTCACGGTCGTGTTGTCGGTATTCGACTGGCGCGCCAGCCCGCCAAACGAGGCTCCCACTGGGTTGGCCTTCGGGAGGTAGATGTCCCGCTCGCCGTTGGAGCGGTCCACTCCCACATTCACCTGCGCCGTGAGACCCGGCAGCAGATCCAGCTCGGCCGTCGCGTTGCCCAGGGTGCGGGTCGTGGTGCCGATATCGGTGATCTGGTTTGCCAGCGCCACCGGGTTGCGCACCGATGTCTGGCCCAGCAGCTCGTAATACTTGGTCTGTCCGGTTATCGCATCGACCACCGTCACCGGCTGCGACGGGTTGAAGATCACCTCGTTCTGGAACACGCCCCCCTCGAAACCGGCGGTGTTCTCGAACGTGATGTAGTCGTCCTGCGTGTGCGACGTCGTCACGTTGAGCCCGAGGCGCAGGCGGTTGTCGAACGCGTTGTGCGTCGCGTTGAGGCGTCCCTGCACGCGCTGGAAGCTGTTGGAGATCGCCACCCCGTCCTGGTTCATGAAATTGAGCGAGGCACGATAGCGGGTGTCCTCGCCCCCGCCGGCGAAGGACACGTTGTGATTGTGCGTTACGGCGGTGCGCGACACTTCGCGCTCCCAGTTCGTATTCGCCGTCCCCAGCGCCGCGATGTGCGAGGGACTCAGGCCGCCCAACTTGCCCGCCACCGAGTCCTTGAAGAAGTTCGTGCAGAGCGCCGGCTGGCTCGCACAGGTGGACGTTGAATCTGACCGCCAAACGCCAACCTGGCCGTTAACGAACTGCCGGAATTCATCTCCGTTCAGCACGTCCAGGTGCTTCGACGCACTCGCCATCGCCACGTAGCCGTCATACTCGACGCCGGCTCCCCCTCCCCCGGTGTTGGAGCCTTTCTTCGTCTCGATCAGCACGACGCCGTTGGCGGCGCGGCTGCCGTAGATCGCCGTGGCCGCGGCGTCCTTGAGAATCGTGACCGAGGAGATGTCCGAGGGGTTGATCAGGTTGAGCGGGCTGCGGGGCAAGGGCGGCGACCCACTGACACCGAAGCCCCCTGCTTCGGTGGGGACGTTGTTAATGGGCACGCCGTCGATCACGTACAACGGCTCGTTGCTCGCGCTGATCGATGTGCCGCCGCGGATGCGGACCTGCGCACCGGCCCCCGGCTCGCCGTTGTTCTGAATGATGGTGACGCCGGCGGCCCGACCCTGTACCATGTTGTTGACGTTGTTGATCACGCCGACATTCGCCGCATTGCCGTCGATGGTCGAGACCGAGCCGGTGATGGCCTCGCGCCGCTGGGTGCCGTATCCGGTCACCACCACGGCCTCGAGAATCGCCGCGGCCGGCGTCAAGGTGATGTTCTCCGTGGCGGTCCCGCCCGGCGTGATGGTGACGTCTTGCAATTGGGGACTGTACCCGATCCGGGTCGCCCGCAGGCGGTGGATGCCGGCAGGGATGCCGCTCAGGAGAAAGCTGCCGTCGCCGCGCGTGAGCATGCGGTGCGGCGATCCCGCGATGGCGACTTCGACGCTGGAGAGGGCCTGCTGCGTGGTGGCGTCGATGACCTTACCCGTGACGGCGCCGGTCGAGTCCTGCGCGCCGAGCTGCACCGCGCACAACAAGCCACTGAAGAGCACCGGAACGACATGACGGACGAGTGCCATACGTCTGCCCCTCGACGGAATAGGGAATGGAAGGATCATGACCCGCGATACCCCCGCACATGAAGCGCGGAACGGGTTGATTCTTCCCCAAAACAGGGAGTTGTCAAGGATCGTGAAAAAGGGCACAATGTCGGTGCCATGCCCCGCCTCCCTCGCCCGCGTCCGGCGCCCGTCATCGGGCTCCTCGCGGCGCTCGCTCTGGCAGTCGGATGCCGGACGGCGCCCCCCTCGGTCGCACGCTACGACCCCGCGCACGACCTGGGCCCCCTGTTTCAGGACGTCCAGCTCGCCGGGATCTTCCCGGACTCGAAGACGTTCGTCGATGCCCGGCCGCTGCTCGCTCCGGGCGAGCTCGCCGGTCGCTACACCGCCGCGCGTGGGTCCGCCGGGTTCAGCCTGCAACGCTTCGTGGAGCAGAGCTTCGAGCTGCCGCGGCCGGTCGGGGAGGGCTTCCACGCCGACACCGCCCGCCCGATGGAAGATCACATCCGGGCGCTCTGGGCCGTGCTCACCCGCCCGGCCGACACGGTGGACACGCGCTCGTCATTGATCCCGTTGCCGCAGCCGTACGTCGTCCCCGGCGGGCGCTTCCGGGAGGTCTACTACTGGGATTCGTACTTCACGATGCTCGGGCTCGTCGCGAGCGGCCGGACCGATCTGGTGCGCAGCATGCTCGACAACTTCACGTACCTGATCAAGACCGTCGGGCACATCCCCAATGGGAACCGGACGTACTATCTCAGCCGCAGTCAGCCGCCGTTCTTCGGCGCGATGATCGGGCTGTACGCCACGGCGACCGACACCACGCAGGCGCTACCCTACCTCGACGCCCTCGAAGCCGAGCACGCTTTCTGGATGGATGGCGCGGAGCGGCTCGCCCCGGCGCAAGTGTACCGCCGTGTGGTGCGGCTGCCCGACGGATCGGTGCTCAACCGCTATTGGGACGACCGCGCCGAGCCGCGGCCCGAGTCGTATCGCCCGGACTACGAGCTGGCGCAGACGCTGCCCGCCGGAGAGCGCGAGGCGTTTTACCGGAACGTCCGCGCCACGGCCGAGAGCGGCTGGGACTTCTCGAGCCGCTGGCTGCGCGACCCGAAGGACCTGCGTACCCTCGAAACGACGGAGCTGCTCCCGGTCGATCTCAACTGCCTGCTGTACCACGCCGAGCGGACGATCGCCGCGCTGCGGCGCTTCCGCGCGCAGCCGGGAGACCGGGAGGTCGCGGACCGGTTCGCGCGGGCGGCCGAGGCGCGGCGCCAGGCGCTGCTCAACGCCGCGTATGAGCCCGCTGCCGGGTTCTTCTTCGACGTTCGCTGGCGCACGGGCGTGCGCGTGACCGATCGTCCCACCATCGCTGCCGCGGCGCCGCTGTACTTCGGGCTCGCCACGCCGGAGCAAGGTCGCAAGGTGGCCGCGCAGCTCGAGCGGCTGTTCCTGAAGCCCGGCGGATTCGTACCGACGCTGATCTCGTCGGGTCAGCAGTGGGACGCGCCCAACGGGTGGGCCCCACTCGAGTGGCTCGCGATCGAAGGCGTGCGCCGCTACGGGCGCGCGGACCTGGCGGATGCCGCCCGCGATCGCTGGCTCGCGGTGAACCGGCGGACCTATCGGGCGACGGGCAAGATGACGGAGAAGTACGACGTCGTGGACCTGCGGCGGCGCGCCGGCGGCGGTGAGTACCCGACCCAGGACGGGTTCGGGTGGACCAACGGGGTGGCGCTGGCGCTCCTTGGACAGAAGCAGATCCTTCGCGCCTTCGGCGCTCAGGATGACAGGCTTCCTCGCCTCCTTTTGCTTCTCAAAAGCGCCCCGCGGCTTGTCATCCTGAGCGAGCGCGCGGTACGTGCGCGAAGCGAAGGATCAGTCCGCCTTGGGTCTGAGCCGCTCCAGCACGTACGCCGTGGTGATCAGCGCAGCGTGGGACAACCCCTGCGGGAAGTTGCCCAGCTGCTCGCCGGTGGC
>WNFW01001610.1_pt1 | contig 15197 bp, 20 predicted proteins | sample 5400131 | NCBI WGS metagenome assembly WNFW01 (sample SAMN13153362, study PRJNA577476) | soil metagenome | isolation source: 20 cm soil or saprolite under grassland replicate 1 | place: USA:California | collected 2016-06-15 | reverse complement strand
GTCGAAACCGAAGGAGTTTTGTCATGAGTAATCTCAAATCGGGAGTGATCTCGCGTCGAAAGGCTCTTTCCCTTCTGGGGTTGGCCACGTTGGGCCTCACAGTGCCTGCCACCTTGCTAACGGTCTCAGATGCTGAGGCCCAGGCGCAGCAGCCCGCCCCGGCGGCCCCGGTGACTGGCACAGAGCGGCGTCAGGAGCGGCGCACAGGCCGCGTGAAACGACGTACGGGGCGACGCGCAGCTCGCAGGAAAGGTCGCGGGGAGCGAAGTGAGTTGCGGCGCAAAGGCGAAGAGGAGAAGAAGTAGAGCTCCGCTGCTCCTGCACAAGGCGACGCTTTGAGGGGTCACCGGCGGGTGGCCTCACTTTTGAAACCCCGTGAAACTCGCTGTTTGGCCGCTGATGCGTCGGCGCGCTGGCCCGGTGTCTGGTAGCGGCGGCCTCGGAATAGCATACAGGCGGTCCGCCTGCGGGGCCTATCCGAGCAGCCCGTCGAACTTCGACGGCGGAGGCGGCGGCTTGATGCCGCTGAGCCGCAGCCGCCCGGACGGCGTCAAGCCGAACTGAGTGCCAATACGCTGCATGTCATTCATCGCCTAGCTCGCGATGCCCAGCAGCGGATTCGTGACCTGACGGCCCGCGCTGCCCTTGATCGTCAGCGCGTGGCCACGCTCATCCTGCTCTGCCATTCGCTGGATCGCCTCTTCGGCCTGTCTGAACTGAGCTGGACCGGGCATGAGAGCCTCCTTTCCGGCCCCAGACGGAGCAATCTACCACGGTTTTGTTCAGGTCGGGCCGGGTCAGCTTATGAGGGTCAAAGCGGATATGGAGCGGCAGCTCGGCCTTGAGGGCATCGTTTCCAAGCACCGGGATCGGTCTCCGAAAGGCACGGTTCCAATCGCTCGCTGTATGATGAGTGACACCCAGCGACGCCGTGTTCGCCGTCTTCTCCGTTTTCATCGAGCGCTGACTGAATTGGCAGTTACGATTGATCTAGATCAAGCACGGAAACAGAGCGCACCGAAAAATAGCGTCACGTGCTGTTTCGGCTCATCGCGCTACGCGAGCATCGTTGATCAACGCCAGCGCAGCCCGGTTCCGAGCAGAGGAGTATGCACGGAACCCCAATCGTAAGGAGCAAATGTCATGATTCGTTATGTGCTCACCGTTCTGGCAGCCACTGTGCTCGTTTGTGCAACCCTTGTTCCCGATTATGCGCTTGCCCGCGGCGGTCGCGGTGGCGGGTTCCATGGAGGTGGGGCTCACTACCGTGGCGGGGCCGTTCACGCTGGACATTACCGCGGTGTTGCGGGGCACCCTGTAGCGCGTACAGCGGCGCGTAGAGGAGTCTACCGCGGTGCGGCTTACGGTGCCGCAGCGGTAGGAGCCGCGGCGGCCGGCGCGGCTTACTACGGCCGCCGTAACAGCTATGGCTGCTACCAAGACAGCTACGGCTCTTGGGTCTGCCCAAATCAGTATTGAAGCGCGCGACGAGAGTATCGGGCGGCGATCTGTCTAGGCTGTCGCTGCCCGCTTTGACGGTGTCCTTGAATGGTCGCCGGCGCCGGGCATTTTTGTGCTGGGGCCCGTTGCGGAAAATTTTCCCCCAACCTGCGGCCGCTAAAATGAGAGCGCTCCGCCGCTCGGAGTTATGTACGACGGAGCGTCGTATATGGCCCCCCGGGGCTCGTCAAAGCGTAGGCCCCCGCCACGCCCACGACCTTGCCGCTGTACGGCCCGCGGATCACGCAGGCGTAAATGACCCAGACGGACAACGGAACAAACAAGATGGCGGCGCTCCGTAGGCCGGTGTTGTAAGCGCCCTGCACGACGCCCCCCGTGGTGTGCAGAAGTCCGTTGGCTAAGAGCAATCCCCAGAAGCTGAGGCGATGAGGACGTTGCGCCTGCCGAGGTACGCTGCGAGTGGCGCTCCAAACCACATTAGAGCGATGTTCACCAACGGGTAGAACGGCCTCGAAGCCAACCGAAATTCTTCCATCACGCATTTCAATCTCGCCGCTGCTTTGGCGCGGCTCGGCGAGCTGGATCAGGCGCGGGCCGCCGTGCAAGTGGGACTTGCGCTCGATCCGAGCTTCACCATCCGCCGCTTTCGCGCCAGTTCACCGAGCGACAATCCGACCTACCTTGCCGGGCGCGAGCGTATCCTTGAGGGCATGCGTACGGCTGGGGTGCCGGAGGGGTGATGTCGGATATGGGTCAAACTGAGAAGAACTCAGTACGAGCACATGTTTTCCACTTTGCCCTCACTTGCCGACATGGTTCGTCATTCTATCACTTGGTCCGCAAGCAGAACGACAGATTCGGACACCGTCAGGCCAAGTGCCTTCGCGGTCTTAAGATTGAGTACAAGTTCGAACTTGGTAGGCTGTTCGACTGGAAGCTCAGCGGCGTTTGCTCCCTTGAATATCTTGTCGACGTATTGGGCTGCTTTCTGAAACATCGGCGCAAGGCCGGCGCCGTAGCTTGCCAGGCCGCCCAACACGACATAGTCGGAGTACTGGTAGATTGCAGGTATCTTCCTATTCGCTGCAAGAGAAACGATGGTTGGCCGCATTGGGTCAGCGAGGACAAACAGGGCGTCGCAGTTTTCCTGCTGCATCTTGTCAAAAGCGCTTTCCAAATCAGCCGGCGTGGGAGCCGCGATTGGAACGGCCAGAAGGCCTAAAGTTTTGGCGGCAGCTTCCGCCAACTGGTATTGACGCGGATGGGTCGGGTTGGACGACATCAGCACCGCAATGCGCTTTGCCGCGGGAAGAATTTTGTGCAGAAGCTCGACCGACTTGCCGACGACATCGCCATACATATTGGCGATACCTGTGATGTTCTTTCCGGGATGTGCAAGGCTCACAATGAAGCCCGACCCGATCGGATCGGTGGCCGGACACATTACGATGGGGATGGTCGATGTGGCACGTTGGGCGGCGGCGATGGTGGGGGTAGCGATCGCGACAATAACGTCCGGGCGCCGTGCAACCAGTTCGATTGCCAGCGAATCGAGGCGTTCTATACGCCCATCTGCCCCTCTCGCATCGATGGCGAGATTGTTGCCTTCCTGATAGCCCAGCTTTCGCATCTCGGCGCGAAAGGTGTCGAATAGCTTTCGGTTCGTCGTGGACTCCAGAAACACGGCGTTGAGCCAGGCGACGCGCCACACCTTGCCGGACGATGGCTGCCCACGAGCGGTCAGCGGCGACGCCATCGCCGCCCCGCCAATGAGCGTGATGAATTCGCGTCGTTTCATGCTCCCCTCAAGCTCCGAGACAAGCCTTTTAAGCCCAAACTAGCATATTGGCGGCAGGCCCGGTATGACGTCGGACATCGATTTCGGGGCCGGCCTGCACGCCGGTAAGAGTCCGAAGTGGGTCACTAGCGCCGCTTTGACGGTCGGCTGACCGCTTCCGGTCCAGCCCGATGAACAGACATCCCGAGAGTGCGTCGGCATGTCTCAAAGGTGCCAATAACAGAAGATCGTTGATTATCAGAGAGCTGCCCTCATTCCGGGCACCCGCGCTGAGGCACAAGTCTATCGGAGCAACGTGTCCAGCACTTTTCGAGCAGCGGCAAGATCGACGATTTCGTGTTGGTGTCGAATGAGTCGATGATGGCGCGCAGGCGCGGCTCACCCTCCTCGCCGCGCCCTTGACGTGCGAGAACTGATGCTAGTTGGGTTGTAGACCGGAGCTCGAATAGTCGCGCTTCCTGGCGCTGGGAAATGCCAAGATTTCGATGATCACCGCACCGACGGCTACCAATCGTCGTAGATCCACTCCCTTGGGAATCGAGGCCGCGCTCTCGCCTGCGGCGGCTGAAGCGTCCGCTCGGGCTGGCGCAAGGTCGGAGCCGGCTGCGTCGGAGGCGGTGATGTCTTGGACAGGTTCTGCTCGGAGACCCTCGCGAGCACGCGCTTTATCTCTTCCTGGCTCGCCTTGAGCTCCCCAATGGCTTTTGAATTGTCGCTGGCTATTTGCTGCTGGTTCGCCTTGAGCTGTTCGATGTTTCGCTCCACATTCGCGAGATCGCGCACGATCGTTTGCAGCAACTGTGTGTGATCCGGAAGCGCTGCGGTAGCTGTCGGCGCGGCGTCTTGCGGTGCGGTCTGAGCCAAGGATGTTGCTTGCGGTGGTGCTGCCTCCGCCACTTGAACGGTAGATGGAGCGGGCTGCGCGGGAAGCGGCGGATTTTCCGGCGGCAATGATGGAGTTGAAACGAGCTGCGGCGCCCAACGGGCGACAACCAGCTTGGCCCCGCCGCCATAGGACGACTGCAAAACCAGGGCAGCGACAACGATGCACGCCGCCAGCAGCAAGCCCACGGGGCCCCGGAGCGCCGGCCTTCCAGGCGGTGATTGCGCAGGCGGTGATTGCGTAGGCGGTGATTGCGGGCCAGGTTCGGCCGGAGATGGGCGCGCGGCATCGCGTTCCATTTTTGCAAGCTGTTCACTTAGACGCGCGAGCTGTTCGTCCGCGCGAACGATCTGTTCGTAGGCGTGCGCGAGTCGTTCATCGGCGCGCCCGATTAGGGCATCGTGGGGTTCAGCTTCTTTCGGAGCCGGTGTGGAGTTCATTGGCGTTTCCCTTTTCCGTCCAATGTCATCCGAAGGTGCCGGTCGACCATCCGCCGGCGCTCCGTGCAGTCTTGTCCAAAGAATGGCTGTATGATGGTAGAATATGGGGTCACATGGCGATAGCGTCCTGGAATCCGGCGGGCCACTGCTGGCGGCGCAGCCGAACGGCGCGGCGCTCTCCACTTCGGTTCCATTTAGTCGGCAGGAGGCGCACGCGATTCGCGGACCAGGTCAGGTCGCGTAAGGATTTGTTGGCCGAAATCAACTGTGGCCCGAATAGCCGACATTCAAGCGGAAGACCCGGGAGGGTCCGAGCCGGGTCAACAGCAGACTGCAAGCCGGCGAATGCTCGACGTCCGCTCTTCCCTCAACCGCACAATCAGTATGGTCGCCGATTTGCTGACCGTGTATCTCCCGGCGGCGCTGGCCGTTGGCTTGGCACTCACCTCGAGCCGTGCAAGAACGATTCGACCGTGATTATGCGGGCCATTCGCCCGAACAGCTTAGACAAATAACGGCTCGCAATCGACCGGGAAGTTGACAGAACGCACGATGAAGCAGAGGGCGTGCGCTTGTTCGTGAAGGGCCGCAGCACGTGGGCGATCGGCCGGATTTGCCAAAGTGACACGCGGTTGAAGCAATACCCGCTCGAATTGTCCGCCACCACTTTCGTCTTCAATCATTACTCCCACGGCAACATCCTCGTAAGCTGCGATAACGATTCCGGCTTTCGCACAAAGGCTCAGATACCAAAGTTGATGGCATGCCGATAACGATGCCACCAGAAGATTTTCCGGACTCCAAAAGGCGGGATCTCCCTGAAACTTGGAATCAGACGAACCGGCAATCGTCGACTTGCCGGTCGCCTGGATTGAATAGGCGCGTTCGTAGGTTGAGGAGGTCTTGGTTCCAGAGCCTGTACTGCCCTGCCATTCAATGGCGACCTGGTATTCGTGGCGCTTCTTCATTGCGCGGCTCTCAATGACGGACGGTTCGATGCGCTGGGGTGTGTGCTAATGGCGTGCAACTACGTTGTCGAAGCCCCGCAGGAGTTCTTGCATGATTGCCGAGGCCGGGTTTTCTTCGCGAACCAACCCGACGCTCTGACCCGCATACAGCGCCATCGCCTCAATATTGCCTGTCATCTGTCGTGTGGGCGCAGCAAAATGGTAGCGCGGGATCGGCGACCGATCCGCACGGTGCGCGACGGTCTCCCCCAGATCGGGTCGACTGGCCGGGCCGGGCCGACCCTCACCTTCCCACATAGCAATCGTGCTGTTTCGCAGCGTTCGCTGGGGCGCCTCCGGCCAGCCAATGTCAAACAAGCAGGAATACACTGTGTCCTCACAGAATGCGTTCTTGGCCAGGTCCCGATACACGGGGTGAATATTCGCTTCGCGTGCCAGCAGGAACGGCGTCCCGACCCAGACGCCTGCCGCGCCAAGCGCAAGCGCGGCTGCCACGCCCCGGCTATCCGCAATCCCGCCGGCGGCGATGACAGGTATGCTGACCGCGTCGACGACTGGCGGGATCAGCGCCATGGTTCCGACTTCACCCCGGACATGTCCGCCGGCTTCTCGTCCCTGTGCCACTACAATGTCAAAGCCGGCCCTTTCCGCTATTCGGGCGTCCCGCACTGAAGCCACGACTTGCATTGCAATCGCGCCAGCGGATTTCACCCGCGGCACATAGGCCGAAGCGTCTCCCCAGAAAAACGACACGATCGGGACGTTCTCTGAAAGCGCCAGAGCAAGATTATCATCGAATGAAAACCCCAGGACGAAATTGACCCCAAACGGGCCGCGCGTGGTGGCTTTCACTTTTCGAATATCAGTTCGGAGCTGTTCGCCAGTGCGCCAGGTGCACGCCAAATGACCGACGCCGCCGGCGTTGCAGACTGCCGCAGCAAGGTCAGGAGAAGCGATCGAACCGATCGGTGCTTGAAACACAGGCTTTGTGATATCGAGTCGATCAAAAATCCAGTTACGCATTTTCTAAACCTCTTGCCATTTGAGGTGGGGTTCCGGGCTGGCGTACGCTACGCGCCGGCGATAACTCCACAATGCTTCAGGAATTCGATAAGGCCGGGTAAGTCGTAGTAAAACATCTGGGCGCGTCTCAGCTGACCGTCTTCGACCTGATAGTCCGCCAATGTTTCAGTTTCGAAACCGACTCCATCACGGCTCAAGCCTTTCCAGGTGTAATTGATAATTACGCGCCCCTTCGGACCGGTCGCCAGCGCGCGCGAATCCATTCGGCGACGCTCCTCCGTGGGCTGCAGCGGGAACCAGATGGAAGCGAAGCATTCCTGCATTTTGGCTACCGTCTCGCCCTTGTGTACGCCGCTATAGGGAAGGCCTGGCCGCCAATGAAACTCGATATCTGGATGGTAAAGCTTTTGAAGTAGTTCACGGTCGCGGCGTTCAATTGCAGCAAGCAGGGTCGGCATGAACTTGGCATTCGAGGCTTCTGGTTCTCTCATGGCTTGTTCTCGGCAGTGCCCTGCGGATATATATATTAGATGCTAATATTTAATTCAAGGCGGCCGAGTTGCGAACGTCGCGAGGGAGGGATTTGGAACCTCCCAAGCTGTCAGGTGTCGTTAGCGCTTTGGTCGATGTTGGGAGATTACGCCCTGATAAGCATTTGTGATCAGGTCATCCAATGCCGCCGGCGGCATCTGTCCCGTGGCGACGAAGCGGCGGACGGCCGAGAGCGGGAGGTCCAATACTGCAAAGGTGGCAACCAGCCGTGCGGAACCTGAGTTCCTTCCGAACAACCGCCGGGTAATTTGAGCAAGGCTGTCGTCCACCTGCTCCTTCAATCGTTCCGCCTCCGCTTGCATTTCGGCTGGCCAAGATTCGCTCAAGAAATCCTCGCGGCGATGCAAAAGCATGATTCGCGCCCCCTTGAAATCCTCGCGAACCGTTCGCGGAAGGGAAAGGGCCGCCGCCAGCCCTGCTTCCTTTGGATCAGGCTTGTTCAGCGCTGCTTTCCATCGATCTTGGAAAAAGGCCGCCTTGTTGAGCCAGAGCCGACCCAGCAATTCATCGCGCGTTTGAAAACGATGATAGATTGATCCGCTCGGGGCGCCGATCGCATGGCCGATCGCTGTTATTGTCGCTGCATTGGGTCCCCGAGACGCCACGATGGCAGCCGTGGCCTTCAGGATGCTGCTTTCATCATGTTTCGCGGGACGGGGCATCTACACGTCATAAACGTAGCTTTGACCGCGCACAAGGCGCGACCACGCTCGTATGCGCGGGACTTTTATGCAATTTACGGAATCAGCCGCAAGCCGGAGCCAAAATGCGGATGCAACCAGATAATGGCGAGCCACAAGCTGAACGCCACAGCTACTCGCCATACGCCAATTTCGCTGAAGATGAACGGCTGACGTCCTGCGGCGATCGCCAAGAACGGCACCAATGACGTCTTATGGCTGAATTCCAACCATGCCGCGCCTGAGGCCACACGTCGCTTTCGATCGATGCTCCACATTCCCATCGCCGCCACAACGCCGATCGATCCGAAAAACAGTAGTGCGGCAGGGTCGTGTCGAACCAGCAGATGACTGGCCGACCATAACAGAACGCCCCAGAGAAAGGGATGCCGCGTCACCCTAATCATTCCATGCACAATGTCCGGCTCGTCAACTGTATTTCCCATTCCTGCAGTTGTGGGATTGCGCGTTGAAAGCCCGGCGATGACCAGTGTGGTAGCAAAAAGCTGAATAAGGGCGACAACACCCACCATCCAGGGCGCCGTGGCGATGCCTGTCGGCTTGACGCTCGCATAGGCATGGGCCAGGCCCGCAAGACAAACAATAGACAGCAGTGCAAAGGACATGCGGTAAGGCCGCTCGCCAACGCACGCTACCAGCCAGCCACGGAGCGGCCCGCCCGAAATCAGCCGATGTATCAGTATCCAGGTTGCTGCCCAACCAGCTAACAATGCCATCGTTGACCTGCCGGAGTGCTGGATGTTTTCCATCCCTGCATGATCACCCCCGCCGCACCGTAATCGTGCCTTGCGCGGCGGCACACAAGCGTTCGGCGCCGTCCAGAACCATATAGACCTCACATCGCGTCACAGCCTGGCTGCCGCCCGCGCTCAGCACCTTCCCGCGTGCAACGAGTTCGGTGCCAAGAGCAGGGCGCAAATAGTTGATCTTGTATTCGGCTGTTGCAATCTGGCCGCTCAGTCGCAGGCCGCCCGCAAAGGTCAAGGCGTTGTCGGCGAGGAAACTGAGGACGCCGCCATGCACGAACCCGTATTGCTGCTTTAGGTTATCGACAATCACGAGACGAATTTCGACGAGATCCTCCGAATAGACGGTGAGTTGCGCACCCAGAAGGGCGCTGAATGGCTGCGAGGCGAGAATCTGTTGGGCGTGCGCGAGTGAAGCGGCCAAGATCTCCTCCCGTTTTGTTTGGACCCAGGCGTTAGTCGGGTTGCATCTCACCATATTAGATATTAGAGTCAACTATCTAAATGGCGGGAACAAATGTCGCTGGCCTTGTGATACCTTTCGCTGGCGGACTGCTGCCTGTCGCAGTCGTTTTCGTAGCCAAAGCGGACCCGGATCTGGATGTTTATGATCCCCGCGATGTGCACTCATGGGCGTCGCTCATCGAGTTCAACGGGCTCCCGCCTGCCTCAGATCTTGGTTCGTGGCGGATGGATCCAAACGGGAGAGATCGAATGGCTGTCAGCACATCCAACAATTTCCTCGGATCAATTCAGAAACGCAGCAGATATCTAAGTGCTATTCCCGCTGTCGCCGCGCTCTTTTACCCGGCCGCGCTCTTTGCGTTGTATCGCAGTTTTGGCCTACTACATGATGCGACTGACTCCGGCGAATGGCTGTTGGACGTGGTCGCTGTCGGTGTTTCTTTGATCCTTACCTATGGTATTCCCGCTCTTAGTTTTGTGATCGCCTATCAACTGGGTGCCGTCCAGTTAGTGTCGTCCATTGCGCGGAAGATTGCTCACCTGGCCGTTGCCAGTCCTCCGCTTTTCACGCTGATCGGTGTAATCTTCTATATCGCCGGCCTATCCAACGCGGATTATGTTTTGTGGGGGATTGTTTGGATCGGTGCATCAACCCTGATCTTCACTCAGGCTTCCAGGGCCGAACCAGCGGAGCAAACGCCAGACCGCGCGCACTCTACCGCGCTTCGGGTTACCCATGGGATGTCGGCGCTGATCATTCTGATCGTTTTCCTGTTGCCCCACATCGCCGATCACCTGACAGCGATATGGAGCGTGGGCCTGCATAAGACCGTCATGCAAGAACTGCGACGCATTTACCGCACAGACATCATCCAGCCCCTCCTTGTCACCCTATTCATCTTCCAGATTTCAAGCGGACTTGTATTGTGGCGGGCGCGTATGCGCATTGAGGCTGACTTGTTCGGAACGTTACAAACGGCAGCCGGCATTTATCTGGCAATCTACATCGTTTCACACATGATGGCCGTTTTCGTTTTGGGACGCGTGGTGATGAAGGTCGACACCGATTTTCTTTTCGCGTCCGGCGCCCCAACGGGTCTGCTCCACGACCGCTGGAATGTCAGGCTAATTCCGCACTACTCGCTGGCTGTTTGCGCGTTGTTCATTCATCTTGCTTGCGGCCTAAGAGGCGTTCTTCTGTCCCATGGCACGTCAATTGCCACGGCGAACGGGTTTGCCTGGCCAATAATAGGTTTTGGGGGTGCCATTGCCGCGACGATAATCTTGGCCATGTGCGGACTGCACGCTACTTCACAATAGACATGGGAAATTGGCCGAAAAACGAGAAGGTCTTCCGCCCATTTCGCCACGCGCTCGTGTGCTCCTGACAAGTTGCACGCCTAGAGCATCAGATCGACGAGCGTCAGCGCTGCCGCGCCTATCATCAAGAGACCGCCGATGTGTATGCGGCGCAGCGCGGCGAGGTTACCGATACCGGAGCCAGCGAAAATGATCGCGGCGACGATGCCGAGCAGTTGATTGCCACCCTCGATACGCGAGGTGAGGACACCGAGAGCGAGGACAACCCAAACGATCGACGGGAAGTGAAAGATCCCACGGGTTATCTCGCGTGTCGAGCGCGAGGCGAAGAGGCCGGTGCGCGGTTCGGCAAAGAGTGGCCGCAGGAACTTGCGCTCACTGATCAGCGAATGGCCGATCGCGCAGGCGATGCTGAGAACGGCTGCTCCAGCGGCAAAGACGACGGTCATTGAAACGACGCCAGCATTTCGCCCATCTTGCGGTGGACGAGATTCACTGCCTTCAAGCGGCGAAACATGACCTTGAAATGGGTGATAAGGCCGGCCTCATCGAAACGGATCATGTCGATACCGTTTGTCGCGATCCCGTCGATTTCGGATTTGAATTCGACGATGACCGACTTGTCGCCCGACCACTCGCCGACAAATTCGGTGCTTGGGTTGTTGAGCGTCGCGATGGCGGCAGTGAGATATTTGATGGTGATCGCCTTGCCGCGCTGGGGCGTGTGGACGATAGGCGACTCGAAAACGGCGTCCTCGTGGATCAGGCCATTGAGGGCGGTGCCGTCGCCCGAAAGCGCAACACGATACCAGTCGTCGATAATGCGGCGGTTGAGCGGGTCCAATTTATTACTCCATGTTCCCTTCAAACTAAACTCCGCTCCGATGCCATCCGAACGGCGGGCAGGTTTGCTCTTTTCAAGAAAACAACTAACCCGATTAAGTTCCGCGCCGTTTTAGGTAATAGACTCTATTATTAAGTTTTTTTTAGACTGGCAAATGAAACTTTCTGCGCGGGGTGCGGGCTCGCGTATGTTCCGCTACGCGGAGTCGCTGACCACATGAACATCATGGCCACGAGCCTCGATGAACGAGCATCCAGGCCCGCGCGTCGCGGTCATGTTCCAACCCCGGTCGTCGCGGAACGGCGAGCCCACGCCGGTGCGAGCGGACTATTGAGGGCATTGTTACGAGACCATAGCACCTTGTCTTGGCGAACCTGGTTCGCGAACCACTCCGTGTAACCGTTCGCCAAAAGCCATTCGAGCCGAAAGGTGCCCCAGTTGACCCTTTCGGTATCAGCTTCCTGTGACCCTGGTTCTCGCGGTGGCCTTCGAAGCAACTGGAGCAGCCCTTGTGCTCGGTGGTATCGCCGCTTGGATGATCACGCACGCAGGCCCCCTGAGCCCACCACGCGAGACTGAGTACACGTCACGCCCAAGGAGGGACCACGGGATTTGAAGTGAGCCTCCTTTGGCCGACTGGACCCTTTTTGCGCGAGCTTGCCCGGTCGACTTCAAAATATCAGGCTTAAAGCCGCTGCCGCTGCCGGGGTTACTGCAGCAGTGTGAGTACTAGCGTCGCTCGCCGCCGCGACTGCCATCGTTTAGTGCAATGCGATGTAACAATCTACGCGCGCTATGGAACAAGTAATTCGAATAACAGTTGCCCAGCGACAAAACCGGAGTTGATCTATGATTTAGACGCCGCCGAAAGTTGGAGTTTCGCGGAGGTGTATTTGAACAGACATAGGTCTTTAAAGCGAAATCATTTTAAGATCAGGGAAGAATAGGCCATGCGTGTCTTGGTCCTCGCATTGTCAGTCCTGGGAATTCTCGTCAGTGCGGATGCTGCCAAAGCTGGTCTGAGCACGAGCACCCGCAACCTGTCGGCATCCGTCGATCCGGCGACCTTTACCGACGAAGCAACTCCGGAAACCGAAGATCAGATCGGCCTCGACAAGGGAAAGCGACGCGCCGTGCAGCGCGGGCTGACCCGTCTTGGCTTCGACACTAGGGTCAACGGAAAGTTCGACGAGCCGACCCGCGCCGCCATCACGCGCTGGCAGGGGGCACGCGGCTATCCCAACACCGGCTTCCTCAACACGTTGCAGCATAAGGCGCTACTGACCGAAATTGTCTCAGTGGCGAACGCCAGCTCCAGCAGCAGCGACAAATCCGATGACGACCAGCTGGCCCGTCGTCGCGGTAGGGGTGGTGCTCACCATCATCGCAGTAGTGGCGGTCCATTTGCACTGATCGGCGGCATGATGGGGGGACTGTTCGGACGCAGGTGATCCAACAAATTGTACGGGGCGCGCGGTCACCTGATCGCCATTCGGCACGCGGCGGTTACACACTGCGGGGCCTTTGTATCCATGAGGGCCAATGGGAACACGGCGAACACAACCATCTTAGCGGCCGAGAGGCGCTGCGCTGCCTAAATGCCAATGGCCTCGTGGGGCCAACAATATAAGCTTCGGCTGGAACGAATATGCAGCTCGTGTGTTCGCCCACTGACACCGCCAGTGTCGGATACCCGACATAGGAATTAAGTGAAGCGCACCCACGGGAGAGACGTGGGTCTCAAAGCGCTAAATCTTTACCAAGGTCGAAATCAATGCAGCATCAAGCATGCAGCCGACCCGTTGTGCTCATTGTCGAGGACGAGCCTTTACTCCGATGGAACGCCGTCGCGATGGTCGAGGATGCCGGGTTCGATGTTGTCGAAGCCGCCAATGCAATCGAGGCAATTTCGATACTCGAAAAGCGAAGAGATGTTCGGGCCGTTTTCACTGACGTTCAAATGCCCGGCTCAATCGACGGCGTTCGGCTCGCCCATGTGATCAGAGCCCGTTGGCCACCTGTCAAGATTATCGCCACTTCCGGTCGGTTCAGGCTGCGGGACGATGACCTTCCGAAAGGTGGGCGGTATCTTCCGAAGCCTTATGCCGGCCGCGACCTCACGGGAACGCTGCGAGAACTGCTAGGTGGCACTTAGCCGGCATACTGTCCGAGCTTTGGGCGACGAGCGCTCAGCTTGTCACCGCAGCAGCCTACCCGTTCATCTATTCGTCCTCGTCAGCCCACGCGGTTCGCGGGTTTTCCACGGGATGAGGTAGCTGGCCACGATGTTCTGCCACCGACACTGAGTTACTTCGGTCGAACCAACGCCAGCACACGGCGCACCTAATGAACTGATCGGCGTCGTAGACTTGCTGTTGGGTCGTGTAATTGCGGCGGTCGGACATATCAGGCTCCAACACTGGCGACGCTGCGCGGCGGCGCGTGGTTCTCGGAAGGGATACGGCGCACGTGGGGCGTTTGGCCCTCCAGCCAAGCCTCAGTTCTCGCTAGATCCCTAAGGCCCCGTGCAAGTTCACGCGCCATGCTTCGTTCCGACCCGAACGGCATCGCGCGGGCCCTTTGGAAGGCCATAAGTGCAGCGTGGCGATATTCAAGCGAACGACGCAGAAACAGCAGATTGCTCATGACGCGCACTCTTGATTGTGGGAGACACCTCATCATGGTCGAGAGCGCATGAACGTCACATGAAAGCTAGGTCGACCCGAGTTCATTTGGGGCCATGGTGGGCCAGTTGCTGGGCACTATTGCAACGTGGGTGATCGCTCACGCTGCATCTTGAACGGGTCTGGCTCCCAGGTGCTACTGGTGGATTATCTTTCACGCGGGAACTGGGGCCTCGCGGTCACGCCGCTGGCACACGCCCTTCGTCTACAGCAGCGCTCATCAGCGCGTGCAAGTCCGTGACGCCTTCTGAAGCCGTTTGGACTATCCGCTGCGCCATTTTCGCTTTCGTGGCGGGTGTTCGGTGTGATCGGTCAATTTGATACACCGCCGTGTCGAGCGCCGATTTCATGAGGGCTACCAATTCGGGACTGAAGTTGGCAGGTGAAACTTTGGTCATCGCAGGGTCCGTGTGAGAGCTACCTGCCTTCTATCGCCTAAGTTTGACAAAAATGCGTCAGCGACGTTAGGTTGCAGTAGCGGTGTGATGACGTTCTGGTCATCGGGTCCATAGGCAACTGGGGTCCGAAGCCTTTACCCCTCTGGCACCCCGGCCAGGCGCATGGAGCGCTTCACGAGGCACTGGGTTCAACAGAGTTCAATCCCGACCTGTTCGCTGAGGACGTAGCACACAATGTCTCGACCGTGCCTGAAGCCGTGCAGGTGACGCTTGAAGAATTTGCATATTCCCTCCGGCCCATTTAGGAACGGATCAGTATCGGCCACACAGTAACCCCTGTCGAATACCCCATCGAGGGCAAATCTAAGCAGGTTTAGATCGCCAGAGACCGACCGTCCGTCGGTTTAAATCGGTTGGCCGATCCCTGAACCGGCGCTGTCTCCCAAAAACGGGAATATTCGTGGTAGTGGCTGGAGACTTTCGGCGAATTGCCCTAGCAAGTCGCGTATTTGGGAGACCGCAGGCCGAATTGCAAAAGCCCGCCAATAGTGGGCCTTTCTGCAGCTATCAGAGGTGGTCTCTCTGACCTTGGGACTGGCTGGCTGGGGCGGGAGCCATCACATTTAGTGATATTTATATTGATAAATCAATGTCTTACCGTGATATGAAAAACCGAAATACCGACAAATATACCGACAATTTTGAGCCTTTGGCATCCTGGCTCCTAAGGTAGTCGCTGAAAATATGACCGAAAAACCCCAGAAATTATTGCAGCGACAACAAGCAAACCGACCACGGGTATAAAGATTAGGGAGGCACCCCACAGCAGCATCAGGATTACAAGGAACAGAATACCCCATCGTCAGAGCTACCAAGATGATTCCGAGAGGCCCAATCTTCGCGGTATAAATTCG
>WNFW01002014.1_pt1 | contig 15203 bp, 15 predicted proteins | sample 5400131 | NCBI WGS metagenome assembly WNFW01 (sample SAMN13153362, study PRJNA577476) | soil metagenome | isolation source: 20 cm soil or saprolite under grassland replicate 1 | place: USA:California | collected 2016-06-15 | reverse complement strand
CGCTCTATTCTGCATTGCGACCGGTATTGATAAGCTCAGCGGCTCTGAGCTTTTCGTGAGGGTGTGGTTTGCTCGGATGGCTTTGTCTGGCCGCCTGCGGCGCTATCGCGATAAAACAACACGCCGTGTGCGCGCAGATTAGTTATGAGCGCGTGCAGATCGTTCGCCAGTTGTTGATCATTCAGCAGTGTCGCCACCAAACCTTTGCCTTGTGTAGCGCTGCGCAAAACTTTGCGCGTATCCGCAATCGCATTCTGTAAGCCGTCGGCGGCCTTTTTGGCGGAGCCCATCGCCGAATCCGCTTGCTCGATTACGCCGTCCAGTTTCTTGGATGATTCTGCCAACGCGCTTGTCGCCTGGTTTAGATGTTCCATGCTCCCCTTCAAGTTTTCCATGTTCGCCGGGGAAAGCGTGTCTTGATTCAGACGGTTCACAGTTGTGTCGATCTTTTGCACGGTACCGCGGAGGTCGTTCACGAGCGCACCGCCTGAGCGTGTGAGATCGTCGATGCCGGTGTCGCGCGCACCTTTGACATCGGCATTCGGCGGCAGATACGCCTTCTGAGGTCCGGGCGGTATCGCCACATTCACGAATCGATCGCCAAGCAAACCCGAACTGCCGACTGTGAACTTCGCTCCCTCAGGGATCTTAATGTAATCATAGATTTTCAGAGGTACAGCCACGCCACCCCCCTGTCTTAAAGCCTTCACCCAACCTGCCGAATTGCACGAGCAGCGCGCCTAACATCGCCAGCCCTACAAAAACAAAAATGCCGACTTTGAATTCCAAACCTCGCTCGTGCCGGTTCATGTTGGATGTTTATTGTCGATCTTGCTGCTAATTTTCGCAAGATAAGGGAGGGTTTATCCGGGCGCCTTTCGCCCTCGAGACTACAGGCGATTGAGCTCAATCGCCTCCACCGTCAGATCGGCCGAGGAGGAAATCCTGAATGAGTGGATCGCTCGATTGCTGAAGTTGATTCGCCGTTCCGTTAAAATAGATCCGGCCTTCGTGCAGGTAGGCGATTCGGTCGGCTACATCAAATGCGCTTTTCATATCGTGGGTAACCACCACGCTGGTCATTCCAAAGCGCTGTTGCAGCCGGCGAATCAATCGATTGATGCTATCGGCAACAACGGGATCAAGACCGGCTGTCGGCTCATCGTACAGTACGCACGAAGGGCGCCGAATGATGGCGCGCGCCAGCCCGACCCGCTTCTTCATACCGCCGCTCAAAGTTTCCGGCATCTTATCTTCCTGACCTTCCATTTCCATCACGTCAAGCATCTCACTAACTTTCGAGCGCAGAACTTTCCAATCGCGTTCGCCGGCTTCGCGCAAAGGAAAGGCAATGTTGTCTTGAACCGTCATCGAATCAAAAAGCGCGCCACCTTGAAATAGAATGCCGACCTTTTTGCGGATCGCCCCGAGCTGGCGCTCGTTCATTCCAATGATGTTTTGACCATGGATCCAAATCTCGCCGGAGTCGGGCTCCATCAACCCGACCATGTGTTTCAGCAAAACGCTCTTGCCGCCACCGCTACGCCCAATGATGGCCAGTGTCTCGCCGCTGTTAATCTTAAGATCGACGCCGCGCAAAATTTCCTGTTGCCCGATTTTCTTTTGCAACGAACGCACGGCAATCATGGGCGACGAATTATCCGAAACCAGAGGAGGTTCCGCTGATATCTTCGGAGATGGAGGCGCTTCGATCATCGTAGCTCAAACTTTCAACTCTCAGCCTGCAAGTCTCAACTGTGCAGCGTTACTGATATCCGGCTGGATAGATAATGTTGAACATCATCGTGAGAAAAAAATTGCAAACCAGCACCGCGAGCGAGGCGTTCACGACCGCCTCAGTGGTGGCCCGACCGACGCCAACTGCTCCCTCGCGCGTGGTCAATCCTTTGTGGCAACTGATGAATACGATGAGGATCCCAAAACAGAACGCTTTTGACAGACCCATGATGATATCGCGACTGCGCGTCCAGCGTACCATGTTCGCCATATAGTAAGTGCCGTTAATGTCGAGCATGAAAATCGCAACGAGATAACCGGCTGCGATGCCCACGGCGATGCACTCCGCCACCAAAAGTGGCATCGAGACCATCATGGCCAGTACGCGCGGCACTACCAGGTAATCAACCGGGTAAACCGCGAGTGCGCGCAAGGCATCTATTTGCTCAGTGACTTTCATCGTACCGATCTCGGCTGACATCGCTGCGCCCACACGTCCAGCTACCATTAGTGCAGTCAGCACCGGCGCGAGCTCGCGGCAGAGCGAGACCGAAACTACCGCGCCCACGGCGGAGCCCATGCCCAGCTTGTTAAATTGAAAAAATGTTTGCGCGGCAAAGACAGCACCGGTGAAGGCGCCTGTGATTATAACAACGAGCTGCGAAAGCAAACCAACCTCGACGACTTGGTTGAGAAATAATTTCCAGCGAAGCTTGTGCGTAAAGATGGAACGAAAAGTGTCGGCCGCCAGCAGGACCAGCTCCCCCAAGTATTGAAAAAACGAGAGCAGCGGTGCGCCCAGAGCGCTAAAGAAGCGGACCATTTTGGAAGAAGCGATCAGCGATGAGTGGAGAGTGAACGGCTGGAGAGTGTGATGCGCAACGTTTTGTTGTGATCACTAATCACTAATTACTTCGCTAAACGCTCAGCCGCTCGGTCTTTGTTCGCGACTGAAGTTCGGGCGGAATCGCGCCGATGATAAGCGGTTCAAGGCCAAGCTTGAGGAAAATCGTGCGAATGTCGCGAATGCTCAAAGTCGGCTCATCGAACTCGAGGTAAACGATATCGTGATTTGTGTCGACCTTGTAACGGAGGCCGGCGATCTGCACGAGCTGTCGATCCAATTCAAGGATGTTCCCCATTTCGCGCAAGCCACGCGCATAAATCTCGACTTCGAACATGGTGCGCGCCATTTTAGCGAGCCGGTCAAAGCCATGCAATCTATCTCGTACGAGAAATTTGAGGGCCGGACCTTGTCCCAGCGACCTTGCAATTGCGCCCGACGCAAAGCTGCCGTAAATGATGCCCGTTCAAGCGATGAGACGCGCCGTTCAGTATTTGCTGGCCACGAATGTGGTGCTCGGCGCAGTGTTCTTCGCAGGTTGCCAAACGGTTCCGCAAGGTATTCAGCAGGCGAGAATCGAGATGACGCAACAGATCGCCGCCGAACCGGCCGGTGATTATTATATCGGGCGACGTTACTACAAACCCGATTACAAATTCTGGGGTTACATCCGCAAGCCCGGTCAGCCATGGAGCACCGCGGAGATGGTGATGCTCAATGAAAAAGAGAAACTTGCGCCGGACCGCGAACGTCTCGAGTTCGGGAGCGACAATAATTATGAATACAAGCTCTACGGCTACTTCAGTGGCGACAAAGTGTACGAGCCTGCGAGCAACGGGATTTATCCGGAGTTCGTTTTGAAGGGGTACGAGCTCATTTCCACCACTCCGCCGCCGATCTTCAGAAGCCAGATGAGCGGCCGCTCTAATCCAACCGACTTGCGGTACGTCGTCGAAAAACCGGAATGAGCGCTGCGTCATCCCGAGCGGATCGCGCAGGCGCGCGAGAAGTCGAGGGGTCCCGCGGCAAGATCTCGAAGCCCGCGCCTCTGGATGGAAAGCCTAGCCTCGCTCCGTCCCGCGGCTGCGTTGTAGCCTCGACTGCGCACGGAATGACCCGAGATCCGCTCACGGAGGAATTCTTGCGCTACCTCAGCAATGAGCGGAATGCTTCATCGCGCACGCTTAAGGCGTATCGCCATGCGTTGACTAGTTTCCGCACGGAAAACCAAACGCCGTGGAAAAAATGCGCAGCCGATGATTTTCGTAATTACCTTTTTGCGGTAATGAAACGCGGGCACGCACGTTCATACGTGCGGCTGCAATTCTCAGCATTACGTACTTTCTATCAGTTTCTCACCGCTCGGAAACGGCTGCGACGTAATCCTGTCCGGGAAGTGCAACTACCAAAGATCGAAAAAAAGCTGCCGCTGGTCCTAACACGGAAACAGGTCGACGAACTTCTCACAGCGCCAACGCGCGAGCCAAAGAGCCGATCTGCACCATCGTGGATGCCCCTGCGCGACGTCGCCATCATGGAATTATTTTACAGCAGCGGCTTGCGTCTGAGTGAACTGGCTGCGCTCGATGTAGCCGATGTTGATCCTTACACAGAATCGGTGCGCGTGTTCGGCAAGGGCCGCAAGGAACGCGTGTGCCCGGTGGGTTTGCCAGCGCTGGAAGCGATTCAAAAATATCGGGCGGCGGCCAACGTGCACGCGGGCGCGCTCTTCATCAACAAAGCGCGAAGGCGAATGTCCGCGCGCTCAGTTTGGCTGGTGTTGAAACGGTATGTTCGGCTCACGTCTATTCCGATTTCCATGAGCCCACACAAATTGCGCCACAGCTTCGCGACGCATATGCTGGATCGCGGCGCGGACTTGCGCAGTGTGCAGGCATTACTCGGGCACGCGAGTCTTTCCACCACACAGATCTACACGCACGTCACTGTCGAACGTCTCAAGAAAGCGTACGCTGATGCACATCCGCGGGCCTGAATAATCGATTACGTTCAGGCCGCGGAGCCCAAAATGGGGAGCAGCGCTCAGCAGCTTTGTATCGTTAGAATGAATGTCGCGAAAGCCGTGGGACGCTGTCGACAAATGCAAAGCATCTACAGCACGCAAAAAGATCGTTGCAGGCAACCTGGCATAGACGAGCTCGGCGCGTTCGAACACGCGCTCCGATAGCGGCAAGCATCTGCAGGCTCCGCCACGCGTTTCGTTAAGGAACTCCCGGAGCGTAATCTCGTACAAACGCGCGCTGATAGCGCGCTCTTGGAACTTCCGGTGGAAGGCCGAAATCACCTCCGCCCGGCCATGCTGCGCGCAAGCGACGAAGTCGGAAGCGGCCAAGTGACGAACGCCTTCGTAGCCAGCGTCCTCAAAATGTAATCGGACGAGACAGGTTGAATCCAGATAGAGAGGTTAACGAGCATTGCGATCTTCGGAAATCATCTGCATGCTGTCTGTACCTCCTCGAAGGCGGTGCATTACTCTGCGAAACTCCGGGCTGAGCTTTCGGCGTGCAAAATACGGCACTTCAGGTGGCGAGGTTTGCGGTACGATCTTTGCGATCGTTTTGCCGCGTTCGCTGACATGAATCTCACCGCATTTGGCGGCCTTTCGGACCCCATTCACCAGTGTTGTGGTGAAGTTCGCGAATCGTTATCGTCTTAATGTGACACAGCGTGTCACACAACGAGGACTTATCAACTGCTGGCGTCGGTCGTGCTGTGCGCCTCAGCTCGGCGCCGGCGCCGCCGGCGCGCTGCTCTGTGCTTGTGATTCCAAAACCTGGAACGACAGCTTCTCGTGGGCAGCGATGACGTCGACGTGGTCGCCGGGCTTGACGTTGCCACGGAGCAGTTCTTCCGCGAGCGGATCTTCAAGAAAACGTTCGACAGCGCGACGCATCGGTCGAGCGCCGTACTGCGGATCGTATCCCTTGTCGATGAGAAATTCCTTCGCGCTTTGCTGCAGCTCGATATGAACGTCCTTGGCTTTGATGCGCGTGAGCACTTTCTCGACTTCCAGATCAACGATGCGCAACAGTTCGGGTTTCCCGAGCGAGTGAAACACGATGATCTCGTCCAGCCGGTTGAGGAACTCGGGTTTAAAGACGCGTTTCGATTCCTCGAGAATCTTGTCGCGCATCGAATTGTAATCGTGTCCATCACTCGGTGCACCGAAGCCCATCACCGTCTGCTTCTTAAGTAATTCAGCGCCGACGTTGGACGTCATGATGATGATTGTGTTCCGGAAATCGATTTTGCGGCCTAACGAGTCTGTGATCTTGCCGTCTTCCAATATCTGCAAAAGGAGATGCATCACGTCCGGGTGCGCCTTTTCAATTTCATCGAAAAGTACTACCGAGTACGGCCGACGCCGCACGGCTTCGGAAAGTTGTCCGCCCTCCTCGTAACCGACATAACCCGGGGGCGATCCGATCAAACGGGACGCCGTGAATTTCTCCATGTACTCCGACATGTCGATTTGGATCAACGCGTCAGCATCGCCAAACATGAACTCTGCGAGCGTGCGCGCGAGATAGGTTTTGCCCACACCGGTCGGGCCAAGAAATACGAAGGAACCGATCGGGCGCTTGGGATCTTTCAAATCCGCGCGGGAGCGCCGCAATGCCTTGCTGATCGCTGTGACCGCTTCCTCCTGGCCAATGACTCGCTCTCTTAGCTCAGCTTCCATCCTGAGCAGCTTCTGGGTTTCCTGTTCTTCCATCCGCTGGAGCGGAACGCCCGTGACTTTCGAGATGATGTGCATCATGTCGTCGCCTGTCACGACGACCTCTCTCTCTTCACGTTCTTCGCGCCACTTGGTCAAAATGGCGTCGAGTTTTTCCTTGGTTTGTTTCTCCTTGTCGCGGAGCGAAGCGGCTTTTTCAAAATCCTGAGCCTTGATCGCTCCTTCTTTTTCCAGACGAATGGCTTCGATGTCTTTCTCGATGTCCTTCACGTCCGGCGGCCGCGTCATTGAGTTGATGCGAGCGCGAGCGCCTGCCTCGTCCATGACATCGATGGCCTTATCAGGAAGAAAGCGGCCGGTGATGTAACGATCGGAAAATCTGACAGCAGTCTCAAGTGCTTCGTCGGTGAGCTTGGCTTTGTGATGCGCCTCGTACTTCGGGCGCAGACCTTTCAAAATTAGAATGGCTTCATCGACGGTCGGTGCATCGACTTTTATCGTCTGAAACCGGCGTTCCAGCGCGGCATCTTTCTCGATGTACTTGCGGTACTCGTTCATCGTTGTCGCGCCAACGCATTGCAATTCGCCACGGCTCAGGGCCGGTTTAATGATGTTCGACGCGTCCATCGCGCCTTCGGCTGACCCTGCGCCGACGATCGTGTGCAGCTCATCGATAAACAGGATCACGTTCTTAGATCGGCGGATCTCGTCCATCACCGCTTTAATTCGTTCTTCGAACTGACCGCGATATTTTGTACCCGCGACCATTAACGCCAGATCGAGTGTAATCACACGCTTGTCGCGCAACAATTCCGGCACGTTCCCGTTCGCGATCTCCTGCGCCAAGCCCTCAGCGATGGCTGTTTTGCCTACGCCAGCTTCGCCGATCAATACGGGATTGTTTTTCGTACGCCGGCAGAGCACTTGAATAACGCGCTCGATTTCGTTGCGCCGGCCAATCACTGGATCGAGTTCGCCCTTTCGTGCTAACTCGGTCAGATCGCGCCCAAATGCCCGGAGCGCCGGAGTCTTGACGTCTTTCTTCGCCGGCTCGCCTTCCTGGTCCGATTCGGACGGCGTGAAGTTCGGATCAAGCTCTTTCAGAATTTCGTTGCGTGTGCGTTCGATGTCGAGTTCAAGACTCTTTAACACTCGCGCAGCAACGCCCTCCCCCTCACGGAGAAGCCCCAGTAAAATGTGTTCCGTCCCGACATACGAATGATTGAGCGCCTTGGCTTCCTTGCCCGCGAGCGCGAGCACTTTTTTGACGCGAGGCGTGTATGGCACGTTCCCGACCATCTTCGTCTCCGGGCCGGAACCGACTTGTTTCTCTACTTCCATCCGGACCGTCTCGAGATCGAGCCCCATCTTTTGCAAGACGTTCACGGCCACCCCCTGGCCCAGCTTGATCAAACCGAGAAGCAAATGCTCGGTGCCGACGTAGTTATGGTTGAAACGATCGGCTTCCTTGCGAGCAAGCGCCAAAACCTGTTGGGCTCGCGGTGTAAAATTATTCATTAGTGGATGGTCCGTTCGTGAAGCTAGGCCCTGACTCTCTTACCATCTTACTAATATCAGGTTTGGCGAAAATTTTCAAACGATCACGGATGATTTGGGCACGCAAATAGTCGCGCTCTTCAGCATTTAACTTCTGTTCCGAGCTCTTTTGCAGATGCGCCGGCTGCGTCTGGATGAACAATTCGTCGATTTGCAGCCGCTGATGTTCCGGAAACGCGCCGAGGTCTATTCCAAGCTTGATAACCGACAACAGATTGAGCGCTTCCTTCGATGGCATGGCATGCGCGTAAGTCAAAACGCCGTAGGCACGACCGATCTGGTCGCAGAGCGTGCTCGGTTTCCTCTGCAGCAAAGTCTGGCGCGCGTCGTGTTCCTTATCAATGATCGTCTCGATGACCTTGGTCAGACGATTGATGATGTCTTCCTCCTTTTCACCGAGTGTGGTCTGATTAGAAATCTGAAAAAGGTTGCCCATGGCCTCGGTGCCCTCGCCGTAAAGGCCGCGCACCGCGAGGCCGATTTTGCTGACTGCTTGAATGACCTGGTTGATCAGCTCGCTCAGTACAAGCCCCGGCAGATGCAGCATGGCAGAGGCACGCATGCCGGTCCCGACGTTCGTCGGACAGGCGGTCAAGTATCCAAGCCGCGGATCGAAAGCAAAATCCAGTTTGCTTTCAAGCGCCGTGTCGATTTTATCGACGAGCTTGAATGCTTGTTTCAACTGGAGTCCGGAACGAATGCTTTGCATCCGGAGATGATCTTCCTCATTGACCATGACGCTGAGCGTTTGCCGCCGATTGACCACGATCGCGCTGCCCGCGCCCTTCGCGGCATGCTCACGACTGATCAAGTGGCGCTCGACCAGCACCTGTTTATCCAATGCCGCCAGATCCTGTAAGCCTTCGGAAAACGCGTCCTGCATCTCCGGGAGTTCTTCCACGCGCGACCGGATCTGTTCCAGGACCGATGTACGTTCCGCTTTCTTCGCCCATCCTGGAAAAGCACGGTTACGCAAATTCCGCGCGAGGCGGATGCGGCTGCTGATTACAACCTGATGATGCGGCCCTTCACCGCGCAGCCATTCCCCCGCAGTAGAAAGCATGTTTGAAAATTTCATGCCGAATTCGAAAGGTCGGTTTCGAGCTGTTTAATTTGATCGCGCAGCGAGGCAGCACTCTCGTAATTCTCGTCAGCGACGGCTTTCTGCAGATTTTCAGTGAGCGCGCGCATTCGCTGGTTCAGTGCCATGGTGCGCTGCGCGCGTTCCGGCAATTTTCCGACGTGTTCGGTCCCTTTATGCATCGCTTTTAGCAGCGACCCCAAACCTTCCGCGAAGGTCACGTAGCATTCGCTGCAACCCAGGCGACCTGTTTTTTTAAAGTCCGCCTGACTAAAACCGCACACGGAGCACTTTTTCGCTGGTGCTCCTTTTTCAATCTCTTCGGCTGCCCCTATTCCCAGCAGTAAATCAGCGAGCGCGAAACTAGTCGGATCCTGGACACCTTTTTCCTTCGAACAAGCTTCGCACAGGTTTACCTTGTGCATCTTGCCTTCGAGGATCTGTGTCAGGAAAACTGTTGCATCATTACATTTGCAAACGTCGCACAACATCTGTTGTTACTTAGACCGTAATCTACTGCAAACATTCACCAGTTACACATTGCCCTGACATCTCTCGCTCAGCGGTTCTTGCTACCTAATCGAAAATCGGCGTGCCAGTCTTGTGTGTCATTTCGCGGAACCGTGCGATGATGCGCGTTGTGATCGGGCCCGGTTTCCCGTTTCCGATAATGCGGCCATCGGCTTTAACCACGGGAACGATTTCGGCAGCAGTTCCTGTGAGGAAGCATTCGTCCGCCACGAAAATGTCGTGCCGCGTAAAATCTGCTTCCATGACTTTAATCTCGAACTCGCCGGCAATATCAAACACAACCGATCGCGTGATTCCTTGCAACGCTCCGGCCGTAATCGGAGGCGTGAAGATCTGGCCGTGCGTGATGATGAAGACATTGTCGGCGGTGCATTCGGCGACGTTTCCTGCATCGTTCAACATTAGCGCTTCGTCAGCGCTGGCAAGGTTCGCTTCGATCCGGGCCATTACGTTGTTCAAGTAGTTCAACGATTTAACCGCCGGATTGAGGGAAGCTGGATTGCTGCGCCGTGTCGCGACGGTAACAATGCTCAATCCTTTGCGGTAAAAATCCTCGTGATAAAGAGCGATCGTCGCCACAATGATTATGACACTCGGATTTTTGCACTGCTCCGGATTCAAACCCAGGTTGCCGACTCCACGTGTGACCACCAGACGAATGTAACCGTCACGCAAATGGTTTTGCCGGATCGTTTCCAGCAACGCCTCTGTCATTTCCTGCCGGGTCATGGGAATATCGAGGCAAATCGAACGCGCTGAATTCCAAAGGCGTTCGAAGTGCTGTTCGAGGCGAAAAACGCGAGCGTCGTAAAAACGTATGCCCTCGAAAATTCCATCGCCATAGAGCAAACCATGATCGAACACCGAAACCTTTGCATTTGCTTCCGAATAGAATTTCCCGTCGATATAAATCTTCGCTTCCCTGACGCCCGTTGTCGCGCGCGGCCGACTTTCTATTGCAGGTTCAATCGTTTCCTCGGTCGCACGCCTGTGAGTCTTTGGTTCATCCAACACCGTCGCATCAGTGGTTTTCATGTTAGCAACAAAACCTCAAATCTTTAGACGCGCAATCCAAACGGCAAAATCGACGGCGCACACGGAATCACTGCAGTACGCCATCCGCGATGTGCAACTGCCGATCGCCGCGCGTCGCCAGACGCGTGTCGTGTGTAACGACCAGAAGGGTTTTGCTGCGGTCCCGCGCGAGATTTAGCAGCAGATCCATGATCGTATCGCCCGTTTTCGAATCGAGATTTCCCGTCGGCTCGTCAGCAAAAATAATGTCGGGATTATTTGTTAACGCTCGCGCGATCGCGACGCGCTGCTGTTCTCCGCCTGATAATTCTGCGGGCAAATGATGCATGCGATCCGCGAGACGAACTGCCGCCAAACTCTCCTCGGCTTCACCTTTGGTTGTGCGACGCCCAATCATTGCAGGCAACAGCACATTTTCCAATGCGGTCAGTTCCGGCAGCAAAAAATAACCCTGAAACACGAAACCCATTTTTTCGTTCCGCAGACGCGCTTCCCAGGACGAGCTGCCGCTATAAAGCTCGCGTCCTTCGAATTTCACCGTTCCTGATTCCGGACGTTCCAGCCCCGCCAACGTGTAGAGCAGCGTCGTCTTACCAGCGCCCGATGCGCCGGAAAGAAAGACCGTTTCGTTGTGGGCAATGTCCATTGAGATCCCGCGCAAGACTTCAATTCGCCGGGCGCCCATTCGAAATGATTTGTAAATATCGCGGGCAATCAGTTGCGGCTGCTGCACGAGCAAGTATCTCCCGCTAATTTGTTCTGGTGCAAGAGCGCGATGGCAAAAAGCTGCCGTCGTCTGACGGGATGCCAGATCGCTTTCGGGCACAACAAGAGCTTGAGGAAGGTTGAAGGGACACCCCGCTGTTCTGTATTTATGTCATGTCTCGCGATTGAGTCGCTGCACAGCTCCTCCCAAATAAAAAGCCGCCGCCGTCGAAATGAAGCGCGGCGGCTTTTCGAAAAAAAAACAGCGCGTTCGTTCCTATGCCATACCTAGCGATTGAAGTGTTGGCTGATCGATGGTCGATGTCATGTAAAGCCCGTGATCGCGCTGGTAATCTGCGATCGCACCACGTGTAAGCGGTCCAATGAGACCATCCACTTCTCCGCGGTAATACCCTTGTTGCTGGAGCGCTGCCTGCACGTTCGCGATTGTTTGGTCTGGTGGCAGGTGGTTATAGGCGTAGATAGGTCCATCCCACGCATAATAGGCGTTAGGATTGTAGCCCCAGGCCGGAAACCAATAGCCAGCCCTCCAGTAGTAAGGCGCTCCGAACACAAACGTGAAGTTGTTACCGTAATGACCGCGCCACCAGTTCTGATCGTGCCACTCTGATTTGTAGTTGCGAAATACTGTGTATTGCTGGCCTTGCCAGTTTTGGCTTCCCTCGATCCGTTTCCCTTGCTGGAATTTCACGGGCGGCGCCTTTGAAGTGTTCGGCTGCTTTGCAATGTTGAAATGCTGCGGCTTAACCGGCTTGTTCTTCGCGGACTTCCCTTTCGCTGCGTTCCGGTCCGCGACAGCCGCGGTCTTCGCCTGGTTCGGCTTGCCTGCTCCATTAACTTGGCCGGCATTCGCTGCTTTGGTTGTTTGCCTTTCATTCGCTGCTTGGGCTGTTTGTCTCTCAACTTCGCTTTGGTTCTTCTTGCGTTTCTGAGTTTGATCAGCAGTGTTGGAGGTCTGAGTGGCCTTCCTCTTTTGCCCGTGATAGGCTGCCGTTGAGGTTTGACCCATTTTGGGTTTTTGCCCTGCCGACGTTGGAGTCGTCATTTTCGTGCCGCCTGCTCCTCCACCTCCTGTCGGATGCCCGGTGGCCTGAGTCGCATGCTGAGACGTTTGCGCCGGCTGCTTTTTCGGCTGCGATTTCTTTTGTTCCTTTTGCGCACCGACTGCCATGCTGACGAGCGCAAGACTACAAATTGAAACAACGAATATTCTCATAAGCGTCTTTTCTTTTGGTTGTTAGACCTTTTTGGGGTTGCATTTATTCAACGTGGTAGACTCGTTTTTGGATGCATGTCCGCCTCAAAAACGAAAGGGCTTTTGATTGCTGTCGGCGGCGACAAAATTATCTGCCGGCAAAAGACCAGAGCCGCGCAGCCCGTTGCTAAGACTCTGCGACCTTCTGGTTTGTCGATGCCCTCTTGCTCTTTGCTGCGCGCTTGGCGTGTTTCTGCCTCGGTCCCCACGCCGTGAGCCGCCAGCGCGAGGCTGCCTATACGTTAGAAACGCAATACATTTCATGATTTTCCTCTTTGTTCTGTTCGTTCATTTAACCCCGCGACCGTGTGCGCGGTTGCGATGTTTTTGATCAGGCCTGCTGTTGACGCACAGCCTCAAACAACACTATTGCTACCGCTGTAGCCAAATTCAGACTACGCGTCCCATGCATCGGGATCGTGATACAATTGTCAGCGTTGGCTGCGAGTAACTTGTGCGGGAGTCCTTTCGTTTCGCGCCCGAAAACCAGGAAATCCTCGTTTCGGAAATTCACGCTGTAGTAGGGACGTTGAGCTTTGGTGGTCAGAAAAAAATAACGCGTGCCCGCGGATTGCCCTCGCTGTAGCGCGTCAAACGAATCCCACAATTGCAGCCGTACCTCGTCCCAATAATCAAGCCCCGCTCGACGCAACTGCCGGTCCTCCAGCGAAAAGCCGAACGGCTTAACCAGATGCAGAGTTGATCGCGTTGCCAGACAAAGTCGGCCGACGTTGCCCGTATTCGGCGGAATTTCGGGCTCGACTAAAACGACGTTGAACATCAACTCTTCCTCTTCCGCTCAATCTTCTTTAGCTGGTCAAAGCAGATTGAGAGACAGAGGTAGAGGAGAAATTCACAACTTACTTGCCACGAATTGCTCTAGCTTCACCACGTCGACGGCGAATTTGCGAATACCTTCTGCTGTTTTTTCCGTCGCCATTGCGTTCTCATTTACCAACCACCGGAATTTTTTCTCATCCAACTCCAACCGATCGACGCTCGCTGTTTTCGCTTTCTCCGGGGTCAGCTTACGCTCAACGGGATCCGCGGATTTTGAGAGCTCTTCCATTAGTTCGGGACTGATCGTTAGGCAATCGCAACCTGCCAACTCCAGAATCTGTCCCGTGTTACGGAAACTGGCGCCCATCACTTCAGTCGGAATATCGAATTTCTTATAGTACGTATAAACTTCTACAACAGACTGAACTCCTGGATCTTCTGCCCCAACATAATCGCGTTTCATTTCCTTTTTGTACCAATCGTAAATCCGTCCGACAAACGGTGAGATGAGCTGCACTTTTGCTTCCGCTGCGCGGACGGCCTGCGGCAATGAAAACATCAGCGTCAAATTGCAGCGTATCCCCTCTTTTTGCAGCTGCTCTGCGGCGTTTAATCCTTCCCAGGTCGATGCTATTTTAATCAACACACGTTCGCGCGGAATTTTACGCTCCTCGTAAAGCTCAATCAGCCTTCGAGCTTTTTCAATCGAACCTTCAACGTTGAACGAGAGTCGCGCGTCGGTCTCAGTCGAAACGCGTCCCGGCACAATTTCAAGAATGTCGGTGCCGAATTGGACGAGCAGATGATCGCAAATGTCTTCGATCTGCTGGTGACCGCTCAACCCCGAGTTTTTTCGATCTTTCAAAACTTCAGCGAGCAAATGGCCGTATTGCTCCTTTTGCGTGGCGGCATACACCAAGCTCGGATTCGTCGTCGCGTCCTGCGGTTTGAATTGCTTGATCGATTCGAAGTCGGCCGTGTCGGCCACGACTTTGGTAAACTTCTTTAGCTGCTCCAGCTGGTTCAATTGTGTTTTGGTTGAGTCGAAGGAAGTCGAAGCGTCCGAGCTTTGTTAAGCAGATGCGGATACTCCCGAAGGCACTTCACTTGTCCGTCGCGAACCAATCGCCGCGCGAACAAAATTGTTTCCGAGTTCCCACATTGGACCGGGAAATTTGCGACATTCGGCTAACACGTCGTCAAGCCCGTTGACAAACATGTCGAGTTCTTTTTCGCCGATGATGAGCGGTGGGAGGATTTTCAGCACGTCCATCGCATGACCCGCTACCTGAGTAAGAATACGATGCTTGCTCAACATTTGAGTCACGACCATCTGCGCGAAGAGCACCTTGTCGATCTTGTGCAAAAGCTTCCATGCCATCTTGAGCTTGAACTCGCTAGGTTCGTGAAACTCGATGCCCACCATGAGGCCTTTGCCACGTACTTCCTTTATGAAGGAATGTTTTGCTTTCAGTCCTTCGATTTTCTCCATGAGCAATGCGCCCATTTTAGCTGAGCGCTGGACCAGATTTTCCTGATCGATCACTTCGAGCGACGCGAATCCACACGCCATTGCAAGATTATTGCGGCCGAAGGTCGTGGAGTGCACAACGCAGCGGTCCATGCGGCTGAACGTCTTCTGATAAACTTCGCGCCGGGTAATAATCGCGCCGCACGGCACGTAACCGCCGCTCAATGTTTTCGCGAGTGTGATGATGTCGGGCTCCAAATTCCAATGCTGAAATCCAAACATCTTACCCGTTCTACCTAGGCCGGTCTGGACTTCATCCGAGATCAGCAGCGTGCCGTATTTGCGGCAAAGCTCCTGGCCACGAACAAAAAAATCTGACTTTGGCGTTTGACAGCCTTTGCCTTGAACCGTCTCGATGACAAACGCCGCCACATCGCGCGCGCGCAATTGCCGATCTAACTCAGCGATGTCATCGAGCGGAACGCG
>WNFW01006836.1_pt1 | contig 15206 bp, 18 predicted proteins | sample 5400131 | NCBI WGS metagenome assembly WNFW01 (sample SAMN13153362, study PRJNA577476) | soil metagenome | isolation source: 20 cm soil or saprolite under grassland replicate 1 | place: USA:California | collected 2016-06-15 | reverse complement strand
CGCCGCGATCGCGAGCCGGCCCGCCATGACCGCGCCCGTGAGCACGCAGTACTTCGAGGGGCGGCCGCAGGACCTCGCGTACGAGCTGGCGGGTCCGAATGTCCGGATTCGCCACCACATCCGGATATGGCTGCTCGACAGTCTCTCGCTCGTCTGGGTCGGCGCCGCGAACAAGGATGTCGGGGTGATTTTCAAACCGTGGGAGCCGCAGGCCACCCATCGCATCGAGTCGCACATCGATTGGGAGCGAGACCGCGTGGTGCACGACGTCGAGGCGAGCGGGTGCGGCGATCTTGTGGCCTACATGCGTCTCCCCGGCGCGGTCACCGAGGGTCGAAACGTCTCCGGTCAAAAAGTCGTCTCCGACGGCCGGACGGCCGCGGTGCGGTTGCGCGCCTGCGACCCCCCGGACGAGCCGTGAGCCGCATGTCGAGCGATCGCGCCCTGCAGGACGACGTGATTCGCGCGCTCGCCGATGCCCCGTATCGTGCTTCGGTCGAGTGGCGGCGAAGGGGCCTTGCCGATCCGGACCGCGTGGAGCGCTACGCGCGGTTTTTGGCGCGACATTTCTACTACGAGCGGATCGTCCACTTCTTCAAGTACTCGCGCGCCCTCGCCCGGGTGACGGGCCGCGCGCCCGAAGGCGTCCTCAAGTCCCCCGCCTTCGACGCGCTGCTCCCCGAGCTGGTGCTCGGAAGTCGCGAAGCGGCAGGTGCGGTGGCGCGGCTCGTGACGGCGCACGTCGCGGCAGGCGCGGCCCCCGTCCCCTACCTGGCCGATCTGTTGCGCTACGAAGCGGCGATGATGGTGGTCGAGGCGGGAGCCCGAGTGTGGCGAGATGCCGACGAGGCGGAGGGAGCAGGGAGCCGGGAGCGGTACCGTCCCGAGACGGTCGAGGGCACGGTTCTCTTAGAGCTCGCCTATGACCTCCCCGCCGTCCTCCCTACGCTGCTCCAGCCTTGGACCGAGGTGCCGCAGGCCCTCGAGCGGCCTACGAGGCTCCTCGTCGCGCGGTCGCCGCACGGACGGGTCGCGGTGGCGAGGAGCGACGCGAGCGTGGCGGCGGTGATCGAGCGGGCCGACGGCAAGCGGACGCTGGAGGAGCTCGCTGCCGGAGCGGGGCTACCGGTGGCCGAGCTGCGCCAAACGCTCCAGGGGCTGGTGGAGCTGGGCGCGGTCCGCTTCTCCACCGGTAGCTGAATGGAGGTCCAGATCTTCGGGGTCCGGAAGAGCGCCGCCACACGCGCCGCCCTCCGCTTCTTCGCCGAACGGCGCATCAAGACCCATTTCGTCGACCTGAACGAGCGCGCCGCGTCGCTCGGCGAGCTGCGACGCTTCGCGCAAAAGTTCGGAGTGCAGGCCCTGATCGACCGCGACGCGAGGCGTTTCATCGAGCTCGGCCTCAAGTCTGCCCTGCTCTCCGATGACCGCTGGCTCGAGAAGCTCACCCTCGAGCCGCTGCTCCTCCGGATGCCCCTCGTCCGCCACCAGCAGCAGCTGACCGTGGGCCCGGCGGAGGAGACCTGGGAGGCCTGGGTCGCTTCGGCCCGGGCGTCCGCATAGTTTCCTCATCGTCATGCCACCGGAGCGACCCGTGACCACCAAATACGAAAGTGCCGATCTGCTACTCAAGCTGTACGACCTGCGCCGCGAGCCGGTGTTGCGCAAGGCGCGGGCCTGGTTCCGAGAGGAGTTCCGCCCCCGGACGGCGCAGGACGTGCTCGAGGCGTATCGAGGAAAGCGAAGCGCGTACTACCGCATGGTGACCACCTATTGGAGCATGGCCGCCACGCTCGTGCTCCACGGTGCCATCGATGAGCAGATGTTCGCCGACGCGAACGGCGAGCACATCATGGTATACGCGAGGCTCCAGCCGTTCCTCGCCGAGCTGCGCGGGCTGCTGAACAACCCCGGCTACCTCGAGAAGCTGGAGCAGGTCATTCTGCGCATGCCCGACGCCCAGGCGCGGCTCGCCCGCTTCCCGCGGCCCGCCAAGGGCAAGGCCGCTACCCCCAAGGGACCGCGGAGGGTCGCATGACGAGCGCGACGATCCCGCCCCCCGGGCCGTCCGAATACGTGCCGTACTATGAGACCTACATCTCCAAGGTGCCCCCCAAGGGAGACCTCCTGACGGTCCTCGAGGACCAGCGACGGGAGACCCAGCAGCTCCTCGCCGGCCTGTCCGACACCAAGGCGCTGCACCGCTACGCGCCGGGGAAGTGGAGCATCAAAGAGGTGGTCGGCCACCTGATGGACACCGAGCGCGTGTTCTGCTACCGCGCCCTCGCGTTCGCGCGGGGGGACGCGAACTCCCTCCCCGGGTTCGACGAAAAGGCGTGGGCGCCGGCCGGACGGTTCGACGCGCGATCGCTCACGGACCTGGCGGCCGAGTCCGACGCGGTGCGGCGGGCGACTATCGCCTTGTTCCGCGGTCTCGACGGAGAGGCACTGGCACGGCGCGGTACCGCGAACAACAACCCGATCAGCGTGCGCGCGCTCGCCTGGGTCATCGCCGGTCACGAGCGCCACCACGTCGCGATCCTGCGGGAGCGTTATCTCGCGTGAGCGTCGAGGTCGGTCAGAAGGCGCGTCGAACGCTCACGTTGACACCCGACCACGTCGCCACCTACGCGAAGCTCACCGGGGACTATAACCCGCTCCACTTCGATCGGGAGTTCGTGGCGCGGACGAAGTTCGGAAAGCCGGTCGTACAGGGTGGGCTCACCACCGGCCTGCTGCACGCCCTGGTCGCGATGGACCTCCCCGGGCCGGGCACCGTCTTCCTGAGCCAGAACTGGAAGTTCACCGCGCCGGTTTACATCGGCGACACGATCACGGCCGAAGCGGAGGTGGTGCGCGTGCACGAAACGAAGCCGGTGTGCCAGCTCAAGATCGCGGTGACCCGGCAATCCGGGGAAACGGTGCTCGAGGGCGAGGCGTGGTGCTACAGGCTCGGTGTCGACGCGCCCTAGCGCTTCAGCGTCACGGCGATCGCGGCCTGCCCGCCACTGGCCCCGTAGCGGCTCGCCGCTTCGTTCGCGCTGAGCCAGCGCATCTCCAGAATAGCACCCGCCGAAATAGTCTTCAGGTAGTCCGCCGGACCCATGTCGTGGTCGTTCAGGAAAACGCGAATGGAGGTGTCCTGGAGCGGCTCCTGCGGCGTCCCCGGGATTCGGGCGAGCTCGTGCCGCTGGAGCCAACGGGGCCGCAATATCTCGACAGCCTCGTACGCCGTGCTGATGTTCCCTTTGGCCCGCTCGATCTCCTCGCCTGTCAGGATGCTTGTCCGCCGCTGCGCAGCCAGCGCGCCGCTAGCGCCGAGGGCCGCAACCACGAATAAGAGCGATCTCCATCCCGGTGTACGCATAGGTGCTCCTCGCGGTTCTCGCCGAAGCCGCCCGCCGACGGCCTCAAGGGTCTACCGGTAGCCGGCTGCCTGGAGGGAGAAAAGTTCGGCGTAGAGCCCCCGCTTGGCAACCAGCTCTTCATGGGTGCCCTGGTCCACCAGCTCCCCACCCTGGAGCACCAGGATCCGGTCCGCCATGCGCACCGTCGAAAAGCGATGCGAAATGAGCACCGCCATCCTCCCCTTGGTGAGCTCGGCGAACCGCAGGAACACCTCGTACTCGGCGCGCGCGTCGAGCGACGCGGTGGGCTCGTCGAGAATCAGGACCTGGGCGTCGCGCATGTACGCCCGGCCCAGCGCGACCTTTTGCCACTCACCCCCAGACAGCTCGACCCCGCCATCGAACCGCCGCCCCAGCATCTGGTCGTAACCCTTGGCGAGACGGGAAGCGACCGAGTCGGCCAGGCTGCGGCGCGCCGCCTCGCGCACGCGGGCCTCGTCCTCCAGCGCCTCGACCTGGCTCACCCCGATGTTCTCCTTCAATACGAAGTCGTAGCGCACGAAGTCCTGGAAGATCACGCCGATGTTTCTCCGCAAGCTGCTCAAGTCGTACTCCCGCAGGTCCACGCCGTCGAGCAGGATGCGGCCCTCGTCGGGATCGTACAGCCGCGCGAGCAGCTTCACGAGCGTCGTCTTCCCCGCGCCGTTTTCTCCGACGAGCGCGATCCGCTCCTCCGGCTCGAACGGGAACGTCAGATGCCGCACCGCCCAGCGGTCCGAGCCGGGGTAGCGGAACCCCACATCCTGGAACTCGAATCCCCGACGGATCGGCACCGGCACGGGCCGCGCCCCCGGCCGGGACGTCACGCGCGGCTGCACGTCGAAGAAGGTGAACAGATCCGACAGATACAGACTCTGCTCGAACACCTGCGACAGGGAGAGCAGGATGCGCTGGATCAGGTCGCGGCTCGCGCGGAACGAGCCGGCGAGGAAGGTGAGCGCGCCGATCGTGAACCGGCCCAGCACGGTCAGGTAGATCGTCACCGCATAGGCGCCGTAATAGCCGAGCGTGCCGATCGTCACGAACACAGTGGACACGACGTTGCGCTTGATCGCGAGCCGCTTGTTGGCGTCGTAGAACTCGTCCGAGAGCTTCGCATACCGGCCCACCAGGAAGTCCGACAAGTTGAAGAGCTTCACCTCCTTCGCCATCTCGTCCGACGCGCCGGCGTAGCGGAGGTAGTCGAGCAGCCGCCGCTCCGGCGTCCATTGGAAGAGCAGCGAATAGCCCAGCGCCGCATAGTGGGTCTCGCCCAGGAACGACGGCACGACGGCGATCACCAGCAGTAGCAGCAGCCACGGGAGCTGCACGAGCAGCACGGCCGCGAGCGAGATCAGGGTGACGAGGTCCTGCGCCGTGGACAACAGCAGCGCGACGAGCCCGATCCGCCCCACCGTCTGGCGACGCGCGCGCTCGAGGTGATCGTAGGTCTCCGCGTCCTCGTACTGGGCCAGATCGAGCGTCGCCGCGTGCTCCATCAGCCGCACGCTGATGCGGTTCGAGAACAGGTCGCCGAGCAGACTCTCGAACAGCGACGAGAGACGGGCCAACCCCTCGCCGCCGACGGCGATACCGAGCTCGAGCGCCACGAGACTCCCGAGCGCCCACCAGTCGACGACGGCGCCCGCCGCGCGCCCCTGCATGGCGGCGATGACGCCGTCGATGATCAGCTTGCCGATCCACAGGACGGCGAGCGGGATGAACGAGCGGAGCGCGCGGAGCGCGAGGATCGCGACGGTGTAGCCCCGGTGCGTCTGGTAGACGAGCTTGAGGAGGGGCGGCACGTACTTGAGGGCCTGCAGCCGCTCGGACCAGGTCGGCGGCTTGCCGTCGGACCCGGACAGCGGGCTCCTGGGCCGCGGTACGATGCCGTGCGGGATGAAGCGGGGCGTCGAGGCCGTCACGACCTTAACTTCTCCAAAGGACTGTGCGTCAATATAACCGCATGAAAAACCGGGTCGTTTGGCGCAGTCTCGTGGTCGCGGGCGCCTGCCTGCCCTTCGTAGGGGCGCAGCATGCAGCGCCCCTGCCATCCGCGCCGCCCGGACCCGCCCTCACCCCGCAGGACTCGGCGTTCCACGCCCTGAACCGCCTCGCGTACGGGCCCCGACCCGGCGACGTGCCGCGCGTGGTCGCCGAGGGCGTCATGCGCTGGATCGACCGCCAGCTCTCGCCCGATGGGGTCGACGACGACCGTTGGGCTCAGCGGGAGCGCCGGTTTGACATCCTCAAGTATGACCGCGGCGACCTCGCCGCCCTGTATGTGGAGGCGCAGCGCGAGCGGCGGGAGCGCCGGCTGGCGGCGGGCCAGACGACGCAGGGCCCCGACAGTGTAGGGGCGCGGCATGCTGCGCCCCTACAGAACCAAGCCGATCCGATGTTCCCGAAAAGCCGGCGCCTCGCAGGCGAATTCGCCGACCTCGCCGTCGTCCGCGCCGCGCTCTCCGAGCGGCAGCTGTTCGAGGTCATGGTCGACTTCTGGACCAATCACTTCAACATCTACTTCGCCAAGGGCGCCGATCGCTTCCTCACACCCGACTACATCGAGCACTCCATTCGCCCCCGCGCGATGGGCAAGTTCGAGGATCTCCTGATCGCCACGGCCAAGAGTCCCGCGATGCTGTTCTACCTCGACAATTGGGAGAGCGTGGCGCCGGGGACCTCACCCCCGTTCCCCCTCTCCGCACGGCGGAGAGGGGGTCAGGGGGTGAGGCCCATGCCAAAGGGGATCAACGAGAACTACGCCCGCGAGTTGCTCGAGCTCCACACGCTGGGCGTAGACGGCGGCTATACCCAGCAGGACGTGATCGACGTCGCGCGCATCTTCACGGGCTGGAGCATCGAGCGTCCCCAGCAGGGAGGGGGGTTCGAGTTCCACGACTGGGCCCATGACACGGGGGAAAAACAGGTGTTGGGTGTACGGTTTCAGGCGGGCCACGGCATGGACGAAGGCATCCGCCTGCTCAAGCTCTTGGCCAACCACCCCGCCACGATGCACCATCTGAGCCGTAAACTCTGCCAACGCTTCGTGAACGATGATCCGCCGGACGGCTGCGTGGACGACGCCGTCGCGGCGTGGAAACGCTCGAGCGGTGACATGCGTGAAGTGCTGCGAGCGATCTTTCACAGCCCGGACTTCTGGGCGGCGGAGAACGTGCGTGCAAAGGTAAAGACGCCGCTCGAGTTCGTGGTCAGCGCGGCGCGGGCGGTGGCCGCCGAGCCCGACACCTCGCCCCGCCTGGCGCAGGTGGTGGCGCGCCTCGGCGAGCCGCTGTACCTCCATGTCGCTCCCGACGGGTATCCCGAGCGGGAAGCGGCGTGGGTGAACAGCGGTGCGTTGCTCGATCGAATGAACGCCGCCGTCGCGCTGGCGGCGGGCAAGCTGCAGGGCGTGACGGTCGTGCTCGACTCCGTCGTTTCGACAGGAGACGCCGACCAACTCATCGATGCAGTCAACGAGAAGATTCTCGGTGGGACGATGTCCGAGAACACGAAGCAAGTCCTCAGACGTCAGTTGGCGGACATCAGCAATCCCACCCAAGCGCGTGCCCTGGCGGTCGGCCTCGCGATTGGGGGACCGGAGTTTCAGAGGCAGTAGGCGGTAATGGGCGGTAACGGGCGGTAGAGACGGTAGGATCGGGAGGAATTGTCGATGTCGATCTCGAGACGCGTATTCGTCAAATCCGGCGGCCTGGCGCTCGTCAGCCTGGGGTTCGATCCTCTATTCCTGGCGCGCGCAGCCTTCGCATCCTACCGCCCATTACCGACCAGTACCGCCCAATCCCGCCCGATTCTCGTCTGCCTCTTCCAGCGCGGCGCTGTGGACGGGCTCAACATGATCGTCCCTCATGGTGATCCCCTCTATTACCGAGAACGACCCCGCATCGCCGTGCCCGAGAAGGATGTCCTGGACCTGGACGGCTACTTCGGCCTCCACCCACGCCTCGCGCCGATCAAGCCGCTGTGGGACTCGAAGAGCCTCGCCGTCATCCACGCGGTCGGCTCTCCTGACGCGACCCGGAGTCATTTCGATGCGCAGGACTACCTGGAGTCCGGGACCCCGGGGGTGAAGGCGACGCCGGACGGCTGGCTCAACCGCTACTGCCAGCACGACCGTGAACACCAGGACACACCGTTTCGCGCCGTCGCGTTCGGTCCCCAGCTGCCCCGGATCCTGGCGGGCACCGCGCCGAGCCTCGCGATCGACGATCTGCAGGCGTTCGGCCTGCGCGCGCCACAGCCGGCCGCGCGCGATCGGCTCACCCGCGCCTTCGAGGAGCTGTACGCCGGCTCCGCGACCGGGCTGCTCTCGACAACGTCCCGGGAGGCGTTCGAGGCCGTCCAGATGCTGAAACGCCTGGACCCCGGCCAGTACCGACCCGGAAATGGGGCCGATTATCCGCGCGGGAAGCTCGGAAAAGCCCTCCTCGAGATCGCCCAGCTCATCAAGGCCGACGTCGGGCGATGCGCGACGTCGTCGTCCTGACGATGTCCGAGTTCGGGCGCACCGTGCGGGAGAACGGGAACTCGGGCACCGACCACGGGCACGCGACGGCCATGCTGGTGCTGGGCGGCCCGGTGAACGGCGGCAAGGTGCTGGGGAAGTGGCCCGGTCTCGATCCCGCGCAGCGGTTCGAGGGCCGGGACGTGGCCGTCACCACCGACTTCCGCGACCTGTTCGCGGAAATCCTGGCACGGCATCTTGGCGCAACGGAGCTGTCCGCGGTCTTCCCCGGATTCGTTGCGGACTCAGAGCGATTCCCCGGCGCGATCAGCGCGTAGCGACCGCCGCCGCCTCGAGCGTCGCAAGCAGGGGCTCCAACTCCCACGAGTCGTCGTGCCGCACGCCGTTGATGAAAAACGTCGGCGTCCCGTTCACGCCGCTGGTGACGCCGCTGCGGAAGTCTTCCCGCACCCGGGGCTCGTACACGCCGCTGCCGAGCTCCTTACGAAACCGTGCGACATCGAGACCCAGGTCGCCGGCGTATTCGATCAGATACTCGCCGTCGAGGGCGAACTGCCGCTCGAACAGGCGGTCGTGCATCTCCCAGAACTTCCCCTGCGCACCCGCCGCCTCGGCGGCCTCCGCGGCGTGCTGCGCGTGGGGATGGCTTTCGCGCAGCGGGAAGTTCCGGTACACGAAGCGCAGGCGGCGTCCCATCCGCTGCTGGATCGCTTTGATGATGGGGTACGCGCGCCCGCAGTGCGGGCACTCGTAGTCGCCGTACTCGACCAACGTAACGGCGGCATCCGCCGGGCCCTGGACGTGATCCCGTGTGCCCACCGGCAGCGTCAGGGCTGCCGCCGCGGCGCGCCTCGTCACGCGGGGGTCCGCTCGCCGGCGATGGCCTCGAGGGCGCGCAGGATGCCGTCCGCCCCGGGATTCACGCCGACCGGCGAGACGTAGCTCCAGCGGATGATCCCCTCGCCGTCGATGACGAACAACGCTCGCTCGCTGAACCCGTCGCCGTCGCGGTACGCTCCGTAGCGGCGCGCCACCGCTCCCTTCGGCTCGAAGTCCGCGAGCAGCGGAAAGTGCAGCTTGCGGTGGTCGGCGAACGCGCGGTGACACCAGGCGCCATCCACCGAGATGCCGAAGAGCTTCGCGCCGTAGCCCGCGAACTCGGAGAGGACCTCGTTGTACAGCGCCATCTGATCGCCGCAGACGGGACTCCAGTCCGCGGGATAAAACGCCAGGATGACCGGCTGGCCGCGGTAGTCGCGCAGCGAGACGGTCTGATCCGGTGCGCTGTGGAGCGTGAAGTCGGGCGCCTGAGTCCCGGGAGGAAGCGGACTCGCTGCCAGAGGAGTTGCGTCGGCCATGTGATGTTCCTTTCTCATGCCTTCCGAGTCTCGGACTCTTCGGGGACGATCGGCAACTCGAGCCGGTCGGCGTTGCGCAGCACGGCGATCGTCGTGCGCGCACCGATCCGCTCGGTAACGAGCAAGCGGTGCAGGTCGTCGATCCCCGATACGGTTTGTCCGTCGAAGCCGATGATGATGTCCCCCGACGTGACGCCCGCGCGCGCCGCCGGGCTGTCCGGCTCCACCCCGGTGACGAGCACGCCGCTCTTCGCGTCGATCCCGAGCGCCCGCTGCGCCAGCCGGAGCAGCGGAACGTTCTGCCCCGCGACCCCAATGCGGCCGCGGCGGATCTTGCCGTGCCGGATCAGCTGGCCCGTCACGACCTTCGCCGTATTGATACCCACCGCGAAGCAGATCCCCTGGGCGGGCAGGATCACCGCCGTGTTGACGCCGACCACGCGGCCCCGTGCGTCCACCAGCGGCCCCCCGGAGTTGCCCGGATTCAACGCCGCGTCGGTCTGGATCACATCGTCGATCAACCGTCCACCCACGGAGCGGAACGAGCGGCCCAGCGCGCTTACCACCCCAGCGGTCACGGTGCTCTGAAAGCCGAGCGGGTTACCGATCGCCACGACGAGCTGACCGACCCGCAGCGCGGCCGAGTCGCCGAACTCGGCGACCGTGAGCGAAACGGGCGGGACCCGGATCACGGCCAGGTCGGTATCGGGGTCGTCCCCCACGAGGTCCGCCGGCACGGGGCGACCGTCGGCGAAGGCCACCTCGATCCGTGTGGCGTCATGCACCACGTGGCTGTTCGTCAGGACGAACCCGTCGGGAGTGAACACGAACCCGGAGCCCTTACCCGGCAACTCCTGCGCGGGGCGGCCTCGCCGCTCGACCTTGTGTCGCACCTCGACGCTCACCACGGCGGGACCGACTTTCTCCGCCGCTCCCGTCACCGCCCGGGAGTAGGCGTCCAGCACCTCGGCCTCGTGCGGCGCAGCGGAGCGGGGTGCGGTGTGGGGCGGGACGACCGTCTCGTCGGAAACGAGCACGGGTGCAGCGTTCATGGCTATAGCCCTCCTCATATCTCAGTACAACGCTGCGGGGTTCCCGCGCCGGCCGCCCAGAGGCGCCGTATATTTCCGTCCCTATGGATCTTGCGGGCTCGCTCGCCGTCGTGACCGGCGCGACCGAGGGAATCGGACGCGCGACGGCTTTCGCACTGGGGCGGGCCGGGGCGCGAGTCGCGATCTGCGCGCGGACCGAGGCCAATGTACACGCTACGGCGCGCGACCTGAAGGCGGACGGCATCGACGCCATTGGCATGCGGTGCGACGTGTCGGACCCCACCTGCGTGGACGCGTTCGCCGCGTACGTGGGCCGGGAGCGGGGCGTGCCGCGGGTGCTCGTGAACAACGCCGGCATTGGGCGGTTCAGGCCGCTCGTGGAGCTCTCGCTCGAGGACTGGGACGAGACGATGGGCGTGAACGTGCGCTCCCTCTATCTCGTGACGCGAGCGTTCCTCAAGGGCATGTTGGACGCCGCGACCGGCACCATCGTGAACATCGCCTCGCTCGCGGGGAAGAACGGCGTCGAGGGGGGGACGGCGTATTGCGCATCCAAGCACGCCGTGCTGGGCTTCTCCAAGAGCCTGATGCTCGAGGTGCGCAAGCACGGCCTCCGCGTCGTGGCGATCTGTCCGGGCTCCGTGGCGACGCCGTTCATGGACAAACGGGACCGCCCGCGCCCCGCCCGCGACCGCGCCCTCACCGCCGAAGACGTGGCGCACGCAGTGCTCTCCACGCTGACGGTGTCGGATCGGGCGATGATCAGCGAAGTCGACATCAGGCCAACAAACCCTTGAAACGGCGTCGCGCAAAGTCGTCACGCAGAAGCGTCACGCAGAAGCGTCGCGCAGAACCGTGGTCGCGCGACGTCTTTGTGCTACGCTTCCGTGCAACGTCTCTGTTCGACGCCTCTGCTCGACGTAGTTTGAATTGATGCTTGACCCAATCCGCAGGCTCCTCACGGAAGCCGGCAAAGCCAAACAGACCCGCGCCTTCTGGCAGGCCGCCACCGACATCTTGAGTGAGTGGGCCGGCGGCGCGCGCGTCCAGCTCACGTACAAGGGACTGAACGAATCAGGGACGCTCGAAGCGGGCGCCCCCGGCCAGGAAGGCGAGACGTTCCTCACGGACTACCACGACGCCGAGGGCCGCCATGTGAGCGCCCGGTTCGAGGGGCTTCCCACCGGCTTCCCCGGCGAGGTACTGCGCTCCTCGATCGAGGTCGCGACACACCTGGCCGTCATGGTGGCGCGGCGCAGCGGGCTCGAGCGCGAGCGCCGGCTCGGCACGTTCCTGGTGGAGCTGTCCCGCTGGCTCCTGGCGGCGCCGGAACGGGAGCTGCTGCTCCGCTACACGCTCCAGAGCGTGACGAGCCTGGTCGATGCCCAGGGCGCCTATGTCGCGCTGCGCGGCGTAGCCCCCGACACCGTGCGCGTGGCGTCAACGGTGGGGCAATGCGTGGAGCTCGAGGGCGCCGAGATCGCGATCGATGCCAGCGCCACGGGGCGGGTGATCGGCACCGGGGAGCCGTTTCTCACCGACAACATCCTGACCGAAGCGGAAGCCCAGCGCGCGCTCTCGCCGTCCGGCATGGCGCGGGCCGCCATGATCGCGCCCCTGCGGACATCGAGCGGCGTCGCGGGCGCGGTGGGCGTGGTACGCTACCTGCGGGCGGGAGCGGAGGAACCGCTCCCCTTCACGCTCATGGAGCTCCAGTACCTCACCGCGGTGGCCGCCTATATCGCCGGCGGGCTCGAGCTCTCTGAAGCAGTGAGCGGCGCACGCGCCGCGGCGGAGCGGGCCCATGCCATGGTGGACGGCAGCCCGCTCCCGATGGCGCTGGTGGAGCGGTCCGGCCGCGTCCAGCAGCTGAACCAGGCGGCGTGCCGCCTGCTGGGCATCCCCTCCGAAGCACAGGCGCTCGGGACGCACCTGGAGGCGCTCGGCTTGTCCCCGAGCGAGATGTCGCTGCACCTCGTCTTGGCGCGGCCGCGAGACGGCTCCCCGTGGCACGGCCGGGTGCTCGTGACGCAGCCGTCCGGAGATCGCCGCATCTGCGATTGCACCATCACGGGGCTTTCGGGCGTCGGGCCGGACAGCCTGCTGGTCGCGCTGTACGACCGGACCGACGAGCTGCGCGCGCAGCGCGAGCTGATCGCGCGCGAAAAGCTCGCCACGGTGGGCGAGATCGCGAGCGGCGTGGCGCACGAGGTGAACAACCCGCTCGCGGCCATCCGGATGGAGGCGGAGCTCCTGGGCCGTGCCAGCAAGGATCCCGATACCAGCACCACGGCCGCGACGATCACTCGTGAAGTGGACCGTGCCGCACGCATCGTGCGCAGCCTGCTGCGCCTCGCCCGGCGCGCCGACACGACCCCGACGCGGGTCCAGATGAACGATCTGGTTCATGACGTGGCCGAGATCCGTCAACGGGTGCTGCGCGCGGAGAGCGTCGAGTTTCGCACGACGCTCGATCAGTCCGCGCCCGCCGTGTTGGGCCTGGGCCAGGAGCTGCAACAAGTCGTCATCAATCTCGTGACCAACGCCGAGCATGTGGTGCGGGGCCGCAAGCCCGCGATCGTGCAGCTCCGCACCCAGGCCCGCGAGGGATGGGTCCGATTGACGGTGGACGACTCGGGACCGGGCGTTCCGCGAGAGATCCGGGGCCGCATCTTCGATCCGTTTTTCACCACGAAGAGCCCCGACGAGGGCACGGGCCTCGGCCTCGCCATCTGCCAGCGCGTGGTGACCGAAGTCGGAGGAAAAATCTGGCTCGAGGACTCGGACTTGGGAGGCGCGCGGTTCGTGGTCGAGCTGCCGGCGGCCCCGGAGCACGTAGAGACCAAGCAGATCGGCTGAGCCGGCGCTCAGTGCTCCAGGATGCGCGTGCGGTACAGCGCGAGCACGATCAAGCCGGAGGCGCCGAGCGCCGCCAGCAGCGCGGTGAGTCGCCAGTCGAACCCGAATCGGGCCGCCCCGACTGCGGCGGCGACCAGCCAGACGGCGCTCGCGAGGAAGCCGAGGATCACGACTTCCCTCCGCGCCATCAGGATGCCGAAGACGTAGCCCCAGCTGAACCCGCACACGGCGAGGAACATCAACCCGTGCGGGATCTTGACGGGGTCGATCAAATTGAGCGACCCCGCGAAGAAGCAGAACAGTCCGAGCACGGTGTAGCTCGCGAGGTGGAGCGCGAGGGGGAGGGGAACAGTGCCCATCTTGTTGAAGGTCATGGAGAAAAGATAGACGCCACGACGGCACGACGCCAAGTTGCCAGAGGGGGATGTGCAAGCGACGCGGACGTATCTCGAGCTGAAAAATCCCGGGCAGTTCCGGGCGGCCTTCGACGACTTTCCCGAGCTCACCGTCGAGCCGGTCGCGCGGCCGACGCCCGAGTTGTACCGTGAGTGCTACCGCAGCGTCGGCGCGGCCTACCACTGGCGCGACCGCTGGGACTGGACCGACCAGGAAATCCGCGCCCACCTCGCACAGCCCGAGATCACGCTGCATGTCGCGCGGCGCGGCGGGGCGCTCGCGGGCTGGTACGAGCTGCGCCGCGTGCCCGAGGACGGGTCCGTCGAGATCGCCTACTTCGGCCTCCTCCCGGGCGCGATCGGTCAGGGCCTCGGCAAGCACCTCCTCTCCTGCGCGGTGCGCGACGCCTGGGCCCTCGGGCCCTCGCGCGTGTGGCTGCACACCTGCACGCTCGATCATCCGCACGCGCTGCCCAATTACCGGAAGCGGGGGTTCACGCCGTACAAGACCGAGACGTACGAGGTTAACTTCCCCCCGTGACCTTCACGCTGTCCCGCACCCACAAGCTGATCATCGCCGCCGTGCTGATCGGGTCCGTGTCGCTGTTTGCGCTCTACACCTGGACGGCCCTCACATGGACCTACTCGAGCGGAGAGCGCGCCGGCTACGTGCAGAAGTTTTCGAAGAAGGGGTGGATCTGTAAGACCTGGGAGGGCGAGCTGGCGCTCGTCTCCATCCCGGGGACGATGTCGGAGAAGTTCTACTTCACCGTGCGGGACGACTCGGTGGCCGCGCACATCAACCAGGCCATGGGCAAACGCGTGGCGCTGACCTACCAACAGCACATGGGCATCCCGACGAGCTGCTTCGGAGAGACGCAGTACTTCGTCGCGGGCGTGAAGGTCGTGGAATGACGACGTCGAACAGCTTCGGCGCCCGCGCGACCCTCAAGAGCGCCGGCGGTACCTTCGAGATCTTCCGGCTGGACGCGCTCGAGCGGCGCGGCCTCCCCGTCGCCCGCCTGCCGTACTCGCTCCGCATCCTGCTCGAGAACCTGCTGCGCCGCGAGGACGGGCGTGCGGTGGCACCGGCGGAAATCGAGCGACTCGCTCGCTGGGATCCGAAGAAGACGCCCGATGACGAGATCGCCTTCATGCCGGCGCGCGTGCTGATGCAGGACTTCACCGGCGTGCCGGCGGTCGTGGACCTTGCGGCCATGCGCGACGCGATGCAGGGCATGGGCGGCGACCCGAAACAGGTCAACCCGCTGCTCCCCGCCGAGCTCGTGATCGACCACTCCGTGATCGTGGACGAGTTCGGCACGCCCACCGCGTTCCAGGTGAACGCCGACCTCGAGTTCCAGCGCAACCGCGAGCGGTACGCGCTGCTGCGGTGGGCGCAGCGGACGTTCCAGGGCTTCCGCGTCGTCCCCCCCGACACCGGCATCGTGCACCAGGTCAACCTCGAATACCTCGCGCGGGTGGTGTTCACGACCGAAGGCCGCATGCCGCAAGCCTATCCCGACACCCTCGTGGGCACCGACTCGCACACCACGATGATCAACGGACTCGGCGTGCTGGGCTGGGGCGTGGGGGGAATCGAGGCGGAGGCGGCGCTGCTGGGGCAGCCGGTCTCGATGCTGATCCCCCAGGTCGTGGGCTTCCGCCTG
>WNFW01002745.1_pt1 | contig 15217 bp, 14 predicted proteins | sample 5400131 | NCBI WGS metagenome assembly WNFW01 (sample SAMN13153362, study PRJNA577476) | soil metagenome | isolation source: 20 cm soil or saprolite under grassland replicate 1 | place: USA:California | collected 2016-06-15 | reverse complement strand
TCGATCGGAACAATCGCACACCGATTGCGCATATCATCGAGTTCTTCTCTCGCAGCACGAAGCGCGGCGACCAGTACCAGGCCAACTTCCAGAAGATGTATGACGAGGGCATCCAAATCGCGCTGAAGTTTTTCGGCGAGTAGCCGCGCGAATTGCTTCAGCAACGCAGACCCGGTGTCGTGGCAGATGTCCGCTTTGGGTGTGCGCCGTAGAAAGGCGGCGCTTTCCAGTGGGTGCAAGTCCCACCCGGCAACCGCTCCAGCCGGAAGCAACCGGAGCAGTCATGGAGGTAACGAAATGGCTGAAGCCTCTGGTTAGCGTGTCACGAATTGGTGACAGCGCGAGTGTGCAGGCCGCAACGCGAGTAAACGCCGAGCAAGCCTCGAAGCGGTAACAGCAAGCAGGCCGGCTGGCGAAAAGCAGCTGGAACTGGATGATCATAGCGCTCGTTCCGTATTGCCTCATGTGGATGCTGATCTACATCAAGCGCGGAGTATTGGGGAATCCGGTACGGCTGCCTGATTGATACGAGGCAAGCTATGGTCTGTTCTTCGCTTCCTTCAGCGTGACAATCATGTTTACGATTTTGGCCTATTTCTTGAGATTCGAGCAATCTGGCTGGAGCATGCTCGATTCGATGCAGGGTGACGCTTACGGCATCTTCCTGGTGCACTACCCGATCGTGCTGTGGATACAATACTGGCTGTTCGACTTCGACGCATCAGCTATCGCCAAAGCGATCATTGCCTTCGCGCTGACGGTCGCCTTGAGCTGGGCTGCGACGGCTGTCTTGCGAAAGATCCCCGGCGCGACGCGAGTGCTCTGAGTTGATCCAGGATCCGAGCACGCAACGTAATCCACATCCCAGCTATGGTGCTCGAAACCAATGACCGCGGGCCGCTCGTAGGCGCGCAGCGAGAGGCGATTGATCGGATCGATGAGTCTGGGTGAGAGGAGGTACAGGACGCTCGCAATCAGGTCGAACGCCAGCAAGACCCAGAGGAAACCAGATCGGCCCGCTTGGCCATGGTCCGGCAGTGACTGTCTTCCACCAGAAGGCGGCAAAGCTCAGATCCGGAGTTTGGCGCAGTGCGATAGCATAATAGGCGGTCGGCATGATCGTGAGAGCGCAGATCACGTAGGGCAAGCCAAGCCTAAGCAGGCGATCGCCCAAATAGTTCGGTGGTCCTTTGCGAGTAAGGCCCGGCCACGCGAACAGCCCGGATAGAAAGAAAAACATCGCCATGAAGAAGCTGTCAGTGGTGAGAACGATCATGTCAAAGCCGATCCAGAACTTGGGATCGGTATTACCGAAATAGGTGTAGGGGATAACGGCGTGGTGGAGCAGAACCACCAGCGTCAGGAAAGTGCGCGTGCGATCGAGCGAGAAATTGCGAGTCTTGGCAGTTGGCGCGGCGCGCAGGTTCGCAGGCGCAATAGCCGCATGCGAGATCGTTGTCATGCTCGCCCCCGGGCAGGGTATCGGTCCGGCGATATTGCCGCCGGAAACCCGATGGGAGAAGAGCCAATCAGACCATAGGCCGATCAAATCCTGCTTATTGGAAGCGCGCTATCCTCAATCGTGATTTTCGACGCGTGCCAGAGCTTGGTTCGGATGCCGATATCCCTTGATGGTGCGTCGCGGAATCGTACTCATAATCTGGTTGATTGCGCTATTTTGCTTCAAACTTGAGTTCGAGCTGTCGGGGAAACGGTGCAGCTTGAGCGATCTGGCTCGTTCACCCCGAAAGCGGTTCGGCCTTTGAGGTCGACGTCCTCAGTTCAGGGTATCGGCCATCAATTCTGCTGATGGCTTCTTGCTTTTGCGCTATCATTGCGCTCGTTGCCAGCCGATGGTGTGCATCACGATGCCGGCGTCACTTAAGTCGCGACTGAAGGCAATTGGAAGCTTGCTGTCGCGGCGGGCCGGCCGTCTTGAGCTTGGTCTGAAAACGCCGAAGCTCAGCGCGATCATGGCCGGCTTCTTCGTCTGCCTCAGCATTCCCATCCTGATCTTTATCCTGTTCTACAACTACCACCGAAACTCGGAAGCAATCATTGCGACCCTGCATGAGGAGGTCGCAAAGACGAGCCGGGCCAGCATGGAGAATGTCGAGGCCATGATCGGTGGCGTGGCAGCGACGCTGCGGCTGCTCTCGGAGGTGACGGCAGCCAACCCCGCTTTCTTCCGAACCACCAGAAGTAACGATGTCCTTTATCGAGCGTTAACGACGGCCGACGAGATCGACGCTGCCTTTGTAAGCTTCGAGGACGGGTACCACCGGGCTGTGACGCGAATCGATGATGATCGCAGGCGCTCCGACATAAGGATCCTGCGAACCGCTAACTGGCATGCGAATTTCATCGACGACTTTTCGCTGGGCGAAAATCGCAGTCGTCATCGGACGTTCTTCGATACCTGGGGACATGTCGTCGGCGAATACTCCGTTCCAACCACGACCGACTATCGAACCACATCGGGATATCCGGCGGCGAAGGAAACGAGGAATCTGGCGGTTACGGAACCGCAGGTGAACGTCGATACCGGGTATCCCATCATCAATCTCAGGGTGCCGATTCTCCACAACGGCGCGTTCATAGGCACCGCGGGTGCCAGCATCACGCTCGATGTCTTGTCAGGATTTCTGGCAACGCACCGCGCCAGTTCGCACAGCACGACAATCATTGCTGATCCGACGGATGGCAAGGTGATCGCCGCATCCGATCGGAAAAAGAGCGTTCGCATGGTCGACGGCCGGCTTGAGGTCGCGCAGCTGCACAACATCGATGATGAGGATGCGCGCGAGGCGTACCGCCTGCAAAGGCAAACGAACGAAGACAATTTCCTGTTTCTATCCCGCCGTGACGGGCAGGAGCTAAGCGCATCCTTTGCCGGTTTTCCGGTAAGCTTCGGGCGTCGCTGGGAGGCCATCATCCTCACACCGACCAATGATTTCATCGGAGAGCTCAAAAAGACAAATCAGCAGATCGTCGTCATTATCGTCGCGCTGTCGGCGGTGGAGCTTCTCCTGATCTATCTTCTGTCCCGGCGACTTTCGCAGCCAATAGAGAGCATCTCGCGAGACCTGAAGTCGGTGGAAACTCTGTCTTTTGACCAGCCGATGAGCCGCCCGTCCAGAGTCAGGGAAATTGCGCAGCTTCAGGCGGCGGCTGCGCTTTTGCGCAATTCGCTGCAGTCGTTCTGCTCGTTCGCGCCGGTCGACGTCGTCCGGGGTCTCATCAAATCGGGAATTCCGCTCCACCTTGGAGTGGAAGCGCGTGCCATGACGATCTTGTTTTCCGATCTGGAGAATTTCTCGACCCACGCTGAACAGTCGAGCCCGGATGCTCTGCTCGAGCAAATGTCCGTCTATTTCGAGCAGGTTACTCGGGCGATTTCAGATGAAAAGGGAACCGTCGACAAGTTTATTGGTGACGGGATCATGGCGTTCTGGGGTGCACCGGAGGCACTACCCGATCACGCGCTGCGTGCCTGCGCGGCAAGCTTGCGGGCCGTGCGGCGAATGGAGCGCGCCAACGAGACTTGGCGCGCGGACGGTAAACCGACGTTGCGAGTCCGAATCGGGCTTAACAGCGCCGAGGTGTTGGTCGGCAACATCGGGTCCTCGGACCGGTTCAGCTATACCACGATAGGCGATGGCGTGAATGTGGCGGCGCGGCTCGAGGGAATGAACAAGACCTTCGCTACCACCATTTGCATCAGCGATAGCGTGTTCAATGCCGTCTCATCCGAGATCGTAGCAAGACCATTGCGTCACGTTCAGGTCAAAGGTCGTAAACAGGACTTTATGGTCTACGAGTTGGTTGGGATGGCAAACAGCAACGACCCGGAACTCGAAGCGCGCTCCGATGACCGGAGATTGAGCGAAATGACGTGGGCTGCCTCAAAGTGCTTCGAGGCCGGAGATCTCGAAGGCGCTGCGCGTCGCTACCGGGAGATCCTTGGGCAATTCCCAAATGATGGCGTTGCGAAGTCGATGCTGGCGGCATGTGTGCCGAGCAACGTGCCGGCAGTGGCCTAGCTACGATGATCGCCGATCGGCGAATGGGCCAAAGTCGACCGCGAACTCATACACATTTGAAATTGCTTGTGATTTCGCGAGACCGCTGATGATTTGGACGGCCGTGGGGATCGACTTCGGTCTTAGCTCACAGTTTTTCATTTTTGGCGTCCTACCGGCCTCACGCCTTCGCAGGGGATGGTATAATATCGTCATTAAAGAGTGATCGAGGCTCCGACGCTGAGGGTTTCGCGGACGCCATCAACTGCCCTTAAATAATGGCGCCCCGACAACGGTTGCACTCCAAGAACAAGCAGACACTTGCGTCTGCGATCAGACAGGGCGGCAAACGGAGGGCGTCATGGCGTGGCTTGACGACAAGGCCCGGGCAACCCTGATCCGCGAAGCAGCAGGAAACGTGCAGTTGGGCAAGACGCCACGGGCCTTTGCCGAGCTTCTGTTCAGCCAGACCAATTTCGAGGACCTCGCCAACTACGATGCCGCTTCGCTGTCCTTCCTGGCTGGACAAGCCTGGGAACACGTGCAGCGACGCACCGCGGGCGGTGCCGATGTCCGCGTTGTCAATCCGATGATGCCGGATGGGCGCGAGATTTCCGTGCTCCAAGTCCTCAACGACAACATGCCCTTCCTGTTCGATTCCACCATGACTGAGCTCGCCGAGCAGGGCATCGAAGTCACGCTGGTCGCCCACCCGATCATCGCCGTGGAGCGCGATGAGCAGGGCAAGCTTGTGCGTCTGCACGGCGAAGTACTGCCGGAACGGGCGAGGGGCGAGCGCGAAAGCCTGATTCATCTCCACATCACCCGCCTGGACGCCGATGCCGACCGCCAGAGGCTGATCGACGGCCTTACCAAGACCCTGAATGACGTGCGCGCCAGCGTCACCGACTGGCGAGCCATGCGCGCCCGTGTCGAGGAGGCGATCAGGGCCCTCAGCTCCACTCCGCCACCGCTGCCGATCGACGAGGTCGCCGAAGCCAACCAGTTCCTGCAATGGCTGTGCGCCGACAATTTCACCTTCCTCGGCCTGCGCGAATATCGCTTCTCGCTCGACAGTGATGCGTCAGACGACGTCAGCACCGGCGAAGGCCTCGGTATCCTGCGCGATCCCGAGGTGAAGGTTCTACGCCGCGGCACGGAAATGGTGGTGATGACATCGGAAATCCGTGAATTCATGCGCGAACCGACCGTCCTCATCGTCTTCAAGGCCAATGTTAGCAGCCGCGTTCATCGCCGCGTCCGCATGGATTATGTCGGCATCAAGCTCTACACACCCGATGGCCGGCTCGAAGGCGAATTGCGCTTGGTCGGCCTGTTCACCTCAGGCGCCTATACACGCTCGGCGCGGCAAATCCCCTATGTCCGCCACAAGGTGGCACGGGTGCTCCAGCGCGCCGGCTTCGACCCGGACAGCCATTCGGGCAAGGCGGTCCTGCATATACTCGAAGACTATCCGCGCGACGAGCTCTTCCAGGTCGATGCCGAGACGCTCTACAATTTCGTCATGGAAATCCTGATGCTTTATGAGCGCCCCCGCGTGCGGGTGCTGGCACGGGCCGACAAATTCGACCGCTTTGTCTCCATTCTCGTCCACGTTCCGCGCGAAAAATACGACACCGAAGTGGCTACGCGCGTCGGGGCATTCTTGGCGCAGATCTACAAGGGGACCCTGTCGGCCTCCTACGCCTCCTTCACCGAAGGGTCGCTTGCCCGCGTCCACTACATCATCGGGCGTTATGAAGGCGAAACACCTGTCATCGACCGGGCCACGCTGGAAGCCGAGATCAGCGCCATCGTCGCGACCTGGGCCGACAAACTGAAAGCGGCGCTCGCCACCACCATCGACGGCATGCGGGCCCGCATGCTCGCCAATCGTTATGCCCGGGCCTTCACCGGCGGCTACACTGAGGCCTTCGGCACCGCGCAGGCAGTTGCCGATATCACCACCATCGAAAAGCTCACCGCGGCTCGGCCCGTGGCGCTTTCGGTCTACCGCATCGAGGGCGAGGACGATCCGATGCGCTTTGGCTTCAAGGTCTTCTCGCGCGGCGCGCCCCTGTCGCTGTCCTACCGGGTGCCGGTGATCGAACATCACGGCCTGCGCGTGGTCAACGAACGCACCTATCAGATCGTGCCCAGCGCCACGCCGGCACCGGCTCCGGTATGGCTCCACGATATGACGATCGAGACAAACGACGGCAAGCCGATCGTTATCGGCGCGGAATTCAACCATCGCCTGGAAGCCTCGATCATGGCGGTGGTGGGCGATCGCGCCGAGTCCGACGGGTATAATGCCCTCATCCTGCGCACAAACCTCGGCTGGCGCGAAATTTCGACTATCCGGGCTCTCTCCCGTTACCTGCACCAGATCCGCGCGCCATTCAGCCAGGACTATATGTGGGAGACGTTGCGCAAGAACGCGGCGATCACCACCAGCATTGTTGCCCTATTCCAGGCCCGCTTCGACCCGCGCCTCGTCGCCACCGACGCCGAGCGCGCCGCACGCGAGACGTCAATCCTGGCCGACATCGAGGAGCAGCTCAAATCCGTCGCCTCGCTCGACGAAGACCGCATCCTGCGTCGCTTCACCAATCTGGTCCTGGCGACCATCCGCACCAATCTGTGGCAGATCGGTCAGGACGGGCATCCGCGTCCGGTGATCTCGTTCAAATTCGACGCGCGCAGGATCGACGACCTGCCGGCGCCACGGCCGCTCTACGAGATTTTCGTCAATTCGCCGCGCGTCGAAGGCATCCATCTGCGCTTCGGCAAGGTGGCGCGCGGCGGGCTGCGCTGGTCCGACCGGCCGCAGGATTTCCGCACCGAGATCCTGGGCCTGGTCAAGGCGCAGCAGGTCAAGAACGCCGTCATCGTGCCGGTCGGCGCCAAAGGCGGCTACGTGCCCAAACGCTTGCCGACGCTCTCCAATCGCGAGGCCTGGATGGCGGAAGGCACCGAAGCCTACCGGATCTTCGTTCGCTCGCTGCTCGAACTCACCGACAATCTCGACGGCGACGCAATCGTGCCACCCGACGATACCGTGCGACACGACGGAGATGATCCCTACCTCGTCGTCGCGGCCGACAAGGGCACGGCCACGTTCTCCGACACCGCCAACGCGATCTCGATAGAAAAGGGGCATTGGCTTGGCGATGCGTTCGCCTCCGGTGGCAGCCAGGGCTATGACCACAAGAAGATGGGCATCACCGCGCGCGGCGCATGGGAAGCCGTCAAGCGCCATTTCCGCGAGCTAGGTACCGATATCCAAAACGTGCCGTTCACGGTGGCGGGCGTGGGCGACATGTCCGGTGACGTCTTCGGCAACGGCATACTGCTTTCGCCTGCGATCAGGCTGGTTGCGGCTTTCGATCACCGGGACATCTTCATTGATCCTTCGCCCGACCCAGCTATCAGCCATGCTGAGCGCCAGCGCATCTTCAACCGGCCGCGATCGAGCTGGCAGGATTACAACAAGTCGCTGATTTCGCACGGCGGCGGCGTATTTTCGCGTTCGCTCAAGGCAATTCCGCTCGCGCCGGAAGTGCGGGCTTTGCTCGATCTCGACAAGCCGCAAGCCACGCCCTTCGAGGTGATGACGGCGATCCTGAAGGCACGCGTCGACCTGCTCTGGTTTGGCGGCATCGGCACCTACATCCGCGCTTCGGCGGAGAGCGACGATCAGGTCGGCGATCGCGCCAATGATCCGATCCGTGTCGCAGGAGCGGATGTCCGCGCCCGCGTGATCGGTGAAGGCGCTAATCTCGGCGCGACCCAACGCGGCCGCATCGAAGCGGCGCAGAAAGGCATCAAACTCAACACTGATGCCATCGACAATTCGGCCGGAGTCAATACCTCCGACGTCGAAGTCAATCTCAAGATCGCGCTGGCGCGCCCGGAACGCGATGGACGCCTCAGCCGGAGCGATCGCAACAACTTACTTGTCGCCATGACCAACGAGGTCGGCGCGCTGGTGCTGCGCAACAATTATCTGCAGACGCTGGCGCTTTCGCTGGCCGAACGCAGGGGCGTGGCCGACAATGGCTTCCTCGCTCGCTTGATGCAATCGCTTGAGCGGCGGGGTCTCCTCGACCGCGGCGTGGAGTTCTTGCCGGACGATGCTATGATCGCCGAGCGCAGCCTGCGCGGCCAGCCTTTTACCCGGCCGGAACTCGCCGTGCTGTTCGCTTACGTCAAGCTCACGCTCTACGATGATCTGCTCGTCACGGGCGTGCCGGACGACCCTTATCTCGCTCGCGAATTGTCCCAATACTTCCCGCACGAGGTTCGGGACAAATTCCCGGATTCGGTGGAACACCATCGTCTTCGCCGCGAGATCATCTCGACGAATCTCGCCAACGCCATGATCAATCGCGGCGGCTCGACCTGCGTTGCGCGCCTCATCGACGAAACGGATGCCGACCTGTCCACCATCGCCATGGCGTTCGTGGCGGTGGATGAATCCTACGGCTTCGAGCGGCTGAACAACGCAATTGACGCGCTTGACAATAAGATCGACGGTCAATTGCAGCTCGGCCTCTACGCCGCGGTGCAGGATCTCCTGCTCTCCCGCATGGCCTGGTACGCGCGCAATGTCGATTTCAGCGCCGGGCTGGACGCGGTGATCTCGCGCTTCGGCCCGAGCATCCGCGAGATCGCCGCCGGGCTCGACAACGCGCTGCCGCAGGACCTGCAGGCCGGCCGCAGTAAGCGCCGGCAGGATCTGATCGAAGGCGGCGTCCCTGCCGAACTCGCTAGCGAGCTTGCCGATCTCGACGCTTTGGTCTCCGCACCCGATATCGTGACGGTCGCTCGGCGCAGCGATCGTGCCTTCGCCGATACGGCCACGACCTTCTTCGCCGCCAAAGCCAATTTCCGCCTCGACCGCATCATTGCCGCCGCGCGCGGCGTGCCGGCGAACGATTTTTTCGAACGTCTCGCCGTCGACCGCGCCATGGATCAAATCGCCGCAGCCGAACGAAGACTCGTCGCGGATATGCTGGCAACCGGCCAATCCGGCCAACAGGCCGCCGAGACTTGGCTTGCGGCCCATCCTGAAGCGACTCGCATCCGCCGCTCGGTCGAGGAAATCGCTGCCAGCGGCCTGACGCTCGCCAAGCTGACGGTTGCGGCGAATTCGCTGGGGGATTTGGTGAAGGGTTGAGGGAAGCGCTGCGCCGTAACCAGTAAGGCGGATACCCCGAGCAGCGTTGTGTCTCATCGGCGAACCACGCCGCGCTGTCGATGGCAAAAGGCTTGTTTATCCCAGATCGAAAACAGGCGCGGGCCAGAGGGGGCGGCCGTCACACGGTGGAGAGGAACAGCCGGATCACGAACGCGTTCGCAATGTCGATGAAGAATGCGCCGACAAGCGGCATGATGAGAAACGCCACATGCGAAGGCCCGTGGCGCTGAGTGATTGCGGTCATGTTGGCCATTGCGGTCGGCGTCGCGCCCAGACCGAAGCCGATGAGGCCGGCGGACACGACCGCCGCATCGTAGCTCGTCCGAGCACTTGGAAGCAGATATAGATCGCAAATAGCACCGCCAGCACGAGCTGCAGCGCGAGCAGCCCACGGAGAGCGGGCCAGCGAGGTCGGCGAGCGTCCACAACTTCATGCTCATCAGCGACATTGCGAGGAAGACCCCCAGCGAGACCTCTGCGATGAGCGCGAGCGCCGCCGTGCGGCTGGGCCTGACGCTGGACGGCAACACGCGGGGCAGCAGGTTCGTGAGGAAGATTCCGGCGGCGAGGCACGGGAGAAACAGTGGCATCCTGACGCCCATGCTATCGAGTGCCTGGTGGCTAAGGATACCGATGATCCCGGCTACGTGGATGGCAAGGATCGCACGCAGGAAGGAGAAGTAGTCGATTTGCGGATGTTGCGCCTCGATGCGCACTCCGACGTCATGCAGCTGTTCCGGTGACGCTTCGAGCTGTAGCGCTGGATCAGGTGGCGGGCGACTGGGCCCCCGGCGAGGCTAGCAAGGACGAGCCCCATCGTCGCGCAGACGACACCGATCTCCATTGCGTTTGCGACTCCGCGGGTTTCGGCGATGACGGGCGCCCAGGCGATGGTGGTGCCGTGTCCCCCGGTCATGGAGATGCTGCCTGCGAGCAAGCCGACCGACGGGTCCAGCCCGAGGGCGCGGGCTGCGCCGATGCCAGCGAGGTTCTCGGCGAACATGAAGGCCACGGTGACCGCGAGGAGCACTGCGAGCGGCTTCCCGCCCCGCACGAGATCGCCGACGTGGGCGTTGATGCCGACCACCGTAAAGAAATAGACGAGCAGGATATCGCGCGCGGTCAGGTCGAAGTCGACCTTGACGCCGGAGAAGAGATAGACGACGCCGAGTGCGACCGAGAAGAGGAGCCCTCCGGTCACCGGCTCAGGGATGTTGTATTCGCGCAGAGCCGCGAGGCGCTCGTTGATCGCCTTACCGACGAAGAACACCACGATCCCGCCAGTGACGGACAAGAAGGGGCGTACGTGCAGACCTGCTCCGTGTCGAGCACGATCATGTTGTTCACTCCCTGACCCAAACTGTCGTCGGCGATCAAGTCTATCGTACCGCAGATCAAAGCGATGCCCGTCGCGCAACGGTCGCTCAACTGCACGGTTGACTTTCCATCCGGCACTCAGTCCGCTGCGTCCTTGATCGCGGTTTCAAAGGTCTTTGCCTCGAAGGCCGGCATGCTTTGGATTCGCCCCAGCCCCTGGTTGGAGCACCAGACGGAAAAGGCAAGAACCGCTTCCGGCTTCGGGGCATCGACGACGTCGACGAAATCGTAGTAGCCCTGCGTGTAGTGGATCGACTCGATCTTGATGCCAAGTTTGTCGAGCTTCGCCTTGGCCTTGCCAACCCGCTCCGACTGCTTGCTTGCCCACTCCGGGCTCAGATTTCCGAGCAACACATATTTCATGGCCACCTCCACGGTAGGTTGATCATTTTGCGCGAGGGACCATGCAACTATACGTCCTTTGACGGGGCGCGCCTACGCCGTTCCGCGTAACGAAGCCGTGCAACTGATTGCTCGAAGCGAGCCGCGACCCGGCGTAGGTCATCCGTCAGATGCGCGCCGGAACCATGATATCGTCGGCGGTCGCCCCCAGCACGGCCAATTGTTCCCCACCGACACGGGCCGATTCAGGATTGGGAGAGGTAGCCTGGCAGCTCGCGCTCGAACTCGGGAAAGTAACGGGAAATCACAGTGATGTCGAAACGCCGCAGGATCGACTCCTTGGGTTCGCGATCAAGGAGGAATCGGAAGGCCGCCTCGATGCAGCGCTCCGGCGTGTGCGTACCCATCGTCAATCGTTCGCAAGTGTCTCTAGCCATCGTGACGTGATGGCGAGTCTCGCCATTTCCCGCACAGACGATGATCTCGAATTCGAGTGGATCACCTTCGCCGGCTCGCTCGACCTTGATCACAGCCTGCCTTCACCGTAACCGTTCAATTCGGTTGTAATGGTTGATTTTTCACGACATCAGCTCAAGATCCGACTTGAGTGCGACCAGGAAGCGAGCAGCTTCGCCCCCGGTCACGATGCGATGGTCAAAGGTGAGCGACAACGGCAGCACACGCCTCACCGCAGGCTGGCCCCGATGCGCGACCGCTCGCGGGGAGATCCGCCCCGCTCCTATGATGGCCGCCTGCGGCGGCACGACGATCAGATTGGCAAACCGGCCTCCGATCATCCCGAAATTCGACAGCGTAATGGTCGCGCCGCGCAGCTCTTCCGGGGGAATCGAGCGCGCGATTGCGTCAGCCCGCAGGCGGTCGAGACCGGCCCGCAAGTCTGATACGCTGCGCTCTGCGACATTGCGCAACACGGGAGCGATAAGCCCGCCTTCGGTGTCGACGGCGATCCCGAGATCGACGCGCGCCATCAGGCGGCGCTCTCCCGTGCTGGAATTATACCAGGCATTGAGCGCGGGTTCTGCCTTGCAGGAGACAGCGATGGCCCGCACCAGGCGGATTGTGATGTCCTCGCCCGACAATTTGCGCATGCGCTGCCGTCATGCGTTGGGCCATCGCGCGTCGCATGCCACGCATGGGCTCGACGGATCCGGGTTGGGACATGCTCTTCGCAGCCCGTTCGACATCGGCCCGTGTGATCGTGCCGCCGGGCCCCGTGGCCTCCACGCTCTCAAGATCGACATCGAACTTGCGCGCGAGTGCGCGTACAGCCGGGAACACCTGCGGCCGCTGCCAAGTCGGTCGCTCGGACGAAATTCCTTCCGCTGGCGGATGTTCGTCGCTGCCGAGTTCGCCGACAATCGTGCCGGCGTCCTGCTCGGCGCCCTCGGCAAACTCGAGGAGCGGCGCGCCGACCTTCACTATGTCTCCCTTGCCGCCGAACAGGTGCGCGATGCTTCCGCTCGACGGCGATGGTATCTCCACCACCGCTTTGTCGGTTTCGACGGAGAGGAGCGGCTGATCGGTGACAACGTGATCGCCCTCGTTAACGTACCAGGTTACGATCTCCGCCTCTTGAAGACCTTCTCCTAGGTCCGGCAGCACGAACTGGCGCATGGGACAACGTCCGTCGAGATTTAGCTGAACTGGCACGCCTTGCGCGTCGCGGCCACGATGCGTTCAACCGAAGGCATATAGTGTTGCTCAAGGCGAGCCATCGGGATGATGGTGTCGTAGCCGGTGACACGCGTCACCGGTGCAAGCAGCGAGGACAGGCCGCGTTCAGCGATCGTCGCGGCGATCTCGGCGCCAAATCCGCCGGTGCGTGCCGCTTCGTGTACGATGACGCAGCGCCCGGTCTTCGTAACCGAACCGAGCACGGTGTTTTCATCATAAGGCTTCAGGGTGGCAAGATCGATGACCTCTGCAGCTATGCCCTCGGCGGCGAGCGCATCCGCCGCGGCGATAGTCTCTTTCAACACCGCGCCCCAACTGATCAGGGTGACGTCCCGACCTTCCCGCAGGACAAAGGCACGATCCAGCGGCAAGGCTTCGCCATCGTCCTCCACCTTGCCTTTCGCCCCGCGGTAGAGGCGTGTTGGCTCCAGAAACACAACCGGATCTGGATCGCGGATCGCGGCGAGGAGAAGTCCATAGGCGCGCTTCGGCGACGAAGGCATGACGACTCGCAAGCCGGGAATATGCGAGAGCATCGCCTCGGTGCTTTCGGAATGATGCTCGGGTGCGCGAATGCCGGCTCCATGCGGCGTGCGCAGAACCATCGGGCAGGTGAGGCGTCCCTGGGTGCGGTTGCGCATTCTCGATGCGTGATTCACCAGCTGGTCGAGGCAAGGATAAAGAAATCCCATAAACTGGATCTCGCCGACGGGTTTGAGCCCCTGCGCTGCCATGCCGACGCAAAGCCCGCTAATGAGGAGCTCGGCAAGCGGCGTATCCAGAACGCGCTCCGGTCCAAAGCGCTTTTGTAGGCCCACGGTGGCGCGGAAGACGCCGCCGTCGACGCCGATATCCTCGCCAAGCACGACCACGCTCGGGTCATCCTCCATCGCACGTCCGAGCGCCAGGTTGATGGCTTCGACCAACGTTATCTCAGCCATCGTGCTCTCCCGCGAGTTCACGGCGTTGCGCGGCGTAGGTTTCGGGCAGCTCGGCATAGAGGTGATCGAATATGGTCTCGGGACGGCGTGGCGCCGTCGTCAGGTAGTGCTCAACCGCCGCCTCGACGCGCCCATGGCACTCGGCGGCAAGCTGTTCCTCGTCTGCCTTGCTCCAAATTTTTTGGCGAACAAGATAAGATCTGAGGCGCGCAACCGGCTCTTGCTTCCAATGAGCCTGGACCTCGTCAGCCGAACGATAGCGGGATGCGTCATCGGAGGTCGTATGATCGCCGAGCCGGTAGGTGACCGCCTCGATGAAGCGGGGGCCTTTGCCGTCACGGGCCGCGGCAATGGCCTCTGCAGCCGCAGCGCGCAGCGCCACCACGTCATTTCCATCCACCTGCTCGCCGGTGAAACCAGCGGCGATAGCCTTCTGCGCCAGCGTTTCCGATCCGGTCTGCAGCCGCAACGGTACCGATATGGCCCATTGATTGTTGGTGGCGACGAACACGATCGGCAATTTGTGCACGCCGGCGAAATTCATCGCTTCGTAAACATCGCCTTTCGAGGTGGCGCCATCACCGAACATGCACACGGCGACACGCGGCTCCTTGCGCAGCTTTAAGGCATAGGCGACGCCAGCGGCATGAGGCGCCTGAGATCCCACGGGAACGCAGAATGGAAAATCGTGGACCGGTCCGGAGAAACAGTTGCCCCGTTCGTCCCCGCCCCAAAATAACATGATCTCCTCAAGCTTGACGCCGCGCCAAAGCAGCGCGCCATTGTCGCGATAGGAGGGTAACAGCACATCTTCTTCCCGCATTGCACTGGCTATCCCAACCGATACCGCCTCCTGGCCGAGCGAAACGGCATAAGTCCCAAGCCGGCCGGTGCGCTGCAATGCAACCGCCTTTTTGTCAAAGAGGCGCAGCAGCACCATGGCCCGGTAGAGCGCGATGAGCAGGTTGGCATCGGAGGCGAAGGCGGGGAGCGGGCGGCTTATCGAGCCGTCTGGCGCGAGGTAATTGCGATGGCGCACCTCAAAGCGCGCGATGACGGGGAGATCTTGGTTTACCCTTCGGCTGGCCACGCTCTCACTCCCGCAGCGATTGTGCCTTGTATAGCCTATTCAGTTGGTGTTTGTGCCGAGACGATGCAAGACCACGGCGGGTCCGCCTTGATGCGTGCGAGGTTGTTGCTGCACCGCAGGTTTGCCGGGATCGATCGATCCACACGATCGTAGAGACGGCGTGGCGACGGCGGTAGAACGGGATCGAAGCCGGGTCTCTGATCATTCCTAGACTCCAGGTGCTTGGCTATTTTCATCGCATCTTCCTGCCGTCCCGATAGGGCGTATGCGTGAGCGAGACTGAAGTCGAAAACTCCACTGTGTCCTGAAATTTCGATCGCCTTCTGAAATTCGGCGATTGCCTCACCGTGAATTTAAAGTTCTAGTGGCAGCTGCCGGAGGAGCCGCTTTGCGATCCGCTCGGAGCGATTGATCTGCCGTGAAGTGCTGGTGAACCTTGCCTATCGTTGGTTGTGCAAGCTCGGCGTCGAGGATGCTATCCCGGATCATTATGCCAGGTTATTGGCCGAAATCTTGGTGGCACGTTGCGTAAGCAGGCGCCTTCGCT
>WNFW01001689.1_pt1 | contig 15220 bp, 11 predicted proteins | sample 5400131 | NCBI WGS metagenome assembly WNFW01 (sample SAMN13153362, study PRJNA577476) | soil metagenome | isolation source: 20 cm soil or saprolite under grassland replicate 1 | place: USA:California | collected 2016-06-15 | reverse complement strand
TGCAATTTCTTGAAAGAGCCATTCCTCATATACCTTATCTAAGATGACTTCTGAGATGTCGACCTCATTGTGAGATACAGGCCGCTCCCACTGGGAATGGATGGTACGATCAAAATGAAGAAGTCTATGATCTTTACGCCTGAGGTCGAGGAAACAATTTTTTGCTATGACAACACTCAAGCGTTCCAAGGATAAGATTTCTATACCATCATTCTGAGCTTTCAAAACAAACTCGAAAGTACGTCTTATTGTAGTCAGTACAATATCCCAAGTAATGTCGCTCTCCTGGCCAGTCCATGAGAAAACATTTGAGTTATAAACCCAACGCTTGACATGCGATAAAAGCATGGGATAAAGACTAGCCCAGAGGGTATCACAATTCAGTTCAAACCTAAGCGTACCGGACGCTTGGAGGCAAGTATTCATGAGAAGATCCTTCTTTCTTAGAAAAACTAAGATTTACTATGTTTTTGCCTACAATGATTCTCGTTACGCTTGTCAGGTTATCAAAAATCGCAGTTTACTTTCGATTAACTTAAATAAATTGTTTGATTATCGTCTCTTCTATTAATAAGTATAAGCAGAAAAATTAATCTATTCAAGGGTTATAAAGCAGTTTTTCTATGAATTTCAGAAAAAATTTAAATTTTGATGCATGTGTCTTCATATATGTGTAATATACACTGTTCAAAAACATAGATTTTCTAGAAATATTAATAGTAATCATTTCTTTTCATCAAATTTCCTTATCAAAAAGTTAAGACATTTACTGATAACTTCTGATGATATAAACGTTCTGAATTGGCAAAGATAAAATGATATGGAGATACATTATGCTTGACACTACGATCGAGGGGATGTAGGATGTTTAGAAATCTTTCTTGCTTTTTACGAGATTTTCTAGTATTATATGACTTAAAAGCAGAGACCACATTAGTTTTTATGTTAATTTAGATTTGTTTGCTGTTAATTAATATGATGCTAAGCGTTTATGTATGTAAATTGTTGCAATATACATTTGGAATGTATGACCCGTCTTTGACAGGAGTTCACCATGAACGAGCCAAACATAGAACGCATCAGAAAGTATCTTCAAAGTAAGGAAGTTCAAGAGCGCATCCAGGAGCGCATGTTAGATGCTCGCTCAAAAGCGACTGTGACGATCAGTCGGGCTGCGGGCTTGTTCGATTTTACAGAAAGTCAGCTTAGAGAGTGGGAGAAACGCGGACTTCTTAAGACAGAGAGAGCGGCACTATCACAAGATAGCAAAACATCGACCGGGCATCGGCAATTTTCTCCTGATGAATTAGATAAGCTCGCGCTTATCAAGGAGTTGATGAATCAAGGTTACGCGTTAAGCGAGATTCCTCAAAATATTGATGACATCTGGCAGCAAATCGTACGTGATCATCAGTATTCAATATCAACAACTCCCGACCAGGACAATAATCGTACTCGCAAGGTCGAGCATGATCCTATTGATACACTTGTAGACGCTGCTGATGAAGAGTACTTTTGGCGGTTTTTCGTGTCACAAACTTTACGTTTGTCGCTTTTGCTCATTTGCGAAGAAATGCCGGGAACGATTGCAGGACTTTTCCTTCCCTTGGAACAGAAAGAGCCAGGGCAGCGTATAGATTCCCCGCAAAATATCTCGCGAGAGGGCCCATCTTTGGTCGGGTGGATAAGAGCAAATCAGGCATTTTATGCATCTTACGAGCCTGCACCTACTTTTGATTATCCCAGCGATTTTCGCATCGAATATCTACCGGGCTGGAACGAACATATTTGTCCAGCACCCGTCATTGCGATCGAGCGTAGAACCAGGGCAATTGCCATCACAGATATCGAGGTCGCATCTATCCAGCGCATCCTTGAGCTTGTATATAAACATGTAGATGACTGGCTGCCTTTTTTTAGCAATGGTAGACGTGATTGGATAGAACATGTCACCAATTTTGGGCTAAATCCAAATGTCACTGATGCTCTACTAGACAGGATGATGAACGCGATTGTAGAGCTGGGAGGAGAAGAGCATGGTAGCAGGCCCTGGAAGTTCTGCAACCTGTTCCTTCCACAAGACCCTTCTCTTCCTATTCTACAGCGCACAATCAAAGCGCGTGCGCATAGCGATGATTCGCCAGCACATTTAAGTTCGAGAGTATTAACACAGCAGGATCCAGGGTTGTCATTTAGAGCCTACCAGAGTGGACAGGTAATCTATCGATCACATGTTACCCTAACAGATGCATTAGTGGCATATCACGATACTGAAGAATCGACTCAATCGGCTATCGCTATCCCCCTTGGCAGTGCTGATGGCATGGTGGCCGGTGCCATTTATATTGCCTCTGATGAGGTTGACGCCTTCTCACCTGCTGACCTGCGCGCGGTGCGCCTGCTGACAAGAATGCTCGAGGAACTACTTGCAACCTACCAGGCAAGGCTATTCGTGAGCGGAAAACTGTCAGAAGCCATTGCCATGCCCAGGGTCGTGGATACCTCCTTTCGTGAATTCCTCTCTGAAGAGGATCTTATAGATGAGTTTGAGAGTCTTCTGAATGATATTCTCAACCAGGAGGATACAGCGCAACTGGAAGGGAAAGAAATATCCTTCATTGTTCTGGACATCGATAAACAAACCCCTCTTACGATCAAGTATGGGGATCGCGCTGCACGGAATCTCAGCCGCGAAGTTGGAGTGAAGCTCCAGGGTCAACTTCGTCTGCAAGACGACCCCGAATTTAGAAAAGTGTATCATGTCGGTGCTGATCGATATTACTTGAAACTGCCTGGTATGTCACTCGATGATGCGCGAAAACTGGCCGTACAACTCCTGCAACTTCTGAGAGGGAATTATCGTGTCGATGTGCGGCGTCCTATGGCGGGCAGACTCGTTTTAGCTGATGAATTGCTTGTTCTTCAAAATGTGACTGTATGTCTGGGGGTTTGGAACTACAAGTATTCCAAGCTTAAAGAGGTGTTAGGTAGATTTGAAGAAGAATATGCTGTAGCTGAAACGAGAACCTTGATACTGAATAATTTTCTTCAGAGCTTGAACCGTGGGCAAAACTATGGTGGGGATTGTGTCGTCAGTTGGGATCATGAAAAATGGGGTTATACGCTCTGGGCGCGTGGCGAGTCATCATAGAGTCTTCCATTTTTACTGCTTCCAGTGGAATAACTCAAAAGGTAGTATCCTTGTGATACACTAAATAAAACCTTTTACTTCATCTTCCGACACAATAAAAATGAAAGACCCTAAGATATTGGCAACATCACGTATTCCCTTTGAAAAGCTGACCCCAATTCATCCTAACAGGCGAATTACGCTGGAAACGGGTCCGAGGCCGATTGCTCCACGTCTGATTGATTTATTTGTGCCGATCGGTTTTGGACAGCGTGGACTGGTTGTATCACCTCCGAAGGCCGGCAAGACGACTATTTTGCGCCAGATTGCGGCGGCTATTCTTCAGAATTATCAAAATGCCAGTCTCTTTCTTTGTCTTGTGGATGAACGTCCTGAAGAGGTGACGGAGTGGCGTATGGAGGTGCAGGGGCCGAATGTCAAATTGTATGCGTCAAGCTTTGACCAGCAGTCGGCACGTCATGGACGAGTTGTTGAACAGGCATTGAATGACGCGAAACGATTGGTTGAACAAGGCAAAGATGTGGTGATCTTGCTTGATTCACTTACGCGACTGGCTCGCGCACACAATTTGAACAGTAACATGTGGAGTGGCCCTCGAGATCGACGTGGGAATTATGGCAGCCGTACCCTTTCAGGTGGTATTGATGCTCATGCTCTAGAAGTTGGTAGGCGTGTTTTTGGTGCCGCTCGCACGATTGAGGAAGGTGGAAGCCTTACGATTATCGCCAGTTGCCTGGTTGAAACTGGTAGCCGTCTGGATGAGGTTGTCTACGAAGAATTTAAGGGTACTGGCAACCTTGAGATTCGCCTCTCGCGCGAACTGGCAGATCGCAGGATCTTTCCCGCGGTTGATCTGCCAGCATCGAGTACTCGTCAGGAAGAGCGCCTACTTTCACCTACAGAACTACGCGCTATGGCGATCCTGCGTCGTAAAATGGCTGATCTACCCCGCCGTGAGATTACTGAACAGGTGATTGGATTGCTGGAAAAAACGAAATCAAATGCACAGTTGGTGGAAGCAGTGTTGAGGCAGGGATAATGCTGAGATGCTTAATGGCGACTGTCTGGGTCACACCCTGGATTGGTTATACACCGACGAATCGGTTTGGCAAGGTCACTAGCAGTGCTCGGTAGGTCTTTAGCATCTCGGCCTACCATGTGCATGTGGACACGATCTGTATCGGGGTGAAGGCGGATAGTACCAGCAGTGAGATGCTTGGGTAGGTGCAAGAGCGGCTCTCGCATCTACAGTGAAATTGGGTTTTCCTTTGTAAATGGAACTTATCCTGCTCGGCAGATTTGAACTGTGTTGTCAAGAGAGCCTGATGCGAGAAATTGGTCAATAGTTGGTACTGATTGTATATTTTAAATGTTTTCACTGTCAAGACTACATCCCGCAGTTTTTTGCCAACATAGATAGGAAGCCATTTCATATCGTAGATTTATACAAAGCTCGACTTCGGTAATCTGATCTATCAGGGTATTTGCGAAAAAAGCAAATGCACACTGCGGAATGTGGATGGATTTCTATGCCGTCTTCTCATGGAAGCGGAATAGCCTATACGCTATGATATACTACAGCGAACAATACTCCATAATAAAAATAGATTAGGAGAGTGAGCAATGCGCTGCCCATACTGTGGAGGTTACAATGCAGACCAGGCTAACTTCTGCGCACGCTGCGGTCGGGACCTGAAAGTGTACCCTCCTCCGAATCTACAACGCCAGGGCTTTCCACCTCCACCGCAAGGTCGACCAACCACTTTGCCACAGTCGCCGCAACAACAATCACAGCAGGCACAAGTAACTCAAAGGCGACGTCCTCCAACCATACCCTCTCAACCTGCACAGGTTCCCAGACAACAAGAGGCTCCTTTCCTAACGCCAGAACCTCCGCCACCTGAGCCGCCATCACAGTTCCCACCGCATACAGTCGAGCAATTACGAGCGCTTGAAGAAGGCGCTCTGGCTTATACTGTCGTTCATAGCACTGTGGGCGATGGCCGTAAGAAAATTGTGAGAATTGTCTATCCAAAGTGTATTGGCTGGCAACAAGTTGCAACGCTTCACAAGGCCTTCAAAGAGCAGTTGGAGGATGGCTTTGATACCATCATCATTCAGGGTGTGTTTGAACAAGATCTAGAGGTGTACGATTTTACCAATGGTCAGCTCGTTTTTGACCGTGGTGTGCGTCTTGGTGGTTTAATCTTGAATCGTTATCAGATCGAGACAGGGAATGGATTAGAAACCGACTCTGTACGTATTGTTTTAACCGATTAATCAGGAGTCAGGTAGGGCAATGTATGCAGGCAGTTGAACTGATTCGCAAGAAGCGAGATGGTGATATTCTCAACATAGCAGAGATTAACTGGTTGGTTGACCAATATACCCGAGAATTGATCCCCGATTACCAGATGTCAGCTTTGTTGATGTCTATCTACTGGCGTGGTATGAGTGCGCGGGAAACGAGCGACCTGACGTTGGCAATGGCACATTCTGGTGAAGAACTGCATGTGCGAGATGTCATTTCACCTGTGGTGGATAAACATAGCACAGGCGGGGTTGGTGATAAGGTTACCCTGGCGGTAGCGCCTCTGGTAGCAGCATGTGGGGTGGCAGTTGGCAAGATGACTGGGCGAGGATTGGGTCATACAGGTGGTACAGTTGATAAGCTCGAATCTGTCTCAGGTTTTCGTTCAACTCTTTCACGCGAAGAATTTATGCGTATTCTGACACAACATCGCATCGTGCTGGCTGGTCAATCAAGTGATCTTGCCCCAGCCGATGGCAAGATGTATGCGTTGCGAGATGTTACAGGCACTGTTGAAAGCATTCCGTTGATCGCTGCCAGTATCATGAGCAAAAAACTGGCAATTGGCGCTTCGCATCTACTCCTGGACGTGAAAGTTGGCTCTGGCGCTTTTATGAAAAATGTTGAGCAGGCGTGGGAATTGGCGCAAACAATGGTCGATATTGGTCGTTTGGCCGGTCTTTACACGGTAGCAGCCATTACATTTATGGACCAACCATTGGGTTGCGCTATCGGTAATGCTCTGGAGATGGTCGAAGCAATCTCCATTTTGCGCGGAGAAGGACCAGAGGATGTCACTAAACTTTGCTATCATGAAGCCTGTGAACTTTTAGTAATGACTGGAGCCGCCAGTACTACTTACGAGGCTGAGACTCGTGTTGAACAAGCAATCCATACAGGTGCAGCCCTAGCAAAGTTGGCCGAAGTTATTGAAGCCCAGGGCGGTGATCCTCAGCAGATTGAAAGGCCTGAATTGCTACCAAAAGCTCCAGTACGTTCAATGCTGCTTGCTCCATGTAGTGGCTATATTATAAGTATCAAAGCAGAACAGATGGGACTGGCAAGCATGCGTCTGGGAGCCGGTCGATTTAAAAAAGGTGAGCAGATAGACTCCCGTACGGGCTTCGTTTTACAGGCGAAGGTAGGAGATTATCGTCAAGCTGGCGAGCCGTTAGTGGAAATCCACGCACGTAGTGATTCCGAGGCCAAAGACATTCAAAAAGCTTTATTAGACTGCTACACATGGACCGATGAACCGGTGACCGTGGGTCCGCTTGTCTATGGTACTATTCGTCCTTAAGAGCGATCTCTCTTTACAGTGCTTTTCTTAACCTCCAAAAGCTAAGCGCGAGCATTGGGAATGCCAGTAAGTACGTGCATAAGAGAATGTTGAGCAGGTCAATATTAAAGAAGCAATCTAGTGCTATACCAACATAGAGTAGCATACGACTTGGACGCACAATCCAATGGGATGAGACCTGTAACATTCGATGCAACATCAAAAAAATGACGAGAGCAGTGTATAGATAGACAAACATAATTGCCAGGACAGGATTAACACTCCCTCGCCAGACCATACCAGCGACACTAAAAGCCACCACAGCTTGATCGCAGAACATATCTGTGAATGACCCACGAGGTGTGTTCGTTCTGGTGAGTCTGGCTTCCACTCCATCAAGCGCATCACAGATAATTGATGCAAAGAGTAACCAGAATGCAATGGCAAAGTTTAATGGAACCAGGAAGAAAAAACCGATAGCAAAGGCAACTGATGTATAGGAAAGTGTGTTGGGACTAATACCCAAACGTGAAAGCACTGCGGCAATCGGTGCAAGAGCATATTGGCGAATCCTTTGCCAGGGGCCTAGGACGCGTTCTTCATCTTCGCTATAGATACTGCCGAATCTTTGTTTGAGTTGCTTCATGGATTACCAAAATACCTTCGTGCTTTGCTCTGTCTTACTCATCATTATGTCATTTCGGTGACAAAATAGGTAGATCAGAAACAGCACAATGGTATCTTCATGGTATACTAAGGATGTGCTTGTAGTAAACCTGTGCTAAAACAGAAATTCGGGTCTGGAGCTGGTGACTGTGGCACATCCTTGAACACTTCTGTAAAGATTCTGTCATAGATGGTCCTGAGCATTGGTCCATTTGCGAATGCACCTTCACCTGCATGCTCTTTCATAGCGACGATCGTTATGCGAGGTATCTGGTTAGATTGGAAAACGTATGGAGCCTGGGTAATAAACCAGGATTGAGCCGGGGTTTTGCCGGTATTATCTACCTGCCCTGTCCCTGTTTTGCCAATTATGGACCATTTAGAGCCGGTTAAGTGAACCGGGGCGAGTGAACCTGAACCGCATTGGACAACCCCATACATAGCATCACGTACCTGCGATGCTGCTGTATCCGATATGGGAGTACCAAGTTGTACGGGATTGAAAGATTGCAATATGGTCTGGTTTTGATCAACAATCTTGGAGATTAACGTTGGTCTCATTAAATGACCATTATTGGCGACCGTGTTATTAATGAGCGCCATCTGCAGCGGCGTAATAAAGTCAACCCCCTGACCAAAGGCATTTTCTGCCACTTGTTTCAGGTTTGTTGATGTCTGCGCAGGTGGGTTGATAGGACAGAGCTGCTTTTGTGGTGTAACAGTGCTGACATGAACGGGAAGATCGAAAGGAATTTGCTTCTCGACATAAAGGGCATGGTTATAATTGAGCCATGTATCGACACCTGCTTTCGCGCCTGCTTGAGCGAAGATGATGTTATCAGAATGTGTATATCCATACAGTAAATTGACTGGATATGTGAATGTGTAACCAGTGATATTATTACCAACTGGACCGAATGTCTCTTTATCAAATCCATCGCCAATCTTTACTGGACCAATTGCTTGCGGGTATTGAGGAGGATTGAAGCCGTTAAAGTTGTAGTATTTATCATCAAGGTGAGAGCTTCGTGAGTCAAGCCCAGCCATAAGTGTCATCGTTTTATACGTAGAACCAGGAATGTAGCAAGAATCAATAGGGCGTTCTACCAAAGGTTGAGATGGATCCTTTTCGAGCTGGTTAAAGTAGATCAAGTTACACGAAAAATTTTGTTCACAATTTGGATCGATGGCGTTTGCGTTATATCCTTTAGCAGCAAAATCGCTTCTGAGCTGAGCTAGAGTGCAGCTCACGATACAATTGGCATCATATCCAGGACGGCTCAACATAGCAAGTATTTCTCCCGAACGAGGATCTGAGACAATGATTGAGCCACCTTTCGGTTGAAAAACCGTCATACCATCAATCGGTACAGTAATATCAAAAGACTGATTGATAATCTTCTGGATGCGCGAATCAATTGTCAGGTAAATGTCATCTCCAACAGGCGGGTTGTGGAGTATTTTTTTGATAGTATTGTTCAGGCCAGTAGAACCTACCTGGCCATTCAGGTAATTGTTGAACTGATTTTCAATACCTGAAGATCCGAAAAGTGGGCTAATGTAGTATCCAATAACCCCTTCCAGCGACTGTGCGGCTGGAGTGTAAACACGTTGGTAGCCGCATAGAGTTGGATTTTTAGTATTTGGTATTGAGTATGCGAGTAATACTCTATTGCGATCGAAGATACGCCCGCGTATTGGAGCATTATCGGTTCTGCATTGTCGACTAAAGGTACTGAAGGTGTTTGAAGCGACTTGCTGTGCTACAACTACCTGCCAGTAAACCAGGCCCGCACTCAGCCCGACGAATAATATTATGAAAAGGTATGTAAGCCTACGTATGCTGGAACTAATGTTCACATCTATATCCCTGGCATAAAGTTGCCATCATTATTCTCAACTCATTTTCTTTTGGGAGAAGTGTATCATTGATACCATCGATTGACAAGCAAGATAAGTCACAAGGTATATCGGTTTATCCTGTCTTTTACACGTACCATGCCAATGGTCATTGCAGGGAATGTGACTTCAGACAAGTAATCAGCATAGAGACACTTGATGGGATAAATGTCTATAGAACAAACCGTATCAATAATTAGGAAGTATGTATTCACCTGCGTTATGATCTAAACTAATTCTACTTTTACACAAGAACAAAACTTCTATGTAGATTGGATATTTTTGATATTTAAATGTTGACTCACTTCATGAACAATTATATAATGATTTTGAAGTCCATTTTGCTATTTGTTGACTCATTTTTCGATGAAACTACTGATGGTAGGAGGGTAATATGGCATCTCATTCTGATCCTCAACAGATTGGGCAAACAGTAGGCGTTAGACTTCGAGCAGCAAGGTTGGCCAGGAAGTTGACACAGAGCCAGCTTGCTCAGCCGGACTTCTCTGTCAGCTATATTTCAGCAATCGAGCGTGGACAAATACAGCCTTCACTCCGCGCATTAGAAATTTTCGCGCAGCGACTAAGCATTTCTTCTGTTGATCTCTTAGCGAAGCAAACAGGGCAATCGCTGCAAGTATTTTCAGAGAAAGATAGTAAGAATGAAATTGAACAAAACACTGAATTACAATTGTTAGAAGCGCAACTCTTCCTTCTTCAAGGAAACTATCGTCAAGCGGTGACAGTCTTAAGTACTCTTTCTTCAGATACTTTGAAATCTCAACAAGAGATACGGCAGTACTATATACTCGGCATCGCTCTTTACTATTCAGATCTTATGCAAGAGAGTGAATCTGTGCTCACAGAAGCTTTAAACAAGGCTTTACAACACAACGATTTCTTTGTGAAGTACATACGTAATGCATTGGGATTGGTGTATGTCTCAATGCACAACCACGCACAGGGAATGGAATATCAACTGCGTAACCTGGATCAACTCGAAAACGAACAGCAACCACATGACGCCTTCTTTGACGCTCAAGTGTATACTAACATTGGTTTGCATGATAGCGATCTGAATAAAATTGATGATGCAATCGAAATGTTCCAGCATGCGCTCGCTCAAACACAAGAGCTTTTCTCACCAGAGCAGCTTACTACCATGTACTGGAATATGTCTAGATACCTTGCTGAAACACAACAATACTTTCTCGCTACGCTTTATGGGCACAAAACTCTACAGCTTCTTCTTCAAGAATATCATGATTCTCTGAGAAGCGAGATCTACCACTACCTTGGACAAGCCCTGCTGCATCAGAATCAGCAGAAAGCATTGATCTATTTAGAGGAATTATTGCAAGATGCTACCTTGGAAAAGGATACACTCACGTTTGCCAGTATTACTGCAACCACAGCAGAAGTGCTATACAGGCAAGGCAACGTAAAAAAGGCATATGAGTATGCGCAAAAGGCTTGCAAACTAGCCTCAGCCTATGAGGATCGAATTGTGACAGCCTCTATCTTCCTTACCTGTGCCAGCATTGCCTATGCTCAAAAAGATTACCAGGTAGGTGATACACAATTTATGGCAGGATTGAATATGCTTGAGCGTCTCAATAATCGCGAAGAACTCGCTGATCAATCTGCAAGATATGCTCATTTGCTCGAGGAAAGAGGATTGTCAAATGAAGCGCTCAAATTTTATAAGCAGGCTTATAAGAATAGTCTGATCATGAGTAGCTGAAAACCGTGCAGAATCTTCCCTGGCTAGTCAGCCGCTCGAATATCGAGCTTTATAAACATTGCTTCTAATAGATTATGGTCTTCTTGTATGCTCAGTTGTAATTCAGTACTACCTAGAGGGGTTGTAAGAGATCCATCTTCACCAACAGGAACTTTACTTCTAATCGCGTGTGGATTACCACCTATCCAGCGTACAGGTTCTAGTAGCGAACCAAATGGGATAGTGACAATAAGAAATCGACCTCGAAGTTCCTGCTCCAGGTCTTCCAAATGTAGTTCAAGTACGTCCTGGTTTTGTGTAATCATTCCCTCTTGTTTTGATAATCCCGTTTGCAGATAGATAGCAATTTGTCTATCAGGACGTCCAAGTGTTTCTGCTCGGCGTCTAATTTTGTTTTGTCGTGTACTGCTGCCAGTGCTGAAAACAGGCAGATACGAATGCGCTGCAGGAGTGGTGGTATCATCGAAGAAAGTAGCAACCTCAACAAGGTTCTGTAATGCGCGTTGACGTTGTGTGCTTTGCTTGATATGTGAACTAAGGTAAATCGCTTGCTGTAGCAATGAGCGTGCCCAGGCATCATGATCGCTATGGTCATGACGAGCTTCGCGCAAAACTCCTGCAGCATGATTGATAAGTAGCTGGCACATGTAAACCAATATAGGTTTAGAAATGGTTGCAATGGATTGTGGCAATTGACTCGTCGATAGTTGTCCTTCTTCAATTCCTATTGTTGCGCGCATCGCATCATATATTTCCAGATACGCTGTGTGGCAAGCGGGGCACCCTATCAAATGAAACACTAAAGGGCCAAAACGTATTATATCTTCCTGTGTTGCGTTATTGAGAAGTGACTGCACAAAATCAGGCAATTGCCTGTAGAATTTAATATGATCTACATCTCCAAACTGATCTCCGTTATCAATAGTAGTAAGTTCAGCTTTTGGATCTTGGGGTGTGGTTGCCAGGACTTGCTGTAACCAGTGTGCCAGAGGCAAGTCCTCATTGCGAATATCAGATAAGCCGTCATTGTAAGTGTTCATAATTGCTCCTCCAGGGTCTGCTGCCTACTCTCCTTCTTCATAGAAGCGTGCAAGGTGTTTCAGTTGAACTGAGGTGATACGAACTCTCTCCTCACCATGCCAATCTAGTAAGCCAACTCTAGCTAGATGATTGAGACCCTTCAGCACTTCTTCTTTGCAAATACGCTCATCCACAAGGTCCTTGATACCAATCGATATCTCATCGTTGCCATTAGAATATTGTCCATACTCTGTCAAACGTAAAGCAACAAGAACTGCCAAATTTGTGCTGCTATATTGTAGACAATGACGTAGCTTTTTATGAGCATGATCTTTGTGCTGACTGAGATGCGAAAGCTCTACATCAGCTAACTGCGTGCGAAATTCAGCTTTCAATTCCTGAACAAGATCTTCTATTCCTATCTCACTAAGTTCCTGGATGACGGCCTGTAGTTGGCGAGGAGCCGAACTTAGCTCTTCAATACAATGCTTTATTAAAATACGTAAATCTTTCTGAGACGCAGCTTGTAAGGCTGCTGCTTCCGGTGTAGGAAAAGGAGGAGAACCCCAGATAGAATCAGTCACAGCATTGAGAGGGTCATTCTCCTCTTCAATATTGCCTGGATCTTCAAATGCAGAAAGTGAGCTTGTTGGCAACCGGTGCCGGCGCAATCTATCTATGGCTTTATGTTTTACACTTTGGTTTAAGAATGCATAAAATTGTGCATTACTCAAACGATCTAATGCAGTTTCGGGGGCATGGACACCTCCGCCTAATAATCCCAACCTGGTCAATTGCTCAAGAACATGTTCAACTACTACATCGACTTCATCTGATTCATAGGCGAACGTACCCAGCCAACGTTTGGCTCGCTGCTGTAAATAAGCGTACAGTTTGGGGAAATTGTCTTGTAAGTTATATCTGAGATCGTATGCCGTGAATGGCATTCGCGAACCCTCCATGACAGCAACATTCATATTGGGAAATTTACTATATATTATACATGTTTATAAGTTTTACGCGCTTCTATTTTAGCATAAAAATCGATCTATCTATAAGCATTCACTTGCACATAATAAAGGAGCGAGAAACATGGATGACGTTGTTTCTCGCTCCTTTATTATGTGGAGTATTCTATTCTACATGACCACGATTCCCCTGGCGTTGATGCTCGAACGCCTTTTTAAAGGCGGTCAAACTGCGCTGCACCTCACCCCGCTCCTCCAGGAGGTTTGCATAGCGCGAGTAAGCGCTGGCCGCAATTTCATGCGCATCGGATGCATCCAGTAAATCGAGAGCCTCTGTGAATAGTTTGTCTGCACCGTCATAGTCTTTGGCATTATGACGAATCTGACCGAGGGCCATAAGTGCCTGCCCACGCGTCTGAATATCTTGACTTGCATTCGCAAATGAGAGAGCCTTCTGAGCCTCTTGCTCTGCTTCGTCGGCATTTCCTCGTTTCAATAATAATTCTGACAGGCTGGTATGACAAATGGACGCCGAGACATTATCCTCTATTTCTTCTTCAATGGAAATTGCTTGCCTATACTCGTTTTCTGCACCATCAAAGTCATTCTTTTTCTCGAGTGTCTTCCCAAGATGGTGATGAGTAAGCCCAACAAGCTTCTGTTCATCGCGCATTTCATAGAGCGCCAGACTTCTCATGAGGTAGTCACGGGCCATTGCAAGTTTGACAACTGACTTATAGCTCAGTCCTATCTGCATATACTTTTCGGCAAAGCTCCGACTGTCGCGTTTCATTCCCTCCAGAGTCTCTAATGCCTTATGATAAAATGCGACCGCATTCTCTATTTCTCCATGTCTGAAATAGTCATTGGCGAGATTATTGTACACTTCTAAAGAGAAAATCGGATCATTGATCTGTCCATTCTCAATAACAGTATTACAGCGAAGATGATTCTCCAGTGCTAACGTGTAGTTATATAAGAGGAAGTATGCTTTTCCTAAAAGATTTCGTGCACGCTCGATATATTCGAGATCATTCAAACTTTCACCCTGGGTAACGGCTGCTCGCAAATCAACCACGGCTTCTTGATTTTGGTGGAGTCCTAAATGGATTTGGCCATGCAACAAGAAGAGGCGATAGACCTGGTCAGTGGTAATACGCTCTGGTTGGATAGGAGCTAGTAGTTCCTCAGCTTCCTGATAGCGTTGCTGTTGGACAAGAACACTTGCTTGCAAAAGATCTACATCGATGCGCTGATCTGGACCTGAATCGGCAGGGGAATAACCGACAGCTCTTGCTTCAGCTGCGCCAGAAGGCGAACCTTCGAGTAAGAATGTCAATGGAACATCAAGACGTTTAGCCAGAATAGACAATGCCTTAAGCGAAGGTCGAATTTTTCCTCTTTCAATTGCAGAAATATAGGAAATTGAGAATTCAGGAGAGGCAAGTTGGGCTTGGGTAAGGCCTAATTTTGTTCTTACCTCCCGAATGTTAGTACCTACTCTTGCGGCAACGGCTCTACCTACATTCGCCGTTTCTGTCGTAGCCATATGAGCATTTCCTTTCTTTTTGGGATTTTTCCTGCATAGAGGTAACGAGCTAAAAAGACTTCTTCAGATGAGAATAGCATATAATAGTAATCGATGTCAATAATTTAGTCCAGAATACCTAGAAAATTCATAGATGTATAAGTGCATATTTTCAGTTTAATTGCTTATCTTTTGCGTGAAAAAAGGATTTGGTATAGCGGAGAATATTGGAGGATATAACCACTTATTTTGATTCTAAATGAACATAAATAACAATCAAAACATGTAGATTAATGCACATTGGGTAACAACTGAATGTATTTTGATTACTTTAATATTCATGGCTATACAATTAAATCTCAGTATAGGTCAATGATATTGTGATGATATTGATGTAATATTACATTCGCCAGAACAAGATGAAAACTCACATAGCCGTTGAAAGTACTAAAGACACGTTTCGATTTCCTGAAAAAAAGTAAACTACCGCTACTGGTAAAGAATTCCATAACAACCTATAATGCACTTTAAAAGCAGAAGCTCTGTTTCACTAATATAGGAATCAGCCCTTTTTGAAACCTGAAACTGAATGTCCACATGTATACATCAGGTGGCTGAAATTATCAATGACTGGTTCTCTATTTTAGAGTAGAA
>WNFW01002197.1_pt1 | contig 15221 bp, 14 predicted proteins | sample 5400131 | NCBI WGS metagenome assembly WNFW01 (sample SAMN13153362, study PRJNA577476) | soil metagenome | isolation source: 20 cm soil or saprolite under grassland replicate 1 | place: USA:California | collected 2016-06-15 | reverse complement strand
ATCTTGGTGACGTTTGCAGTTGCGCTCGTCATCGAGGGGCTGCTAAATTTCACCTTCACCGCCAACTATGTGCAACTCCAGGCGCCCTACATTGACGCGGCGATCCCGGTGTTCGGCTTCTACCTTCCCTACATCTATGTATTCGCGTTTATTCTCAGCGGGGTCCTGTTAACCCTGCTCTACTTCCTCGTGTATCGCACGAAGTTCGGTTTCGGCCTGCGCGCGTCGATGCAGGACCGCACGGCTGCGGCGCTCATCGGTATCGACGTGGAGCGCGTGCAGACGATCACCTTCGGTATAGGGGTTGCCCTTGCAGCGGCAGGGGGTATGGTTTTCGGCGCAACCAATCCGTTCAACGCTGCAAGTTGGGGTGACCTCATCTCCCGCTTGCTCGTGATCATCGTGCTGGGAGGAATGGGGAGCCTGCGAGGTGCCCTCTTTGCCTCCTTTGCCATGCTCGTTATCTCAGACGTGATCGATGTAGTCTGGTCTCCTATTTGGGCGAGCACCGTCTTCTTCGCTTTGCTCATCGTCCTCCTGTTATTTCGCCCACAGGGCTTCTTCGGGCGGATCGAAGGAAGGAAGCAATGAAAAAAATCAAAAGGTTCGGGCTGCTCGCATTGCTGGCTCTGCTGCTCGCGTTCCCGCAGCTATTTCCTGATCCGGCGGTGACCAGCATCGCCATCTTCGCCGTGCTCTATGCGGGGGCGGCGACCGCGTGGAATCTCTGCGCAGGGTACACGGGCTATATCTCCCTGGGCAGCGCGGTGTTTTACGGTGTTGGTGGATACGCCCTGGCGCTGCTGTGTAAAGGCTGGAACATCCAGGGGGGATACACTCCGTTTCTGCTGCTTCCCCTGGTGGGTCTGATCGCCAGTGTGTTTGCCATCCCGCTGGGCTGGCTTGCCCTGCGCCGCACCCGTCACGTCTTCGTCGTGATCACCATTGCGATGTTCTATATCTTTCAGCTTCTGGCCTACAATCTGCCGGGAATCACCAACGGTTCGGCGGGGATGTTCCTCCCCTCCCCACCGTGGGACACCGCTTTCTTCAACACGCCTTTTTACTATGTCTCGCTCATCGTGCTGCTGTTCTCCATCGGTGTTTCGTGGTGGGTGCGCAACTCGAAGTACGGGCTTGGCCTGCTGGCGATCCGCGACGATGAGGATCGGGCGCTCTCGCTGGGCGTGAAGGCGGGCGCGTCCAAGCTAGTAGCCTATGTGATCTCCGCCTTTTTCATCGGCATGATAGGTGCGCTGGTAGCCTACTTCATCGGATCGCTCTACCCGGAATTTGCCTTCACGCCTGTCTTCGATATCACCGTCGCCTTGATGGCGTTCCTGGGAGGAGTCGGTACCCTGGCAGGTCCACTCATTGGAGCCCTGCTAACAGCAGGGCTCCAGCAATACCTGACGGTGCAGTTGGGGATCAGTGGTCTTGACCTCATCCTGTTTGGCTCGCTTCTGCTGGTCGTCATCCTGCTGCTGCCTGAAGGGATCGTGCCAACATTGCGCAGAAGATGGGTGAAATGGACGGCCTCCCGCAGCGCGACCTCTCCTGTCGCCGGTATCAGGGGGAAAGGGCAAGCCCTGCTCGTAAAGGGCGGGCGAGAAGGGAAAAGATAAACGCATGAGCATTCTAGAAGCACAGAACGTCTCCAAGGCGTTTGGAGGTATTCATGCCCTCGATGCCTGCACTATTAGTGTCGAACAAGGCTCTATCGCGGGGTTGATTGGCCCTAATGGTTCAGGTAAAACTACCCTGTTTAATGTGATCACAGGATATGAACGGCAAGACGCCGGGGTCATCCGGATCAACGGTAAAAAGATTGAGAAGCTGACGCCCGATAAGGTGTTCGGTATGGGAGTTGGTCGCACGTTTCAGTTGACGCGTATCTTCCCCCGCCTCACTGTGATGGAAAATATGCAGCAACCTCTCCTATGGGCAAAAGAAGTTGCTTGAGTTCGCATTCATCCTTATTGCCCAGCCGCAGGTGATCCTGCTGGATGAGCCCGCTGGCGGCATCAATCCTACCGTGATTCATTACCTGCAGGATCGCATCCGCGATCTCAATCAACGAGGAGTTACCTTTCTGATCGTTGAGCACAACATGGAGTTTGTAATGAGCCTCTGCGATACCGTGACCGTCTTGCATCGGGGAACGACTATTGCCAGTGGCACACCGCAAGCAGTACGGAGTAATCCGGCGGTGCTAGAAGCTTACCTGGGAGACTAAGGCGGATGGTATTACAATTACACAAGGTGTTTGCCGGCTATGATGGGGGCGATGTGCTCCAAGGTGTCGATCTCCTGGTTGAGAAAGGTGGCATTACCTGCATCGTCGGACCCAATGGGGCAGGGAAATCGACGGTATTGCGGACCATTAGCGGTCTCATCAAACCACGTCTGGGCACCATCACATTTGAAGGGCGTTCCATCGTCGGCATGACGCCACGGCACATACTAGCCCTTGGAATTGCACAGGTGCCACAAAACCACAGCCTCTTTAAAGACCTGACAGTCAGGGAAAACGTCAAATTGGGTGGCTATTTGCTGCGCGATGAATCTCTGGTGGACCGCCGCTTGCAGAAAGCCGAAGACCTGTTCCCCATTGTGAAAGAGCGAGCAGGGGAAAGGGCTGGCAGTCTGTCCGGCGGCCAGCAACGCATGGTCGAGTTCGCTCGCTGCCTGATGCTCGATCCATCCCTGATCCTGCTGGATGAGCCCTCGATGGGATTGGACCCAAAAACACTCAAACAGGTGCTTGAGACGGTGAAAGTGATGGAGAGCCTGGGAAAGACGCTACTGCTGGTCGAGCAAAATGTGCGCACGGGGCTCGGCCTGGCAACGCACGGGGTCGTGATGGAGAGTGGGCGTGTTCGCCTGGAAGGAACGCACGATCAAATTCTGGGGAACCCGGAAATTAGTCACCTGTATCTCGGTGGCACGCTCTCCGGAGCCTGATATCCAACGCTGAGCGGCAACCAACACGCAAGCACTCGTGGGACTTGCAGTCAATAGCCAGGGATTTGTCTACAAGGCGGACATGGTGCGAGAGCGCGTCCAAAGGTTCGATTCCCATGGGCAAAGCCGGTTCTCCTGGGGGTGCCTTGGGAAAGCGCAGGGTCAATTCGACTTTGGGCTTAACGAATGTGAGGGTCCACAAACCTAGAAGATCCCCACTCCTTATCAGACGTCGTGGGCCGACCGAAAAAAGCTTTACCCGTCGTATCGTACAAGCAGTATTTCAAAAAATGCGGAACTTCCAAAAAGAGAGTACCCAATGCTGTTGTCACCGTTTCCCCCCCAATTATCCCATTGGAAGCGTTTTTCTTGCGTTTCATTCCTCTGCTTGTTATGATATTTCCCTACTGTGATGTGTTATATATCGTGAGGGGAAGGACTACATCACTGCCCGCTGAAACCATGAAGGAGAGCCTTGCTGCTTATGTTTCCTGTCAGTTCTACCCGTAAAATGACGAACGGAACACCTTTTCGGGTTGCGCTTGGCTATATGTATGTGAAATCTATGAAACATTTCAGAACCCTGGCATTGTTCGCCGTTATCCTCAGTTCCCTGGTATTCCCCCTGTTGATCGGAGACCCGACCATCACGGCCATGGCGGTGGATACGCTGTTGCTGATGGCGGCTGCAGTCTCCTGGAATATCTTCTCGGGCTACACAGGTTATATCTCCCTGGGGCAGGCCACGTATTACGGTCTTGGCGCCTATTCCCTGGCGGTTGCCTGCCAGAACTGGAATATAACAGATGGATACAGACCCTTTTTGTTGGTGCCGTTAGCGGGGCTGGTCGCTGGCGTCGTTGCTCTCCCATTAGGATGGATTGCCCTGCGCACGCGGCGATATACGTTCATGGTGATCACCATCGCCCTGTTCTTTATCTTCCAACTGCTCGCCTTTAACCTGAGAGGCATCACTGGCGGCTCAGCAGGGATTTTCCTCCCGCTTCCCAGTTGGAGTAGTGATTTTATGAACCTGACGTTCTACTATGTGGCCCTTGCCCTGCTTCTCACGGTGGTCTTCGTCTCCTGGTGGATACGGAGATCGAAATTTGGATTGGTTCTCCTGGCCATCCGCGATGACGAGGACCGGGCATATGGCCTGGGCGTTTCAACAACTTGGTTCAAGCTGGGAGCGTATGTGCTCTCTGCGGCATTCACTGGGATGGTTGGCGCCGCCTCCATCTACTTCGCGGGCCTGGTCACTCCCTCCTTCGCCTTTGATACGACCCTGAACGTCAATGTGGTTGCAGCTACCTTTCTCGGGGGTGTAGGAAGCGTGATGGGTCCAATTGTCGGGGGCCTGTTGTTTGATCCCCTTCAAACATACCTGACCCAGCAGTTAGGCCCTGCCACAACTGGCATCAACCAGATGCTCTTTGGCGGCCTCCTGCTACTGGTTATTCTGCTCCTACCTGAGGGGATTGTGCCCTCACTCAGCAAGCGCTGGCAATCATGGATGTCGGGCCGTCACAAGAGCGTAAGCAGGGAGGCGCTACAACCTCAAGTAGATGCTGCCCCGGTGGACGCCGTATCGGTAGATGCTGTCCCAGTAGACGCCGTATCGGTAGATGCTTTACCGGAAGTATCCATGGAATCTGTTGGCTCCGTAGCCTTCCAATGGATGGGAGCGCAGAGTTTTGCCATTGCCCAACGGCCCAGCCAAAGCATCATACCTCTTCCCCTTTACTACGACGAGCAGGGAGTATTTCTGCCTACCTTTACAGGATCCTTGCAAAGAATCAAAGCACAGCGACTGAAGCCTTTTTCGCATGGTGAATCTATTCTGATCACACAAGAGAACACAGTAGATTCCTCGGTCATGATCAAGCAAGAAAACATAGTAGATTCTTCGGTTATGACCACGCAAGAGATGATGGTAAATTCCTCGTCCGTGAGTTGGAGGTGTCCGCGTTGCCGCAAACCCTTCCTCCTCAAGGGTAATAACTGTTACTGCCCGCGATGTGGTATTATCCGTTCCTTATCTGAAGCTAGGTAAGCAGTCTGCTTCTCGCCTATTATTGAGGAGCGTAATAACATAAACAAGAGGCTAGCTCATCTGCTAGCCTCTTGTCCATTTCGTGTGTTCTACACTACAAACTGCTAAGTTTCGCGCTGCCAGTCATCGGGGTTTAGTAGCGATTCCTGCGATCAGTTGTTTGGCGCTCGCGTGCCTCGTTGACAACAATGGTGCGATTCCCCAAAATGGTGCCGTTTAGCCGCTCAATGGCGGTTCGTGCCTCTTGATCGTTGCTCATATCGACAAAACCAAAACCTTTGCTTCGTCCTGAGGCGCGATCAGTAATGACCGTTGCCGAAGTAACGTGTCCCACCTGTGCGAAAAGATCGAGTAGATCTTGTTCGGTCGTTTGATAGGGAAGTCCCCCTACATAAATTCTCATAAGAGTATGCTCCTGTGCCGACATCTATCAATGCATTGACGCTCGAAGAAACCATTTCTCACAGAAGCGATACAATTCTTTTTTGATGCCATGTACCATTATAGCACATTGTGTGAGCAGTTTATTTCCATATCTGCCAGGTGGCTCAAAAGTGGGCAACCGCAGCCACCCCCAAAAAGTAAAATCAGCCGTTCTCAACCCCACAATTTGGAGATGAAACGACTGAGACGATATCGTTAGAGCGGCCTGTAAAGCCAATTCAAGTGGGCGACAAGGGACTCGAACCCCTGACCTACTGCGTGTAAAGCAGCCGCTCTAACCAGCTGAGCTAGTCGCCCCCAATAAAGAGCAATCAGGCACCCACCAGGGTGCCTCTTCTATTCCAGGTGCCCTCGAGTGGACTCGAACCACCACGCCCTTTCGAGCACAGGCCCTCAACCTGCTGCGTATACCATTCCGCCACGAGGGCAAATCATAACGGATTACGTGTGCAATTCTATCTCAAACCTCCCTGCTTGTCAATCCCCATTTTTACCAGGTCAGGAGGTCACAAAGGTCGCCCTATGCACACCAGCCTGGGCTTCTCTCTCTTTGCATAATAATTATTAGTAGCCTTCCACTACCTCCGTTTGCCAGACACGGACTGCCCCATCCTCAGCGCTGTTGGCAAGCAGTCCCTTGGCACCAAACACAACACCATAGACCTCTATACGGTGGTTAATAGTCTGCAACTCGCGTCCCTGCTGCACATCCCAGAGCCGCAGTGAACCATCCTCCGAGCCGGAAACCAGCAATCGCCCATCCGCGGAGAAATCAACTGTCCAGACCGCGCCATCATGTCCCGTCAGCGTGTGCACAATCTGTCCATTCGCGCTATCCCACAGGCAGATGGTTCCATCGGCTGAACAGGAAGCCAGCAAAGCTCCATCGGGCGACCATGCAACCCCGTAGACAATATCGCTATAGCGTATTCTGCGCTGCAGTTTGCCATTGCTCACATCCCACAAACAGATCGTTTTATCGAATGAGCAAGAGGCCAGTAGCTGGCTATCGTACGAAAAATCTACCCCCACAACCACGTTGTGATGGCCTTGCAACACTTGCGGCGTCTCACCTGTCGCAGGATTCCAGATGCGCACCGTCTCATCGTTGGAGCAGGAGGCCAGCATAAGGTTATCTAATGAATAGGCTACCGTCCAGACCGCGCCGCTGTGTCCCTGGAGTATTGCTGTGGTCTCTCCCGTTATGAGATCCCAGAGTCGCACCGTCTTATCTTCAGAACAGGACGCGATACACTCCCCATCGGGAGAAATATCCACCCCCATCACTGCCCCTTCGTGTCCGCTTAATGTGCTTAATAATTCTCCTGACTCAGTAGACCACAGGCGAACCGTCATATCTTCACCGCAAGAGGCGATGCGTGTGCCGTCTGGAGAGAAAACGACATCATCAACGTGTCCCTGGTGCCCCATCAGAATATGCAAAGGTGTCACTTCAACGCCTATGATCTGTTGCCCTTTGCCCGGCGGCTGGGGCGCCGACGCGGTTTTCCATTCCGCCCATTCGATCAGCACCATCGATCCATGCTCAAAGCCAAATTTCTGTGGGTACTGGGTTATATTCTGGCGCATCGTTTCATCAAGGTAATCATAGAGGGTGCCCAGGGTAATGCGTCCTGTGCGTGGGTTGGCAGCCTCGCCCTCTAAAGCATCGAGCAGGTGGCTCATAAAGATGCCGTGTCCCTGCTCCATCTCCCTCTGTGAAACTTCACCGATGCGTTGGGAAGTAATGATCACACGCCCATGGGTCCGTGGCAAATCCAGCAGCGCCTGGCCAAAAAGCTGGCTCGTATCGGCAGGATTTTTTTGTTGTTTCCAACCGGCACCAGCATGAGCAATATCCACTATTGTCAGAATATTGCTCGCCTTCGAATCATAGAGATAGTGATCGATATATGTGGGAACATGCAGACCCGTGACAGGACGATCTGCCAGGGTTGTCTTCAACGCTAAATATCCATCCCTGGTGGCGGGATCAAGGAAAGCATGGCCGGCAAAATAAAATACGACAAGGTCACCAGCCTGTGCACGCACAAGGAATATCTCGCGGAGTTGACTTTCAATCTCATCGCGTGTCGCGGCTTCTCCAGAGAGAAAGACTACATCTTCAGCATTCCACCCCCCTCGTTCAGGATCAATCAACAGTTCATACATTGCACGAGCATCGGCCTGGGCAAAGCGCAGGGGAATAAAGTGGTTCGTATCATTGTAATGATCTATACCAACAATGAGAGCGTAGCGATGTTCCATTTCTACCTCATTACGTACTTTCTGTTCGTATTCTCCATCTGGTATTTCTCCAAAATTGATTATACTACGCGGGGACTCTGCTAGATAGAGAAAGAAATATATGTTTCCTTCGTCCATAACGTCAAAAGGAAAGTAGCAATAGTTGCCCGGGTATGCTATAGTACAGTAGCAGTCTCGATGAATGACTGCTAAACTCGGCAACTTTTAGTAATCTATTTCGTAACTCTAACGTAGAGTAAAGTAATACAGTTTCCCCTGATAAAGCAGGGCGTTTCCGCCAGTTGGGGCGCAGGGGCCTATCGCCCGTTGCTCCCACTTTGAATGACTCTTGAGCAGAAATTCTTGCTCATAAGGATAATGGTAGACGTATTATACGTAATCATTGTATGATAGAAAGACACAAAGTCATATTCAAAGACACGGCCATCTCTACAACTGACATCCCTTGTAGAAACCATGTCAATAGAGAAAGCGGGTCTGAACCTATGGATGCTCAGGCTATATATATGTTCCAACGCAACCCCAATGAGCCGGGATCTAATGGCTCACCACGCCCAAATAATGGCAACAATGGCAGCGGGGGAAGTGGGGGCCCAAATAGAAACACGATGATGCCACTCATTCTTCGCACATTACTCATTGCCGTTGCGGTACTGATAATATGGGGTCTTTTCCAGTACTTTTCCCAGAGTTCAAACACTACTCCGAAAGACCTGTTGGAAGTTCCGTACAGTACGTTCTACCAACAAGTACAACAGGATAACGTGCAGAACGTTGTCTTCCAGGGACAGGATGCCAATGGCATGTTCAAGAATGCCATCACTGTATCAGGGAGCAATAACGGCTTGCCATCGAAGAATTTTCATTTTACGCAACTACCGAATGGTGATCCCACGCTCATACCTTTACTGAATACGCATCATGTCAACTACCAAGCAAAGGTTGTCAGCGACAATAACTTCTTCTTGAACCTGCTCATCAACCTGTTACCGTGGGTGCTGATAATCGCCGTCTTTGTCTTTATTGCCCGCCGGGCAACGCAAAGCCAGCAGAACATTTTCAGTTTTGGCAAGAGCCGCGCCAAGGTGATCCTGGAAGATAGGCCAAGCACAACCTTTGCCGATGTCGCGGGCGTTGATGAGTCCAAAAATGACCTGATAGAGGTCGTTGAGTTCCTTAAGACGCCTGGGAAGTTCCAGCGCCTGGGCGGAAGAGTACCGCGCGGCGTGCTCCTTGTTGGCCCTCCAGGAACAGGTAAAACGCTGCTTGCTCGTGCCGTAGCAGGTGAAGCCAGCGTCCCGTTCTTCTCAATGAGTGGTTCTGAATTTGTTGAAGTGCTGGTCGGCGTTGGTGCGAGCCGCGTGCGCGACCTCTTTGACCAGGCCAAGAAAGCCGCACCCAGTATCATCTTCATCGACGAAGTCGACGCTGTGGGCCGCCAGCGCGGTTCCAGCATCAATAGCAATGATGAGCGCGAACAGACATTAAACCAGTTGCTCGTCGAGATGGACGGCTTTGATACCCGCCAGGCTGTTGTCGTGATCGCTGCCACGAACCGGCCAGATGGCCTGGATAAGGCGTTGCTACGTCCTGGTCGCTTTGATCGTCGTGTAACCGTTGAACGGCCCGACTGGAATGGCCGCCTGGCTATTCTCAAAATCCACTCCCGTGATGTGCCTTTGGCCAGGGATGTTGACCTGATTACCATCGCCCGTTCCACTCCTGGTATGGTTGGTGCAGACCTTGCAAACCTGGTCAACGAGGCAGCGCTGCTGGCAGCGCGCCGTAACCTTGATGCGGTCACACAGAGCTGCTTTGATGAGGCCCTGGACAAGATACTCATCGGCGCGGAACGACCTCTCATTCTCTCTGAAGAGGATCTCAATGTCGTCGCCTATCACGAAGGCGGTCATGCGTTGACAGGTTTATTGCAGGAGCATGTCGATCCTGTCACCAAAGTAACCATCGTGCCTCGTGGCCAGGCGCTGGGTGTCACGCAGTATACTCCGCTGGATGATCGGTACAACTACTCAAAGAACTACCTTGAGTCACAGTTGGTGACTGCTCTCGGAGGCCGCGCCGCCGAGGAAGTAGCTATTGGTCGTATTACAACAGGCGCGGAGAACGATTTACAGCGCGTCACTGCGATCGCGCGCCAGATGGTCGCTCGCTGGGGTATGAGCGAACGGCTCGGCACCGTTTCCTTTAGTGACCGTGATGATCCGTTTGCTGGTACAGCTCTGGCAAGTGGTTCACACGAATATAGTGAGAAGACCGCCACAATCATCGACGAAGAAGTTGATCGTCTTGTCAAAAATGCCCACAATCGTGCCGTCCATCTCCTGACTGAGCATCGCGTCACGCTGGATCAGATTGCCCGTGCTTTGCGATTGTACGAAACCATTGACGCCAAACAATTGCGCGCGATAATGGTTGAAACTGGTGCAATTGAGTCTGCGCCAGTGGCGTATCAAGGATAATACTCGAACATAAGAGGATCCCTCCAGGTTAACCTGGGGGGATCCTTTTCCGTTCTATAGTCAATGGCCCCGTTGATGATACGACGCTGCAAGCAGGATGTCGCACAGCTCAGTTCATGAGGAGCGACCGTAGAGTCTCTAGCAATACATCCTGCGGGCAAGGTTTGGTGAGGTAAGCGTGAGCTCCCAGCTCGCGCGCTCTCGCCTTGTGCTTCTCAGAAGTTCGCGAAGTCAATATGATCGTTTTCACTTTTGCAAGCTCCGGGTGGGCGCGCATCATACTGAGAACATCATAACCATTCAAGTTTGGCATTTCTATGTCGAGCAGGAGCGCATCTGGAGGATAGTCTAGCAGGCGTTCAAGCGTCTTCATCCCGTCATCAGCCTCGCTGACCCTGTAGCCTGCGTAGCTGAGCGTCTGGTGCAACGATTGCCGTATATACACAGAATCATCAGCGACCAGAATCGATGGCTGTTTCTGCACAATTGAGGGAGGCTGTTGGCCCCTGCTGCGTATCGCTGCAACCTTCACCGTGCTTTCTACTATCTCGTAGCGATTGATGAGTTCAGGTAAATCGACAATCAGCAGTATATTGCCCCTGCCATCGATCGCAGTTCCTATAATACCTTGCCGGTGTAAATGTGGGGCGAGTGGCTTTACCACCAGTTGGGTCTCTCCCAAAATAGCGTCGACCTGCACTGCCAGGGGGCTTCCTTCAGTCCGCAGGATGAGCGCTGCTCGCTCGCTTTCCGGCAGGGCCTGCTCCATAGGAAAGCCCAGCAGGCTATTGAGTGTATAGGGCAGTTCCCCCCGGTTCTCTTTGCCAGGTTCGATCCGCTGTACCTGTGTTAAAGGCACAACTACGCTGCGATTACCTACAGCAACAAGAAAGCCCTGTATTGCTCCTTGAGAACGCGGCAGGCGCAGGTGGAAACTAATACCGCCCAGATTATTGCGTCGTGCCACAATTGTGCCATTTAAGCGGCGTATCGCTTCCTGTACCTCGTCTAACGCTCCACCGGCCACCGTCATCGAGAAGCCAACTTCAATGTTTACCTCATTGTCTACCGTATGAACATGCAACCTGATGCGATCAGTCGCATTTCCACGCTCTGCAGCGCCCGTCTTTGTTGCTGTTTGAGATCCCGCGGTACAGGTGCGCACCAGTTGTAAAAGCGGCTGCATGACCTTCTCCAGTATCTCCTGGTCAATTTCCGTTGTTTCGCCTTCCGTCTCGAAAAGAACCTGGTGCTGCTGAGCTAACGCGCTCATCATGATTGCGCGCTCAATGCGTGGCACAAGCGTGCTGATTGGCGCTAAGCTGAGCAAAAGCGTATCGTTGCGTACGTTGGTAGCCTGGTCAATGTGTTGCTGTGTAATACGGCTGAGCTGCGCGAATGCTGCGCGTAATTGAGCGGAGGCAGTGGTGACATCGGCGATAGCCTCGCCCAGTGAATGTGCCAGGACGTCGTTCTCTGTAAAACGATCGATCTCCAAATCATCCCACTGGAACGAATCGGCTTTTTTCACCAGCCGGGTTGCCACTTTGCTCTTCCGCTGGTAGTGCTGGCCCGTGCGTTGCCTCGCCTCATCTAAGATACGGGCAATCAGCGACGATGTCGGCCTTTCACCGTTGCCGTTCGGCTCTATTGTGGCACTGGAAGCTTTGGCCACCAGTTGCGCGGATACCAGTACCTCCAGGTGTCGTAAACGTGCCTGGGCCGTCTGTAATTCCTGGAACGCTTTTTCAACCTCTGCCTGCGCGCTCTCCAACGGACTACTAAGTTCCGCCAATTGTTCTGTGTGCAGGATGAGTTGCTCAAAGCGATCGACTTCAACACGCACAACGTGCAGGGTCGTGTGGGACTCTTGTGGAGCTTTGCTGAATGGCTCGGCCTCTACTGTAGCCCTGAGCGGGGCATAGACGCGTGGCGCCGTTTCTTGCTCTTCTTCGACCGCTGTAGAAAGCGCCTGCTTCTCAGCCCGCCCGCTCGCTATCTCTATATTGAGAGCCTTGTACTCCGCCCCAAGTTCGGCAAGCGGGTCGCTACTTTCTACCCCGGAGGTCACCAGGCTATTCAGTGTCGTCTCTAAAGCGCGTACCGTTTGGACCAGCGCATTCAGTCCGATGAAAGGCACGATCGTCCCACTGGTGATGAGCTTTACCAGTTCTTCTATATGGTGGGCAATCGTTGACATTGCCGTACATCCCATAGCGCCCGTGCTGCCTTTCAATTTATGTGCAGTACGCTGTAACACCTGTAAGCGGGCGCTCTCTAAGTGGTCATCAGGTTCCAATTGCTGCAACGTTTGTCGTATCGCTGCTATATCTTCACCAGCTTCACTGACAAAAATGGCAAGCAATTCCTCTGGTGCAAGGAAATCAATACCCATCTCCTGGTCGGTCAGCGGCCGTGTTGAGATGCCTTTTTCAGAACGCTCCACTTCCCACCCCCCCAGGTCCATTTCATCGAAGGCCTGCAATATTGCCAGGTCTTCGGCGGAGAGTTCGTTCTGGTTGAATTCATCATCCATTGAGGGCTGCTGTTTCTATTTGCTGTACTGCATCCGCCAGTAGTGATGGTACGTCTAAAACGAGGGATCCTTTTTGTATTCCCTTCACAAAGATTGCCCTTGAAGGTAAATACCAGGGTGAGGCTTGCTCTGCCTTCTCCACCGTTGCTGTTGGGTCTTTAGATGCAACCTGCACATTGTGCTGAATAGAAGCTGTTTGACCAATTGCGGGGACAAGTAAACCAAGCGCTAAACCTGCACTGTTTGCGATGAGTAGTATACCGTTGGATAGATCAAGCGTGTGGCCAGAGAGATACATACTCAAATCAATCACTGCGATCACTTGACCCCGCCAGGCAACCACGCCGGGCATCCATTCAGGGGTAGCAGGAAGCAATGCGAGTCGATGAGGAGGCAATACGACCTCGTTGAGTGCTAAAAGGGGAATAAGGCAGGAACCATTACTCAAGGTACATTCGAGATATTCTTCGGGTTGTGCCGCAACAGGCTCCTGGTATGCTAGCTTACGCGCATAGTCCCAGAACTCCTCGTCACTTAACTGCTCAAGGTGTTGTAGATGTGTTTCGTCTAAATAGGCAGCGCTAACCGTGGGGTGCTCGTTCATTTACTCTCTGTAAGGTACCTCTGCCTCCCAGGCTATCTCTCTTTATGAATAGGTCGGAGTCCCTAAATGTGAGTGTAGGACAGAAATAACCTCTTGCGTTTTGAATGGCTTCGTAATATAGTCTTTTGCGCCAGCCAGACGACCTTTGAGGCGATCTATCACCCTGTCACGGCTCGTCAGCATGACAATGACGGTATTGTTGAATTGCGGCTTGGTTTTCAGCCGCCGCGCGAACTCGTAGCCATCCATTTTGGGAAGACCGATATCAAGTATCACCAGGTCGGGTATGCGTTTCATGCGTTGTTCAGTTATTGCTCGTAATGCTTCAATACCGTCGGTGTAACTGACGGAATCAAAACCCTCGCGTCTCAGGCTGGTTTCTACGATCTTGCGAACGGTGAGTGAATCGTCAACGATCATAACCAGTTTGCTCATGCCGCTTTCCTCTTTCTCTTTGCCACCCTCCTACCTTCAACCCACCTGCCGTACCTCTCGGGTACCTGCCAGTGTATAAGTATGTGGGTCTCAGTTCATGTAGGGTTTAAGGGGGCACCCATGGTGAAAATAGCCTTTTGTTTGGGTGCTCCACCACGCTCCCTCTCCCCCGAGGGAGTGCCGTTTGCGCGAAAAATAAAACAGGAACAAAGCAAAACCTGTAATATCCTTAACCAGGAATTACACCTGTTCAGTAATGAATAGTACCATACGGATTTATCGAGTGCAACATGTTTGGCATAAAGATATTCTTAAAATTATCATTTGTTATAATAAATGTTAACAAATTATGTTCGCGGCAACTCCTTTAAGAACTTCTCCAGCGCTTTTGTGCGGTATTGGTGGCTAAAATCAACGATATTAGCATGCGCAGTCTGTGGATGCTTCTGTAATTCGCTCTGTACAAGGCTTCTCAAATGTAATATATCTTCGCTCCATGCCACATCCAGAATTAACTCCGGCAAGTCCTCTTCAACCCTGTGCGCATCTAAGCGTTTTAGCCACAGCGCGAAGAGACGTTCCAGCCAGCGATGGCGGACCTGCGCGTTGAGAAGCGGCGACAGCGCCGCCGTATCTTTGTCAAACAGTGTGTTGCTGCTTGCCTCGGTTAGCACAGCCTCTAACGAGTACATCCCGGCATCAATCATTTCATCGAATAAGGGCGTTGTGACCGGGTTGAGCTCCAGCAGCCGTTCATCAATCAAAACGGCAAAGAGATCAAGCGCTGCATACCCTTCTTTCTGCCCACTAAAAGAAACTGCATCTTCAACCAGATCTCTCAACATTTCAAAGAGAACTTGCGGTGATTCTTCCTGGCGCAGACGCCGGGCGAACTCCTCGACGCGCTGCTGGTGCGTTTCATTATTCCTTGGAGGCAAGATGGGATGCGTAGGAAATGCAGGAAGGGCCTGCTCATCACCATTAAAATCCCAATCTTCCGTTACCTCTTCGTCGCTCTCCTCAGCTGAAACTGACTCGTCCGGCAACCTCTCCAGGATGCTCATAATCTCTGTCAATAAAACAGGATGGCGAACAGAAAGCTCCTCTAACAGCTGGATGAGGTCTTCTCTGCTGGCATTGTGCAATCGCTTTTCGAGTTCCGGATCCATGATACATCCTTCGCTGCGGTACAATTATGTACTGCTGCGTGAAGCTACTGGCAAGGTAAATGTAAATGTACTCCCATGTCCAACACAGCTTTCTACCGTGATACGCCCACCATGTGCCTCCACAACGTGTCGTGCAATAGCCAGGCCTAAACCACTCCCGCTCCCTCCAGGTCCAATGAAATCAGTTTTCGAGCGGGCGCGGTCAGCTTTATAAAAGCGTTCAAAGACACGTGGTAATTCTTCTTGACGAATCCCTACACCGGTA
>WNFW01006109.1_pt1 | contig 15233 bp, 10 predicted proteins | sample 5400131 | NCBI WGS metagenome assembly WNFW01 (sample SAMN13153362, study PRJNA577476) | soil metagenome | isolation source: 20 cm soil or saprolite under grassland replicate 1 | place: USA:California | collected 2016-06-15 | reverse complement strand
ATGTTGCCCTGGATGGTCTGATAGCTGCGTTAGAGGTAAAGGGATATCGAGAGGAGGGAAGAAGTTTCGAAAATTCTCGGGCTGGAGGGTTCACTTCTCGAATAGAGCGTGCAATTCTTGGCATGGTGCATTTCCCAGGCAAGAGGCTACTAGAAGTTTTGGCATATGGGAGTGATGCTCAAGCTGAGCATACCATCAATATCTTCCTCACAAAAGGTGCTGAAGGGGCGCAGATGCTGGTTAGAAATCTATTCCACTCAAACACTCGCCTCCAAAATTATGTTCGGTTGATATTGGAGCAGGTGAATGGACAAGTATTGGTACCCGCATTGCTTGAAGTGCTGAATCATCCTGAGCCTGCCTGGCGTGCAGTAATTACAACTTTATTACTAAAACATCCTCATGAAGCGGTACCACCCTTAGTCAGTCTGCTGGATGATGATGAACGCGCCGACACTGCTCAGATCATTTTGTTAGAGGTTGGTCCGATCGTGTTGCCATATTTAGTTAATGGATTGGATGCATTGAATAATCGGACGCAGGAGCATGCTCGTTCCATTGTCGTGACGCTGGTGAAGCAGACGCCGGAGTTAGTGTATGAGGTTGTTCAACTCTTCAATCTCAATCCACCTCAACGAGCGCATGAAGCATTGATTGATGTACTCACGAACCAGTTGGCCCCAGAAAGTTTTCCAGCTTTGTTAGAAGGTCTGGAGGATGCTCACCTGATAGGCGCTACATCTGAAGCCCTTAAGCGCCTGGTAAATAAAAATGATGCGCGAAGCGACATAGTTATGAACGATCTTCTATCTGCGTTGCGTATGGAACAGAGAAAGCATGGCGCCGAGATTACATTAGTAGAGGTAGGGGAGAAGGCAGTTCCTGGCGTTGGGAATTTGATAAACGATCCCGATCCAGCGGTAGCTCACATAGCACAAAATATTCTATGTGAGATGGGTGTGTCGGCTTTCTCCTTTATTTGGGCAGCCTATAGCGATACAACAAATCGCGAGCGGCGGACAGCCGCACGAAGCATCTTTCGGAGAATGCCTACCGTAGTTATTAAGGATGAACTTGTTCATCTGTTGGAAAGCAGTGATTCGGATGACCTTTCCATGGCCTTATCATTGCTTATAGAGCGCATCAATGATGAGGTAATTCAGGCTGATAGAGGGCATGAGATGGTGCCTGCATTACTTGAGCATGTGCAAATTCATAGTGACGAGCGAGCCAGCCATCGGATTGTTGCCTTATTGCTCTTGCTCGGTGGAAATGTAGTAATCGAGCATGTGATTGACGTACTTTATAATTATCCTATCCACCAGCAAATATTGGTCCATGCTTTTTTACTATTGGGAGATGAGGGAGTAGAAGCACTTTTAGATGTACTTTATGATCCTGAAACTCCTACTTTACTGCGTGCAGAAGTTGTCAGTTTGTTAGGTATTCTAGCTCCCAATGTGGAAATTCGTGAATATGCAAGCATGCTGGGTGAATATGGTCTTTGGGCTGGTCAATCGGTGGGTTTATCTGACGTATTACATCCTGATCGACTGGCTGTCTCACTACGCGCTTTAGGTGGCTTGCTGACTGGTGGGCATTGGAATGTAACTGAGCTACAAAAACTGCGACTACATAGTGATGAACATAGCTTTGAACGTGAACTATTTGATATTTTACTTGGTTGGCGTTACAGCCCTCAAATAACTATACTCGAAAATGAATTACAACATGAGCAAGAGGAACATAAACAGAACGTAATAAAATTCTCGCAAGAAATCCTGAATCTGCATGGACAAATCTCGGATCTTGAAGAGCAATTAGAGCATATTCGCCAGGAACATGGTCTGCGAGGTGAGGAATTGGATCAGGCAAATAAGCAGTCTGAGGAACTTCAACGTTCTCTGAACCTTGTAATACAGGAAAAGCAATCTCTGCGGAATGCTGTACAACGAGCAACACAGGAGAAACAAACATTGCAGAACAGTGTTCAGGATTTAACACGCGAGAAAGATGCATTAGAATTACAAGTATCACAATGGCGTCAATATGCAGATCAATTGGAACAAGGAATGACGCTGAATCGCCCCCAAAGCCAGAAGAAAAAGTAATGCTTGTCTATTCTCAGCATATAGAGTATGATGCAAGGGGATTTTTCTAGCCATCACCCCTCTTAATGTTAAGGCTTCATCATTTCTTTGGAGGGCAGTATGCAAAACGCTTTAGCAAGGGTGCGTAATCCTGCTTTACGCCAGGGGCTTATCTTTGGCATCATCCTTGGAGTGATCCTGCTGGCTCTAAGTTTTATCTTTACTAACTTTTATATAACCTTATTCCTCATTCTTTTAGCAGCTTATTTGGCAGGTATGAGAGCGTCGCAAGAGACGGGGAGAATAACGACGGGTACCCTTGCTGGCTTATGGACTGGATTAATCGGTATAATTATCCCCTCTATCATCTCAATGGTATTTGTGCTTGTTAACATAGACTCTTACCGGAAAAGTTTACAGGCCTCTGCAGATAAACTACATCAAGATATCACATATACAAATTCAATGGTGCTCACGGGTTTGTTGATTAATATTCTTTTCCTTTTGATTATTGGAATTCTACCTGGTGTAATTGGAGGCTTATTAGGTGGTATGTTTGGTTCGAGGCGTGCCCATATTCCTTCTGTTGAAGAGTACAAGGAGGCTATGTTTGAGCCACCTTCTGCATCAGAAGCGGAAGAGTTGCCCGCTGCACCAGAGTCTGAGGAACCATCTTCGTCATCAGAAGCGGAAGAGTCACCGTCTGTATCAGAAATAGAAGAACCACTGTCTGAAACACCATCGAAGAAACCATCCTCACCAACGCAACAAGCTGAATAGTTCACGCTTTGTACAGAACGTTACGAAAATCTTTATATCAGCTCTTTCGTTGCGATTTTGGGTTGTGTAGAATATAATCCATTTGAAGTGGAGGCATGACATGACCCGACTCAATATTTATTTGCTAGGCGCTCCGCGTTTTGAGCGCAATGGAGTAAACATTAATCTTGATACGCGCAAGGCAAGCGCCCTTATAGCATATCTTGCTATCGCGAAGCAACGCCAGAGCCGCGATACACTTGCTGCTTTACTCTGGCCAGAATTTGATCAGACTCATGCACGTGCTACCTTAAGACGTACCCTTTCAACGCTGAATAAAGCCCTCGATGGGTCCTGCCTAGAAATAAGCAGGGAATACATAAACTTAAATTTCAACGCCGGTATTTGGGTAGATGTTGATGAGTTTCATAATCTCTTATCAGAATGCCGATCACACAACCATTTGCCAACAGAGACATGCTCAAAATGTATGAAGCCTCTCAAGGCGGCAACGAAACTTTATGGTGGAGATTTCTTAGCAGGATTCAGCTTGCGAGATAGTTCAACCTTTGATGACTGGCAGTTTTATCAAGCTGATTCTCTGCGACGTGATTTTGCAAGCGCTCTTGAACGCCTGGTACAATGTTACTCTTCCTCTGGTGATTTTGAATCTGCCATAATATATGCTCAACAATGGTTATCACTTGATCGTTTGAATGAGACTGCTCACCTTCTACTCATGCAGTTGTATGCCTGGAATGGTCAGCAAAGCGCTGCTTTGCATCAATATCGCGAATGTGTCCAGGTACTTGATCGCGAATTAGGTGTGGGTCCTCTCGAATCAACTACCAGGCTCTACCAGGCGATTAAAGAACATCAGATACCTCCATCCCCTGCTACAAAACCTGGATCAGCAAAGACTCCTGAATCCGCGATGCTTCATATGTCACCGTTGCGCATGAATACATCTTTAGATGCAATGCCAACTTCTCACGCATTAACTTTTCAAACCAGTTATCCGCTCGTAGGTCGCTCTCATGAATTACTAGTGCTGAAGCAGGCATATGATGACATCCGTGCTGTTGGACACTTGATGCTTTTAGAAGGTGAAGCAGGCATCGGCAAGACACGACTGGCAGAAGAATTTCTTGCCAATGCACAATCTAAGGGTGCAATCGCCATTTCTGCTCGCTGTTATGAGGGAGAAACACAATTTGCCTTTGGCCCTATTGCTGCTGGGTTGCGTACTACTTTGGCGCTAGAAAGTGCTGAACAGAGATTGAAAGATATCCCACTTCCCTGGATAAGTGAAGCTGCCCGATTACTTCCGGAACTCAATACATATCGTTATGATTTATCGACACCTTTACCATTAGATAGCCCAGGTGCTCAAAGTCGTTTCTTTGAAGGACTCAAGCAAATACTGTACGCATTATGTAAAGGTGAACTGCCTGGTATCCTTTTTTTTGATGATATCCAGTGGGCCGATAGTGCCACCCTTGACCTCTTGAACTACTTAGTGAGACGGCTGCGTGAACAACCAGTATGCCTGCTCGTTACTTTACGAAATAGACAGGCTTTGAATGACAATCGTTTGAATCAACTGCAAAACGAAGCGCTACGAGCCGGTAATGCAACTGTTGTTTCTTTATCCCGTTTGAATTTCATGAATGTTCGCGAATTAATCCTTTCAACCCCTTTCCATAGCGAAGCTATTAATGAGGGTATCATTGAACGTCTTTATCAAGAAACCGAGGGATTGCCATTCTTTCTCATAGAGTATTTGTTGGCGATTTCCAATGGGGTACTGTCAGTTGAAAGTGAAAATTGGTCTCCACCAGGTAGCGTACGCGAGTTGCTCCATTCGCGCTTGAAAGCAGTCAGTGAAACTGGAAGACAATTACTCGGTGCTGCTGCTGTAATCGGACGTTCATTCGATTTTGACATACTACGAGAGGTGAGTGGCCGTGGTGAAGAAGAAACAATCAATGCGTTAGAAGAGTTAATAGCTCAAGGACTTGTTGAGGAAGTGGATGCTGGTGTGAATGAAAGGGCATTGAAATACGACTTTAGCCAGGAAAGGCTACGATCCCTTGTTTACGAAGAAACAAGTCTGGCCAGGCGTCGCCTTCTTCATCGCCGTGCTGCAGAAGCTTTGATCGGGCATACGCGAGAAAATCGCATTCCTGGTATCCTTGCAGGTCAAATTGCCTACCACTTCGATAAATCTGGAAATGCAGCATTAGCTGCAGAATACTTCAAACTGGCAGGTGACTATACACGCTCCCTCTATGCGAATGCTGAAGCACTAACCCATTATCGTATGGCTCTTGCACTTGGATATACCGATGCTGCAATTCTGCATGAAAGCATTGGTGATCTCTATACACTCTTGGGAGAATACACCAACGCGATAAGGAGCTATGAAACTGCGGCTGCACTTTGTGCTCCTATTGCCTTAGCAGATGTGGAACACAAATTGGGCAACGTTTATGAGCGTCTTGGAGAATGGGATCTTGCTGAAAGCCATTATGAGACAACACTACATATCTTTGGGCAGGTGGGATTGGAGGGTGAACGTGCGAAAGTGTATGCCGATTGGAGTAGAGCAGTTCATCACCGAGGTCAGATCGAGCGAGCCATAAATCTGGCTAAGCAAGCACTGGACCTTGCCGAAGAGGCCCAAGATACTCGAGCTTTAGCCCAGGTACACAATATATTGGGCATCCTGGCCAGCAATCAACAAAAACCCAAAGAAGCACAGCATCACCTCGAACAAAGTCTGGCTCTTGCCGAAGAACTTAACGATATGAGCATACGTATTGCGGTTCTTAACAATCTGGCTCTCGTTTGCAAGTCTTATGGAGAAATTAAGAGAGCAATCACATTGACGCAAGACGCATTAGCCCTTTGTGAATCACAGGGAGACCTACATCGAGAGGCCGCGTTATATAGCAATCTAGCAGATTTATTCCATGAATACGGTAATGCGGAGGTTGCTATGTCTTATCTTAAACAATCAGTCAGCATCTTTGCCGATATTGGTGAAGAAGTTGGTATCATGAGACCTGAGATTTGGAAATTGGTTGAGTGGTGATCAGTAACACTTCTCAGGGCTATATCCCAATCTCGATTGGCTTATTTGGTGCATGTAAATGCCGCAGAGCTGCTCGTGCCGCAAAGTAACCACACAGACCATGCACTCCGGCCCCAGGGGGCGTGGATGACGAACAGATAAAAATATTCTTTGCTGGAGTCGTGTACGGTACAGGTCGGATCGTTGGCCTCGTATAGAATTGCCTTAAATCCATGATACCACCGCTGATATCACCACCGATGTAATTAGCATTGTAGTGCTCAAACTCAATTGAATTCATTGTGCTCTTTGCAAGTATACGGTCGCGAAAACCCGGTGCAAAGCGTTCAATCTGTGACTCTATTCGCTCTGTCATGTCGAAAGTCGAGCCATTAGGAACATGGCAATATACCCAGGCTGTATGTTTTCCCTCGGGCGCGCGAGTAGGATCAAACAGGCTTTGCTGAGCGACAAGTACAAACGGCTTTTCAGGATGCTCACCGTGCGCCACTGCACGCTCGGATGAGGCAACCTCTGAAAAGGTTCCTCCAATGTGCACTGTTCCAGCCCTTAAACATTCATTGGCCTTCCATGGAATTGGGCCATCAAGGGCATAATCGATTTTAAAGATGCCTGGTCCATAGCGATATCTTCTAAGTTGCCATTGATAGCTATTTGGTAGATAATCACCGGCAATACGTAATAGTTGGCGCGGCGTAATATCACACAAAATGATACTTGCAGGTGGTAGAGCGTCAATTGACTTGACTTCTACACTGGTAATGATTTCTCCACCCAGGGAGAGAAAATAAGCAGCTAAGGCATCAACGATCATCTGCATCTGAGAACCACCACGGGGTATTGGCCAACCGACGGTATGTCCAGGTATCGCCAGTAGTAGTCCAGCAGCAGCGGTTGATAACTGCTCGAGGGACATCATTGAATGTGCGCTCATTCCCGCGAATATAGCAGGGGCTTGTTCTCCTTTGAAGGAACTTTCGACGAGACCACGAACAGAGCGAATCGCTTTCAATGCGAAATTGGCACGAGCCAAGGGATGAAGGACAGATTGTAGTCGTAGAGGAGCTCGTATGAAACCCGCGATTTTATCCCAATGAGTAACGAGTGGAGTCATCAGTTTGCTGTATGCTTTTGCATCAATACTTAGCCCGGCAGCGGTGGCTTCTATTGAACGTTCAAGCATCACTGCTGTGCCATTATCTAATGGATGTGCAAGCGGAGCTAACGGCTGGATCATCTCCAGGCCAAATTGTTCAAGTGGTAGAGAACGGAACAAAGGCGAGTCAAGTGCCAATGGGTGAATCGCCGAGCATACATCGTGAACGAAACCAGGTAATGTCAGTTCCATGGAGCGGCAGCCGCCTCCGATTGTTTCTTTGGCCTCGAAGACAGCCACCGATAGACCTGCATCTGCTAAAGTTATCGCAGCGGCAAGTCCATTGGGTCCTGACCCAATAACTATAGCATCATATTTGGGATGTTCAGCCATATGTATGCCAATTCTTAGTTGTTATTGTCTGGCTTCCTTCGAAATGATTGACCTACCCAGCGAACGGGTGTACTCACAGTATACAACGTAGTGCGTATGGCTGAGTTGTGCCATATATTCTTAGCCTGTGACCATTGTAACTTCGGATCAACACAGACCTTTTGGGTTTGCACTGCTGCTTTAACTCCAAAATATTCTGCCACTGAAGTGAGAGTGGCCTCCCAGAATCGATCTTCCTTTGCAGCTCCACCAAGACGGAAACCAATTTCATACGCTGGATCGTTTGCACGTATCAAAACCTGCGACTGGGCTATTGTGCAGCCCTCATTCTCATAGGCACTGAAGGTGATCCAACCAGCGAACATATGGCCTTGTGGAGTCATCAACGTAAAGGATTCGTCGTCAGCGTAGAGTACAACTACCCCGGTTGAAAGTTTCATACCAACTGGCATAGACAGATTCAGCAATGCAACCTCACCTGGTGCAATACCGGTCAAAGGTGCGTAAAAGCGATTGCCTCTTGGCCAAAACTTCGGGAAGTTTTCCTTCCACACCTTGATGACCTCGGATGGTTGAACTGTTATATCCTCAAGGCGTACACGGTACGTTTTTTGCCACATCTGGCCAAAGCCCTGTAAAGGACTAACTGCCAGTCGACCATCAACGTTCAGGTTGAGCGCACCAATGGGTGCATTTGTTACTTTGAATGAAGTCTGCTTTGCCCAATAGGCTGCATCACGTGGTATTACTGTTTGTTTTTCATCTGGTGAATTCGATGAGGTACTCATAGCGTTCTTTCTCCTATTAGTATAGCAACACTAAGTGGGACAGATTGTATCCAGAACATTGAAGTACTACTCTACACAGTTTCTATGCTACGGCCAGAACTTCCGCCTCAGTATCATAGATGCCAATGGCTTCATTCAGCCGCGTAAGTTCAAAGATGTGTTTATAGTGATCGCTCAACCCAAAGGCAAACATACGCTGTTTCTGACGATTGGCGCGGATAAGTAGCGTAACTAGCAAACCGATTCCACTACTGTTCATGTATTCAAGCCCATTGAAATTCAAAATGATTGTGCGTGTGGTTGGTGAGCTGGCTTGTGAGTATGCTTCCATCAGAACATCTTCTGCGAAAGCGGAAACATCACCCTCAATATCAATGATACTGACAGTATTATTGATTTTGCGAACATTCATTACTACATTGGCTTGTGGCATGGGAAAATCTCCTCTTGCTTCTCTAGTCTCCAACAATTCTTACTATTGCGAAAGTATTCGTCCCATTTCTGAAGATATCTTCAGAAATAAGTGTAATACTAACCACGTTTCTAAAGCGTTGCATATAACAGCTGGCTATAATCCATCAGACCCACTGGCTAACGCACTCGATTCATCTGGAAAAACACTCATGAAATCCACCAGGCGTGTAATCTGGAAAATTTCTTCGTAATGACTGCTCAATCCACACGCTAGCAAGCGGCGTTTCGATTTGCGTGCTCTTGCTAGCAAACTGACGATGAGAGCGATACCTGTGCTATTGATATAATCCACTTTGCTAAAATTGAGTAGGATGACGCTTGCGTCCCGACTCTCTGCCTCAGCATAAGCAGCGTTCAGCACGTCTTCTGCGAAGGAGTCGATTTCACCTTCCAGCTCAACAATAGAAACTCGTGGTTGGTGGCGGACTTGCGCCTCAAGACTTTTGGCCGGCATTATCTTCTCCTTCCAGATACATTATCAATTCGACTGTATGATGCGATGTGTCGCTGCTAATATTCATCTCGTCCACCATATGTTTGATTAAGAACAACCCCCATCCGCGCGGAGTCTGGAGTTCTGCCAGCTTGGCCTCAATATCTGGAACCTCAATTCCAGATTCTGAGGGAAGTATGCGTGTACCTCCATGATCAGTAATACGAACCGAAAGAGCCGCTTGGGAGGCCAAGACTTTGATGTAAACAGGTCGGTCGGGCAGATAATGGTTTCCATGTTCCATTGCATTCATTGTTGCTTCTGCTACAGCAGTCTTGAGCTGATCCAGACGCTTGCTTGACATATGAAGCCCCTCTACAGCTTCTGTGACTTGCTCCATTGCAATGCGTTCGTTACCTGGTTGGCTGGGCACTGTCAATTCAGCAAGTGTTTGCCAATCGGTGCCGTTGCTCGAGTTCCCTTCTTCTGCCGGACTGGCGGATCTAGTAGCGATTTCTGATTCTCCATAACCTTTTGATCTTTGAAGCGTAACCATCGTAATGTCATCTTCTTGTTCCCAACCAGGTCCTGTGAATTCTGCCAGGTCCTCAAGTACGACATCTTTCAAGGAGGAATCCTCATCATACTCCCCTACCAACTTCATTAATCGTGGGAAGCCATACATCCCGCGATCAGGATTGTGAGCTTCTACTATGCCATCGCTGTGAAACAAGATGATTTCACCGTGAGCCAATGTGGTCTCTTTTTCCTCATATTTCATACCAGGCATCAGGCCAAGGGGCATGCCAGTTGCTCGAAGTTCAGTAACTTCACTTACTTGATGACGATGGTAAGGTAAATCATGTCCTGCATTGGCGTACAAAAGTTGTCCGGTTTCGGGATCCAGGAGCGCATAGAGGCAGGTGACAAACATTTTAGGGGGGATGTCTTGATAAATGATCTCATTGACCCGTTCTAGCACCTGTCCTGGTTTCACTACTCTTTGAGCCACGGCCCTCAGAACACTGCGTGTAGTTGCCATCAGAAGTGCTGCGGGGACCCCTTTATCGGTCACGTCTCCTATCACAAGACCTAAACGACCATCATCTAAATAAATGAAGTCATAAAAATCACCTCCAACCTGCCTGGCAGCCTGGTAATATGCATTCACTTTCCAACCCGGGAGCGCTGGAAGATCCTTGGGTAAGAGTGTTTTTTGTATCAATTGGGCAACACGGAGTTCGTGCTGAATGCGTTCATTTTCGCGGGCTTGAGTTTGTTGATCTTGTACTAATTGAGCAACCCTTACTGCTGGTGCAGATTGAGTAGCCAGAGTGTTGAGGAGCCCGCGGTCGTCTGTAGAGTAATCTTGTTCACTTAGCCTAGGCCCCAGATTGAGCAGGCCAACAAGTTCTCCTTGACTGACCAATGGTATTGCCAACTTTACTCCTGCATTCTTCATTGCTTGTAATGCTGGTGAATCAAGGTGTAATTTATCGACTTCTATTGCTCCCGGAGCGCTCAAGAAATATGCGACAATAGGATCATTGGGCGCGATATCCATTGGAGGAGGCGACATCTGTTGAATTTGATCTGCTTCGCGTATTTGTATCACCTCGGATTCGCCTTTGGCCAATCCTCCTCGCCTGATTCTCAAGCGCTGCAATATTGTTGCCATGTGAACTCACTCCATCACCATTATCATCTCGTAATTTCCTGAGCATCGTCGCCAGTCTTTGTGAGATGTATCTCTGTCTCTGAACTTAAGTATAACGATGAAACGTCTCTTTATCGTTACAAAAACGTTACGAAAAAGGTCAGGGTTGTAAAATACTACAGATGTATAATACTCCGAAAAAGCGTTTTTGGAAATACCGCGCACATAGCACGCAAAATGCGCGCTATTTTTCAGCACAACCATTGGTTGTTTCTGTGCTGACTATTTTTTTCGCAAAGAAGGTTTTTTCTGTTTTGCTTCTAACAACAATTGCGAATAATTTGCACTTGCAAATTATTCGTGCTATACTATGTTTTGTAAGAGGGCCATCTATGCTTCTCTCTTGCGTACTTAGCTGTTCGTCAAATCGATGACGTACATAATTTCAGTAGTGTTACTTGTTTTCGTGAACAATGTTGTTCTGCTAGCGTTTCCTTCTTTATTAAATTGGGGAGGAGTACTTTCAGGAGATTTCATGAGCAGTAACTTTGGTATTTCTTCACTCTCACGAGTGTTCAACGAAAGCGATCATAAGGTACGTTTCAGAGTCATCGCTATTTATTCGTTCCTGGTAAGTTTTAATGTCCTGGTTTGGGTTCTTGCTTTCATTGCATTTGGACGAACTCCCGCCCTGCTTCTGCTGGCATTGACGGCCTATACATTTGGCCTACGTCACGCGTTCGATGCAGACCATATATCAGCCATTGATAATGTCACTCGCAAACTGATGCAGGAGAATAAACGACCAGTCGCGGTTGGCTTCTTCTTCTCCTTTGGCCATTCTACGATCGTAGTGCTTTTGACGGTCTTTATTGCAATAGCTGCCGTTGCCGTCAGTAATTTTGACTTTCTGAAATCGCTTGGTGGACTGATAGGTACATCTGTTTCGGCACTCTTCCTGTTTCTCATCGCCATTATTAATATCGTCATCCTCCTGGACATTTACAAAACGTTTCGTGAGGTGAGGAATGGTGGTGAGTACAACGACCAGACATTAGATGAATCATTGAATAAGCGTGGACTCATGGGACGCTTCTTCCGTCCGTTACTCAGATTGACGGACCAAAGCTGGAAAATGTACCCTGTCGGTCTCCTCTTCGGTCTGGGGTTCGATACTGCAACTGAGGTGGGACTTCTGGGGATCGCAGCGACCTCGGCTGGAAAGGGTGTTCCCATCCTGGCTATTCTGATCTTCCCCGCATTGTTCACTGCTGGGATGTCCTTGCTTGACACCACTGATGGCATTTTGATGCTGGGAGCATATGGCTGGGCGTATGAGAAGCCAATCCGGAAGTTGTTCTACAACTTGAACATTACCCTTATCTCAGTCATTGTAGCACTGGTTGTCGGCAGCCTCGAGGCACTCAACATTCTGGCGACGGAGTTAAACCTGAGTGGCCCTGTCTGGGATCAAATTGGCAACCTGAATAATAGCTTTGGCTTGCTGGGCGTCTTCATTGTCCTCCTGTTTCTGGCAAGTTGGGCTATCTCAACTATTATCTACAAAGTGAAGCGCTATGATGAGTTCGTGGTCAACATGGCACCGAATCGAGTGAAATAGCCATTGATGCAGCGAATAGCAGGTCAAGACCATATCATCTTCCAGTGCAAGACGAACGGGATCTCTCTCGAAAGCATCGAAGGTATTAGCATGTCTCTTTGTTAAGCAAGACGAGAGCGATAGGACCTTGATCCAGTCCCATTGCTCTCATTCCAGAAACATCCTTTGCTCTAAATTTCGGGAATTGGCGCTCATTTCAAGTAACGGCTGACAAAGAAGTCTGCATAGTAATTCTCCCAATGTGCACCGGGAGCTTCGCTCATCTGTTGTTTAGCTACTAGAACCAGCAGGTAAATAAAATCACTTTTTAACAATTTTGCATCGAGTAGTTTTTCAATTCCCTGTTCCAAAAGATGTCCTGCATACCAAATTGACCAATCCGGATCAACTCCATCAGTTGCTTTATAAGCGACATGATGATCCTCAGCCGTTTGATGGAGAAGCACAGCAATAGTTTCTTTCCGCTGTCTTTTTTCTTCATTCATGTGTCATCCTCTGTCTTTTCTGCTTTCTTGATTCGAATGAGAGGAAACCATCAGAACATGAAGCTCTTTTAGTGTTTTGGAGTCACCTTTACGAATCTGAACAATGTTTTCTATATGATATTTCTATCGTCTTGATATTTTGCAAAGTGTTACACTTCCTAACTTCTGTAACGAATTTGCATGTCACAAGACCATATTTCCGAGACATGTAAACACTGAGGGTGATGCGTTTGAGAGTGAAAGACTTCAGCGTCGATGCCTTTTTGTAGGTCAAAATATGACTTTCGCTAGTGTGCCATGTTTCCTGGACAATCATAATCGATGCTATTGTCCAGAACGAGAAAGTTTTAACTGAAGCACAAATGAGAGGATACGCTATGAAAGCAATTGCAGTTTATCCTGGCAAACCCAATTCAATGCATCTGGAAGAAATACCGATGCCAAAGGTGACGGAGATTCCAAATGGGCAAGGCGTGCTGGTGAAGGTGCTGCGAGTAGGTGTTGACGGTACAGACAAGGAAATCAATGCGGCAGAGTACGGCATGGCACCCGAGGGATATAACTTCCTGATTACTGGTCACGAGAACTTCGGCCAGGTGATGGAGGTTGGCGCAAATGTTCCAGATACCATCAGACCGGGAACGTATGTCGTAGCAACTGTGCGCCGTCCTGGTCATAGTATTTACGATCAAATTGGCTTGCAGGATATGACTACCGATGATGTGTATTATGAGCGTGGTATCAACTTGTGCCATGGCTATCTCACTGAGTACTACATTGAGGATGCAGCGTACATCGTACCGCTTCCTGCTACTTTACGCGAGGTGGGAGTGCTGTTGGAGCCCACGACGGTGGCACAGAAAGGCTTGAATCAGGCATATGAGATTCAGAGACGATTGAAAGTCTGGCAACCACGCCGTGCAGCGGTTGTCGGAGCAGGCACGATTGGCTTACTCGCCACCCTGGGGATGCGCCTGCGGGGTATAGAGGTGATCTGCTACTCGCGTCGATTGCCACCATACTTTAACAGCGAGCTTATCACAGAGCTTGGGGCTCATTACGTCAGTTCACAACAGGCTACGCTTGCTGAAGCGAGCAAGATGTATGGACCCTTTGACATCATCTTTGAAGCCTCCGGCTTTAGCCCGCTGGTCTTTCAGGCGGCTGAAGCGCTAGGCAAAAATGGCGTCCTCGTGCTCTCGAGCGTGACGGGTGGAGAGAAGAAAGTTGAGGTGAATGCAGATATGATTAACCAGGGCTTCGTGCTTGGCAACAAAGTGATGGTTGGGACCGTGAACGCCTCTCGTGCCGACTTTGTCAGCGGTGTGAATGACCTGGTCAAGGCTGAAGCATTCTACCCCGGTTGGCTGAACAAATTGCTCACTACAAAGGTACGTGGGCTGGAAAACTATGCCGAGATGCTCCGCCATCTTACCCAGGACAAGGAAGCTATCAAGGTGTATATCGAGGTCGCACAAGAGATGTAGGGCGTCCCTTGCGGATGCCCAGCACCTATTCCTTGCACAGCCAGCATGGCCTTCCTGGTTAGAAAGGACGATGACAAAGATGGTGAGCAGTAAAACTCTCACTAAGGTTCCGGCCTTGGAACAGAATACAGAGCGCTTGAGACTTGCCGAGGCGCACGAGAAAACGAAACCGTGGTATCTCTGGGGATCATATCTCACTGAGCGCCAGTGGGGGACCGTCCGTGAGGACTACTCCCCCTATGGGAACGCCTGGGACTTTTTTCCGCACGATCACGCTCGTTCCCGTACCTATCGCTGGGGCGAAGATGGTCTGCTAGGCATCAGCGACGAACAGGGTCTGCTGTGCTTCGCGCTCAGCCTGTGGAATGAGGCCGATCCGATTCTCAAGGAGCGGCTCTTCGGTTTGACTGGCTCAGAGGGTAATCATGGGGAGGATGTGAAGGAGTACTACTACTTTCTTGACAACACCCCCACCCATTCGTATATGAAGGCCCTCTACAAGTATCCGCAGCGTGCCTTCCCTTATGCTGAACTGGTGGCAGAGAATCGTCGTCGCGGGCGCAGTGAACCCGAATACGAGTTGATCGACACAGGCGTTTTTGCGGAAGATCGCTTCTTCGATATCACGGTCGAGTATGCCAAAGTCGATCCGCAAGATATCCTCATCCGCATTCGTGCTGCAAATCGCGGTCCAGATGCAGCGCCACTGCATGTGCTCCCTACGCTCTGGTTCCGCAATACCTGGGCCTGGGGCTATGAGCACGACGAGGAAAACCGCCGCCCGGGTGTACGGTCCGTAGAGACACGTTCAACGCCAGCTGGGATGGGGAGACCGCACCTGGTACGTGCTACC
>WNFW01003251.1_pt1 | contig 15234 bp, 16 predicted proteins | sample 5400131 | NCBI WGS metagenome assembly WNFW01 (sample SAMN13153362, study PRJNA577476) | soil metagenome | isolation source: 20 cm soil or saprolite under grassland replicate 1 | place: USA:California | collected 2016-06-15 | reverse complement strand
GGAATGGTCAGCTTGGCCTTGGCTGGGGTACTGCTGCTGGAACACCGCTTTATCCTGCCCAAACTCGCGCCATGGGTGGCTTTGCCTTTCATGATTCGAGCGATGATCGTAGCCGGTTTAGTGATGCCACTGGGGCTGCTCATGGGAACGTTCGTGCCGACAGCGCTGGATAGACTGAAAGCAGGCGGTGACGCCCGGTTTGTTCCCTGGGCCTGGGGCATCAACGGCATCTTCTCGGTTCTGGCACCCGTGCTGAGCATCGGTCTTTCGGTGACGTGGGGGATAAACGTGCTGCTGTTGACTGCCATCCCGCTCTATCTGGTGGTGGGCCTTACGTTCCCTCCACCTACCGATCAATCGATGCAGCGAGCCGTCGGCTGTCCTTAGACGACAATGCTTGACCCAATCCCTCCTTTCCGGCTCTGTTCACTTTGTCGTGATCTCAACAGAAAAACCAGCCGCAATCCATCCGCGCCCTTTCACACCCACAACTGCCGGTCGAGCGAACGATACTGAATCGCTTCGGAAATGTGTTCGGAGGTGATGGGCTCCGAGCCGGCTAAATCGGCAATCGTGCGTGCCACCTTTAGAATCCGGTCGTAAGCGCGGGCGCTTAACTTCAATTCCGCCATCGCCATCTTCAGCAGTTCCATCGTCGCTTCGTCCAGCGCGCAGTAAGCCTTCAGCTCGCGCGTTCCCATCCGCGCGTTGCAGGTGACGCGCGCTTTGCCTTTGAAACGCTCCTGCTGACGATGGCGCGCGACGACAACGCGCTCGCGGATTTGCGCGGAAGTTTCCCCGGTTCGTTCGGCCGTGATTTCGCGGAACTTCACCGCTGGCACTTCGACGTGAATGTCAATCCGGTCAAGCAACGGGCCGGAGACACGATTCAAGTAACTTTGAATTTCACGAGGCGAACAGCGCGATTCGCCCGGCATCCTGCCGTCGGGCGTGCGCGACGTTGCCTTGTTGTGAAAGGGTCCTGAGCGTATCACGGGCAGACTGTTTACCATCCGATAACCGTGGCATTCTTGTCCCAAAGGAACCGACCACAATCGGCGGGCATCTTCGGAGACGCAGACTTCAGTTAAGAATCTTCCAACCCGAAGCTGCTCGCAGGCTGGGGATTAGCACCGTGTCTCTGAGCCGCTGGGAATGCGACAAGGTGTTCCCAGTGACGCTACACCATGCCCAAATCGTGACGTATCTTGGTTACGATCCATTCCAGGAGGCCACGAAATAGTCCCAAAACATGCGAAAACAACGAATCCTAAGGCGTTGCCTTTTTGTGATAATCAAGAGGTAGTTCTCTGGCCTCGGGCATCAGTCCGTCGCAAGGCCAGAATCCATTTACAGGAGGAAAACAGGCTCAACTCGAAACCAGTGCACCTCGGAGACATCGAGGGCGTCAACGGCTTGGAGGCCCGACGCCCTTTGGAATGAGAAAAGTTCCACGGCGCCACGGAAGCCGAAGATGTCGGATGCAGACCAAACAAGACCCAAATCGTGGGCTGTCGGCAAATCCACCCAATGGTAGATTCCAGGAGGCGCGGGATTGGCTTGAAATCTCCACTCTTCAAAAACCTGATTGGTACGCAATTCGAGAATCTGAAAGGTAGAATAAATTCGCGGCTGAGGTAGCTGGAAAACATCAGATGAAAACATGATGGTCAGGCGCAGCGTAATAGGATCGAAGAAGGGGTGAAAAAGATTTGCATTTACGCCGCGCTTTACGGTCTCAACGTTTGTGATATTTACTGTAGGCATGGTCACCCTCCTCTCCTTGATTTAGGAATGCGCTGTTTACCCTTTGCCCTCAGTGGGGCAGCACCTTCCAGTCGCCGTTTTTCTTCATGTGAAGTCAGCGAAAACCCGGTTCTTGTCAGTTTAGGATTGAGAGCTAGCTGCTTAGGAAGTGGCTCGACTCGGTGGCGCAATGGCGCACCACTTCTTGTCACTGTTGGGTTACTAGTCAGCTTTACGCTCCATTTCTTCCTGCTTAACTGGTCGTTCTCTTCTTGCTTGTGTGCCATAATCATCTTCTCGTCGCTGGAGTCCGTAAGGGAGAATTGCCTATACCCTAAAGGGTGTTGTTGAAGACACGCAAGGCAAAAGTTCCCATATGTCGGCGGAAGTTCAAAAGCGGAAAAGATGTTAGATCAAAACCGGAGAGATTAGAGGCGGTGGTGTGCGAGAACGGGTGGCCAGATGGGATTTTGGGGATTGGGAGGTTCTGGCACGACCCAGAAGCATTGGTCGGGGTGGTGGATGAGAGTGACGATCTTACGTTTGGTAGGTGTGACCGGCCAAGAGCGTCCGAGGAAGTCGAGTGTAGAGTCGTGGTTGAGGCGGCGTTGAAGATGAAGGTCCAAGTGGAGATCGAGCAGGGGTGGAGCAGGCATGGGCTGAGCTTGGAGCATTTTGGGTCGTGGGCTCTTCCATCCGCCCTTTACGTGAATGATCCTCGGCAATCGACCGAATCCATAATGGCGAATTTCGGTTCATCAGAATGCGCTCTAAGTTGAATACGGTTTTGGCACCGCTCTTCTCTCAAGAAATGTGAGAAAAGGAACAACTCTTCCGACAATATTTTCGGCAATGCCAAATTGAATTCAAAAAGTGGGATGATGTTAAGATAAGCGTCCCTTCTCTGCAAAGACACGGCATAAGTGTGCCAAAACCTGTGGCTTTGAGCCAAGAGACTTTGCAAGCGCGACTGCGGCGAATGTTCGGATGAAGCGAGTTTGAGCGAGTGAACGTGTGAAGCATCGCGCGGCATGTTTAACTCGATGACGTTCTGATCGTCAATTGCTGGAAACGGCTGCGAGACGGAGGCTCTGTGCGCCTCCAGGCATTGGTTTTCGCCATAGCGCCAAATTCGTGGAGGTTGTCAAAATGAAAAGACGCGTCCTACCTACGGACTGGCAATTCATTTTTAGCTTTTGACAAACGTGCTAAGATTGTTGAACTTACCAATATGTTTCGAGCGGTTCGAGTTAATCGGCATTACGCGTTTACCCTCGTGGAGCTTCTCGTGACCATCTCAGTTGTAATGCTTCTTGTGGCACTATTTCTGGGCGCTTTGAATTCGACGAAACAGAAGACTCTACGAGCCTCATGTTTAAGTAATCTCCACCAATTGGGGATAGGCAGCCTCCTGTATTCGGATGACAATGCTAATGGAGTCCTGGCAAACACGAAGAGCGACATCGACGATGACCAGAACTGGTTGCATCCCCATTACATCTCAAACCTCAAGACATTCATTTGTCCGTCCCTAGGGAACCTAGTAAGAGCTGAGTCGGCGAGACAGAACCCGCTGACTGGCTTGGTCTATTTAGATGACCTGACGCACTACGCTCACCACGAGGACGGATTTGGTTCAGCTTATGAAGTGTTTGGATTCATGCACTATAACGGCTCCGATTTCACACCGTTGGTCATTGATGGTATCGGGACCAATACTCCTGGCATAAGAAAAACAATTTCGACGGTTCAGACTTATCAGCACCAATTTAACGCGTTCAACTTACGCGGTACCACTCCAGGTCCGTCGCAGATATGGTTGCTCTTACTCCCAGGAGATGAGCTTTCGATTCAATGAAAACGTGCGTACATTCTGTGAAGAGTCGTTCCAAAATGAGCCTCGACAAAGTTCCGCAGTTCGGCTTCATTTGTCGTCTCGAACAGAGAGCTGTCTTCGATATCTGCGATGCGTGAAAGCAGAACGCGGTCTTGCACATCGATTTTTCCTTCTTGACTCGGATACTCAAAGTATGCTTTGTACTTGCCGTCGCAAATTACAAATTCGAACGGATCAAGGCCTCCGTTTCCCCCAGCAATTAGAACGGGAGCACCCGTTTCAGTCCAAATCGATTGACCATCGAAGGAATCTCCGTTTTGGTGTGCGCCGACGCAGTCAAGGATCGTTGGGAAAACGTCGACGTGAGAAACGATCGCTTTATGAGGTGCGTTGAGGCGCTGGCAGGTTTTCGGTAACTTGATCAAGATGGGAGTTTCTATTTGAGTATTATTCAAGTCTGTACCGTGAGTCATGTGTCCATGCTCTAAAAACTCCTCACCATGGTCGCCAACTAGAATTATCAGTGTGCTCTCGTAAAGTCCGATCCTTTTCAGATACTCCAAAATGCGTCCAATAAGGACATCGACATAGCCAATGGCGTTGAAATAACGGTTCCGAACTCGGGTTAGTTCCTCTTTAGAGATATCCCATTTCGCAAAGTTCCATCGTTCAGCAAAGGGCGTGAACCGGACGGCATAGTCGGGGGGAAAATAATAGTCGTGGTGAGTCGACTCGTAGAACATAACAAATAAATTTTTTCCGTTGGCTGGTAATTGCTGAATTTTGCTCAATAACAGACCCGTTGCTGGATCATCCATTTCAGGTCGGTCTAAAGCTTCGGTAGATCGAGCGTCGACAAATGTATCGGCCAGCTCGAGATTCCTGCCAAAAATCATTTGGTCTCGCATCCGATAGTTCAGTCTCGTTCCGGAGAACACGTGGATTCCATAGCCGAGGCGCTTTAGTACCCGGAGTGGAATTACGCCCCACGTCACCGGATGCGAAAGACAGATACGGTGATATAAGGCGTGCCGGCCTGTAAACAGTGAATACCACGATAAATGTGTCAAATTCGCGGCAGCAAAACTCTTCGTAAAGTTGAGAGAGTCACCTTTGAGACGGCAGATGTTCGGCGCAACTTCAGGACTGATTACGTCTGCTCGCAAGCTTTCCACGACAAAAAGTAGGATCGCTGGCGTATTGGTGCTCACGGCTGACGCTGTCTTGATTAGGCCGTCTTCTTCGCCGTGGCCAAGAGGAAGAGACCGAAGGCGAGCAGAATATGACAAAATTCCTTTGGGAGGACCCAGTAGATGTAGATACGAGATTGCGTCAGCCCGTGAGCGCCAGACATTCAATGCCCCAGAGCGCCTCCAAAAGACTTGTTCGCCAATGATCCCGCATAATGCGACAAGAATAACTGCAGCTACGGTTCGAACGCGCAAGAATAGCGGGTACCAATAACTCAAGCGTGCGCTTACGAATCGCGCAAGTTGCAACACCGATAGTACTGCGGTGGCACCGACCAGGACACGCCATGGTTCGGTTGAACGCAGTAACCCCGAGGCCCACAAAATTTCCCAGGTCTGTCGAACTCCGTCGTCAAAGAAAAATCGAACAGCAGTCCAAATATGAACCGACAAATTGCGGTACACGAAGAGGTCTGCGGCGGAAGAAAAAAGTAGCAGGCTGGCGACTTGCTTCCAGCAGAGCTGCACAAACTTCGAGAAATGCGACTCGAAAATTGACTCGACGAGGATCAGGATCGAAACCTTCATTCCAGCATAGAGCGCGCATGCCCAGAGAGTAATGATCTCTTGTTCGCGCGTGCTGAACGGTATCATGACCGTCAGTTTCGCGTTCACAAACACCGCGACGAGAAAAAATAGCAACCAAAATACGTAGCTCACCGACAGCGAGGTTTCTAGAATGTGTTCCACGCTGCGCTTGATACGGCCGAGAAAGAGAATCATATCCCACAACCTGCAATTTTTGGTAGCCAGCGACCTTCAACATTCGCCGTAACGTCTTAAAAATAAAGGCTCCGACCTAAATTCGGCGCGGACAAAAGATACCGATGAGGCTTCCGAGTATGAGGTACAGTACGACTGCTCCAAGAGCTCGATGGATAAGCGTCGGGTTAAGCCTGAGTCTGTCTGTAAGCGTCCCCAGACACGGACACCATTGATCAAGACGATTGATCGAAAGCGAAAGATTATATAAAAAGAAACCGAAACCAAAGCAAAAGATAACGGAATACCGAATCCATAGCGGTTTGATCACGAAAAGTGAAATGCTGGCAAGTATCTCGGTCAATCCGACGACGAACATCAAAACGGCATATTTCAGACCAAATACTGGATCGGGGATATTAAGAATACTCGCGTCACCGGTGGCGCTGAAGACTTTGGCCGCTCCTGTAACGACTAGTATTGATTGTGCACTGAAAATGAAGAGCTTAGAAAAGTCGCTTTTCATAAAAGTGCGTCCATTTCTTAAAGTCGGAATTGGTGATCGGCTTACTTTTGAGTTTGTCAACTCGGGGCACGACACGTCGTATAATTCTCGCGCTTCTGCCCCTATCCGTGCTCGGACCAGGGGCAGAAGCAGAGGTTTTAGACCTTTACGACGGACATGGAGTATTTGGGTCTAAGATGTAGACGCTAGTTGGAGTTGTGCAAAGTCCGTCGCTGTAGGTTACGTCATTGCAAACGTAATCACACATACACCGGCAATTGAGCAGCTTGCGCGCGTTTCCTGTCGCGGTGGTCGTAATTAGCGTATATACGGTGTCCCTGTTACAGGAGCATCCATTAGGCGGACAGGTCGCACCACCCCCAGCGCACTGTGGGGCCGAAACTAGCGTGATACCTACATTGTCGCCCGCAAAGGCGCAGATACCCTGGTCAGGCGTGCTCTTATAGCATGTTGCGTAGCTATAGACTAGACCGCTGGTTAGCGCGATTGCAGCGCATATTTTGATACGCATAACTTTCCTTTGTTTAGTATTTTGTTTTTCGTTTCACTGATGATCGCATCCACCCGGATGGATCAAGACTTTAAAACTTCCCAATTTGATTGTTGCCTGGGCCCTTTGTTCGGTTTGTATCATTCTAGACCATTGATCTCCGCTGTTTGGAGTTTTGGTAGGCAACTGCCACGATAACGGATACGACGGCCACAAACGAAAATAACCAAATCATACGCGTCCTCCTTCGCGCGGTCCCAAGCTCGCCTATCTCAGTAGCGCGAAGGAGAGGCTTAGCGACTCCGCCGACGAATCGCACGATTCCACCGTTTGTGAAGGCGTAGAGATTGGTGTTTTCAAGCTTATGAAGGGACCAGAGAAACATCTCGCTGGGCAACATCCGGTCAGCAATCTGCATCTCTAGGATTTTGAATGCGTGACTGGGTTTTCGCGCACCATCCTTCCCGATTTCGTAGTACACAGCCTCAGATGGGAAATACGATGGGACGTTCGTATCAGGGCTGTACTGATACGTTACAATATGATTCAGCGTGTGCCGGGGTTGAAAGGATGTCGACGTAAAAAAGATATCCTCCGCTCGACCTTCCGAGTTGGTTGCGAGAACACCCTGCCAGCGAAACCCGAAAATGTTTGTCAAATCAAACCTGTCCCCGCTCCACCGAACTCGACCGATTCCAGCGTTCGGAATCCCAGCGTTTAGAACTCTCGAAACTGTGTCACGAGCGATGATGCATTGATTCAACACATCATTCTTACCCTTCTTGCCATCGAGGTCGAAATCGCCTTGGTCCTTTGGCAGTTCGTACACCAATAAGCCAAAATCGTATTTGTAGTACCAGAATGTTCGTTCAAACCTTCCGACTGCAAGAATCGGGGACGAAGGGATGTCAGATTCGACGTCCTGCGACCGTCGAAGCTGCGCAAAGTAAAACCCATTGGTTTGGAGTCTTACGAGAAAGAGTTGACGCACAAGGTTTGTGGACGCCTCGACTGATTGGGCAAAATTAAGCGGTAGATTTTCGTAGACAATTTGGCGGAGTATGGGTGGGTGAGAGATAAATTGTTCCAGTTTATCGGCGTCGGATTCGTCGTTTTGACTGAGAACCTCCGCTCCAATTCGTAAGCCCGGCACGGTGGCGTTCGCAAGGAGTGCCGCCAACAGACAGCCGTAGAATGGCCTCGCTGAGTTGACCAAGACTGGGGTGCTTTGTTTCATTTAATCAGTGTATTTTGACTTTTGTCTCGCGGAACTTCTCGAACTCTTGTTCGACCACACGGAATGTGAGTTCTCTGGTCCACGTCTCGCCACGAACGAAACACCTTCGCTGTTCCTCCATAAGACCGAATAGGCGTTGACTGGACTGCGACGAAGACATTCTTTGAACCTGCGATAAAATTTCTAACGCCTTCCAAAAGTCTCCTTTCCTAGCATGTGCGCAGGCGAGAACATCCAGGTACTCCGGGTAGGCCGGATGTTCGATTCCGATAAGCTGACACGCTCTTTCTGCGTGGTGCACTGCGGTTCCGAATTCTTTGGACTCACCTCCTGGGCACCACGCCAGAAGCCGAGCCAAACTGAAGTGTGCCGCGGCGCCTGATGGGAACGACTCGATTGCGGCTTGATAGTATAACTTCGCATCCTCTGGTTTTCCTGCAAGCTCCGCTAGGTATCCCCGCAGAATATAAACGAAATCCGTAGGACGCGCCTGAAGCGACGCATCCGCAAATTTAGACGCTTCGGCGATCGAATCACTGGGTGTCGCAGACCGCCCTTCGAGAACGTCTTGTAAACTACACAACGCGAGGTGAGCGCTCGCAACGTAATTAGCTGGGTTTGATTCAAGTGCCCTCGCGAAGAGTGTCTTCGTGCTGACCCAAGCTGATAGATATTGGTGAGAACCTAACGCGCAAAAGATTAAAAATACAACTGCGAAGCTCCTGAAACAAAAGGCTAATCGGGCTGTTCTAGCCAAATCGAGCACGCACGCGAAAAGAAAGAAGAGGGGGATAAATCCGAGATAAGTGTAACGATCGGCGATATAATGCGGCCCATATGGTACGAGGCCGCTTACTGGCAGAAGCAACAATAGAAACGCATGCCAGGTCACAAAACAAACCGGTAGTCGGCCTTTCAATCCAACTGCGAGTAATGAGATCCCTATGAGTATCGCCAAAGATAATATTACGGCGGATGGATCCAACCATTCCGGGCGCACATACATGATTGACAAATCGTGCGGAAAAACGAGTTTTCTCAAATACGAAGGAAAAGCGACTACGCAGCTACCAATGCGATAGCTCCACGAAAGCTCGGTCGCGATTCGCTGCGTGGAGAGGGAGATCAGACCACAGGCTGCCGCGACAACGAAGAGGGGGATCTTCTCTCGTACCATGCGCGTTCTTAACAGCGTTGCGAGAACGTGGATGGTGGGTTTTGCCCCGGGAAAGACGATTCTCCGTAAAGGCCAATAATCAAGAAACAATAGAATGACTGGCAATGCGACCATGATGGGTTTGGACAAGCTCGCAAGGACCGCGAATCCGAGCATGAGCCAGTACTGGCTCCGGTTTCCTTGCCGGACGTATCTCAGATAGAAAATCGCCGCTAACAAAACAAAAGTGGTACTTAACAGGCCCTTTCGTTCGGCAACCCACGCGACCGCCTCGACATGACAAGGGTGTAAAGCAAATAGCGCTGCAACCAGTGCGCTGCGCCAGTGGTTAAGGCAAAACTTTTGAGACAATTTGTAAAGAAGTGCAGTATTCAAAACATGAAGCCACAAGTTAGTCAGATGGAAAACCTTTGCTGATCGTCCTCCGATTTGTGCGTCAATCATGAGCGAGATAAGAGTGAGCGGATGCCACATTCCGTTCAATGGTGCGTGAAATGCCCATCGAACGCCATCTATCGTTACTCCACGCTGGATCACAGGATTTTCGAAGACGTAAACATTGTCATCCAAATTAATAAAGTCGTGCCGAATGACGGGCCAATATACAAAAATTGTGGTTACGAGCACCAACGGTAATAGGAGTTCGCGCCACGCAGCGGAGCTATACGCAACTTTCCTCGCTTGGGGTGTTATTGTGAGAGTTGTCGACGCAGGATTCATTTTTCACATTGATAGCGGATCCCTTGGAAGAAGTCCGTGGTCAACCGCAGAGGGGTACCTCGCGGTTGCAAAATTCCGTTTTACCCTTGTCAATCCGCGGAGGTCGTTAATTGCAGTTGTCCACAGTTTCACCCGGCTATCCGAATCGTCGACCCAGTGCACCGGCAGATCAAAGATCCGTTGTCCCAACCTCTCGGCCAAGATTAGCAACTCCGAGTCCATGAACCAGCCGTCGTCTTCCACCAAAGGCAATAAAGTAGATGCTGCTGCCTTAGTGATGGCTTTGAACCCGCATTGCGCGTCAGAAAACCGCGTGTGGAAAAACAGCTTGATCAACAGATTGTAGGCGCGAGAAATGAACTCTCGTTTGAATCCTCGTGTGGTCAAACAAGGCTTTAGCAGACGCGACCCGACAGCCACATCAAACCCACCGCTGATTAGCGTCTCTATCAACGGCGGAAACGCGGCCAAGTCGGTCGATAAATCCACGTCCATGTAACTGAGGATATCGGCGTAACTTTCGCTCCAGACTTTTTTGACCGCCCGGCCGCGGCCCTTTTGGTCGAGATGCACGACCTGCACTGCACCGTGCTCGGCTACAAACGAGCGCGCGATTTCCAGAGTTCGATCGGTCGAAGCGTTATCCGCGATGACAATCTCGAACTTGAAGCGACAATGTTCGGAGAGAAATTCGTGCAACCTCGGAATGCTCGCCTTGAGTCTAGTTTCCTCGTTAAAAACCGGGACGGTAACGTTGACCAACGTTGTCTGTTGCATGTTTTGCCAAGCCGAGAGACGGATGCTCTGGGCGACACCGGCTGGCAAGCTTCGAGCGCTTGAAGGGGATGAGGTTGCTGTCGTCGTATTCATGAATTTGCCATCTCACCCGCCTTCTGTGGGCAGACCCCTCTGCAATGGTCGACAAAAAACATATTGCGTGTTCTTCATATAGTATAGCCTTCCGGTGCTGAGAAACTCGGAGCACACCAAAGCCCCGACCACGCAACGACCAAATGGAGGACGAGTCTTCTCATCGCGATTATTCTATGACCATAATCATTTCCATTTTTGCTCTGCGCATAAACCTGCCCTTCACAATTTCGGCAAAACATAGGCGACCTTAGAAGGCCGCCTAGCCCTGAGAAGCTCTATCACTTAGCATTCTACGACATTTTCTTAGCAAAATGCGACATCCAGACCGGTCGTCGAGATTTCTCGGCCCGCTTAATGCGCATCTGCGCCGGGCTCATGTGATAATAATGGCGAAACGCCCGCGTGAAATCCGAGGCGTGTTTGTACTTCAAGTCGGCGGCGATTTGTTTCAGCGGCGCATCGGAGAGCAGTCGATCGCGAGCGAGTGCCATCCGGATCTTTTGGAGGATCTCGCGCGGGCACGCGCCGAACTGCTCGTGAAATATCCGTTCAATCTGACGCACGCTGAAGCCGTGCGCACGAGCCAGTTTCGCGACGCTAAATCCAGCTTTCGCCATTACCTCAACGAAGTCATAATCCTTGCTTGAAACACCGAAGAGGTCGAAACCAGGCGAAAGTTGAGCGTTTTGCGGGCTGGACAAATAAGCTTCCTTAGAAGACGGATTTGGCTCCTTCGTTTCGCTGCTAACACGACCCAGATTAATCATTTTAACCTTTCGTTGCCTATGCCGTCTCTCACAACCTTTTCGTACAGCTTGCCAAGCTATTGACACGAACTATTCTTACAATAGGGTATTAACCCACCGCCTATTCGATGCCTGAAGCCCTGAATTCTTTGTTGGAGAAGTCCTACATTGAGCACCATTTAAACTGCCGCAAATCGATCGGAGATGTGGTCATGGGCCCACTAAATCTTTTCGAGTCACTTCACGGACCCACAATCAATCTTGCGATACTTTATCAGGTCACAGGGGTCACGTCATCGCTCTTGCTTCGAACGCTGGATTTCGAAGACGTTTGTTAACTCTTCAACTGACCCTTTCAATCTGGCCAAGAGAGCAAAAATCGTCTCAGAGATACCGCCGCGCCTGACCGCTTGCTCTAATTGGATTACGGTGTTCAGCAGGTCTCGCATCTCCGTTGCGCCAACAAGTACACGAGTCCTCCGACGAATTGGCTTGGTCGCTCCTGGACGCTCTTGGTAATTAGAGGCTTTCTGTTTGACGAGCCTGGCGGTTACCCGCTCACCCTTGCTATCCGTAAGAGCCTCAGCCCATGCCTTTCTAATCTGCTCTGGTGTCAGTCCGATGAGGGGGCGGACTTGGGATTCATTTTCAGGCATACGCTTGTCGCCAATTGTCGACAAATTCGCAACCACCTCAGCCGCACTGATCAATCGATAGGCATACGCCCTTCCATACTGCCACTTTTGTCGACAGTACGCCTCAAAAGTTTTGTATTCACCGCGATAGAGTCGATGGTCTCGGATTGTCGTCAGCGCCTTTCCGACATCGAAGAAGGTCTGCCAGCCTTGTGCAATAACGGTTTCGCAGCGCCTGAGTTCGGTCTGCTCCGCGGAGCTGAGTCTCTCGAGTTCTGTGCGATTGTCAGTGCATAGTTGAATCGGCAGCTTCGAAGGCTGGGGATCTCCGGAACTCGCACCAGCAACAATTCGTTTCCGGTGACTTTTCGCGTTCACGAGCTTCCAGTTGTTCTCCACTTCAAAAGGCGGAAGTGAGGATTCGGAGAAAAGTCGTACTCAGCCATTCATAACGTCTTTGGACCAAGCCGCCTATACCACGTCTATGGTGTGCTTAAGCTGCTGCACCGAATTCAAAATTGCGCCAATTTGGGCATCATCTCCTTGTTTATACGGACGTAGTTAAGCCAATCTTTCAAAAATCTCCAAGGAACTCGTCTGCCGATTACGATGCCAATCCGAGTCACGCGAAGGTTGCGACGGGGAGGGCTCTCCCTGAGTTCGCCCACTTTCCGGCTGAAGGCGATCAGTTGTTCCACTTTGATCGTGGCGCGCTAGGAACGTCGCATCGACCCACAAGTTCAGCGTCTATCTATCTGACTCAAGGTTCTCTTGAGCCCGGGCGCGCCTTCGCCAGAGTTCGATCTTCCTTTTTCTTTGCCACGCCCGGAAGGCATCGTAGATTAGATACCCAATGAAAATCAAAGCGATTCCACCGGCGATCAAGAGGATCATTGACGGAGCGCCACGGCCCAGCCTGATCGTTGTTGGACCCACATCTGATATATCGCTCATATTCTCATCCGCCCTGCTGTCCAGTGTTCACGGCTTAATCGTCGTTGCTGGCGCCGCGAACCGCTGACTATCCTGTCGACTGGCAATGTGCAGGTGGCTGGAATTGTCCATTGATCCGGCGATCACCCGGATATTAACAGTGACGGAGGCGCCGCGCGCTCAATTCAAACGGCGCCCGCCTCCATCTGCTAAGCGTCCAGACAATCCCGCACGGCCTTCGCCAGTTTATGCGGCTCGTAGGGCTTTTGCAGAAAATTGGTGCCCTCTCGAAAAACAAAAGCGGTTTCCCTCATCTCCGGACTGTAGCCGCTGGTGTAAATCACCCTGAGGCCGGATTCACCCGTCTCCATTTTCTTGGCCAATTCTCTTCCCGTAAGGCCGTCCGGCATCACCAGGTCTGTCACCAGCAGATCCACTTTCCCTCCGTGCCGCTCCCACTGTTCAATCGCTTCCACACCCGACGCGGCTTCCAACACGTCGTAGCCCAGATTTCGCAGGAGGCGCGCGGCCAGAAGTAAAAGCGCAGGTTCGTCTTCGGCAACCAGGATGGTTTCGCTACGTCCGCGCGGCAGAGCTGAAGAATGGGACTGTACCGGTGACACAGCAGCCTCGTAGCTGGCTGGCAAATAGACGTTAAACGTGGTTCCCTGTCCGACTTCGCTTTCCACTTCGAGCCATCCTTGGTGTTGCTTCACGATTCCGTAAACCGTGGCCAGACCCAGCCCCGTTCCTTTGCCGACTTCCTTAGTGGTGAAGAACGGCTCGAATATCCTCGGCAAAACGTCCGGCGCAATGCCGGTGCCGGTATCGCTGACCCTCAGACAAACGAATTGACCGGCGCAGCTCTCTAGATTTCCCTGCACATGTGTGTCGTCAACGGTCCTGGCCGCAGTGCTAATGAAGAGTTGCCCGCCCCGCGGCATGGCATCGCGCGCGTTGACCGCAAGATTCAGCAGCACTTGTTCGATCATGCCCACATCACCGTTAACGGCGGGCAGATTCGCGGAAGGCACGAACTGCAAGGCAACCTCCGCGCCGAGCAAGCGACCCAACATTCTCGTCATGCCGCTGACCACGTCGTTCAAACTCATTTCCTCCGGCTGCATCTCCTCTTTCCGGCTGAACGCAAGCAACTGACGGGTTAGACCCGCGCCGCGTTTCGCTGCCGCCGCGACCTGTTTAAGCGATTCTTCGACATCACTGCCCTCAACCATGCCGCCGAGCACCAGGTCCGTATTTCCCTGGATGACCGCCAGGATGTTGTTGAAGTCGTGGGCCACTCCGGCCGCCAGTTGGCCGATCGACTCCATCTTCTGCAACTGGCGAAGCTGTCCCTCCAGTTGCTTGCGTTCGGTGATATCGCGGATAAATCCGGTGAAGACCGGCGACCCCTCAGCCGGCACTCGCGTGATGCTCAGTTCCACGGGAAATTCCGTGCCGTCGGCCCGGAGCGCCGCCATTTCAATCCGCTTGCCGAGGATGGAGCTTTGGCCGGTGGAGAGATAACGCGCCAACCCTTGCCGATGCCGCTCCTGCAAAGAGGGTGGAATGACCAACGCAGCCAGTTCTTTGCCGATGACTTCGGCGCGACGATAACCAAAGGTTTTCTCGGCCGCCGGGTTCCATTCAACCACTTTGCCTTCGTGGTCAATCGTCACGATGCAATCCAGTGCTGAATCGATGCTCCTTGACAATCCGCAAAGCCTCACGGCTGCCAAAGCCACGCATCGAGTGATCGGAAAAAGCGATGTCCCAGGCCTGCTCACCGAGCGCAGCGCGCAAACTTTCAGCGGTCTCCACTCGTTTCCAGGCCGGATCGAATCCGCTCCGCTCCAATTTCCTGACGAGGAGCAGCGCGTCGTTTTCCGAGTCTTCAACGATCAGAACGCGAATGAGTTTACTCATCAAACTTCTCTCTAATGTCGTGCTGTCTAGTTCTAGAGCAACAGAAAATACTACTGACGCTGGCACGCGAATTCACCGGAATGCCAAAGACCACCGACCGTCGAAAGTAACTGTTGGCACCAGGGCTGGAGATACAACGATACAACGCTTGTGGTATCACCATCGAGCAGTTGCTCGGCGAGGCACAACCACGGCGGGCCGCCGGACCGGGTGGCAAAGTCCGGCAGGCGTTTGAAGCGGTCTCGAAGCTGCCGCGACGCCAGCAAGAGCACGTCCTCAAAGTCGTCAACGCCCTCGTCACTCAAGCTTCAACCGAGCACTGATTTTTCTTTAGCCGCGGGAACGAGCAGGCGATGCGCTAGCATCGCGACGCCGCCCGGCGCGGCGGCTGAGAGCGCCTACCAAGCAGGCCAGCGACGTTCGACAGCACCACGAG
>WNFW01005748.1_pt1 | contig 15240 bp, 16 predicted proteins | sample 5400131 | NCBI WGS metagenome assembly WNFW01 (sample SAMN13153362, study PRJNA577476) | soil metagenome | isolation source: 20 cm soil or saprolite under grassland replicate 1 | place: USA:California | collected 2016-06-15 | reverse complement strand
TAGATCCGGCCGTATCCGTTCCCAACGCAAACTCCACCAGATCGCACGCAACCGCGGAAGCCGATCCGCTCGACGACCCACCCGGCACACGATCCGGCGCGTGGGCGTTAAGAGGCGTGCCGTAAAAATGATTCTCACCCAGAAGGCTGAAAGCCAACTCGTCGCAAATGGTTTTGCCAACGCAGCGGGCAACGGCGAGCAAAAGTTGCTCCACACAGACCGCGTGGACTACTGCGGCGGGATGGGAATCGCGCCATGTCGGATTACCACAACCGGTTTTAAAACCGGCCACATCGATCGTGTCTTTAACAGCAAAGCGCAGTCCATCCAGTGGACCGCTTTCGGTCGGCGACAGATCGAAAGTCGTTACAAAGGCGTTACTCTGAGCAACGGTGATCGCGGAGCTGTTCATACGCTAACTTTGGGCAACGTGAGCGGTCCACGATCACTCTTCAAGCAATGACGACTTCCAACCGGTCGGAAAAGAAGATGACGGCTGCGAGGCCGTGACTCTTTGGAGCACCTATTTTTCGGCGAGCACGCTCAGCTCCCAGCGATAGCCATCGGGGTCATGGAACCACAAGCCCATGTTTTTCGATCCCGGGGCTTCCGGACCGATTTCGTCGCCTGGATCTTCAACATCGGCATCGACCTTCTTCAAATGAGTGAGCGCCTTTCGCAGTGTCGCCATGTCCGGTAGATGAAATGACATGTGATCAATCGTTTCCGGAGACGGCTTTCCGTTAAACAACGCGATCGTGACGTAGTCGTTTCCAACCGCCACTCCATTTTCGAATTCGAATTCTTTCTGCAAACCCAAAGCACGCTCGAACCACTTCGCGCTCTTCTTCGGATCGCGCACGGCCAGTCCAAAGTGGCCGACTTCTCCAAGTGTGAATGGAACCTTCATCTGGATCGCCAGCTAGGTGGACTAATCGTGCTCGGAACCATTTCGAGAAATGAGCGGTTCCATGAAGCGCAGGTTAAAATCCTCCAAGGCGTCACGCGCTGTCTGGCCCAAGCCGCTTGCGCCTCGTTGCAGCTTAGGCCCGATATAGGCAAGCCAGACGCTGCCAACCACGCCAAACTTGGGACGCAGCTGCGCGGCCGGGCTGCGTGGATGCGTTTCCAGAAAATCCTCGACATCCTCTCTGATGACAGGCGGCAGATGTTCGATTTGGAGGGAGACCACATTCAGAAAACGCACGCCCGCGCATTTTGGATTTCAAAACCGTGCGAATCCCAAGCGGACGATGAACCAGTAATGGCGTTTCACAGAACGAAGCCCGCGGGGCTCCGAGCGACGTAGACGGGCAGGCCTTTAGGCCGAGCGAACGAGAGCGGGCGAGTCAAACGCGGTACAATGATCGATGAAATGTTGTAGCGGCGCCTGTGTCAGACGCTGTGGCTGCCCGGGATTCAGTCACGTCCCCAAACTATGGCGACGGAAGTCGTTAGGCTACCACCCATGTTGAAGGTGAGAAACCGTTTCGCGTTTTCGATCTGCCGCGCGCCGGCTTGTTCGGTCAGCTGTTGATAGGCTTCGAACACCTGGCGAACGCCGGTTGCGCCGACAGGATGACCGTCGCCGATCAAACCTCCGCCCGCGTTCACTGGAATTTGAAACGGCGCTTTGGATTTTTCCGGACGCACCGCCGGCAGCGTTGTTGCCCCGCTTTTCACAAGATCGACGCCCTTGCCGGGCTCAGCGAGTCCGAGAATTTCGTAGGCAACGATTTCAGTTATCGAAAAACAATCGTGCACCTCAGCGCCTTGCATGTCGCGTGGCTTTAAATTCGCCATGCCAAATGCTTTCTCCGCCGCCTTGCGCGCAATTGAAAATGTGGGCGCATCTTTCTTATCGAGCGGAAGGTAATCAGTCGTATGACCGTAGCCAAACAGCCGGACAGTTTTGTTTTTGTTGCGCCCGATTTTGTCCAGATATCTAGTGGATTCAGTTTCGCGTGCGCATAGTTTTTCCATGCCACAAGTGCCAGATCCGCTTCCGTCGCGCCGTATTTTTCGATGTAAATCTGCGCGATGCGGCCGAATAATTTTGGGAACATGAAATCGCCGTACTCCGGCTTTTCATTGTGATAGTCGGCAGCCGCACCAAGCACATCAGAACCATCGAGCGCCGACATCGTTTTCTGCTGTTCTGCGCCGACGACTAGCACGACATCATAGAATCCGCCGATGATCCATTCCGCGCCTAACAATACCGACAGCGCACCGGACGCGCAGGCCGCTTCGGTGTGCATTGTGGGAATGCCGCGCAATTTCGGATCGATCTCCGGAATAAACGCGCCGAGTTGCAATTGTTTCGTGAACTGGCCCGCGTTGAAATTGCCAACCGCGCCCGCCTGAATTTCGCCGGGATCGATCTTCGCATCATCGATGGCTTTTTTACCGGCCTCTATAATGATGTGCCGGATCGTTTTACCTTCCTTCTTCAGATTGCGCTTAAAATCCGTGCGCCCGCCGCCGAGAATGTAAACTGACTCGCTCATTCTTTAGCTTAACCAATTTCCAGGCCACGTCATCCTGAGCGAAGTCGAAGGATCCCGCAGAATCAGCTTCCGCGCGGAATGGCAGTCATCAATGTTTATCCGCCAAAAGCATTCAAGCCCGTTATGTCGCGCCCGATGATCAGGGTGTGAATGTCGTGCGTGCCTTCGTACGTGAGGACGCTCTCTAGATTCATGGCGTGTCGGATCACGGAGTACTGGTCCGTGATGCCTGTAGCGCCAAGAATGTCCCGCGCCTTGCGCGCACATTGCAATGCCATCCAGACATTGTTGCGTTTCGCCATTGAAATCTGGGCAGGACGCGATGTGCCTGCCTCCATCATACGGGTAAGACGGAGCGCCAATAATTGCGCCTTGGTGATTTCCTGCGCCATCCAGACAAGTTTTTGTTGCACGAGTTGGAAGCTAGCAATCGGGCGGCTGAATTGTTCGCGAGATTTGGCGTAAGCTAGCGCGGTTTCGTAGCAATCAATCGCCGCGCCAATGACGCCCCATGCAATTCCGACACGCGCATAGGAAAGGCATGACAACGGCGCACTGAGCCCGCGAGCATTCGTTAGACGGTTCTCCGCGGGTATCCGGCAATTTTCGAACGAGCACTCCGACGTGCGCGACATCCGCAGACTGAACTTCCCCTCGATATCGCGCGCGCGAAATCCAGGCGCGTCTTTCTCTACTACGAATCCGCCTACATGCCCGTCGTCATCCTTCGCCCAAACCACTTTGACGTCCGCTATAGATGCATTGCCGATCCAGCGTTTGCTGCCGTTCAAGATGTAATGATCACCGTCGCGTTTGGCGCGCGTTTCCATTCCGCCGGGGTCTGAACCATGTCCATGTTCCGTCAAAGCAAAGCAACCCACACGCTCGCCGGACACCAAGCCGGGCAACCACCGCGCATGTTGCTCTTGCAAGCCGAATGAATGGATCGCCTGAATTGTGAGAGCGCCCTGCACGGACGCCAGCGAGCGAACGCCGGAGTCGGCGCGTTCCAGTTCCTGCATGATCAGGCCGTACGCCGTGTAGCTCACGCCTGCGCAGCCGTGCTCCGTGAGGTATGGCGCGTAAAAATGCAGCGCGCCCATGCGCGGAATCAGGTGATCCGGAAATTTGGCGGCACGATGGCAGGGTACGACCTCGGGTAGGACTTCCTTCTGCACAAACTGCGCGGCCCGATCGCGTATCGCTCGCTCTTCATCGGTGAGAAGTTCTTCGATTTTGTAGTAATCGAGCGAGTTCATTTCGTGCCGATTTGGCTGATGCGCGCCAGTCTAGCGGTTGCGCTGCGCGAATACAACGGGCGCGCGATCCGTTGGTAAACCCGTTCAACGATCTTTACGAACCCAGGCGCTAGGGTAATGATGGCCGCTGTGGTCTTCAAATTTCATCCCTCGTTTTTCCAGAAGCTTTTTTGCGCGGTCGTGGCAGCGACCGTGCTCAGCGTTCAGGCTGAAAACGGTGCTCATGAGAAAAGCCCGGAGGCGAAGCCGTCTGGCGTAGCATTTGATGCTTATGCTGCCGAACGGTTCGCAAAGCTGGCGCTAGGGTGTGTGCGTAAGGAATATCCGAATAAGATCAGTCACGTTCTGAACAGCGATGCCGATGTCGCACCGCCACGGAAATTGACACCCGCGTTTTGCGGCTGTTACGATTGGCACTCGTCAGTGCACGGACATTGGCTGCTGGTGCGGTTATTGCGCACGTTTCCGGACGCGCCATTCGCAAACGCCGCGCGCGACGCTTTGAAGGAAAGTCTCACCGCTGAAAATCTGAAGACTGAAGCGGCATATCTACGGGGAGACGGCCGCGCGAGTTTCGAACGGCCGTACGGGCTGGCATGGCTGTTGCAACTCTGCGCCGAGTTGCGCGAATGGAAGGATCCGCAGGCGCGAGAAATGTTGGCAAACCTGAAGCCGCTCGAGGATGCAGTAGTCGAGCGATTGACCAACTGGCTACCGAAACTCTCGCACCCAATACGCATCGGTGAGCACAATCAAACCGCCTTCGCGCTTGGGTTGATCATCGGTTATGCCCGGGGCAAAAATGACGAACGCCTCGCCAAACTCGCCGTTGATTCAGCACGAAAATTTTATCTGACTGACAACAATTGTCCGCTCGCATACGAGCCCTCGGGTGAAGATTTTCTTTCGCCCTGCCTCGGCGAAGCCGACGTCATGCGTCGCGTCCTGACGCAAGCTGACTTCGCCAAATGGCTCACGCAATTCCTGCCACAAATTCCCAGCACAGCGACCGGGGATTGGTTGCCGGTGACTGTTTCGCCGGATCCGAGCGATCCAAAACTGGCGCATCTCGATGGATTAAATTTGAGTCGAGCGTGGATGCTGGAAGGCATTCTCTCTTCCCTTCCTGCTGATGATCCGCGCCGTCCAGCGCTGGCGAGCGCAGCAGAAGCGCATCGGCGCGCCGGGCTCGCAGCAGTGACTGGCGAACATTACGAAGGCGGCCATTGGCTCGGCAGCTTCGCAGTTTATCTCACGACGCAGCGCGGGATCGAGAAATGACGAGCGGCCGCTTCCCGCGACGACCACGCGTTTATTACAGCTCGGCCGTCAGTTTTGATTCCCGGCGAGGCGCTCCTCCCGAGGGGTTCCAGGCGCGTCGCTGCCAGAAGTCCTCCAAGTCGCTTCGGCTGCCTCGAAAAACGTTGAGTTCTGCTTTTCTAATATTGGCAATACTTATGGGGTAAGCAGAACGCGGCAGTCGGCATTTACCGTCACCGCAGTATTGCCACAGAGCCCAGTAACTCCACGGCGCCGTTGCACGTGGTTCCTTGGAGTAATTTGCGACCCATAGCCAACAATTGGTAAGAGTTTTTCTCTGTGCAGGAGTTACTCGCGCGCTATTCAAAACCTGCGCGAGATGGTATTCGCCCGAATAAATACCGGGATATACACCGGTGCGAGAGCGAATGCGTTCGACAAACGCGACGGCTTGGTCGGCGCGCATCGTTCCCCCGGGATAGTGACCATTCTTTTCAAAATCGAGTACGAGCAGGACACCTGCGCTCGGTCGCACCGCGGGATTGGCTTGTACCCAGGAACTGGAGACAACACTGAGGAAATGATCAGCCTGCCGAATTGGATCACTTCCGTTAGCGTAGTGATACGCTCCCCAGAGCAGTCCCGCTTGCAGCGCCCCCATTTGCCTGTCCAAATACTTTGGGTCGCGAACGGAGGGCGGGTACGTCGCTTCGTGAATGACACCCACAATGCCCTGCCGTTTCATTGTGGCAAAATCGGGCCGCATCATGTCGTAGTGAGAAAGATTCACTACGTTCGTCGCTGAGAAGGCGCCCGCCGGAATCAAGAACAGTAAAGCAACGCTGCGGAACATCGACGATTTCATCAGAGCCCAAACCGCTGCGAACATATCGAACAGATGTAATTGATTTTCAAGTGCAGCTTGCATTTGCACCAAATTTTGCGCAAACGCCCGAACTCAACCGCCCACTATCGTAGCGTCCACGTCGGACACGTTATTCACGTTTCGGAAAAGTCGACTCTCCTGTTCCGTCACAGATATCTCCAGCAGTTTTCCAGACGTTACCAGGTGACCAACGACGTTTTGCAATGAAAAATCGGAGCCTGCGAGCGCAGTGCGAAAATCAATCTCTGCTTCGCGCGGATATACGGCCGCCAGCGGCTCGGCACGATTGTCGATCTTCGCGACAACACCACGGCCGGGCTCGATCGCATCGCAAATCGAGCGAAGATAATCTTCGGTCATGAAGGGCATATCGATCGCGAGCGCAAGAAGATGGGCGGTGTGAATCTTCACCAGCGAAGCGGCAATCCCGCTGAGCGGTCCGCATGATGGCGGAATGTCCGCGATGAACTGCACGTCGTCAGGCCGCCATGATAGATCCGTTCTTGCCGAAAGAAAAATTTCTGCCGGTCGCAGTTTGCGCAGTGTTTCGAGTTGAACTTGCCAGAGCGGTTTTCCGCGAAAAAGAAACGTCGCCTTATCCGTGCCCATACGGCGCGATTCGCCGCCCGCAAGCAGCACCGCACTAAAGGTCATTGTGTCGCTGCGAGTACGCGGGCGGTCGAGCGCAACAATCCGTCATTTAGAATTCTTGCTCGCAGACCACCGCGACCTTTCAGGAATTCATGTGCACCCGGAGCGAATGCGCTGTCCATCCAATAGCATGGCCGGCACTCTTCCGTTCCGAGAAAACGAACGCCTTGCAGCTCGAACTCCTGTCCAATCAACTCGTTCAGATCAACGCCGCGTGTGATCACGTTGCGTCGTGCCAGAGCAGGTGAGTAGTCGTGAATTTGCAGCACGCTGCAAAGTTCATCGAAAACTTCCACCGAAAAGAAAGTGATCTGACCTTTGTAATCATCCTTGAAATCAAAATAACGATCACCGCGAATACCACCCCCCGCCACGCATTCTATTTCGGAGATTTCAATCATCGGATGCGTGTCCGGTTCGCGCCCATGATGGCCAACAAAATTGTGTCCCGAGGAAATGAACAAGTGGCAAATTTCCATCGCACCCATGCTACCATTGAGGCGCCTCAATTCACATGAAAGAAAGCGGCATCGGATCACAGAAGATCATCCGGCGAAAACGAGATGGTGAGCTTGAGTACTTGCCCGACGAGCTAACGATCGAGGAGCCACTGGAAATCCGCGTCGGACGCAAGCCCATCGCCACTACGATGCGCACACCTGGTCACGATGAAGAACTCGCGGCCGGGTTCTTACTTTCGGAAGGAATCGTGCGCGATCGCGATCAAATCGCAAGCGTTTTAGTAGGCGGCGACAACAGAGTCGTTGTGAAGTTTGCAGACGGCGTGAAATTAAAACTGAATTCGACGAAGCGTTTTGGAACGATCTCCAGTAGTTGTGGTCTGTGCGGCAAAACAAGCATTGACACGATCCGGCAAAATTTCCCTGCGATACCATCGACTGATATCCGGATTGATATCGAAACGCTGCTGTCGCTTCCCGAGACATTGCGCAACGCGCAGAGCGATTTCGCGCGCACAGGCGGTATTCATGCCGCGGGAATTTTCGGCGTGGACGGCAAATTGAAAATTGCGCGCGAGGATATCGGGCGCCACAACGCAGTGGATAAGGCAGTCGGACGCGCTTTTCTCGACCAGCTGCTACCATTGGAGAGGCATCTCCTTCTAGTCAGTGGCCGCGCGTCATTTGAGATCATACAAAAGGCACTCGCCGCCGGAATTCCGATCGTGGCCGCTGTGTCAGCGCCTTCAAGTCTTGCGGTCGAGCTCGCGCGCGACAGCAACCAGACACTCATAGGTTTTTTGCGCCCGCCGTCGTTCAATATTTACACGCATATCGAGCGCGTGACTTTGGACTGCCGTAGCTGATGACGCTGACCTCGGCAGCTCAACAACGCTGTCCACACATTCGCGTCCGCGGTCAAAGCGGCGACTACAGCATCAGCATTTCAATCTCACCAGAATAAGACCAGTGATCTGCTGACTCCACGAGGCCAGCCCTAACCGGATTCTCCCGAACATAGTTCCACTTTTCCGCATAGCTTTCATTCGAACGAACGACGTGATCAAAAAATTCGCGTTGCCACAGAGTTGTAGCCGCGGGCGCTGACCGCGGTCGGCCCAGCGCGTTGATCGCACGGCTGGTCCAGCTTTTCCAATTCCCGACAAAGTCGGACAAACTCTTTGCGCCTAGTTCAGCTCTGCAAAAGAAGTGAACATGATCAGGCATGACGACATATCGCCCAACAGCCCATCCATGACGGCAGCGAGCCGCGCGCCATTCTTCCACGAGAATTTGAGCTGCTTCGTCTTGAGCAAGAACAGACTTTCGGTTACGGACGCACGTAGTGATGTAATAGATCGGAAAATCGATCCAAACGCGTTCGAGCCGTCGTAGATGTTTATGCACTCAGGTGTTTATAGCTGAGGATGCTCAAGTGTGGGCAGCACAAGAAGCTGCCACGCACATGACCACCGCGGTCAGCGCCCGCGGCTACAAAATCATCGCTGCGAGGCAAAAACCGATTCCGGATCCCGACCGGAAATTTTTCCCACCGCAATCCAACCGAAGCGGCTAACGAGCGCGCCCAGTAAAAATGAAATCGCCGCCAAGGGGATCGCGCCGAAGAATCGCAGCACAAGCGGGATCGGCCCGGTAAATACTTCGCCGATCCGAATGAGCCAGCCTGAACCATGCTCGTGGATGGCCCGATCGGCGACTCCATGTTTGTCGATGCTCAACCAAATTAAGAGCACGGTTTCGACCGCGGCCGCAAATAAGCCGATCGCGTTGAGCGGCGCGATTCGGTAGCCGAGCAATTCCAGCAGCGCAGCAGCGGATCCCAATCCCGCCGTTCCGAAATGAATCGGCAGCAGCCTGCGATGCAAGAACCAGGCCGGTATCGTCGTCGCGCCGATCAGCACACCTGTATACGTCGCCAACAACGTTCCAAAGATCGCCGATCCAAACACCAAAATTCCTGCGGCGACGCCGAGAATTTGATCAATTGCACCAACGAACAGGTGGAATGTCTGAAGCTCCAGCGCTATCAAACCTGGAACAACGCACGTTCCGAAAGCCGCCAGGATCCACGCACCCATCGACATGGCCGATTGCGGTTTGAAGACTCGCAGCATGTTGATGAAGAGACGAGGCCGGCCTAAATCCAAAATCAGCAGAATCGGTGAGAGCACCGATGCAATCGCGGCGACCCACATTGCCGTGCGCGCAACATCGAAGTGATGAAACAGCAGCGCGCCAAGCGCGATCACCGCTGACATTCCGCCAAGGCCACCTACGAAGAAGTAGATTGGAATTTCCCACGTCCACACCGGCGGCCTAACAACTGGCTCACTATAGTAACCCGGCTTCCGCGGGATGGGGCCGCCGGCCACGTCCACTCCGGGGCTACTGACCACGCCTTTTTGCCAAGCTTCATCCCGCAACTCATCCAAACGCTGTTCCTTCATAAGAAATGGGGAGCGCGGGCATGTTGCCCGCCCTGTCTGGCATTATGCCGGACAGCTTCAGGTTTACTATGGCCCGAGCAACAAGTGGTCGGCGTGATTCGGCGCGCAGACAGATGCGCCGGCAACATGCCGGCGGCCGCGAGCAGAATGCTCGCGCTCCCCATTTCATCTGTTTGCCGGCTCATGAAAATGCAAATGCGCAGAGAGTGACGACGATTGCACCGATGGCGGTAGCAAACGCAGCCGTCCACGCGGCCCTAAGATGAATTGTGGGAATCTGTGGCTTTGGCGGAAGGCCGTATGCTTCGGGCTCGCCGAGAATCAGAAAAAACGCGTGAGTGCCGCGCACAGACGTTTCGGTAGGATCGTAAAGTTGCGCGTCGGCGTAACCGTGTTCTCGCAGTTGCTGCACACGTTGCGTCGCGCGCGCGCGCAAATCATCGAGCCGCCCGAACACGATCGATTCGGTCGGACAAACTTTTGCGCACGCCGGAACGAGTCCGCTCTTTTGCCGGTCGTAGCAGAACGTGCACTTAAACGCGCCGCCGGCGTCTGGCAATGGTTGCGGGCGCCGGTCAATCACGCCAAAAGGGCACGAGACGACGCAATACCCGCAGCCATTGCAAACGTCGTTCTGCACAAGCACCGAGCCGACTTCGGTGCGAACAATCGCTCCGGTGGGACAAGCTTCGAGGCAACCAGCTTCTTCGCAATGCTTGCAAACATCAGAAAGAAAGATCCAGCGGAACGGGTCTTCTCCGTTAGCAATACCTAACAAATGCGAGCCGACGATCTGGCCTCCTTTTTGCCGGTCTTGCTCGACAAACATCACGTGACGCCATGTTGATGCGCCGAGGTGACCGGTGTTGTCGTAGGAATTGCCCGACCAAACAAAGCCGTCATCGGGCACCTGATTCCATTCTTTGCACGCGACTTCGCAGGCTTTGCAACCGATGCAGACAGTGGGATCGGTGAAGAACCCGACCTCGACTCGGCGCTGATTCGTACTGTGTGTGCCTTCGCCAATCATGCAAAAATCAAATAAGGAAAGCAGGAACGCAGGAAAATACGGCACAAGAGCGCCGATTTATTCGCGCAAAATAACCATGCCAATCTCTTCCTGTTTTCCTCGGTTCCTCATTCATAATTCTTATTGTTTTCCCTCACTGGCGTGTCCGCCGCCGCTCTGTCCTTTCCCGGCTGGCGGTTCTTCTGGATGCAAAGTCGTTGGCCCGGTCTGCGGCGCATATTTGTTAAGGAACTCTGCGAACGCGGTTCCACGGGGCAGACGGCCAGGCACGATGTTGCAAGTGCAGGCCTTGGCTTCCATGATCGTCACGTTCGGTTCGCCGGAAATTGTGAGAAGATCGTTCGCTGCGCCACCGCGCACCAAACCGGCTGTTCCGAAATGATATGGCACTGCGACCTGGTGCACCGTCCGCCCACTTAAACGCAATGGGCGAATCCGGCGGCTAACGAGCGCCCGCGCTTCAATCGCCGCTCGCAAAGTGACAAGACAAATGTAGTCGGCGTTGTTGATCTTGAGCTCGCGTGCCAGCTCCGGCGAAATTTCGGCGAACATCTCCGGCTGTAATTCCGCGAGATGACTGAGAAAGCGTGACATGCCGCCTGCCGTATGATGTTCGGTCAGGCGATATGTGGTCAGCACGAATGGAAATCTGGAATCGCCGGGAGGCGCGAACCGATTTTCGCTGCGCGGAAACCAATGCTCCGGCGGATTGGTATCGCGCGAATAAAGTTCGTTTGATACGGGCGACTCGAGCGGCTCGTAATGAGTCGGGAACGGGCCGTCCTTCAAACCTTTGGGCACGTAGATCCAGCCCAGGCCATCCTCGTGCAGAATAAACGGCGCATCACCTGGAATCGCATCAAGACCTTCGGCGCTTACCTCGGGCTCGTAATCGGGAGCTTTCCCTTGTACAAATCCGGCAACATCGATGCCGGTCCATTTTTCAGAGTCCCACCAGATCAATTTTTTCCGTTCGCTCCAGGGATGGCCGTCCGGCCGCGCACTGGCGCGGTTATAGATGATGCGGCGATCGCTGGGCCACGCAAAGCCCCAGCCGTGACCAAGGTAATCTTTAGATTTGCGCGAGTTGGCCCTGTTTACGCCATCGCGGCCAAGAACACCGGAGTATATCCAGCAACCGCACGCGGTCGAACCGTCGGTTTTCAATTCAGCAAAACCATTTATCTGAGGACCATGATGAGGCCTTCCATCGCGATCGAGACCAAAAACGATGCCGTCAGCGTGGGATTGAGGATCGGTGTGCCAGCCGTTGATTTCCGCGAGCACGGCTTCCATTTGCGGATCGCCCAGGTGATCTTCCGGATACCACCAATCCAACGCGCGTAATGGCTCATCGAGCGGATTGTTGGAAGCCCTCGCCTTCGCGATCAAACGCAAGGCGAGTTGATGCATGAACCACGCATCCGACCGACAATCGCCCGGCGGATCAACTGCCTTTTGGCGCCATTGTAAAAGTCGCTGTGTGTTCGTAAATGCGCCCTCCTTTTCGGCATGACCGGCCGCGGGGAAGAAGAAAACTTCAGTCTCGATCTCCTCGGTCTTCAGCTCACCGCGCTCGATCTCGGGTGATTCACGCCAGAAATTCGCCGATTCAGTTTCGACCATTTCGCGCACCACTAACCATTTTAGTTTTGCCAGTGCTGTGCGCTGCAGCCGCGCATTCGGCGCGCCGACTGCGGGATTTTGGCCCATCAAAAACATGCCCTCCATTTTCCCGTTGAGCATCTCGTAGAGGTACTCAAAGAACGAATGATTACCGGTGAGCTTGGGAAGCCAACCGTAGCCAAAGTCGTTTTGCGGGGTTGCACGTTTCCCGTAGTAAGCCTTGAGCGTGCTCACCATGTATTCGGGATAATGCGCCCACAGTCCGGTCTTCTTGGTGTAGTTGTCGAAATACTGCTGAAGCGTCTCATCACCTTTACGCGGCATAGACAGATAACCGGGGAGAATGTCGTAAAGAGTTGGAATATCCGTTGAGCCTTGAATTGAAGCGTGACCGCGCAATGCAAGAATTCCCCCACCAGGCCGGCCGATGTTACCCAGCAGCAATTGCAAAATCGCCGCGGCGCGAATGATCTGCACACCCTTCGAATGCTGCGTCCAACCTACGGCATAACAAACCGCGGCGGTTCGCTCCGGCCCTGAGGCGGCAGCGAGCGCATGCGCGACCTTGTGAAAAAGGTCAGGCGGAATACCACAGACCTTCTCCACCATCTCCGGCGTGTAGCGAGAGAAATGACGTTTTAGTTTTTGAAAAACGCATTGCGGATCTTGCAACGTAAGATCGCGCTGTGGCCGACTCAGGTCCCCGCCTTTGTAAAGCCAACTGTCGCCTTCATAGGCGCGCTTCTCTTCGTTCCACCCTGAGAAGTAGCCGTCCCCGCTATCCTCAGGATCGCGATACTCATCGCTGAGAATGCAGGAGGCATTCGTGTAATGAACGACGTACTCGCGAAAGTACAGCTCGTACTCAATCAAGTGATTGATGAGTCCGCCGAGAAAGACAATGTCTGTGCCGGCGCGGATCGGCACCCAAATGTCGGCCAGCGCGCTTGTGCGCGAGAAACGTGGATCGACATGGATGATCGTAGCGCCCTGCTCCTTCGCTTTCATCACCCAGCGAAAACCGACCGGGTGCGCTTCGGCCATCGAAGAACCTTCGATCAGAATGCAATCTGCGTTAGCGAGATCTTGTTGCGCGGTTGTAGCTCCGCCCCGCCCGAAGGAGGTGCCCAGACCGGGCACCGTGCTGCTATGTCATATGCGGGCCTGGTTGGACACACAGACCATGCCCAGGCCTCCGGTGAAAAGCTTTTTGATGAGATAATTTTCCTCGTTATCCAGTGTCGCGCCGCCGAGGTGACATATCGCCGTTGTGTGATTAATAGAAACGCCGTCTTGCTCGTGTACAAACGTGCGCTTGCGCGATTCCCAAACACGCTCGGCAACCATGTCCATCGCCCGCTCGAGTGGAATCTCCGTCCACTCCTTCGAGCCCGGCGCGCGGTATTTCATTTTAGTTTCGCGCCGCGAATGCGTTAGCAATTGATATGACGCGGCACCCTTCGGGCAAAGGTTCCCCTGGCTAATTGGCGATTCCGGGTCGCCTTCGATCGAAACTAGTTTGCCGTCCTTGTGGAAAATCAACTGTCCGCAACCGACCCCGCAATAAGGGCAAATCGAACGCGCCACTTTTGCGTCATCGATACGCGCGTGCATCGCGCGCGTCTTGTCCGACATCGATTCGAGGCCGGTGCCATCCTTGCGCTCGCGAATTTGCCTAACGAGCGGCCATTTTGAAAGAAGCTCGATCAACGAAGCCATCAGTTCACAGAAACGTAACAGAAACTGACAACAAATATCTTGATCGTCACGTCCGAAATCGTTTCGATTGGTGATTTTACTTTGGATGGGTTTTTTTGATCGACAACAAACCGTCGCAGATCCTGGCTATAATCGCTGGCTTTTTCCTCCCGCAGCGCTCGCCGTCCATCTTTCCATTGGACAAGTTTACGCGTTCAGCGTTTTCAAGTTGCCGCTGACCAAAATCATAGGTGTTACCAAGTCCGCGCCTGATGATTGGTCGCAGCCCTCGCTCGCGTGGATTTTCAGTCTCGCCATTTTTTTCTCGGACTTTCAGCTGCGATTTTCGGCCGCTGGGTCGAACGCGTTGGACCGCGCAAGACTATGTTTACCGCCGCTCTTTGTTTTGGCGGCGGCTTTGTCATTTCCGCTTTTGGCGTTTGGTGGCACCAACTTTGGATCATCTATCTTGGTTACGGAGTGATTGGCGGTTGCGGCCTTGGTCTGGGTTACATTTCGCCGGTCTCGACTCTGGTGAAATGGTTTCCCGATCGTCCGGGCATGGCGACCGGCATGGCCATCATGGGATTTGGCGGCGGCGCCTTCATCGGTTCGAACCTCAGTTTGCTGCTCATGGACCATTTCAAATCAGCGACCAGCGAGGGTGTAGGCGAGAGTTTCCTAACGATGGGCCTGATCTATTTTAGCTTCATGGTTTTTGGTTCGATTATCGCGCGGGTCCCGGCGGACGATTGGAAACCGCCCGGATACGAGCCGCCGACGCACTCGCAGAGCTTGATCACCACGGAGAACGTTTCGGTCGACAAAGCGTGGTGCACACCACAATTCTGGCTGCTGTGGGTAGTGCTCTGTTTCAATGTCACTGCCGGCATCGGAATTCTGGAGCAAGCCTCGCCCATGATTCAGGAGATGTTTCCCGGAAAAATTACTGCGGCCGCAGCCGGTGGCTTCGTTGCCTTGCTGAGCCTCTTCAACATGGCGGGACGGTTTGTCTGGGCATCCACCAGCGATTTTACCGGCCGGAAGTTTATTTACGTCGTCTACCTGCTGTTGGGAGCCGTGCTTTATTGCCTGATTCCCTTTTCCGGTTATACGGGCAACACATTATTCTTCGTGGCGGTGTGCGTGGTCATTTTGAGCATGTACGGCGGAGGGTTCTCCACTATTCCGGCTTACTTGAAAGATCTGTTTGGATCGATGCAGGTCGGCGCAATTCACGGCCGTCTGCTGACTGCATGGTCGGTTGCCGGTGTGCTTGGTCCAGTTCTGGTTAATTATATTCGAGAATATTTGAAAGACCGTGGCACAACAGGTGTCGGCCTATACGCGCCGACGATGTATCTAATGGCGGGATTGCTCTTAATCGGATT
>WNFW01001601.1_pt1 | contig 15243 bp, 16 predicted proteins | sample 5400131 | NCBI WGS metagenome assembly WNFW01 (sample SAMN13153362, study PRJNA577476) | soil metagenome | isolation source: 20 cm soil or saprolite under grassland replicate 1 | place: USA:California | collected 2016-06-15 | reverse complement strand
AACGAGTTCCTGCCGGGGAACATCGAGCGGATGTGCTTCTACTGGCGGAACGGCTGGCAATAGTCGGAGGCACGCGGCCGTGAAAGGGAGAACGCGATGACCGAGACGCCGAAGCTGCTGGTCGAGAAGGACGGGCCGATCGGCTGGATCATCTTCAACCAGCCGGAGAAGCGGAACGCGGTGAGCCAGGAGATGTGGGAGCTGATGCCCGACTACGTACACGACCTCGCCACCGACGACGCCATCCGCGTGGTCGTCCTGCGCGGCGCCGGCGATCAGGCGTTCGTCGCCGGCGCCGATATCTCGCAGTTCAAGGACCGCCGCCGCAACATGGCCGACGAGGAGGAGTACCGCCGGATCTCCGGACGCGGGCAGGACGCGCTCGCCGCGCTGTCGAAGCCCCTCCTCGCCATGATCTACGGGTACTGCGTGGGCGGGGGCGTCAGCATCGCGATCACCTGCGACATCCGGCTCGCGGCGGACGACGCCCGCTTCGGCGTCCCGGCGGCGCGGCTCGGCCTCGGCTACCACTACCACGGCATGGAAAAGCTGATGAAGCTGGTCGGGCCGGCCTACACGAAGGAGATCTTCTTCACGGCCCGCACCGATTTCAGCGCCCAGGACGCGCTGCGCATGGGGCTCGTGAACCAGGTCGTGCCCCGCGGTGAGCTCGAGCGCTTCACGCGCGACTACGCGCTGACGATCGCGCGCAACGCGCCGCTCACCCTGCGCTCCGCCAAGGCGACCGTGGAGCAGCTCGTGAAGCCCGCGGGCGACCGCGACCTCGCCCTGCTCGACAAGCTGATCGCCGACTGCTTCAACAGTCAGGACTACCAGGAGGGCGTGAAGGCGTTCTCCGAGAAGCGCCGCCCGCAGTTCCGGGGGCGCTGACGCCATGACCGAGCTCTCTGGCCCGCGCTTCGTCACTCTGCCCGAGATCCGCCGCGCCGCCAAGCAGCGGCTGCCCCGGGAGGCGTGGAACTTCGGCGCCGGCGGCGCCGAGACGGAACGGACGCTGCGCCGTAACCGCCGCCACCTCGACCGCCTCGCCATCCAGCAGAACGTCCTCGTGGACGTGCGCGCGATCGACCTTCGGACGAGCCTCCTCGGCGTGCCGCTCGCCTGGCCGGTCGCCGTCGCCCCCATGGGGGGCCTCGTCCTCTTCCACCCGGAGGGCGACGTGGAGATGGCGCGGGGCGCCGGTCGGGCCGACACCCTCCAGTGGCTCTCCGGCGCCACCGGGTGGCCGGTCGAGGACGTCGCCAAGGCGGCGTCGGGCCCGCTGATGTTCCAGCTCTACCACCACGGCGACCGCGGCTGGGTCGCCGAGCTCCTCGCGCGGGTGGAGGCCTCCGGCTACAAGGCCGTCGCCCTCACCGTGGACGTCCAGCTCTACGGCCGCCGCGAGCGCGACATCCTCGCCCGCTTCAGCCCGCGCAAGGCGATGGAGATCGCCCCCAACCCGCGCGGGCCGAACCCCGAGTACCAGGCCCGGCTCACGTGGGCGGACGTCGAGTGGTTGATGAAGACCACGAAGCTTCCGGTCGGCATCAAGGGGATTATGACGGTGCCCGACGCCCGCCGCGCGGTGGACATGGGCGTGCGCCTGATCTGGGTCTCGAACCACGGCGGCCGCCAGCTCGATCACACGCAGTCGAGCATCGAGGCGCTGCCGCCCATCGTCGACGCCGTGGCGGGGCGCGCCGAGATCGTCGTCGACGGCGGCTTCTCGCGCGGGACCGACGTGGTGAAGGGCCTCGCCCGCGGGGCCAAGGTGGTCGCGCTCGGGCGGACCGCGCTGTGGGGCCTCGCCGCCGACGGGGCCGCCGGCGTCGCGCGTGTCTTCGAGATCCTGCGCGACGAGATCCGCACGACGATGGGACTCTGCGGCCGCACGAGGCTCGCCGACCTGTCGCCCGACCTGATCGTCAGGGTCGACTGAGGCGCGCGCTCAGCACCTCACCGGATACGTGAGCACCAGGCGGTCCGCCGGGTACCGCGTCGTCCCGTCGAAGCATCCGACGATTCGCTGGACAGGGTCCTCGACGTCCCGGCTGTCGCGCCCTCGCTGCAGCTCCAGGTGCACGTGCTCGTAGCCGGGCCACGCGCGCTGCCCCGTCGTGCCGACGGCGCCGATCCGCTGGCCGCGTCTGACCGCTTCTCCGGGCGTCACGGAGATCGCGGAAACATGGCAGTAGACCGTGCGGTAGTCATGGGGATCGTGGACGATGACCACGATCAGACCGCACAGGTCACGGCTGTCCCGCGCCACGCTGACGCGCCCTTCGGCCGCGGCGAGCACGTCGGCGCCGATCCTGCCCGCGATGTCGATCCCGCGATGAGGGCTGAGCCGCGGGTAGCCTTCGCCGCCCAGCCAGTCGCCGAAGCCGGCGATGATGCGTGGGGCGCCACCTCCCGGGGTCGTGACGACGCCCAGAACGCGCGTCAGCGGCAGCACCACGAGGAAGAGCGTGGCCACCGCATTGACGAGCACGCCGATGACCCGAACGCGCCCGCCGCCCCGGGAGCGCCGTGCGAATCGGGCGAGGGAGCGCACGAACGCGACCGACAGCAGCCCGGCGCCCACCACGGCCAGAGTCGGAAAGAAGAATCGCGGCGCCCATTGGCCGATCGTGGCCGAGGACGCGCCCACCCACACCAGTGCCGCGATCGGCGCGGCGAGCCAGCTGGCCACGCGCGACGCGGCTATCGGTAGGCGCGCGGGAAGACGCTCACGGAGCGGGTCACCTGGCTCGGCTCCGCCAGACAGACCTCGGCCGCCTGCCGCCAGCGCGGATAGTGCGGCGTCTTCCGGTGCGCCTCGAGCGCCGCCTCGTCCCGGTAGACCTCGTAGAAGAAGAAGTGGTTCGGGTCCGCCTGGTCCTGGACCACGTCGAAGCGCAGGCACCCGGGCTCGTCGCGCACGGAGCACGTCGAGTCGTCCTCGGCGGCCTCGAGGAACTTCGCGCGCATCTCCGACTTCACCTTGAGCGACACCACCAGCACGAGCATCGAGCCTCCCCCCTCAGGCGAGCTCCGGGATCACCCAGCGCGGCGCCCGGCCGGCCGCGACGCGCTGGATGTTGTCGAATCCGTTCCGGAACCTCGCCGTCCAGTTTTCCCACGTGGGCCCGGCGGAATGCGGCGTGAGCGTGACGTTTGGCAGCCGGAGGAGCGGATGATCCGGCCTCGGCGGCTCCTCGACCAGCACGTCGAGCCCGGCCGCGGCGATCTGCCCGTCGACGAGCGCCCGGTGCAGCGCCGCCTCGTCCACGACGGGCCCGCGGCAGGTGTTGATGAGGATGGCGCCCGGCCTCATCACGGAGAACTCCCGTGCCGACAGCATGTTCCGCGTCGTGTCGTCGAGCGGCACGTGCAGGCTGACCACGTCCGAGGTGCGGAGCAGCTCGGTGAAGAGCACGAAGCGCACGCCAAGCGCGTCCTCCTGGTCTTCGGTGAGCCTCGCGACGTCGTAGTACTGCACGCGCATGTCGAACGCCGCGGCGCGGCGCGCCACCTTCTTGCCGATGTTGCCGAGGCCGACGAGGCCGAGCGTCTTGCCGGCCAGCTCGTAGATTCGGGTGTCCGCCGCGTTGCCGACCCGCCACTTGCCGGCGACGACGTCGTTGTGGAAGCGGACGAGCCGCTTCTGCACGGCGAGCATGAGCATCAGCGTGTGCTCGGCCACGGCGATCGCGTTGGCGCCGCCGTTGTTGGCCACGGGCACGCCCGCCTTCCGCGCCGCCTCCAGGTCGACCCGGTCGTACCCGGCGCTGAGGAGCTGGACCAGCCGGAGCTTCGGCGCCGCGCGGAAGAACTCGCCGCCCATCTGGCGGGCGAGGCCCAGGTAGTACTCGGCGTCCGCCGCCGCCTGGTAGAACGCCGGCGTGCCGGGGTCGGCGACCACGAGCTCGAAGCCGGGTGGCGCCAGCGATCGGGCGATGTCGAGGATCGCGTCGGGCTGCGTGGGCGCGAACAGGATCTTGCTCATTGGTCGCCGCGCGTCGCTCATTGCTGCGCCAGCGGGATCGTGGCCGTCACGGCGGGCTCCGTGCCGAGGACGCGTGTGGTGTGCCCCTTACCCGTCGTGTCCTCGACCAGCCGGGCGTCGCCGGCGCCGAAGACGTGCGTGCTGCCGTCGCTCAGGCCGATCTCGAGCCGGCCCGCGAGAATGATGACGAACTGGCGGCGCGGCGCGGGATGCCAGTCGAGGAACTGGCCGACCGGCCACACGCGGAACGCGATCTGCGTCGCCGCCAGCCCCTTCGTCCATTCCGTCGTCCGGCCGAGGTCGATCGTGTCGATGCGCGATTGCCCGTCGGCGCTGCTGTAGAGCCGGAACGTTCCCATCGAGCCCTCCCCTTCACGTCGTCGGAATGATGCGTCGCTCGTGCGCGCCCGATAGTAGCAAATGTTATCCTTCCGGCGTCACGCCCGGGGGATCGGTCGCTATCTTTGGGGGTGCGGAGATGAGGGTTCGGCTCGCGCTCGGCGCGCTTCTGCTCGTCGTGGTGGTCCTCGCCGGCGCTTCCCCGGGGCACGCGGCGCCCGAGGGGACGCTGACGTGGGGCGTCCACGTGACGCTCGTCAACCGCTGGCTCGACCCCGGCGAGACGGAGGGCCTCATCACCCCGTTCATGGTCCTCTACGCACTCCACGATGCACTGGTCAAGCCGATGCCGGCCTCACTCACCACCCCGAGCCTGGCGGAGGCGTGGACCGTCTCGAAGGATGGCCTCACCTACGAGTTCGTCCTCCGCAAGGGCGCCAAGTTCCACAACGGCGACCCGGTGACGGCGGACGACGTGAGGTTCTCCTTCGACCGCTACAAGGGCGCCTCCGCCAAGCTCCTGAAGGACAAGGTCAAGGAGATCCAGGTCGTGGCCACGAACCGCGTCCGCTTCCTGCTGAAGGAGGCCTGGCCGGACTTCATGGCCTTCTACGGCACGTCGGCCACCGGCGCCGGCTGGATCGTGCCGAAGAAATACGTCGAGAGGGTCGGCGAGGATGGGTTCAAGAAGGCCCCGGTGGGGGCCGGGCCGTTCAAGTTCGTCTCCTTCACGCCGGGCGTCGAGCTGGTCCTCGAGGCGTTCACGGACTACTGGCGGAAGGCGCCGCACGTGAAGCGCCTGGTCATGCGCAGCATTCCCGACGAGTCGACCCGGGCAGCCGCCGTGAAGACGGGCGAGGTCGATCTGGCCTACCTGTTCGGCGGAGCGCTCGCGGAGGAGCTGCGGCGCACGCCCGGCGTGAAGATCGTCGCGCCGTTGCTCTACGGCATGTACTGGCTCGACTTCCTCGACCAGTGGGAGCCGAAATCTCCGTGGCACGATCGCCGCGTGCGCCTGGCCGCGAGCCTCGCCATCGACCGCCAGGCCATCAACCAGGCCGAGATGCTCGGTCTCGGGCGGACGACGGGCTCGTTCGTGCCGCCGACGTTCGAGTTCGCGCTGCCCATCGACCCGCCCCCGTACGATCCCACGCGCGCCAAGCAGCTCCTCGTCGAGGCGGGCTATCCGAACGGGTTCGACGCGGGCGACCTCACGCCGCTCCCGCCCTACACGTCGCTGGGCGAAGAGGTCGCGGACTTTCTCCGGGCCATCGGCATCCGGGCGAAGGTCCGCACGATGGAGCGCGCCGCCTTTCTCTCCGCCTGGCGAGAGAAGAAGCTGAAGGGGCTCCTCATCGGCGCCACGGGGGCGGCGGGCAACGCCGCGGCCCGGCTCGAGCCCTTCGTGACCAGGGGCGGCATGTACTCGTACGGCGTCGTGCCCGAGCTCGAGGACCTGTTCCAGCGCCAGGCCAAGGAGCTGGACCGAAAGCAGCGCGAGACCATGCTGCACCGGATCCAGAAGATGGTCGCCGAGCGCGTGCTCGTCGCGCCGCTGTTCCAGCAAGGCTTCATCTGGGGGGTCGGGTCGCGCGTCGAGGAATCCGGCGCCGGGCTGATCCAGGGCTACCCGTACGCGGCGCCGTGTGAGGACCTGAGGCTCCGATGAACCTCCTCCGGCCGCTCAGCCGCCATCTGGCCGTCAACGGGCTTCGGCTCCACGTCCTCGACTGGGGTGGCGGCGATCGCACGCCCCTCCTGCTCCTGCACGGGTTCACGGGGCACGCGCACGCCTGGGACACCCTCAGCCTCGCGCTGCAGCCGCACTTTCACGTCTACGCGCTCGACCAGCGCGGTCACGGAGACAGCGATCCGGCGGACGTCTACAACGCGGTCGCGGCGTTCGATGACATCGCCGGCGTCGTGGACCAGCTCGGCCTGACCTCGCTGGTCCTCGTCGGGCTCTCGATGGGCGGCCGGAACGCGATGTACTTCGCCGCCAAGCGACCCGACCGCGTCCGGACGCTGGTCGTCGTGGACATCGGTCCCGAGATCAGCACGCGCGCGGCGCGCCCCTCGGCCGGGCCGGCCGAGCCCGACACCTGGGAGAGCATCGAGCAGGCGGCGCAGCACCTCCACCGCGCGAACCCGTACCCCGGCATCCACTACTACCGCTGGGTCGTCTCGTCTAGCCTCCGGCAGCGCGCCGACGGGGCGCTGGTGTGGGCCTGGCACCCGAGCATCAAGGAGCGCCGCTCCCAGGCGGACGTCGACTGGTGGGCCATCTTGCGCGCGATCACACCGCCGACCCTGGTGCTGCGGGGGGCGGAGAGCCATGTGCTCGACCGCGACGTCGCCGAGCGGATGGCGAAGGAGCTCCCGCGCGGGACGCTGATCGAGATCCCGCGTGCGGTCCACACGCTGCACGAGGACAACCCCGAGGCCGTCCTCGCCGCCCTGAAGGACTTCCTCGGCTTCGCCTGACACACCCGCGGTCCGAGCTCAGGAGAGCACCAGCCGGCGGAAGGCCTCCGCGTAGCGCACGCCGACGCGCTTGCCCTCGCGCTCGCCCCAGCCGCGCAGGAGCCCCTCGACCCACTCTCCCCCGCCGACCTGGGACGCGTGCGCCCGGAGCGCCGCGCACTTGACGTCGAAGGTGTCGCCGATGTCGATCCACGCGTTCGGCTCGAGCGCCCCCACGATCAGGACCTCCTTGACCTTGTGGGGCTCGAGGCCCTCGCCCAGGAGCTCGGGGAAGATCGCGCGCGTCTCGGCGGACGGAAACACCGCGTCGAGCGCGGCGCTGGCGACGGCCCGGTGGTCGGGGTGGTTGAGATAGTTGTCACCGTACCAGCGCGGCGTCGGATCGCTGCACACCACCACGTCGGGACGCTGCTGACGGATGACGCGCGTGAGGTCGCGGCGCAGCGCCAGCGTGGGCTCGAGGGCGCCGTCCGTGTAGCCGAGGAGCACGACGTCCTTGACGCCCAGGATCCGCGCCGCCTCCCGCGATTCCTGCTCGCGTCTCGGGATGAGGCCTTCCGACCGGGGCGTGTGCTCGTTCGTGCCGGCGCCCCCGCTCGTGACCAGGCAGAAGGCGACGTCGCGGCCCTCCCGCGCCCACCGGGCGACGCTTCCCGCGACCGTGAACTCGTTGTCGTCCGGGTGGGCGGAGACGCAGAGGATCCGGCGGAGGGACGCCGCGAGCGTGTGCGGCTTGCGGTCGGCGCGGGGCATCGGGGGACAGGGTACACTACGCCTAAGAAATGGAGGAGCTCGCCATGCGTCTCACGCGGCTCGCGCTCGTCGTCGTCCTGCTCCTGCTGCCGCCCGCCGCGCGGGCCGAAGTCGTCGTGCAGGCGTACGAGCTACCGAAGGGCGGCGGGCCGCACGACGTCGCGGTCGGCGCCGACGGCGTCGTCTGGTACACGGCCCAGCGCGCGGGGCAGCTCGGGCGGCTCGATCCCGCCACCGGCAAGGTCGAGCTGATCCCGCTCGGCGCGGGCGCCGCCCCGCACGGCGTGATCGTCGGGCCGGACGGCGCGCCGTGGGTCACGGAGGGCGGCACCAACGCGATCGTCCGCGTCGATCCGCAGACCCGCGCGGTGAGGCGCTGGCCGCTGCCCGAAGCGCGCGGTTACGCCAACCTCAACACGCTGACCTTCGACAAGCGTGGCCGCGTCTGGTTCACCGGCCAGAGCGGAGTCTACGGCCGGCTCGACCCGAACAGCGGCGCGATGCAGGTCTGGGACGCCCCGCGCGGCCGCGGCCCCTACGGCATCGCGACGACGCCGGACGGCGCCGTGTACTACGCCTCGCTCGCCGGCAGCCACATCGCGCGCGTGGACCTCGACACGGGCGGCGCCACGGTCATCGAACCGCCGACGAAGGACCAGGGCGCGCGCCGCGTCTGGTCGGACGGGAAGGGCCGGATCTGGGTCAGCGAGTGGAACTCCGGGAACGTGAGCCGCTACGATCCGGCGACGAGCGCCTGGAAGACGTGGAAGCTCCCCGGCGCAGCGCCGCGCGCCTATGCCGTCTACGTGGACGACAAGGACATGGTCTGGCTCTCCGACTGGGGGGCCAACGCGATGGTCCGCTTCGACCCGGAGACCGAGAAGTTCCAGGCGTTTCCGAGCGAGCGCGGCGGCGCGAACGTGCGCCAGATCCTCGGGCGCCCCGGCGAGGTGTGGGCGCCGGAGTCCGGCGCCGATCGGCTCGTCGTCTATCGCACGAAGTGACGCCGTGAAGCTCCTCTTCTTCGACGACTTCAGACTGGGCGTGCTCACGGGCGACGCGGTCGTCGACGTGTCGCAGGTGGTGCGCGACATTCCGCACACCGGGCCGCACGATCTCGTCAGCGGGCTGATCGAGCGGTTCGCCGACTACAAGGGGCGCCTGGCGGACGCGGTCGGGCGGGGCCGGGGCGTGCCGGTCGGCCAGGTCAGGATCCGCCCTCCCCTGCCGAAGCCGTACAACATCGTTGCGATGGCGGTCAACTACATGGAGGACGGCACGCGCGCCGAGCCCGCGCCCATCAACGCGTTCCACAAGTCCCCGAACGCCGTCATCGGCGACGGCGACACCATGGTGCTGCCCGACGTCCCCGCCACGATCTTCGAGGGCGAGGCGGAGGTGGCGCTGGTGATCGGCCGGCGCGCCTCCCACGTGCGCGCGGCGGAGGCCATGAGCTACGTCTTCGGCTACACCAACTTCATCGACGGCTCCGCCCGGGGCCTGCCGCCCGCCGGCAACACCTTCTACCAGATGAAGTCGCGCGACACCTTCGCGCCGATGGGCCCCTACCTGGTGACGGCCGACGAGGTGCCCGACCCGCACGGCCTTCACGTACGGCTCTGGGTGAACGGGACGCTCAAGCAGAATTTCAGCACGAGCGACATGGCCCACCGGATCCCGCGGTGCATCGAGTGGGTCACCTCCATCCACACGCTCGAGCCCGGCGACGTGCTCGCGACCGGAACGAACCACCGCGGGCTCAGCGCCTTCCAGGACGGCGACCGGATCGAGCTGGAGGCGGAGCGCCTGGGCCGGTTGCGCGTGCAGGTCCGCGACGAGCTCAAGCGCACCTGGGCCCGGGAGACCCGGCTCGAGCGGCAGGAGAAGAAGCTCGAAGGGACGACGCCGCAGCTGACGGGCAAGCACGCGCCGAAGCAGGGGGGGTAGGGCTCAGCGACGCGCGCTCATCCCGTCCGTGTTGACGAGGTCCTTCGCCGTCCAGCCGTCCAGGTCGTACTCGGCCATGCACGTCTCGGCGAACTGCTTCCAGCGCTCGTACTGACCCGACGCGAGCGCGCCGAACAGGGCGTAGCGCCGGATCTCCTCGTGGCTGCCCGAGTAATTGATCTCGTAGAGCTCGTGGCGGCCGCCGAACTCGCTGCCGATCGCGTCCCACAGGAGCTTCATCAGCTTGACCCGGCCCACCGCGTCCACCCCGCCCGAGCCGCGCAGGTAGAGATCGAGGTACTTGCGGAGCTCCGCCGTCTTGAAGTCGCGCGCGTGTGAGTTCAGGTAGATGAGCCCGCTCGCCACGGTCTTCTCGATGAGGTTCTTCACCTGGACGTAGGCCTCGGGCGCCAGCACCTGGTAGGCCGCGGCCGGCTCCATGCCGGGCAGGATGCAACCGCCCGTCCACGGGTCGGCGGTCTTCGCCATCGCGTCCGAGAGTCCCCAGATCATGTTGCGCCACGCGATGACCTCGCCGAGGTTCGCCTCGACGCCCCGGAACGTCCGCGACCCGGTGATCTCCGTCGCCTTGATCATGAGGCCCGTGATGAAATCGAGCTTCACGGCGAGCCGCGTGCAGCCGTGGATGAGGGCGCGCGGGAGGAAGCCGGTGCGCGGGAAGAAGTTGTTCGCCTTCTCGACGTCGGCGTACACGAACACGTCCTCCCAGGGGACGAACACGTCGTCCATGACGAAGATCGCGTCGTTCTCGTCGAGCCGGCTCGAGAGCGGGTAGTCGAAGGGGCTGCCCAGCAGGGCGGCGCGCATCTCGTTCGAGACGCGGCAGATCAGCTTCACGCCCTTCGCGTTCGTCGGCACCATGAACACGACCGCGAAGTTCCGGCCCTGCACCGGGATGAGGCCGTGGTGCGCGACGAAGGTGAAGTGCGTCAGCGCGGAGCCGGTCGCCACCACCTTGGCGCCCGACACGTGGATGCCCGCGTCGGTCTCCTTCGTGACGTGGGCGTAGAGGTCGGTGGGGCCGCCGGTTGCACCGGGCGCCATGTTGCGGTCCACCGGGGGGTGGATGATCGCGTGGTTGATGAACGGCACGCGCTCCTGCGCGAACCGGTACCAGCGCCGGGCGTTCTCCTGGTAGGGCGCGTAGAAGTCCGCGTTGGCCCCGAGCGTCGCGAGGAACGCCGCCTTGTAGTCGGGTGAGCGCCCGAGCCAGCCGTAGGTGAGGCGCGCCCACGCGGCGATCGCGTCGCGCCCCGCCACCTGCTCCGGGAGCGTCGTCGGGGCGCGGAAGTAGCGATGCGTGAACCCGCCCCAGTCGGTCGGCATGGTGAGGACGCCCGCGCCGCGTGTGTGGTCCTCGTGGAGCGCGTCGTACAGGCGCGCGAGCATCCGGGCGCAGTTCTGGAACGCCGGGTGCGCGGTGATGTTCTTGACGCGCTCGCCGTAGATCCAGACCTCCCGACCGTCGTCGAGGCTCGCCAGGAACTCCTTACCGGTGTACGGCAGCGTCAGCGTCTTCGGTGTGGCTCCCGTGGGCATGGACGCACCCCCGTGGCGGTCAGGTCTTCAGCGCGAACTTCTGGAACGTGTGGCAGCCGGCAGGCGCGAGCCCGCGGCTCACCGCGAACGTCCAGGTCACCTCGCTCACGTAGACGTCGCCCCGCGAGTCCACGGCCAGACCGTGCGGCGCCGCGAAGCTCCCGGGCGCGCAGGCGTCGGCGCCGCCCCACCGCGTCAGCACCCGGCCCGCGCCGTCGTAGACGCTCACCCGGCCGCAGCGCGCCGTGTGGATGGGCCCGTGGCGCTGCGACGTCTGACCCTGGTGCCACCACAGCTCGGAGACGTAGGCGCGGCCCTGCGCGTCGAACACCAGGTGGGTCGGCCGCTGCGTGTCGGTCCACTCGGCGAGGTACTCGCCGTCCGGGCTGAAGATCTGGATGCGGTCGTTCTCGCGGTCGCAGACGAAGACGCGCCCGTCCGCGGCGACGGCGATGCCGTGCGGCAGATAGAACTGACCGGGGCCGCCGCCCGGCACACCCCACGACCGTCTGAGCTCGCCGCTCGGCGAGAACCGGTGCACGCGACAGTTGCCGTAGCCGTCGGAGACGTACAGGTCCCCCGTCGGCGCGACCGCGAGGTTCGTCGGGCGGTTGAACGGGCCGCCGGGCCGCGCGACGCTCCCGGTGTTCTTGCCGTCGTAGCCGGTCGCCGACGGCGTGTTCATGGTCCCGAGCGTCATCAGAAGCTTCCCGTCCGGCGTGAACTTCCGCACGGTGTGGTTGCCGTCGTCCGTGCAGTAGAGCATCTCGTCCGGGCCGACGGTGATGCCGTGGGTCCGGTAGGTGAACTCGCCTCCGCCCCAGGAGCCCAGGAACTTGCCCGTGCGGTCGTAGACGATGATCGGATGATCGCCGCGGCAGATCAGGAAGACGCGATCCTCCGAGTCGACGGCCACGCCCGCGACGTCGCGGTGCTCGTACCCCGGAGGCAGCTGCTCCCAGCCTGGGACCACCTCGTAGCGCAGCGCCTGCGTCTGCATGCGGCCCGACCTCCTCGGCGGCGCGCTCCGCGCGCTCCCCGCCCCGCCACGGTTCGCGGCCGGAGTATGGAAGCGGCGCGGCACCGAGTCAAGCCGCCGAGGACGGCGCGAGCTTGACGATGGACGGCATGACCTCGGCAGCGAACAGGTCGATCGAGGCGCCCGCCTCGGCCTCGCCCATGTCGCCGAACATCATCCGGCAGACGAAGTAGCTGCACCCGCTCTCGGCGACCTGGCGCTCGATCTCCTCGCGCACGCGGCCCGGCGTCCCCACGATGGCGGCGCCCCGCTGGCGCGCCTCGTCGAAGTCGCGGGCGAAGTTGACGGGGATCGAGTTGAAGTCGCGCCAGAGCTTGGTCAGGTTCGCGTACCAGACGGCGTAGTTCGGCCGGGCGAGGGCCTCGGCCTCGGCCTCGGTGGGCGCGACGATCACCTGGCGCGACACGCCGAGCTTCGGCATCGGCGCCGTGCCGTGCGTGCGCTGCCACACCTCGCGGTAGCGCTCGAAGAGCGGCCGCGCCCGCTCGCTCGTCGTGTTGGTGATGACGTGCACCTTGTTCGTCGCCGCCCACGCGGCTCCGGCGAGGTGGCCGAGGCCGTACCAGAGCGGCGGGTGCGGCTGCTGGAAGGGCCGGAGGACCATCGGCACCTTGCGGAACGTGTAGCGCCGCCCGCGATGGTCGAGGACCTCGCTCGTCAGTCCCCGCAGGACGATCTCGAGCGTCTCGAGGTAGATCTCCTCCGTCTCCAGGTGGTGCAGATCGAAGTACGCCATCTCGTACGGGACGATGCCCCGGCCCACGCCGAAGTCGAAACGCCCGCGTGAGAGCTGATCGAGCATGCAGACCTCTTCGATGAGCCGGAGCGGATTGTAGAGCGGCATGCAGTAGACGCACGGCCCCAGCCGGATGCGCTGGGTCCGCTGGGTGGCGGCGGCGAGGAAGATCCCCGGCGCCGGCGCCGTCCCCAGCGGCGTCGCGTGGTGCTCGGCCAGGTGATATGCGGAGAACCCGGCCGCATCGTACTTCTCGAGGAGGCGCAGCCGGCTCTCGTAGTGCTCGTGGAGCGGCACGTCGCGACGGTCGAGATGATCGAAGATCCCCAGCTCCATGTCAGACCTGGCCGACCCACGACGCGTCGGCCACGGCGCGCCAGCGCGCGCGGATCCGCTCGAACGCGTCCCGCGGCGGCGCGCCGGCGCCGAGCAGCGCCGCGTTCTGCTGCCAGCGCTCCACCTTCGTGGTGCCGACGATCGCCGTGTGCACGCCCGGCACGCCGAGCGTGAAGCGGAGCGCGGTGCCCACGGCCGTGTCCCCTGCGGCCTTCAGGAACTCGTAGTCGAGCGTCCGCAGGCGCGACCAGTAGGTCTGGTGGTAGGACTCGGCCGGCTTCCGCGCGTACCGCCACGCGGCGTTGGCCAGCGGCCGCTTGGCGATGACGCCCATCGCCCTCTCACGCGCCAGCGGCAGCGAGAGCTCGATGGCCTCCTGGTCCGCGATGCTGACGGAGGTCTGGAGCGTGTCGAAGCGGCCGGACTCGACCGCATAGCGCGCCGCCTCGCCGTCGCCGCTGTAGCCGATGTACCGCGTGAGGCCCCGCTGGCGCGCCTGCTCGAGCGCGCCGATCGCGTCACCCCGCCGGAGCTCGGCGAGCGAGCAGCTGTGGAGCTGGACGAGGTCGAGGTAGTCGGTCGCGAGGCGGCGCAGGCTGCGCTCGATGCTGGCGAGGAGCGCGGCGGGCCGCCAGTCCTCGCTCGCCCAACCGCGGGCGTGCCCGCACTTGGTGAACAGGTAGCACTCGCGCCGCCTCCCGCCGATGGCCCGGCCGATGAGGGCCTCGCTGTTCTCGTAGCACTCGGCCGTGTCGATCACGTTGAGGCCGGCGTCCAGCGCGCCGCCGAGGAGCCGTGCGACCGTGCGGTCGCTCACGCCCTGGTAACCGATCTCCGCGCCCCCGAAGCCGAGGGCGCTCGCCACCATGTCGGTCTTGCCGAGCCGGCGCCGATCCATACCTCGCGGAGACTAGACCCCGGGAGGCAGGGACGTCAATAAGTCCAGGCCGGTAAATGACGGCTGAGGGGCCGCGTCTTAAGGGCTAGCAGTCAGCTCCACCAAGGAGGAAACGCCATGAGACGCGTGGCTGCCGTGGTCCTGATCGCGATGCTGCTGTTGCCCGGCGTGGCGCTGGCCGGCTCGTCCACCGACGCCGCCCTGGGCCTGGGCGCGTTCGCCGTGTTCAACCAGATCATCTCGGGGACGGGCATCTTCGGGCGCCCCGCGCCCATCGTCCAGCCGGTCGTGATGGCGCCGCCGCCGCCGGTCATCGTCGTGCCGCCGCCGCCCGCTATCGTGTACCAGGTCCCGGCCCCCGTGTACTACCGGACTTACGTGCACTACGTGCCGGCGTACCCGGTCTGGGTGCCGCCGGGTCACGCCACGCACGGCCGCTGGCAGAAGCACGGGTGGCGTCATCACGACGACTGATCCGCTGATCCGCGACTGATCCGCTGAAGCCGGCCCGACCTCCGCCCCCCCCGGCGGGGGCCCGGCCGTGTCGCGCCCACCCCGCCACACCGCCCGCTTCGCCGTGCTAGGATGCGCGCGGCGGCCATGAAGGTCACCCACGTTACGACGCGCGTGCTGAGCACCCCGGCCGACAACCCGCTGGTCGTCGGCCTCCCCGCCCCGAGCGACACGCGCGAGTTCGTCACGCTCGAGCTCGGCACCGACCAGGGTCTCGTGGGCCTGGGCCTCACGTTCTTCGGCGGCGCGCTGACGCAGGCACTCAAGACCGCCGTGGACGGTCTCGCGCGCCTCGTCGTCGGCGACGACCCGACGCAGGTGGAGGCCATCGCCCTGAAGCTGCGGCGCGCCGCGGGCGGCGCAGGCCCAGGCGGGATCTTCACGCTGGCGCTCTCGGCCATCGACATCGCGTGCTGGGACCTCAAGGGCAAGGCGGTGGGCCAGTCCGTGTGCGCGCTCCTGGGCGGCCTGCGCGACCGCGTGCCGACGTATGCGAGCGGCGCCCTCATGCGCCCGCATCCCGTGGACTACCTGGGGAAGGCGGGAAGGCGCCTCAGGGACATGGGCTTCAGGCAGATGAAGATGCAGTGCGGGAGCGAGCCCACCGTGGCGGCCTCCCTGGAGCGCGTGCTCGTCGTGCGCGAGGC
>WNFW01001600.1_pt1 | contig 15245 bp, 16 predicted proteins | sample 5400131 | NCBI WGS metagenome assembly WNFW01 (sample SAMN13153362, study PRJNA577476) | soil metagenome | isolation source: 20 cm soil or saprolite under grassland replicate 1 | place: USA:California | collected 2016-06-15 | reverse complement strand
ATCCTCAGCATCAATCATTTCTAAGGGTCTGACTCGCCAGAGTCATAATCCGAAACGAGGACTTTGAAACTAAATGTTTCTGCTTGGCCACAGCTGCTGGAGCTACCTGTTCTCGAAGGCGACCGGGCGGAAGCTCAACGTCAACCTCCCCGCCTATGTCGCGCTTCTCTCAGGAATCCTGCCCGACTTTGACATCTACTTCCAACCCTATCTGGTACATCACACCTACACCCATTCTCTGATAGTGATCATCCCGATTGGTCTGGTGCTGACCTACTTCTTCGAAAGACTAGGCTTCGCCTTCTCGATCGGAATCCTCTCCCACCTGCTCGGCGACTTCCTGGTTGGAACAATCCCCCTACTCTACCCCTTCTACCCCAACTCTTCTGATGTTGGACTAAATTTGGGAATTCCCAGCCTAGCTGACACGGCGCTCGAAATTGGAGCGTTCGGGCTTGTCCTAGTCTACGCTTATCGGAACGGCGATTACAAACTAGTTCTGAAGCCCACGCGGGACGGCCTGCTACTTGCAATCCCTCTCTTCGCCCTGGTTACGCTCACCCTGCTCTTCGCCGGTGACAGGAGCATCCCTCTTGCAGAGTTCGCCTTCTCTAGGAGAGCGTTGACTGTGATCACTACCGGGCATATTCTTCTCAGCGGAATCCTCGCCCTCGGTGTTCTGCAAGGATTCAGATGGCACCTAGGAAATAGACAGTCCAAGTCGAAGGACAGTGTAGACGCTTCTTCTGCTCAACCTCTCGAATAATGGGCGGGGTTACGCGTTGCCTTAATCCCCGTAGTTTCAACAAATGACACGAATGGGGGCTCCGGGTTATCCAGCTACTGGAATGGTGGAATATTCCTCGCAGAGGTTGGATCATAATCCTCACAGAACTTGCGGTGATAATCGGCCTAAGCAGCTGGGTCTACGCTGAGTATCTTAGCAACTCATACTTTCAGAGCTATGTAAACAATCTCTCACCGATTCTTGTTCCAGTCGTCAGTGTTGGGTTTGGGATAGCCTCGGCCACGGTTGCCACTCTACTCTATTTCACGATGAGGAACGTCAGGAAGAGAGAGGGAGTGAAGGACGAGGAGCTGCCAACAAGGCGAGGATCGACGAAGAGGACCGTCAAGAAGCCGCAGGTTTCATCTTCGAGAAGCGAGAAAGCCACAGGCGCCTCACCAACGGTGCCGAGACAAAGGGCCTCAATCCCTGGAGCGTCAAGCGTTAGGCGTGGAATAGCCCAGCAGAGGAGCGATGAAGATGATCAGTCAGAGTAGAGGCGCCTCTGCAACTCCATACGGGTTCGGACCTGGATACTGTCATCCTAATCCCGAGGGCACAAACCGCCCTTATCGAACTGGATAGATAGATGAGCTGGATTAGAAGCAGAGATCTTCTGATTCGGGTGATAGCGCACGAGCGAGCATATCGAGACTCCGAGAAGTCATGTTCCTGGTCCTGTGAAAGTCCTGTTACTTTTACAGTCGTTCGTCATCGCCTATCTTGGGCTCTGGATCTATGAGAATTATCAGAACGATTTCTACTTCCAGGCTTACGTCAATGCGTCCTTACAAGGAAGCGGCTTCGCGATATTCGCTCTGAGTAGCGTGGGAATCTTCAGCGCCGTAGCCATGGGCCTGTACCTGAAGCTCCGACGGACACACAGGGAGCTGGAACATCTGATCATGACGGAACATTCGGTTCCAGAAGAGCCAGGTTCCAGCACGATTCTGGAGCCCCACGTCGAACAGCACCTTATCAATATGATAAGAAAGACGACTCCAACCGATACGACTGGCACCTCATCCTCGATGCCAGTTCTGAAACGAGAGAGCGGTCAATCTTCGACATAGGACATCATCATCAAGAATCTCGCTTCGGGGATCTCCTATTAAGATCTCAACGTAAGGCTTGATCCGCCGTTGCATCTTCAAACCCGAATTCATTCCGAAAAAGCGTGACGAACAAGCTCGTCGCCTTTGGGATTCCTCCTAAACTCATGCCGAGCACTCTTCTTGAAATTTTGGAATACTCGATGAGAAACTCGGCTTCTCGTGGGTTCGAGACCGGACCCAAAACATCCCTCCCGCCGGGGCGGTTAATACCTGGAACCACAGCAATCCTGCGGAGTCCTCTCTGCCAAGAAGAAATCGAACCCTCAAACCAAGACCAGCAATGCTCATATCTTGGGTCTCTAAACCTGTTCGGAGATATCTTCTTCTGTCAGTCGTAGAACAACACGGTTGTCGGCCCAAGCCTGCGGCTGCAGGTCCTTTACAGGAGTTCCATATGGTACTGGTTGAAAATCATACTCGGAGATTGTGGGGCCATCTGCCCCGGAACATGACGCAGGCCAACTATGACCAATCATTGGGAACACCCTCAGAAGGTGCTTTCCTTGGAGAATGCGTGGCGAACTCTGACGCGGCAGCTTCTTTACTTTCTCCCGTCTATCTGCTAGACAAACGAATTATACCGGTGGCCAAAGGGCTCGAACCGGTTTCAATAGTGGCCTGCATTAGTTACACCTCAGGAAACAAGGAGCAATGAGGGTACTAGTAACAGGCGGAGCGGGCTTCATAGGAAGCCACCTCGTTAAGAGGCTGGTTCGAGAAGGGGAGAAAGTTACCGTTCTTGACAATCTCTCAACGGGAAGGAAAGAAAATCTTGATAATCTCATTACCGAGGATCGTCTGCGTTTTGTTAATGGTGACATTCGAGACCGAGAAAACGTAAGAGGCTGCGTCAAGGACTGCGACCGCGTAGTGCATCTAGCAGCCATCGCCAGTGTTCCTTACTCGATCAAAAAGCCAGCTGAGACTCGCGATGTCAACGTCGAGGGCACCCTTAATGTCTTACAGGCCTGCAACGAATATAATGTCCCGAAATTGGTCTACGCCTCCTCCTGCGCGGTCTACGGCGAACCCAGGTTCATTCCCGTGACTGAAGAGCATCAGTTTTCGGCAACCTCTCCGTATGCAGAGAGCAAGATCGCATCGGAGGCTTACTGCCAACTCTTCAGAGAAAAACACAATCTACAAACAGTTTGTCTCCGTGCCTTCAATGTCTATGGAGCGAACCAGTACAACAGCGATTATGGAGGAGTAATCACACAGTTCATCGACCGGCTGAAAAGGCAGCAGGCACCAATCATCTACGGAGACGGTGAGCAATCGAGGGACTTCATCTACGTCGACGACGTGGTTGAGATCATAGCAAGGATTATTCGGACTCCGAATTGTTCAGATGGAACTTACAATCTAGGCTCTGGACGAGCTACCACAATAAACCAGTTGGTGCGCGTCCTTCAGGGGATCCTCGGCGACGAAGAGTTCAGACCAGTTTACGCGCCAGCTAGGCTTGGAGACATTAGACACAGCCAAGCCGACATTGGCAGGGCGAGGAGGCAGCTTGGATTCGACCCCCTGACCAGTCTTGAGCAAGGGTTGGAAAGGATGGTCTGGTCGGAAACCAATTTAGCAGTCGCTACAGTCCAGCATCGGGCAGGTGGACTGCCGAGGGTCGGGAACGCTGGAAAATATTGATTCTGTCCGCTCGAAAAACGCACGAATCGACGGATCAAGTCGTGAAGAGACGAGGCTTCGCGTCGCAGTAATAGGCTCAACAGCCTTCATCGTTTTTGGCATCGGTCTCTACTACGTCCTACAAGGGCACGACGGGCTGCCAATTGGCTGGGATACTCCTCACTACATGGGCCAAGCGCTGATCGCGGCAACCCAAGGACCGGGTGCTCTCTTATCATTACAGGGCTCTTACGACTTCCTATACCAGCTGCTCGAAGGAGCCTTTCTCTGGATGGGAATCCCCGGAGGGGTTATGGAGACATTTTTGCCGATTATTCTTTCCGGGTCTATTGTCTATCTACTGGCCAAACTGGTTCGTGAGCATCTCGACACTCGGGCTGCCACATTTGTTGCCCTGACGACTCCCGGCTGGTATGCGGTGTACCGACTCCAAGCGGACCTCCACGCCAACCTACTGGCGCTTCCCCTCTTCCTCAGCGCCCTTATACTGCTTTCACGGACTAAATCGATACGAGACCCTCACTGCCTACTTGGGCTCGCACTCATTGGCATTGCCTCATTTACTCACATCGAATCTACTCTGTTCCTTGTTTCCGTTACCCTCGTCTCGAGCTTAACGAAACTGAGACCGTACCCGTTCAAGCTGGCGGTCGCCGCGACAGCGGTTAATGTGCCAGCCGCATTCTTCTACGCAGCGCACGTCCTTCAAGTACTGGTCTCAAGTGGAGGATCGCTCGAATTTAGCACTCCCCAACCAATCGAATCTTGGCTAATAGCTCTGGGTATCCTCCTGCCATTTACGATAGCCGGACTTGTATGGTCGACCATCCGACCGCGATCATGGGTGGAGATTTTCGCCGCGGTCTGGGGAGTCGCCTCATTAGTTGTTGGGATGTCTCAATACATTAGCCCTCAGACCGTCATCTTCGCCCAGCGCGCGATCATCCTGATTCCAACTCCACTCCTAGCGGGACTGGGAATACACCGAATGAGTCAGATTATACTGACTTTGAAGACTTTGAGATTTCCCTGGCACTACGTCAGAATTGGGGCGATGGTCGGTGTATTCGTGATTCTAGCATCGTCGTGGCCCGTTGCGAGCATCTTGGCTGCTCCGAGTGAGAAGGTCTTCCTGACCACAGCAGAGTACCGGCAGCTAGAGTGGGTCAATACAAACATGAAGTTTTCGAACACCCCGATTTTCATGTTTAACGATGTTGACGAGTTCGCGGGAGGTCTTGCGCAACTTCATGACAACTGGGTGTCCGCTGAAGTGGGCCCCCATCTATCATATCTCGGATTGACCGATTACTTGGTTCAACTAGAGGAAACACCATTCTCAGATTTGGTGTCACGAACGGTCTCCGGAGAATTCATGCAAAACATAAGAAACGCAGGAATAAACAATACAACTACACTCCTCCAGCATCCAATAGTCCTGATGGGAGAATTCTACCGTCCATTCCCGCTGCCAACGTACACCTCGACGCTGTTTACAGAAGTCTCCCCTGGAGTTTTCATAGATGACCCTACGAGCCTCGCATCTCTCGCGAATGTAACCTTGCCGCTGTACATTACATTCGGAACTCATTCTGGAGCCTGGGGTGGCATCCAAGCCCCCTGGGCGAGGAGCAACTACGCGTACGAAGTTTACGACTCTGTGCCGCCAATTGTTCAAGCGTCATTTGCGATGAGGATTGAGCTAGCGGGCACCTTCACTCTCGGACTCCGTTACTGGGACGGAAGTGGGAACAACTTCACAATCGCGGTAGATGGCATTCCGATTGGAAGTATTGCATATAACAACACTAGCAGTCCTGACATTCGATACTTTCCCGGGATCGCTCTCTCCCAAGGCGTTCACACCCTAACCGTCAAGCTTGACAACTCGCCAACTACCGCCAGATATGCTTCGCTCGACTATGTGGTCTTTTCCAAATCTTGAAGATTCCTTATACTAGATCCTCAGAATGGATTCTCTGCTGCTGATGGTGGTAAGCCCGGTGCCGTCGGTAGAACCTTCCCCACAGGTATCCGTTGTCGTCATTGCGAAAGACGAAGAGAGAACCATTGGCAAATGCATGTCCTCTATCTTGGGACAGGACTATGACAATTTTGAAATCATCTTCGTTGATTCAAAATCCACTGATCGTACTTCTGAGATAGTTAAGGCCCTACTTCCTGCGAGCCGACCCATTTACTTGACTACTAGTAGAGAAAGCGCTGCCGCGGCGAGGAACGCGGGCTTACGTTTGGCGCATGGAAAGGCAATTGCCTTTGTTGACGGTGATTGTTATCTGGACGAACAATGGCTTCGGCGGGCAATTAACTATCTCCAAAACGCAAATGATTCTAATGTCGCAGCCGTGGGTGGACCGTTTGTTCAAGTGCCTCCTGTCAGAACAGAGACTTCATCAGCGATTTCTGACGTTGAATCGACAGCGTTAGGTCGTGGTGGGGCTACACCTTCGCATCGAGAAGGCAGACCCCGATATGCGAAGAGCCTATCGTTGAGCGGTGCGGTTTTCTGGTCTTACATCATTCGACAAGTCGGCTCCTTCAACGAAAGACTCCCATACTGTGAAGACTCAGAGTATTGCCTGCGCTTACGGTCGGCAGGATACAAGCTGTTGTCATTTGGCGATTTAGGAGCGTTTCACACTCCGAAATATGGTTCTCTTAGAGAATTTGCCGCGAAAATGTGGAACTACGGGGTAGGCAGAGGCAGAGCTGTGAGGTACAACTGGAAATTGATGACGGGTGTCGGCCTAGCTGCGCTCATATACCTAATCGTTTTCACCGCGATGCTGTTCGGTTGGTTTGTCCTAGGGTTTGCTGGATCAAGATTTGTTGCTATGCTACTCGGAGGAGCATATTTTGCTACCATCTCAGGCTTTTCCATAATGGTCGCCGTGAGACAGCGCTCTCCAGTGTCATTCTTCCTAGGACTAGCAGCGTTCCTCGCTCTCCACATACCGTACACGATTGGCCTGATTGCAGGAATTATTACCCCCGGGAAACTCTGAGAGAGTGTGAAGGTTACGAGAAGCCTCAACCAGTCCGAAAGCTTGTCGACTCCCCAGATTGTTGCCTTGGTGCCAGCGCATAATGAAGAAGACTCCATTCCCGATGTGATCCGCGAGACGCTCAGGTTCACAAACAGAGTGATAGTTTGCGACGATGGATCTACGGATTCTACAAGCCGATTCTCACTCGAATCGGGGGCAGAGGTCATCAGGCACAAAAGGAATGCAGGTTACGGGGCAGCTTTGAGAACCTTATTCAAGCGGGCACGTGATATTCCAGCCGACGCATTCGTGACCGTCGACTCTGATGGCCAACACGATTCACGGTTCATACCTGCCCTCACTGAACCCATCCTCAAAGGAGAGGCGGACGTGGTAATCGGCTCGAGGTTCCTCTCTCCCAGACTTGATTTTACTCCGCCTCATCGAAAGATCGCGATAAAACTGATCAATCATCTCTTTGATCCGCAAGGTCAATACCGATTTACAGATCTGCAGAGTGGTTTTCGAGCTTACAACCGCAAAGCAATATCAGTTACTTGCCCGATTAGAACGGGGATGGGGGCAAGCACCGAGATCATAAAGCGGGCCCTGAAGACTGAGTTGAGGGTAAGAGAAGTCCCTGTCCCAATTTACTATAATGGGAAACCACCTTCCCTGATCAGTTCGGTGCTTCAGTTCGTAGACGTCTTCCGCTCTACAATGGCCTCTAGTCTGCCGAACGCGCAAAGCTCTGAACTGTCCGAGCATGCTGGCTAGCCTGTTTTGGCCACACTTCTGTACAGATCGGCATACCGGTTTGCTACGTCTTGCCACTTGAAGTCTCGAAGGACGATCTCCCTAGCCTTTTGACCATTCTCGTCTGCCGACCTCTCGTCGCCGAGGACGTTGAGGATTCTCTCAGCTAGACTCGCGTGATCTCTTGGTTTGAAGAATGTGCCGCTTGGTCCTAGTACCTCTGCAGGGCCTCCTGAAATAGATGCCACTACCGGGATCCCCGAAGACATCGCTTCGAGCACCGTGAAGCCTAGCATCTCCCCGGGAGAGGTCGAAACGAAGATGTCCGAGACTTGGAACCATTCGAGTAGTTTGGAGAAAGGAAGACGAGGGATAAGCCTAACACGTTTCTCGAGTCCCAATTGCGTGAGCTCAGAGCACACGGCGTGTTTCAGTGGCCCATCTCCTACCATTACGAAGTACGCCTTTGGATCCTTCTTGACGACGGTAGGAATGCATCGGACTAGTGTCATTGGGTCCTTGTAAGGATGGAATCTCCCTACAAAGAGGATTATCCGTTTATCGAGAGGGATCTGTAAGTTGGACCTGATTCTCTCTCTCTCGTGCAGGGTCAGAGGGTAAAAGATGTCCGTGTCGACGCCATTCCGTATCACCACAGCGTCAATGCCATAGATATTCTTGAGAAGGTCTCTGAGGTAGTTGGAGATCGCGACAACCTTGGTAACTCTGTCAGCGACGTGTCCCAGACTGGCCTTCTCGAATATGTATCCGATCTTGTACATGGGCTGGGACTCCAATTCAGGTTGAGGCAGTCCGTGAACCGTGTACACGATCGGAGGCAGCGCGGAGGGTGTACGGAGGAGGAGAGGAAGACTGACTAGCGCATAGTTCAAGTGAACGATGTTTGAGTCAGAAAAAGCCCGCCGCCAGTCTACGTCATTTCGAGAACCTCCTTGAAGTATCAATTTTGACTTGCCAGCGCGGAAAAGTACCCTACCGAAGGGTGCTAGAGTCGCAACATCAAAGCCGATATTCCTCAAATGAAACGACAAACGGTTGACAAACGTCTCGACCCCGTAGACACCTAATGAACCCTGAAGCGCAACTCTCAAGGAGGAACTCACGTCTTTGACATCGTCAATATCATCTCTATGAGGTCTGAGGGCGCAGCCTTAGGTAGAGGTTTGTTCCGACGCCATTTTCGAAGAGAGTAGTTGAGTATGACGCCAATTTTCTTCCAGGGACAAACGGCAAGGATCGAATAAATTCGTAAATGTCAAATCGCGAAAAGATCATCTCCAGAATATCATTGCGGCGCGCCCAGCTTTCCGGATGCTCCCATTCCATGATTATGTTTCTGATCCTTGACTCGGAAAGAAGGCGTTCTGCTCCTTCAAGTACTTCAGGCTCTGCTCCTTCCGCATCAATCTTCAGGAGATCAATCGTGCGTATGTCAAGTGTGTTCGCTAGGGTGTCCAGTCTGGCAGAAGGTACGAGAATGCTGGGGCCTCCGAGGTCTCTCGTGATCGAATGTAGACCTTTGTTATGGGTCACGGAGAGATGAAGAATTTGCTGACCATCTACATTGGAGATGCATTCCTGATATAGCCTAACGTTGTCGAAATTGTTCCTCTCGACCGACTTGGTTAGTAATGAGAAGCTGGTCGGTTCGGGCTCAAAAGAGAGTACTGCCCCCTTGTTCCCGACAAGCTTGGCGGCTAGCAACGTGAAAAACCCAATGTTTGCTCCGATATCTACAACCGTCGAGCCTGGTCCGACCAGCTTGATGAAGAGTTCGGTTGTCTTCATTTCGTGCCAGCCTAGTACGCCGATGGACGGCGAAACTCCCATATCGCTTGGGTCCAGGCAAACATCGAAACCGTGAGTATGTACGAGTCGGACGGGGTTCCTGGTGTATATGTCGACCAAGAGTCTGTTCAGTGCGTCCGCTCCACCGAACAAGCTCGTATAGGCGGACGGATATTTCGCAAGCCGTTGCAAGGCGATAAGCGTGTACTTGAGGTCTAAGATAGGTGGAAATAATAATCTGTTCCCTTTCAATTTCTTGGACCAATCAGATCATTCTATGCAGCAGTGGCCTTCCTCGACTCTGTGCCCCATAACGGAGTGCACGTTAGGAAACCATCTGTCCGTTTCCTCGGTGCCCGATGTATCCTAGGACTCCTGCAATTATTCCGCTAGTTGCAACGATTGAAGTGACTGGAGTGATAGTTACCCTCACGACGGTCGAGACCGTATAGTCTTTAGGCGGGAAGATTAGGTGATGGAAGAACCTCACCATCGAGGCACCGTCTTTGAGTTCATACTTGAGATAGAGGTAGAAGGTATTGCGCACATAGGAAAAGATCCATCGCGGCCCTACGCCTCTTCGACCCATAGCTTTGTGAATGAGACTCGCCTTCGGCTCGAAGATCAGTCTGTACCCTAGCCTCCTGACCCTGAGGCACAAGTCTGTCTCCTCTCGGAAGTTGAAGGGGCTGAAGAAATCGTCAAACCCGCCGACTCTCAACACCGGAACCCGCCTGAAAGACATGTTGCATCCGGGCAAATGTTGAACCTCAAAAGCTTGAGTTGCCTCCGTATTCCAGTTGCCGATGACGAAGCCGTCTTCGATTGCCCCTGTTCTGTAGCTCGACATCTGTCTCTCCAGACCTTCAATCTTCACTCTGCCTCCAACCCCCGCAATCGAATCATCGTTGTAGTGCTGAAGGAGATTCTCCAGCCATCCGCTCTCGACCACCACATCATCGTCAACGAAAACTAGTATCTCATGCGAGGCGTTTGCAATGCCCAAGTTCCGCGCAACTACTGTAGAGGACTCTTCGATCTCCAAGTATCTCACAGAAGGAAAACTCTCCATGAGTCGTTGTGTGCGATCGTCGCCCTTCTCACCGATTACTATTATCTCGCCTTCGGCAGCGTAGCGCTGTATAGATTCGAGACACTCCGCAAGGGCTTCCGGCCGGTGCGCGGTGGGGATTATGATGGAGACATTTTCTCTAGAAGCCATTTTGTTTTCCCCGAAAGGCGGCGGCGCGAAATGGTCAAATTAATTGGCCCTCTTGGTAGAGGAATCGTGGTCAACTCATTACTAGTAGTATGAGTTGGGATTCGGGAGAAAGAATTTCGGCGTTCCTCGGTAACCATATTGGTAAAGCAGAATCTCGACCTTCTGGTTGTCGAAAGAACCGAAGCCGACCAAGGCTGGATATTGGGCAACGACGGCTCCGAGCAGACCGTAGGAGTTGGGAAATCCTTTGATAACATTGACCGTAGCGTTGTAGTCGGTTGGGACGATGGCTATGTAATCTGGGGTGAAGTTGTTCGGGAGATGAATTATCGGTTCAATTCTCCCGGCCGTAAAATTATTGACATACAGCAGAGGGTAGCTATTGATTCCACTGACTACGTGGGCGAAGATGTAGTCGGAGGCTAGCAGGCTGGCGTTGTTGGGTATCATGCTGATGAGCTCCCCCAACAGTGTGCTATTTGATGGCAGTACGTAGTATTGGGCAATGTGTGGGCCGGGGTACAAGTACGGGGAGAGAACCGGGTAGAACGGAGTAAAGAGTAGAGAAACGAGGAGTAGAAGAACTGGGAGCTTCTTGTAGAGGGGCGTCATTCGCAGACGCGTTGCCAGATTTGGGATTGGAGTCTGAGTGTGCTGGAGTCTTTCGAGACCGTATATCATCCCGATGATTAGAACTGGGACTATCAGGAAGTTGTACTGGAAGAAGAATACTGAGAAGTTCGGGTTTCCTCCGAATACGGAGACGACGAACCATGGAACCACCAAGATCAATGCCCGCTTGTTCTGTAGAGGCAGGAACCCGGTGAGCCCTAAGAGAACGAGCCAGTACACGATCTTCTGGGGGGCGTAGTTTAGAATGTTCAGAGGACTGATTGCATAGGCCTGGGGTGCCAAGGGAACGAAACCGGCAAGGGGATTGATGGCGATGAAGAGCCTGTTCTCGAGAAGGAAGGTGATTGGTGCAGCTATTAGGAGAGAGATTGTTATCGCAGTGGCTTTCGTGATCTTGTGGTCTCGGAGGAGTTGACGGTAGTCTTTCCAGTTGAATGCGATCAGTTGGAGAGCGGCGAAGAATATGAGGGCGTCGGCTGACTCTTGAATCAGCCCCATAAAGACGAAGAATACTATTGATTTATTGTATTGTCTGGTGACGTAGAAGTAGTAGGCGGACATGAGGGCAACGGGTATGAAAGACTCTTCGTGAACATCATAGAGATTGGACATGACGATCGGTGGGATCAGCAAGTAGAATCCAGAAACTAGAAGAGCAGCACGTCGCTCCCGAAGCACGTGGAGGGAGAGTTTGTACGCTGGAATGGAGCCCAAGGAAACGAACAAGGCCTGAACAAATAGGAGCGTGATGGCACTGGGAAAGATCCAGTATGCGCCCGCGAAGAGATATCGTATCGGAGAGAAGTGGATCCCGAAGAAGTTGATGGACTGAGTTCCGTTTGAGCTCACCCAGTTGGCGGTTTCAAGTGGAAGACCTGTTTTGAGTATTGTCTGGACAATCTGTATGCTGGCTCCCATGTCGAACGTGGGCATTTGGAAGTCCGCGTACTGGACCCACGTCAGGTAGGTCAGCAAGCAGGTATAGACAGCGGCGCCGATTGCGAGTATGAACGTCGGCGCGTTCTGCCGTGAAAACATGAAATGCAAAACGGACTAGAGGTGATGACTCTTGTCCTTCCCAGCAATAGAAGAGTAGACTTCGACATGCATCTGGGCAACGTCAGGCCACCACAGGTCGCGAGCAGAACTTTTCAAATTCGCTCCAAGAGACTCGCGCAAGGTCGAGCTATCCAAGAGACGAACTATTGTACTAGAGAGTTGATGGGGATTCGCAGGGTCTACCAAGAGACCATTGACGCCCTCCTCAATGATCTCAAAGAATGGATTGACTCGAGTAGCAACGACGGCCCTTCCGGCAGCCATAGCACGAGCCAATACTCCGCTTGTGCCAAACTGTTCAACATATGGAAGCGCAATGACATCAGCTGAAGCGAAGTATATCGGGAGAAGATCATCGGGAATGTACTCTGTTCTTAGCAGAACATTGTTTTCCCCGTGAACCTCCTTTACGCCGTTGGTCAGTTTGTCCACGTATTCTCGAAACTCGCTGGGCCTAGCAGCGTGGCTTACGTGGGGCCCTCCAGCGACGACAAGAAGAGAATCAGGATGCGCTTTCATTACCTCCCCCATCGCTCGGATTAGGTATTCGATCCCTTTCTTCTCGTGAATGTACCCGAAGTTTAGTACGACTTTCCGTCCGTTGAAGCCGAGGAACTCCTTCGCAGTGCTACGGCTCATCGTGATCGACGGCTCAATTCCGTGCCCAATCACGGAGATGTTTTGTGCTGGGTAGCCATACTGGTCGGCCAGAATGCTCTTGGAGGCTTGTGAGTGAACAATAACGTGGCTCGATAGTCTGAGTGTCAGCCTTGTCCAGGCGAGAAAGAATAGCGTCTTCAGCGGAGCCAATCGTTGTGAGCCGTATCGTCTGAAGAAGCCGTTCCAGACCGATTCGTGTGGAACGACGCTATGCAGAGTCATGACAGTTGGACGGCGAGCAACCCTAAGCAAGAACAGCAGTACCGGGATAAATGTCCCAAAGAACGGCTTCCCGTACATCATGTATTCGTGATTCACGTGGACAACCTTCGATCTCAGCCTAATGCAGGTCTTGAGGATTCGAAACGGATACGACAGGCTGTTTAGCCTCCAGACTCGAAGCATGCTAAGCCTACTGTTCCGCTCGATTGGCGGAGCCTCTTGATCGACGTTCGCTATTCCTACAGCCGGGCAGAGCGCTGACACTGAATTCGCGAGATTGCAGAAGTATTCTACGCCCCCCTCTCTCGTCGGCGAAAACTTGGACACAAGTGCGACTCTTAAATCGGGTTTCTTCCATGGGAGCCTTATTACTAGACTATTGACACTAGCTACTTGCTGCTCTAGGGTTTTGGATAAAGCCTGATCCTGTATCTCTAGCTCCGCGGGAATAACTTCAGTCATGATGATTATGCTCCGGCATCTTGAGAAGAGGCTCCAGTGATTTCTAGGACTCGGCCATCCTGCACTCTATTTATTCATTATACAACCTTGAACATGATGTCGAGGTTCGATACGTCCAGACTAGACCTATTTGCGTCAACCTATCTTTCAACGGATCAATGTCACACGGAGATTATGCGTGGAAGAATGATCGTAAACTGATCGGGGATTCGTTGTCAGAGTCGCAGAAGCAGAAGCCCGTATCCTATTCCGCTCTTGATGAAGCTCAGTTTGCTCACTCCTCTCGGCCTTCGAGTGAACGTAATCGGTACTTCAGTAATTGAGCAGCCTTCCTTCTTGGCCCGGATTAGTAGTTCCGCTGTAATCTCGAAGTTCTTCGAGACTAGTCTGTCTCGAATCTTTTCAATTGTCTTGGCCGAATAGAGTCGGAACCCGGAAGTAACGTCACTACAAGGAAGTCCGAACGCCTTCCTGAGTATCCAGTTGGTGCTGCCGCTAACTACTCGTTTGAAGAATGGCAGCTCGTTGACAAGGCCGTGGTCTCTTGATCTGCAGCCTACGACTATGTCGGCCTGCGATGAGACCTTTAGGAGTCTTCCGATTTCCTCGGGATGATGGTTAAGATCGGAATCCATTATCAGCACGTGTTCGGTGTGAGGATCGATTAGTTCGAGGCCTTTCTTTGTTGCGGGTCCTAGTCCCAGCCTCTTCGGGGAATAGTGGACTTTGATGCGAGAGTTCCCCTTCGCTAGAAGGGAGAGCTTCTCCTCGGTAGAGTCTGTTCCTTCTACTACGAATATGATCTCATAATCCGGAACCATCTGCTCGAGGGATCCGACGAGTCGGGTTGAGAATTCGTCAATGACTTCTTGCTCATTGTAGACCGGAATTACTGCACTGATCTTCACCGAGTCTCCCTGCTTCCAGTGGTATCGCGTCGTGACATTTTCGACGGACGTATCAAGCCGCGTGGGTTCGCGTTGTGAACCTGGCGACGAAAGAGCTGATCGGGCGATTGCATTTCCATTCACTTTGTGCGAAGCGGCACTGGAACTTTCTGAGTTCAGAAACAACTATTAACTCACTGTCGGTCTCCGATAGATGATTGGTTTCAATTGTCCTCGTCCAAGGCGGTCTTCCTAGACCGGGACGGCGTTCTTACACGGGAAAGATCGGACTATGTTAAGACTCCTAACGAGCTTGAGGTTCTCCCTGGTATCGGGCCTCCTTTACGAGATCTCAGAAACATGGGGTTCCGACTGGTCATAGTGACTAACCAGTCCGTTGTTGGCCGGGGACTGGCTACCGACGAACAAATGGCCAGGATTCACGAGAAGCTACAGTCCGAACTCAAGCGGATGGGCTGTTCAGTTGACGCGATCTACTATTGCCCCCATCTTCCTAGCGCAGGATGCAGCTGTCGGAAGCCTGAGCCAGGCCTCATCATGCGCGCGGCGAAAGACCTAGGAATAGACGTTGCATCGTCTTGGATGATCGGAGACAAAGAAATTGATCTTGAGGCCGCCAAGAGAGCTGGATGTCGTGGTGTTCGAGTCGAAACGAACTTAGGAGACTTGCAACAGGCCGTCTCGAGTATCATCCGTGCCGAAGAAGAAGTTGGGAAGGGCGAGATCGCGTGAACAAGATTCGGGCTAGAGCTCCCCTCAGAGTAAGCTATGCAGGGGGCGGAACAGACGTCCCCCCGTATCCGGGCTTGAAGGGAGGAGTAGTTCTCTCCTCCACAATTCAAAATTATGCCTACTGTTCCATTACACCTCGAATAGACGGAATGGTTAGCGTCTCTAGGGAAGACCAAGATGTTTCCACCGGACCCGAGAAACTTACCGAACTCAAAGGAAGTG
>WNFW01002818.1_pt1 | contig 15246 bp, 13 predicted proteins | sample 5400131 | NCBI WGS metagenome assembly WNFW01 (sample SAMN13153362, study PRJNA577476) | soil metagenome | isolation source: 20 cm soil or saprolite under grassland replicate 1 | place: USA:California | collected 2016-06-15 | reverse complement strand
GTTCGCGAATAGGTTTTTCGATCGACTCGTAACATGGCCAATCCAACCGTAGTTGCGCTCAGCCCAGCGGCGCGTCACAGTCCGCTGATCGGCTTTCTCGAGCGAGTGCCCCTCATAGCAGGCAGCGCCGTCGCCGTTCTCGGCGCGATGGTATTGACGGGGTGGGCCCTGAATCTTCCGGTCATCACGACGTCGACCGCCCGTGGATACCTGATGCTACCGCTCACCGCCCTCTGCTTCGTGCTCGCAGGCGGATCATTGACGATCGCGGTCCGTCCGCATCGCACTCCAACGTCGGAAGCGATTCAGCAGACTCTCGCTGCCCTCGCGGCAACGATCACGGTGCTGACTCTTTACGAATATTTTCGCGGCGGTAACTCCGGATTCGACTTGCTTCTTTTCGGCGACAGGCTGCATCAGATTTCCGGATCACCCGGCAGGATCGCGATAAATACGGCCGGGAGCCTTCTTCTCATGTCGTTGGCGTTGCTCTTCATTCCGCACGACCAGAGAAAGCAGGATCTGCGGGCGCAGATGTTCGCGACGCCAGCACTCCTTATCGCCCTCGTGGCCATACTTGGTTATGTCTTCGCCGTGAAGGGCATGTACAGCCTTTCGCAGTCGTCGGGCATGGCGCTGGTGACAGCGATCGGTCTCATAATCCTAGGTGTCGGGATTCTCGTGGCGGTGAGAGATCGAGGCGTCGCATCGCTGCTCATGGACGAGGGCGCTGCGGGAGTTCTGACGCGACGACTACTTCCCGCTGCCCTGCTCGCGCCAATCGTGCTGGGTGTCATCCGCCTGGCTGGAGAGTCGGCCGGAATTTACGAGTCCGAGTTCGGTGCCTCGTTGTTCGCGGTCGCGAGCATCGTGACGTTCGTCGGGCTGGTGCTATGGTCGGCGCGCATACTGCGCAACACCGACAAGGAGCGGGTGGATCTGCTCGCGCTCGAACAACAGGCACGCGCGCATGCGGAAGGGGCACGCAGCGAAGCCGAAGCCGCGCGCGCCGAAGCAGAGCGTGCGAACAACAGCAAGACGGATTTTCTCGCGGTGATGTCCCACGAGCTGCGCACACCGCTCACCGCGATCATGGGTTACGAGGAGCTCCTCTCCGACGGGATCACGGGTCCGGTGACGGAGTTACAGCGCCAACAGCTCGGAAGGATCAACGCGAGCGCGCGCCACCTGCTCGGCCTCATCGACGAGATTCTCACTTTCGCGCGCGTCGACATCGGGCGCGAGCGAGTGCGATGGGAATCGATGTCGGTGAATCACACGCTTGGCGATGCGGCTGCGCTCGTCGAGCCGATGGCCTCGGCGAAAGACATCAAGTTCATCGTCGAGCTGCTCGAGGAAGACCAGGTCATTCAGACTGACGGCACCAAATTCCGGCAGATGCTTGTCAATCTTCTCTCCAATGGAATAAAGTTCACGGAAAAGGGAGAAGTGCGGGTCGGGATATTGGCGGCGAACGGTTTTCTGGAAGTCCGCATCTCCGACACCGGCGTCGGCATTCCCGCCGAGCACATCGAGGATGTATTCGAGCCGTTCTGGCAAGCAGAGCAGACGGCGACGAGAAGAACTGGCGGCACCGGGCTTGGGCTCAGCGTAACGCGGAAGCTCGCCCGGCTGCTCGGTGGCGACGTGAGCGTCACCTCGACGATCGGCGCTGGAAGTACTTTCCTGCTAAGACTGCCACTGAAGGCACCCGCCGGTGAGGCCATTCGTCGTCGTGATACTCCGTCGACGCCGACCGGCCCGATGCACGCACTGCGTATCTAGATCCCTTCAACGCACGCCAATTTTCGCGTCGGGCTCCGATGTTACGGCGGCACCCGCTTCTTCGAGCGGCGCGACGAAATTGTACAGCTTGAGCCGGAGATTACCACGCGGTCCGAGCCTCTCATCGTGCTCGTAAAGAGTCACGGAGCAGTTCGCGATCTCTGCCTTCTTGTCGATGGCGAGCAGCTCGGTTTCGGTCAGGTGCTCGATGATGTAGCGCATGCAGAGCACGACTACCGCGTGGCAGACGATGAGGACGCGCTGACCGCAGTACTCGCGCGACAGCATTTCGGTCGCGCTGCGCAATCTGAGGATGACATCGCACCAGCTCTCACCCCCCGGCGGCCGATGGTAGAATTTGCCGAGCAGCCGGCGGAACTCGGCCTGCTCAGGGTACTGCTCTTTGACGCCGACGGATGTAAGGCGGTCGAGAATCCCGAACTCCTTCTCCCGAAATCGCTCGTCGACGATCAGTGAATACGAATCAGTGCTCATGCCGGCAGTCTTGACGATGAGACTCGCGGAGTCGCGTGAGCGCAGGTACGGTGAAGTGAGGACGACGTTTGGACGACGTTGCGGCGGCAGCGCTCCGAGCCAATGGCCGAGCGCGATCGACTGTCGCTGGCCGAGCTCCGAGAGTGGGACGTCGACATCGCGGACATCGATGTCGATCATAGACTCCCCCGCCTCAATGGCGGCGTCGCGCGCGACATTGCCGGGCGACTCGCCATGACGGACGATGTAAAGAAGATCCGGCCAGATCTGGTGCGGATTCACGGGCGGAATGAGGTCAAGGAGCGTACCAGCTTCATGTGCGTCATAACAGGCTATCGTGGTGCGAAGCTTGTAACAGCGGTCGCCATGACGTCAACGCCCGAGCAGCAGGATCCAGATTGGCCCCGGTATCCGGATACGATTCTAAGGTTTGCGACAGTGCCGCCGATGGAAATCGATCTGCGCGACATCCCGTCGGCAAAAGCCGTATCGCAGTTGAGAGCCACTGGTGTGAGTGATCCGTTCGCGGTGATCACGGCGTTCGATCCTCGTGGGCGCAACCTCTCGCTGTTCGAGAACGAGAAACGTCAGCGCGATCTGGAGCAGCGGCTGAAAGCGGCCGGATACAAATTCGTCCCGGTAGATGCGTGCTCTCCAGATCAATCGCACTGCGAGCGCAGCGTTGCGGTGACCATACCGCAACAGGACGCGATCGACATTGCGCGGGACCTCGATCAGATCGCACTCTTCTGGTTCGATGGCAGCCGATTCTGGATCGTAGGCGCGATCGTCGAGGCGGACCCGCTAATGTTGCCACGGAGCTCGTGACGCAGGGTGGATTCTAGAGGTCCGCTGCGTTTTTGCCGCCACGTGCTCTGAGTATCTCCGCGATACGATCAGCACTCCCCGCGAGCGCGATATCCAATGCTGTCAGTCCATTCCCGGCCACGATGTTCGGGTCGGCTCCTTTGTCCAACAGGAGCCGAACCAATTCCTCGCGCGCCGGAATGGTATGTTCGTGTCTTCCTTCGACATCCTCGTAGGAGGGCCACGCCGCCCAATGGATTGGCGCGCACTGCGGGATGTCCCACTGGTCCAGAAGCTTATTGACTGATGATGGATCTTCGCGGAGCCGCGCTTCGACGTGCTCGCGCAAGCCGAAGCCGACGGCATCGTGGATGTCGATCCTGCAATGCGCTCGCATCCACGCGAATACCTCGGTCTGCTTGTTATGCTGCGCCCATGACAGCGGCGTCGCGACGAAAGGATTCTCGCGATTGCCAATGTCCGCCCCCTTTGCGACGAGCCGTTTGACCATTGCGAGATCGCCATCCCACGCGGCGCGGTGCAATGCCGTGCCATTATTGACGCCGATCATGTTCCAGTTGCCATCCTTTCCCATCAGTAACTCGACTGCGTCAGCATGCTTGTTGACGTAAGCGAACAGCATTGCCAGGCCAATGGCGTCCCGCTCGCTCAAAACCTTACCACCGCGACGCGGACGAGATTTCAGGTGTCCGCTTTCGTCGAAGCAATCGCGCAATAGATCCTGGCGTCCCAGTGCTGCGGCGGCACACACGTCCACTTTTGCGCCGAGCTCGATCATCTTTTCCGCCGCGCGTGGAGCATGGTTTATCAACGGTGGATCGAGCGGGTATTCTTTCTCTCGTTCCGGAGCGCCTTCTGCTGTATCCGTCAAGTCGAGCTTTGCCCCGTGTTCGAGGAGCAGATCGATTAGCGGCCCGGAAAAATCGCGGTCGCTCGCCTGCTTGCTGGTGATGAGGAGCCCCATCACTGGTCCGCCGTTTCTCCCGAGCGTCAATGCATCTGCGTCGGCGCCTGATTCGAGCAACAAGCGCGCGATTTCGACAACGTTTTCGGGCAAGGGAATCCCACGATTCGGGTTCCCGGCAACGTGATGAAGCAGCGTCGCCCCGGTGAAGTAGTGGTACGGGGGCTCGAGATTTGTGCGAGCATGGACCAGCTCGGGGTTCGACGCCAATAGGGCTCCAAGGCGCCGGAGGTCGCCTGCGTCAAACGCGGCGAGCGCTTCGGTAAAGCGAGGGTGCGTCTTGAACTTCGCCACATGCTTTGCCGCGTCGACGTGGCGTTTGAGACGCGCCCAACTCGGGAATCCGTATTCGCGCGCGATGACGAGCTGCGCGTCAGCGAGTGGTAGGGGACGATCGAGTGCCTCGCTTAGCGGGCGACCACGCAGACTCTGGTGATGCGCGATGATGCGCGCGGCGGCAGAGGACTTTCTAGCGGCGTGATCACGTCGAAGCTCCTTTGCCTGGAGATTGACCTGCGCGAGGCTGAGCCGTGACGGCAACGCACGGGTCGGCATAGATGCGCTCCTTTCGAACTGATGCCACCGTCAAGGACGGCGAACTACAAATAAGACTACCCGCTCGGAGCCGTCGGCTGGCCGGCCGATGGCTCCGAGCAATGTAGTCTTCTGTTGCGGTTAGCGAACTTAGGTCAATGGCTTGTACTTATACCCGTACGCCCCGCCTTTCGACGAAGTGATTTTGAACTTCGCCGTCGCCTTTGGCGCAACCGGCCCAACGCTCGTTGTCTGGGTATCGATCACCGCGCCGCTCTTGTCGACGAAATCGACGCTCAAATTGTAGGTCTTGGACGTCTTGTCACGGTTCTCGATCGTTCCCGCCAGCGTCGTCGCGTCCGCGCGTCGGGTGAACTCGTTGACCACCAGCTTCACCGTCGCGTTCTCCGACTTGTTGTTGAAGTAAACGAGGGAGTCGGTGTAGATCTTCTGCAGCTTCTTGTCCTTCGTTCCCTTGTACAGTCCCTGGTACGCGAAAGCGTAAAGCAGCGGATTGTCCGGATTGCTGGGATCCATCGACACCAGCTTGTCGATCAGCGGGAACGCCTTGGGGAACTCGTTGTTCTGGATGTACGTCGCTGCCAGGTTGTTGATGGCATCGCGCGAATAGGGGTTCTGGGCGAGCGCCGCATCGAACAGCTTGCCTGCATCGGCTTGATGCCCGGCGCGGGTAGCAACAACACCCGCATGGACGAGCGCGATCTCACCGTACTTTGCGGGGTTCGCGAGTAATGGTGCGTAAAGCGACGGAATCGATGCACTGTCGCCTGCCGCCAGGTACATGCGTGAGGCATTGTCCAATGCATCGGCGAGCAGCAGATCGTTGTTCGCGATCGCGATGTAATCCTGCCACGGCTTCATCGCCTCACGGGCCGCCGCACGCTTTGCCGCACCTGTTGCCGCATCCACTCTGTCCGATGCCGCCGAGGCCATCTCGTACATCGTCTTGGCACGAACATCGGCATAAGCGGTGTCTGTCCCGGCTGCAGCAAGGGTTTGCTTCCAGTAGTCGTTTGCCGCGGCGAGATTCTTCCGCTGACGCGCAACGGATCCGAGGACTGAGTAGGCGTATGGGGCGCTACGATCGAGCACCAGCGATCTCTTCGCGAGCATCTCCGCCGAGTCGAGCTGCCCCGCGTTCAAAGCGTTGATCGATGCGTTGAGGGCGTTGAGCCACGGCTTCTGCTGACGCCACTGCGAGATGACAGTCTTGCACTCCGGCGCTGCCTGCTCCACCGCCATGAAGGCAGAATCCGCCGCGGCGTACAGATCGATCGTCGCCGTCGGATTTGTGGTAAGCCCGAGCGCGCTCCTTGGCACCACGGCGGGCACGTTCGGCTGCATCAGATAAAGGATGTACGCTTCGCCGCGCAGGTAATTGCGCGCGGTAGGGTTGTCGGTGCCGTTGTCGACAAGCTTGAGTACCTGCTGTAGGTCGGCAGTCGGATTTCCCTTCGCCGACGCCGAGATCGCGCGCGTCATCGAGAATTGGGCTCTGGCGATGTCACCCTTGGTGTTGGCCGTCGGATCGCATTGCTGCTGTTGGCTCTGCGCTGCAAGTGGCAACGCCGCAACGGCGCCTATCGACAGCGTGGCCGCAATTCTGGTCACAAAAGCTTTCATCAAGGTTCTCCCTGACTGTTCAATGAAAAAGGGTGGGCAAACACAGTCGTTAATATACCGCGCAGCATTCTTCGTTCCCGCTGGAACGCCCACGAGCAGCCGGCCTACCTGGCGCCCTTGCCGAGGTCCTTTATGAGCTCCAGCGCGTGCCGAACGTGTGCTTCAGTCGTATGAATGTTCCCGATCGCAATGCGAAGAGCGTAACTGCCGCGAACTCGCGTGTGCGATAGATAGATCTCGCGACTTTCGACGACCTTTTTCAACAATCTGGCATTGTGGTCGTCCAGCTCCCGGCCCTTCACGCCGGCCGGACAGTGCCGGAACACGACGGTCGAGAAATTCACTTCCGCCATTCTCTCGAGCTCCGCGTCGGCATCAATCCAGTCAGCCAGACGTCGCGCGATCCGTACATGCTCACGGATCAATGAGCGAAGACCCTCGACTCCAAAATTCCGGATTACGAACCATAGCTTGAGCGCGCGGAAGCGACGTCCGAGCGCGACACCGTAGTCCATCAGATTGGGCACCCGGTCGCCCTCGCTGCCTTCGCTCACTATCAGGTAATCCGGAATGTGCTGAAACGCGCGCTTCAGCAGATCCGCTCGGCGTGTGTACAGCACGGAACAGTCCATCGGTGTGAACAGCCACTTGTGGGGATTGACCACCAGCGAGTCGGCGCGGTCGCATCCCGCGAGCACGTCACGCATCTCCGGAAGAATTGCCGCAGCGCCACCGTACGATGCGTCGACGTGCAGCCAAATCTGCCGGCCGTTGCAGATGTCCGCGATCGCCGGTACGGGATCGATTGCCGTCGTCGATGTCGTTCCGACAGTTGCGACAACAGCAAGTGGAATCCGTCCCGCCCGCCGATCGTTTTCGACAGCCTCAGCGAGTGCTTTCGCGTCCATGCGCAGCAGGGAGTCGGTGGGAATTTTGCGGAGGGCCTCGAGCCCGAGACCGAGAGTCATCATCGCCTTGTCGACGCTCGAGTGCGCCTCCTCCGAGCAATAGACCACCACCTTCGGCAGGTCGGCTCTTCCCGACATTCCCTCCTCGCGAATGCGGAGCTCGGGATGGATCTCACGCGCGGCAGCGAGCGCATAAAGCGTATTCGAAGACGCAGTGTCGCCGATGATGCCAAAAAAATTGAACGGCAATCCGAGCATTTGGCGCAGCCAGTCCAACGTCAACTGCTCGAGCTCAGTCGCGGCCGGACCCGTTCTCCACAGCATCGCGTTCACGTTGAGCGCCGCGGTCAGTGCTTCGCCGAGGACGCCGGCGCCCGTCGCGGAGTTGGCGAAATAGGCCATGAAGGCGGGATGATTCCAGTGCGTCGTCGCCGGAACTATGAGGGACTGGAAATCTTTCAGAATGGCGTCCATCGCTTCGCCGCGCTCGGGCGGAGCTTGCGGCAGTGATGCGCGCAGCTCACCCGGACGCACTGCTGGCAGGACCGGCCATTTTTCCGGCGCCTCGAGGTAATCGGCAATCCAGTCGATCACGGCGTGGCCGTGCTTCCGGAATTCGGTGGGGGACATGTCGCCCACCGGCGGCGATGGCGGGGATGGCTCCATCGGGACAAATATAGAGTCTCGAAACTAGCGAGCCGGGGCACTAAGTCTTATTTGTCCCTTAAACGCCACAATTCCGCGTCTCTATATTTCCTCCGATCCGATCTGCATCATGCTTCAACTACGAGCCGCTACCACTCACAGGCAATAATGAAGTCGGCTGGTTCCACCCCATTCGGACGAAAAGCTGTCGCGCATCTCAAGAAGGTCGATCCAGACCTGGCGAAGGTGATCGCGAAGATCGGCGTCTACAAAGGATGGCCGGCGAGCAACGGCACGCATTTCGACGCGGTGGCGCGCTCGATTGTCTTCCAGCAGCTGTCGGGCAAGGCGGCGGGAACGATCCACGGCCGTTTTCAGGGATTGTACGGCGGGCGGACACCCCTGCCGACTGAGCTCGCTTCTACCCCCGACGAGCATCTCCGCGCTGTCGGGTTGTCTCGTCAAAAATCGGCATACCTGAAGGACCTGGGCGCCCGGGTCGCATCTGGACAGCTACCGATCGAGACGCTTCACGAGCTCACCGACGAGGAAGTCATTTCGGCGCTGACTCAGGTCAAAGGCATTGGGCGGTGGACGGCGCAAATGTTTTTGATGTTCCGGCTTGGCCGACCAGACGTTTTGCCGGATCTGGACCTCGGTGTGCAGAAGGGAATTCAGAAGACATATCGTTTGAGAAAGCTTCCGACACCGGAACGCGTGAAGAAAATTGGCGCCAAGTGGGCGCCCTACCGTACCGTCGGCTCGTGGTACATGTGGCGTCTTCTCGATGCGCCAGTGCCAGTTCCACGCTCGAGCGGGGGTAGCTGATTGCTCCACTCGTTTGCTTCCCTTACGGATTATCTGACGGCGTCGAGCATGCACGAGAAAATCCGGGACCTTAGCTTGATGCTGATGTCAACCGCAAACGCCGAGCTGCAGAGAGTCGACACCCGCGCCGACGACGGCGCAATCACTCGTTGTCGTTCGGTGCTCACCGCGCTGCTCGGCGAGCCGCATCAACGTTCCTTCGATGTTCGGTTCTGGGATGGCACTGTCGATCATGGAAACAGTCCCCGTCCACCATTTACACTGGTCCTGAACCGGCCGGCTTCGCTGCGGAGAATGTTGCTTCCTCCCAATGAGATGTCTCTGGTGGAGTCATTCATCAGCGGTGACGTCGATATCGAGGGCAGTATGGAGGCAGCATCTGGTCTCGCAGAGGCAATTGGAAGCAGAGTCCGCTCGCCCCTCGCCATCGCCCGGCTGGTCGGGCTGGTGCTGGCTCTTCCCGGCAAAGCCGAAGATGATCTGAATGATGCGCGCTTTCCCGAGCGCGCGAGAAAGCTGGGGCGCCACACTCCTGTGCGCGATGCCGCCGCGATCCATTTTCACTACGACGTTGGCAACGATTTCTACAAGCTCTGGCTCGACCGGCGCATGGTTTACTCCTGCGCCTACTTCCGCTCGCCGGACGACTCGCTCGACGTCGCGCAGGAAGCAAAGCTGGACCTGATCTGTCGGAAGCTTCGTCTCAAGCCGGGCGAGCGTTTCCTCGACATCGGTTGCGGCTGGGGCGGGCTCGTCATGTACGCCGCGCAACACTACGGAGTCGATGCGACGGGAATTACGCTGAGTGAAAACCAGGCAGCGCTCGCGAAGGAGAGAATCGATAAGGCGGGACTTGCCGAGCGTTGTCGGGTGGCGATCCGCGACTATCGCACGCTGGTCGCGGGTGACGGCTACGACAAGATCGCGAGCGTCGGCATGATCGAGCACGTTGGACTCACTCACCTGCCCGTCTATTTCTCCTCCGCATTCCGCGCGCTCAAGGCCGGCGGACTCTTTCTGAATCACGGCATCGTCAGCCTCGGCGAGGCTCGTCCGAAATCAGTTGGCGAAAGAATTTTTCGGCGATTCTGGAAGGCAGATGCCTTCATCGACACTTACGTTTTTCCCGACGGCAAGCTCACCGCGGCCGACGATGTGATCGCCGCCGCCGAGGCCTCCGGCTTCGAGGTGCGGGATGTGGAGAGCTTGCGCGAGCACTATGCGATGACGCTTCGTCACTGGGTGAACTCGCTCGAGGAAAAGAGTCGCGACGCAACTGCGTTGGTAGGAACTCATACATATCGGGTGTGGCGGCTCTACATGGCTGCGTCTGCGAACGCGTTCACGAAGGCAGCGATAAACGTCATCCAGACGCTGCTCGCCAAGCCGGATGCGAGCGGTCGGACGAACATCCCTCTTACCCGTGAAGACATTTACGGAGCGGGCGCAGGCGCGCTCGCGACGGATTCGAGGGCGCCGAGAGTAGCTTGAGGGCGGCGATAATCTCAGGCGGCGCGGCGGCTGCCGCGTTCGCGTCCGCGTGCGCCAGCCCGCCACCACCACCACCGCCTCCGCCCAAGCCTGTCGTCGTCGCGGCGCCGACCGACACCGTCAGGCTGCCGCTTACAGAGCTACCTACCTACTTCGGAATCGCCGGCGGTCTTTATCCCGGAACGAGCAACTTGCCGCCGGCAATTCAGGATTCCGCGGCGAGAGCGAGTCGTAACCGAGTCAGGGCGCTGGACGTGAATGGCGATGAGAGCCCGTTCGGGAAGTTCGTGCTGATCTCGATCGGTATGTCGAACACCAGCGAGGAATGGTGCTCGAAGAGCTCGGGACCGCCGTGCACAGCGTGGAGCTTCATGGGTCGCGCCGTCGCGGATCCAACCGTGAATCGGTACTCGATGGTCGTCGTGAACGGCGCCGCGGATGGTCAGGATGCGCCGGCATGGACATCGCCGAGCTCGCCCAACTATGATCGCATCAAGGTCGGGCGTCTCGCCCCGCTGGGTCTGAGCGAGAATCAGGTGGAGATTGCGTGGGTGAAGCTCGCCGATCCGCAACCCAGGACATCGCTGCCAGCGGACAGCGCAGATGCCTACGTCTTTGTCTCGAATCTCGGGCAGGTGCTGCGTGCACTGAGGGTCCGGTACCCGAACCTCCTGCTCGTTTTCGTCTCGAGCCGGATATATGGTGGATACTCGACGACCGATTGGAATCCGGAGCCGTACGCTTACGAGGAAGGATTCTCGGTGAAATGGCTCATCGAATCGCAGATCAACGAGATGCGTGGGTTGCCAGCCAGCGCGCGCGCGGGAACGCTCAACTACGCGAAGAAATCAGCGCCGGTGATTTTGTGGGGTCCGTACCTGTGGGCGAACGGAAACACGCCGCGCTCGGATGCAGTCGTCTGGGATCGCGGCGATTTCGAGGCCGATGGCGCGCATCCTTCTCAGAGCGGAGAGAGCAAAGTGGCGGCAATGTTGCTGAATTTCTTCAAGACATCGCAGTATACGAAATGCTGGTTCCTTGCGAATCAGTATTGTTTATGATGCTTTCACGTACTCACCAAACACGCCCGTGATTTGGCTCGAGGGTTTGGCGCAGTTTGCGGAAATGATACTGGAGATCGTGATTCCTGGTGCAGGTGGCAAATCAACCAAGCGTGACGAGAGCCCTTATATGCCGCTAGTGACAATAGAAGATCTACCTGATTCCGCGCGCACCTGGGTGTTCGGCAGCGATTCAACGCTCGACCAATCCGCGTCGGATTTTCTGCTGCGGGAAGTCGACCGCTTCCTGTCCCAATGGCACGCGCACGGTGAGCCGTTGACGGTAGGACGAAGCTTCAAGTACGGGCGATTCCTGACCGTCGCCGTCGATCAGACAACGGCCGGCGCGTCGGGATGCTCCATCGACGGGCTGTTCCGACTGCTCAAGTCGCTCGAGTCAAGACTGGGACGCAGCATGGTCACGAGCGGTCTCATTTTCTTCCGCGACAAGAACGGCACGGTACAGTCCGTCGATCGTGAGCGATTCGCGGCGCTGGGAGCGGAAGGAAAAATCTCGCCCGACACCACGGTGTTCGATCCAACCGTGACCACACTCGGCGAATGGAGAGCGCGCTTCGAGCTCCACGCTGCGGATTCCTCGTATCTGACGTTCAACACCAAAAGGCGGCACGAGATCATCGACATCACTGAGGAGGTCGAGAAATGTCGAGCCGCTGCGGGAATCGAGGAAGGAATGGTGCTGGTTTCGGCGATGCACATCTCGGCGTCGATCTTCGTGAATGATCACGAGCCGGGATTGTGGAAAGACATTCTGGATTGGCTCGAGGAGAGAATCGCGCCCTGGTCACCCGACGAGTATCGGCACAACGGCGGCACCGGAGAGGACAACGCCGCCGCGCATCTGCGCTCCCTGACGATCGGCCACGAAGTGATCGTGCCGGTGACGAAGGGCAAACTCGATTTCGGGCCGTGGCAGCGTGTCTTTTACGGCGAATGGGACGGCCAGCGTCCCAAGCGCGTGCTGCTCAAGGCGATGGGGGAGTAACCTCGCTCTGGTCGACGGCATCCTGAGCGCCGATGAATCCAATGCGGCTGTGGGTCCCGTCGCAGAAAGGCTTCACCACTGAGCCACCGCAACGGCATAACGAGATTCTCGTCACACCTTCGGGCGTGGTTTTTCTTCTCTCTTCGGGAATCGGTATGGGGTTTCCATCATGGTCGACGAGCTTTATTTCGCCGTACACCCTGTAGGGACCGTTCTTGCGTACTTCGATCGTTACGTCTGCCATGGCTGGGACCTTGAAGGTGAGCTGACCACCATTTTACCTGTGAGCTGCCGACGCTAGCGAACGTTCCCAACGCCACACTTCTCCCGCATCAATATCCACAACCGTACCGACCTGGGTGAATCCGTGCCGCGTCAGAATGCGTGTCGATGCGTTCGGCTCGGGTAGCGTGAGTGCGTAAACCAGTCGCACCGCTCCCGAAGCTTCCGCCTCGGAAACGAGGCCGTCCGCCATCGCAGTGCCGTAGCCCTGCCCCTCGAATCCCGGAAATGTGAAATAAGCGATCTCGACTTCGCCCTCAGCGTCCGGCGCGCTCGCAAAAGCACACGTGCCGACCACTTGCTGCCGCGTTTCGTCGATCGCGAGGTAGCCTCCCCACTCTGGGGGTGCACCCGTCGTCGCGCGGAATGCCTCGCCCTGCGCAACGACATCCTGCGTGATCGCCGCGACGTCACCGAGATGCGCACCAGCGAGCTGGGCGAAAGCAGCGGGGTCGTGAAGGACGTCAACCACTTCCGGGGTGATGCGGAGCAGACGAAGCATTTCAGGTCAGCGAATGGTCGTGGCAGACTTACCGCGAAACCTAGCTCTTGGCCAGAGCCCGAGCCGCGGCGAGGATCGCTTCGACGAACGCAGTCTTGCCCTCGATGTACGCCTCGCGATCGCGCGGAAATCGCGCCATCAGATCGTTTTTCAACTTCCCATAGGCAGCGGCAGCATCCGGATGCGCGCGAAGGTAGTCTCGAAACGTGCGTTGATCCTGCCAGAATTGACTGCCGATCATTGTGAGATGTATGTGGTATTGCCGCGGCTGCCCACGCCGGAAGAAGTCACGACCACTGATGCCCTGCTCGCCGCGAAAGAGGTAACCTCCGGCCTGGAGCGCGGCGATGGCAACCCGACGCTCCTCCTCGGAGCGATGCCCGGCAAGGATGTCGAGGACGGGTTTGGCGGCGAGTCCATTTACGGCCGTACTCCCGGTGTGCTCGAAAACGAGTGACAGGCCATGGGCCGCCAACACCTGCTCGAGGCGCGCGACTTCATCGGCGTACAGATCGGGCCACGTGGGATCGTAGGGCACGACACGAACAGTGCCTGATTCCAATCCAAGTGAGGTCGACTTACGAGAAGTCATCGCGCGTCCCCGAGGCGGAAGACCATTCGACGTCGTATACAACTCAAAAGTGCCACCGCCCATATGTAATGCTCACGTCCCCGCTCTGACTTGGCACGACGTATGGCGGACGCCGCGGAATCGTCACGCCCGGAACGGGCGGAATGCCGGGATGCCGCGCCGCAAGATCGAAGTCTATCTGACTACCCGCGGGAATTAATAGCGAGACGATCGCGCCGGAATCGGGAACCGCCCAGTATTGCATGACCCAGTCGCGCATTCGATGGCGGTACCGCGTCGTGTCAACGGCGCGCCCGTCGATCGATGACGTGAGCACCCTGGCGCCACGCGCGTGCATCACCAGTCCGGTCGTACCCGCGGGCGCCATGACGCGCAGCACGAGATTTCTGGCTCCGCCGATCATAGTGTCGCGAACCAGCGTTGCCTTCGGGGCGCCGAGCGGCACACGTTGAACCTTTCGGCCGCTGAAGCGTGCCTCGTTCTCCAACAGGCGGGAAGTCCACAGAGGGCTTGACCCAGGGTTTCCTCCACCGATAGCGGTCCGTGTCCACTCATTTGTCGAGTTGCCGAGCGCGCCGAGCCAGGCATCGGTCGAGTCGATGTTCTCGGCGTAAATAAGCGCGGTACGTAGGGGATGATCCGCACTCGGATGCACCGTGAACGCAGCGATCACGAGACACACGACGCCTGCACCAGCGAGCCATGGCGCGCCCGACCAGCGCGCATTACCAGCGATCGCATCGAATTGTGGCCCGAGCAATAGCATCACGAGTGAGGCCACGATGGAAAGCGCGATCGCACCGGGTCCGGCGACGCCGAGCATCACCACCGAAACGCCGTAGATGAAACCGACGAGAATGAGGAGCGTCACAACCGCTGCGATCCGCTCAGCCGCCTGGCGGCCGCGCGTCACTAGCGCAGCGCCCGCGGCAAATATGAGAGGCCAGATGAAGAGATAGCCTGCACCCGGAACTCGCGTGGCGAGAACGAGCGCGAGGACGAGCCACACAACTAGAGCGCCAACGTGGATTCCACGGGGAGCCGACCATCGTCTGGCAACCGCATAACACGCAGCCGTCACCGACAGGGCGAGCAGCACGACGACTGTCGCGTATAGTCCACTCCACATTGCGGGGCCGCGTAGCGTTCGTCCGACGATCCAGCTCACGGCACCGGAGACTAGGAGCGCGACGAGCGTTGCGAGCACGCCGATGCCGACTCCCCGTCGGTCGCGAACAACCAGCGTTCCGACGAGTCCCAATGCGAGGATCGCCAGTGGGATTTCGAGTCCCTCGGGATAAACGACGAGACCGATTATGGGAAGGTCGAAGAAGACACCGTCGCCGGTGTGCGCGCGCGGCAATGGCTCGGTGCCGAAAGTCCGCGCCATTACCAGCATCTGCGAGCCGTGGTGTTGCAGACTCCCTGCGTTCAGGTGCGCGACGTCGTCGTGACTCGTATGGTAACGCTCCACTCCGTCGGCAAACGCGAAGTTGAGCGCGGGAAGATCGAGCACCGCGAGCTCGGAGAGATCGGTGTCGTTGGGCAGCGTACGATAGATCGTCGCGTAGACCGATCCCGCCGTCGCGTCGCCAGCACTCCGCAACGCCCGAGCTGCGTCGAGATTGCCCGGGCCGGTCTCGACGCAGCTCGGGCGTTGCGGAGTGCTGGCGACGCGACG
>WNFW01002558.1_pt1 | contig 15248 bp, 16 predicted proteins | sample 5400131 | NCBI WGS metagenome assembly WNFW01 (sample SAMN13153362, study PRJNA577476) | soil metagenome | isolation source: 20 cm soil or saprolite under grassland replicate 1 | place: USA:California | collected 2016-06-15 | reverse complement strand
GAGAGAAAAAGCTATATAAGCGAAGGGAGAAACATATGTCAAATATGTCTGACCACTCCTCTTCCGTCTCTCGTGAGCAGGTTGCAGAGGCGTACCTCAAGGCCTTCCGGTTGATTGACGATAGGGTTACCCCTTATCTCGGTAAAGTCACAACGCGTGTCCTGGTGCAAGGTGCTGCCAAAAAAGTTTCGAGTACTTATCCATTTCTCCATTTTCTTGTAAAGATGCCTTACACTGATGTCGTCCCAACGGTAGTACAAGAGCAATTAAGCGGAGTCTCCACAATAGAGCTTGCTGCGGCATTAGATGCTTTGTTACAGGAATGTTTTGCTGGTATCAAAGAATTGACCGGCGATCTTATTGCGCCCCCCATATATGACGAGGTAACGCGTCAACTAGAACAGTTACAATAGAAAGGACAATCGAGAGCAGCGTGCAATCACAGTCAAGGCTATCAGAAAGCGCGTATAGCTCATACCATACCCCGAATAGTGATCGTTTAGCAGCTATTCTCCAGGAGATGGAATACATCAATACCATCGGGAAAAGCTTTGTAGCTGCTATCGATCGCTTTCAGGTACACCGGGCTCTGCTTGGAGCTTTGCAAAAGCTCTACAGTTTTGCAGCCTGTTCCATTCTACTCAAAGGTGACCCATTCGAGCTATCGATTATCCCTTGCTACCCCCTCAGCCAGGTTTTTATAGCAGCAATGATTGAACGCATAGCCAGTGCAGCCAGCGTCATAGACTTTCCCGCTGTATCCGTCGAGGAGTTGGCAAACGCCTCGTATCTCGATGCCCCCGATGACCTCTCCATCACCCAGAAACTGGGCTCCCCGGTTCAGGATATGATCGGTGAAACTGCCCTCTGGCGACAAGCGGAAATAGGACGACAACGCCTCGAACTGATTATCAGCAGCATGGCCGAAGGGCTATTGATTACTAATGAGCAGGGGGGGATCACCCTGCTCAATGTATCCGCGCAGCATCTATTGGCTCAGGCACAACTCGATCTCAAGCAAAACTCGCCTCTCCGCACGCTTGCACTGGCCAATAATGTAAGTTGGTTACATAAACTAGCCGATATCATCGACGAGGCACTGACCGGTGTGACTGTGATGAACCAGGAGTTGATCGCGGGTGAGGCTGGCGAGCCCGTTCCCCTGACGCTGAGCATCAGCGCCGCGCCGCTCCATGATGCAAGCCAGGTACAAATGGGACCGATAGGAGTAGTGGCCGTGCTCAATGATGTAACGGCGAACAAACAGATTGAGAAATTAAAAGATGAATTCGTCTCTGTCGTTTCGCATGAGCTACGTTCTCCATTAACCGCGATCAAAGGCTACACGCAACACCTCATGCGGCGTATCGATCGTCGATTACGCAAGACACAGCAGGAGCAGCAGAGCAGCGCCATAAGTGGCGTGGATCTCCCCGAGAACTATGATCTACGCAGCCTGAGTATTATTCAGAGCCAGGCTGATCACCTTGAACGGTTGGTCAATGACTTGCTAGATCTCTCGCAGGTGCAGTGGGGGAAGTTACATCTCCAATACAGCAGCTTTTACCTGGCAGATGTACTCGTCGAGAGCGTACGTTCAGTACAAGCAAGCACGGAACAACATACAATCTACCTTGATATCGCGGTACAGGATACGAAAATTGTGGCCGATAAAATGCGAATGAGCCAGGTAATTGGGAATATCCTGGACAATGCCATCAAGTACTCTCCACAGGGTGGGCAGGTGACAGTCAAGCTCGAGGAACGTGAAGGCGACTACTTCGTGAGTATTACTGACCAGGGAATTGGTATTAGTCAAGAGTATCTCGATCACATCTTTGAACGCTTCTATCGAGTACGCAATACGGCCAGTCGTCAATACTCCGGTATTGGACTTGGATTATATGTCACCAGGGCTATTGTCGAGGAACATGGTGGACATATCTGGGTTACCAATAACAAAGGTCTAGGCTGTACATTCTCCTTTACAGTGCCTGCAGCAGCTCATTCGGACTAGAGCCAAAACGGTCATGAAGGTAGGAGAGGCCAAAGGGCGTGAAATGAATAGTAGCCCAGCTGGCGCGTAACAATTGGATGCTGCGCAGGATACGCGCTTCCCCCCACAATGGATACCGCAGATCGCGCAAGGCATTGAAGAGGTCAACACCGCTCGAGAGGAGAACCCCGACGGCAATGACGATCAATTCTATGAGAGGGTGCCGTGGGAAGGCAATGGGGGCAAGGGATGAAAAGAAGCCAACGTAGATGACGAAGCCTGAGATAAGGGCGGGAAACAAGACGTTTAGCCAGATGTACAACGTGGAAGGTTCGTAGAGAAACATCACTGTCACACCGAGTGGGCTTACAGCCCAACCGATAAGAGGGCCATGCCGAAGCAGAGCCACCAGCACATGGGCGCACTCGAACAGGACAATCCATAACACTAAGAATCCTGCAAGTTCCAAAAAATTGAATACGTGTATGCTGGTCATTGCAACTGGCATAGATACCTCCTCATAATGTAGCCAGGTATGAGCGGCTACCACTCACTCATATTATACTATTTTTTCCCGTTTTTTAAAGGATAACTTTGAGGTGTTCACTCGCTCCAACCTTTTTCTCCCACCAGGGGTACAAAAACGCAGCCACCTAATGAACGAATCTCTGGCCCCCAGGGCGCGCGGTGAACGACGAGTAAATCCTGTCGCGTGTGACTCCCTACGGGGATGACTAACATTCCCCATGTCACAAGCTGATCTACAAGCTGCTTCGGCACCTCAGGGGCAGCCGCTGTCACCAGTACGCGGTCATAAGGGGCTGCATCAGGCCAACCGAGCGAACCATCGCCGACGTAGAGAGAGACGTTGGTAATACCCAACTGCATGAGGTGTTTGGCAGCCAGGAATGCCAGCTGTTGATGCCGCTCAACACTTGTCACGTGTGCAGACAAGCGCGCCAGGATGGCGGTCTGGTAGCCTGAACCCGTACCTATTTCCAGCACCTTTTCTTTACCGCTGAGTTGCAGCGCCTGCGTCATTAAAGCGACCATCAAGGGTTGTGAAATGGTCTGTCCCATAGCTATGGGGAGAGCACAATCGGCATAGGCCATACTGCGCTGCGCTTCATCGATAAATATTTCTCGTGGTGTAGTAGCTATAACGGAGAGAACACGTTCATCGTTCACGCCGCCATTGCGGAGCGAAGTTATCAGTTGTTGACGTTGTGTCTCAATATTGTGTGCCATTAGGTAAAAGAGTTTTGTGTGTTACTATGGACCGACGATATGAGTGAATTACTTTATGAAATATACGGGATTGCTTTCTACTAGTTTATGGCGTTGGCGAGAATGCGTCAAGGTGAGCAAAAGAGGTATTTCCTACTAATAAGCATTACATGTGGTGGGCGCTACTGGGATCGAACCAGTGACCTCTTCGGTGTGAACGAAGCGCTCTCCCGCTGAGCTAAGCGCCCTGACAGATTTGTTAACAGAAGCAACTATAGCACCTGAGGTGTGGGATGTCAAGCATTTTCCAGCACGCCACTCGCAGCAGCGCGCTGGGAAATGCCTGACAATCCAGTATGAAACTGAGCTACTGTTCTTCAGCAGTCTTGCGCAGGGCGGGGAAAAGGATGACGTCGCGAATGGAGTCCTGGTCGGCCATAAGCATTACGATACGATCAACACCGATCCCGAGGCCACCAGCAGGCGGCATTCCGACCTCCAGGGCCTCGAGAAAATCTTCATCTAAGACCTGGGCCTCATCATCTCCTTGCTCGCGCTGGCGCATCTGATCCTCGAAACGCTTACGTTGGTCGATGGGGTCGTTCAATTCGGTAAAGGCGTTGCCACATTCCAGGCCGCCAATGAATGGCTGGAAACGTTCTACCAAACCAGGTACCTCGCTATGATCCTTTGCCAGGGGAGAGATGTCGCGCGGGTAGTCGGTAAGGAAGATGGCCTGGCGCAACAGGGGAGTATCCTTGCGGAATATGGCTCCCATGAGATCATCGATCAAGCGGCCGCGCCCATGCTTAGGGTCTACCTCGTATCCCTTAGCGCGCATCTCCGCGGCCAGACTCTCTTTGTCAGGGAAGAGTCTGACATCAATCCCCGTAAATTCCGCGATGGCATCCAGCAAGGGAATACGCGGCCAGGGAGGAGTGAGATCTATTTCACGGCCCTGGTAGGTGATACGCGGCGTCCCCCTCACTTCGATAGCAATGTAGTGGATCATTTCCTCAACCAATGTCATCATATCTTCATAATCAGCATAGGCCTGGTAGCATTCCATCATGGTAAATTCAGGGTTATGTATGCGGTCAATACCTTCATTACGGAAATTGCGCCCAATTTCATATACTTTCTCGAAACCACCTACGATCAGGCGCTTTAGATAGAGTTCCACAGCAATACGGAGAAAGAAATCGCGATCGAGGGTATGATGATGGGTGATAAAAGGGCGCGCAGTGGCACCACCATACAGGGGCTGCAAGATGGGAGTCTCAACCTCCAGGAAATCCAGGTTATCGAGGTAACGGCGCATGGCTGTAATGGTGCGACTGCGAATAACGAAGATGTTCTTGACTTCATCACTATTGGCAATGAGATCAAGGTAGCGCTTCCGTTGGCGTATCTCCTTATCTTCTAATCCATGAAACTTCTCTGGCAGCGGGCGCAGCCCCTTGGATAAGATGCGAAAATCGGTAACATGAAGAGTGCGTTCACCGGTGCGCGTAAGAAAAAGATAGCCACTGACCTGCACAAAGTCACCAACATCCAATAATTTGAGCATATGATAGGCATTCTCACCTATGTCATTGATGCGGAAGAAGGCCTGGATACTCCCTGTGCCATCTTCAATCTTCATGAAGGCTACCTTGCCCATTTCGCGCATGAGGCGAATACGGCCAGTGACGGTAAAGGCGCCTTCGGGTCCCTGCCATTCATCAAAGTGTTGTAAAATCTCTGAGATTGTATGTGTTCGCTTCACACGATTAGGGTAAGGGTTGATTCCCTGCTCCCGCAAGGCGTACAGGCGTTGCAGCCGCATTTCTCGTTCGTCTGCCATTGTTGTCTTTTTCCTCCTCCAACAAAATGTGCGAGTTAATTGTAACATTGTTTTCAAAGATCGAACAGTCATAGTATCAATCCTTGTTGAGCATAAAAAAACCGGCCTGCGGTTCCGAGTTGTGCGGGCCGCAGGCCGGTCGATTGCTGCTACTACTTGGGGATTACGAGATAGAGATAATAGTATACTCCTTCACTCCGCCGGGCGTAGAGACTATAACCAGTTCACCTACTTTATGGCCCAGCAGCGCTTTCCCCACCGGAGATTCGTTAGATATACGTCCGGCACTTGGATTTGCCTCGTATGCTCCAACAAGCTTATAATGGTACTCCCGACCATCACTATTCTGGAGATATACGACAGAACCAAGGGAGACAAGGTCTGTACGTACCTCACTAATCAATTTTGCCTTGGCCAGTAACTGTTCCAGATACTGAATCTTTCCTTCAAGAAGAGCCTGCTGGTTTTTTGCATCTTCATAGGCGGCATTGTCGATCACATCACCTGATTCCTTGGCATCGTACAGGTACTGAGCAACTTTGGCACGGCCAACGGTATACAAATATTCCAGCTGACTCTGCGCGTGTTGTAGTCCGTCACTTGTAATGACTTCCTGTGTCTCCATCTCTTTGTCCCTTCAATACTCTGACTGAGACAATACATCTATGTTCTCAGCCTAATCCTCGTTCACCTAACCTGACTTAACACATAAAGCTGGATAGGTGATTACCCAGTTGGATATCCAACATCTCCCCAAGTTATCGTAACTAATTCACCTGAATGTAGACGGAGTAACAGCTCCCCGTTTTCATTCACTTCTTCAGCCACACCGCTTAACACAATATCGCCCTGGCGCACCTGTATAGTGCGACCAAGCGTTGTTAACTGGCTTCGCCAGCGCTCCCAAATAGCATGAGAGGCGGGGCTGCAGCCGTTTGCCGCGAAAAATGGTTCCCGAGCCTCATGTTGCAACGTTAGATAATCAGCCTCGATGTGTTGCAACATATGCGTGATCAACGCTTCTCGACTTACTTCACGTCCACATTCCGTTTCAAGAGTTGTCGCAATTGCGCTTAACGACCCCTGACCACCTGGCGATTGACGCACTAATGATTGGGAGATCATAGGAGACGTACCGTCGGGTATGTCCTGGATGCTCCCATTGACATTTACTCCAATACCGAGGATAGCAACCAGCTGACCGGCATGCCCCTGATCCACCGTTCCACGCAAAATATGACTTGTTTCAATCAGTACGCCAGCAACTTTGCGATTTCCGACAAGTACATCGTTTGGCCACTTAATAGTGGCGGATATTTCACAAGTTTCAGCTACTGCATCCACGATAGCAAGTGAAGCGATCATTATCAAAAAGCGGGGTGGGAAAAGAGGGCGAAGCAATGTCGATGAGAGTACATTGCATCCGTACATATCCACCCAGCGCCTGCCTAACCTGCCCTTACCAGCAGTTTGGCTGTCGGTAAGTATCACCACCCCTTCCTCTGGCTGTTCCCAGGCCAATTTCATTGCAAACGAGTTTGTTGAATCTACCGTGGGTAGGTATAACAGGTTTTTGCCAATCCCGAATGTCCGGGTCTTAAGTTGACGCTGTATTGCTGTGACGTCAAGCCCTTTTCTTCTTGAAGAGACATTTACCTGCATACGGTTTAGCTCATCTACCAACCTACATCTCAAATTCCAGCGGAAGCTAAAAATAAGAAGAAATGCGTAAAACGCGAAAATAAACGAGAAGTACCATGCCTGGATACGCGGTGGAAAAACCAGTTCCGGCTTGCCATACCAGGAACTGATGAGTAGAATTGATGAATAAAAATCCCAGAGTGAGGGCAGTTTTTTTGGTTGCCATCACTCTGGGGGGACGCTGCACAGGCAGGAAGCTCTAGCCACCTACCAGTGAGCTTGAAGCGGCGCTAGGGCCGGCTACCTCTCATCTGGAAGGTGTTGGAAATCACCGTGCTGCCCGTGCAGCGACAACGTTCATTCATTACACACCACCTCCTTTCATTGCGCTTATTGTACAATGCATTTCTTGTGCTGTCAACCCTTTAACAAATTTCATTTTAAGAAGACATGGATCAGATGGATACAAAACGGCTTGAAGTGAGTGACGACTGGATCAATGGCGTTGTGAAAATCCTGTGAAGGATGTTTCAAGATGAAGTAGTTGACGCATGAAGTTACTGAGGATACACTACTAAGGAGTATGAGCGAAGTCAACGAGAAAGGAGCTAACATCCTTGTCTATTGAACGTACAGGGCACCCCTACATTGTCCGTAACTCATCAATATATGGTGGGGAACCGATCATCGAAGGTACACGTACAGGTGTACGTCACATTATCCTTCTCTTCCAGTCGGGTCAAGACCCGGAAGAAATTGCTGATTCTCAGCGTATTACCCTGGCGCAGGTCTACGACGCAATTAGTTACTTTTATGACAACGAGGCTGAGATCACGCATTATATTCGTAACGAATCGTGGGGAGCAAGCTAACAAAGCACAGATTTGAAACTATCTCATCTTTAATAGCGTAATAATCTTAATGATGTATTGCGTTCTAACTGAATGAGGAAAAGCTACAATGCCAGGATCTCGAGACCCAACTTCATCAGGAACCAATACCCCTGTCGAAACCATCCTTATCGTCGAGGACGATACGGTGGTAGCGGCATTCCTCACTGCAGCCATCGAACAAGAAACACCCTATCAGGCCTTGCTCGCTACGAGTAGCTCGCAAGCTTTTGAAGTGGTCAATGAGTGTAAACCCAGCCTTTTTCTTCTCGATTATAGACTTCCTGGCATGAGCGGCCTTGAACTCTACGATCAACTACATGCAACAAGAGAGCTCGAAGATGTTCCAGCTCTCCTGATAAGCGCAAGTTTTCCTTTTGAAGAAGCCAGTAAGCGCAACATACTGCTCATACAAAAACCGTTCGAACTCGACCATCTCTTAAGAAACATTGAAAGGCTCCTGAGCTGATCTGGACGTCATTCAGGAAATGCACCTCGCATCCCAATATCCTTCATCACTTTCCAAGAATACTAATATCCATACTTTGTCACTATCAGATCATTTGCAACGTACTAAAGGTGACTGATTATTAGGTAACTGCCTAAATACCTTGGAGAGTAACAATGTCTAACGATCAGGACCCGGCATCACAAGAAGATCACACACCCGTAAAAACCATCCTCGTCGTCGAAGACGATACGGCGATAGGCTCATTCCTTGTTGAAGCCATCAAACAAGAAGCACCCCACCAGGCCCTACTCGCTACGGACGGTTACCAGGCCTTAAAAATGGTTCACGACCTCAAACCAAACCTCTTTCTCATAGACTATGGCCTCCCCCGCATGAACGGCCTCGAACTCTACGATCAACTTCATGCAACAAAAGAACTGGAAGATGTTCCTGCGCTTATTATAAGTGCAAGTTGCCCCTGGCAAGAAGTTGAAAAGCGAAAAATCCCATGCATGAGGAAGCCCATCGAACTCGACGAACTTTTACAAACCATTGAAAAGCTCATAACCTGAACTAGGCATTCATACTCATTTCAATACTCCCTGCCAAAGCCTGGTTTTTCTCTGCAGAAAAGTTACTATGGCAGACGAGAAACAATATCTTAAATGCCACGTCAACGCAGGATGGGTCTCACACACCAGTATCTCCGGTTTGAAACGCACCCGGTGTTCATAGCGTGTTACATTCATGTCATGTGCAGGAATGACCGAAATACCAGGAAACGTGGATGCGAAAATGCCTGACGATAAAGAACTATTTTCACCAAATGCTAACACTATAGAAAAAACGATTCTTATCATCGAGGATGACACGGCGATAGGCTCATTCCTTGTTGAAGCCATCGAACAAGAGACGGCCCACCAAGCCATGCTCGCCACTGATGGCTACCAAGCGTTAAAAATTGTCGATGACATTAAGCCAGGCCTCTTTCTCATCGATTACAGCCTCCCTTACCTGAATGGGCTTGAACTTTACGACAGACTACACGCAACTAAAAAGCTCGAACATGTTCCTGCTCTTATGTTAAGCGCAAGTTGCCCCTGGGAAGAAGCGAAAAAGCGAAAAATTCCATGTATGAGGAAGCCTATCGAACTTGACGAGCTTTTACAAACCATAGAGAAGTTTATCATTTGAGAGGGATTTTCCTGGAGAAGAAAGCAATGTGAAGCCATGGAGAAACCAGGAGAACACGCTGAGCAGCCCGGAGGTACTGATCCTGAGCACGCTCTTAAACGGGACTATTTTCGAGCATTACAAGACCATTATCAAAACATGAGGAACCAACACCAGGCTTTGATGTTCCATCACCAGCTCGTGATAGAACACCACTATTTAGTGCAAGCCTTGTATCAGGAGGTGCAGGATACGGAGCCAGGAACAGGCGAGCACGCACAAGCCTGGCAGCACTACCACAAAGCAGTACAGGAACATCACCAGATGGTTGAGAGCCACCGCCAGATGCTAGAGGACTACCGCAAGATGAGAGAGGAATGCTCCCGCTTCCAGGAATCAGAGTAACGGTGGAGTTACTCTACTGGTATTTAGAAAAGCTTGAGTGGCTTCTGCGAATTTCGCAGCCAACCACCCCTCCTGGCGAGCCAATTCGCAAAAAATATCCACCCCTTGCACGGATGTACTACTTTCTGCTATACTTTGTATAGTAGCATCCCTGGGGATAGTATTGTAGATGAGAAAGTGCTACGCTATGCCCCGTGTTACTCCAGTATCCATCGTTGTATACTACCAGGTCACAGTACAAGATAGATTCGCATATGTCAAAGCCGGTATATGTGTCTACCCAATTTCGTTTTGTGGTGCGTCCGTTCATCTACCTGGACATTTAGTTAGAGGGAGGACTTGGCAATGCAGCAATACATAGACCTGCTTATCGACGCCCTCCTGGATGAGGGATTTACGGTAGAGGAGGCCAGCAGGCTGATTCAACTGCGCGAGGAGTTTGAAGAGAGACAGGCAACGGAGGAAACGAACTATCATCGTTTCGTGCGCTGGCTTGTCGAACACGGTCGATTAAGTGATTGGTAGGAACGAGGAGAAGGCTTACTATATTGCCAGGGGAGAACACCTGGTAGGCAGCTATGAGAAATTGCCCTACTCTTTCTTCTTGCCGCACTCTTTTTCGATGTAGTACAATACAAGAGGCAAACAAAGCAGTTGGGACGGCGTGGCATGTTGTGCCACGCCGTTTCCACATCTATAGTCGTTGAATTACCGGAGTTCCTGAGGCAGAATTTGCTGCTTTGGGAATCCCGCACTGCCAGGAGGCCTCTATGAAAGCGGTTGTTATGGCCGGTGGGGAAGGATCGAGGCTCAGACCACTGACGATAAGGCGCCCAAAGCCCATGGTCCCTATTGCCGGCAAACCAGTGATGGAACACATCCTTAACCTTCTCAAACGTCATGGTATTACAGAAGTAGTAGTAACTGTCCAGTATTTAGCAAGCAACATCGAAGATTATTTCGGCAACGGTTCGCAATTTGGTATGCGCATTACGTACTCACGTGAAGATGTTCCGCTGGGAACCGCGGGTAGCGTCAAGAATGCGGAAGATCAACTGACAGAACCATTCCTTGTGATCAGCGGTGATGCGCTCACTGACTATAATTTAACAGACCTCATCAACTACCACCAGGAAAAAAAATCGCTGGCTACCCTCATGCTGGCGCATGTACATAATCCTTTGGAGTATGGTGTGATTATCACCAATCAGGATGGTCATATAACTGAGTTCCTGGAGAAGCCGAGTTGGGGAGAGGTTTTCAGCGACACGATCAATACAGGCATCTATATGCTGGACCCAAAGATTTTCTCGTACTTTGAGAAAAATAAACAGTTTGATTTCAGCCAGGAACTTTTTCCGATGATGCTCAGAAATGGGGATCCTATTTACGGGTACGTTGCCGAAAGCGGTTATTGGTGCGATGTAGGAAATCTCCCGGAATATATGCGCGCAAACGCCGATGTTTTACAGGAACGAGTGGAAGTCGAGATACCGGCGAAGAAACTCAGCGGCAATATCTGGTGTGAAGAAGGGGTTGAAATTGCGGAGGATGCACAATTAATTGGACCAATTTACCTGGCCCATGATTGTAGAATCAAGGCTGGAGCAATCATTCATGGTCCAAGTACTATAGGCCACTACACCATCGTTGACGAGCGGGCGCAGGTTGATCGCAGCATTGTCTGGAACAATTCCTACATTGGAGAACGGGCAGAATTACGGGGGGCGATTGTGGGGTCTTCTACTGGCATCAAGAGCAAAGCGGTGATGTTCGAGGGCTCGGTGATAGGTGACAATTCCACGATCCAGGAAGGGGCCATTATTCAGCCGAATGTGAAGGTATGGCCTGATAAGGAGATCGAGGCCGGTGCGGTTATCAATACAAGCATTATTTGGGGTTCGCAGGGGCGACGAGGACTCTTTAGCCGCTTCGGCGTGACGGGGCTGGTCAATGTAGATCTGACACCTGAATTTGCCACTCAACTTGGCGCGGCCTATGGGGCTATACTCCCCAAAGGCTCAGTCGTGTGCATCAATCGCGATTCGTATCACCGTACGCCACGTATGATTAAGCGCGCGGTGATCGCGGGTTTACCCTCGGCAGGAGTCAATGTGCATGACATTAACCAGGTCCCTATCCCAGTTGCACGCTATATTATCCGTAACACCGATGCTGTCGGGGGGATACATGTACGCCTCTCGCCCCATGATAAGCGGGTCATCGATATCAAGTTCTTTGATCAGTATGGCCTGGATATCAACAAGACGACTGAGCGCAAGCTAGAGAATCTCTTCTTCCGTGAAGATTTCCGCCGCGTCGATGTGGATGAGGTTGGTGCGATTGAAGTACTCGAAAACGCGGAGGTATTGAGCCGTTACCTGGAGGGGTTTGCGAAGGTTGTCGATCACGAGGTTGTGAGGAAACGGAAATTTCAACTGGTGGTAGACTATGCCAATGGCAGCACCATTCAATTACTGCCAGGGATTTTTAATCGTCTGGGATGCGATCTGGTTGCATTGAACACCAGCATGGATGAGGCACGGTCCGTAAGAAGCGTGGATGAGATCGAGAAGGATATGCAGCGCCTGGCAACGATTACCGCCGGTCTGGATGCTGATATGGGGATACGCATTGACCAGGGAGGAGAAAACATTGCCGTTGTCGATGATCGAGGACGAGTTCTCGATGGCACCAGGATGTTAGCCGTGATGACCAGCCTGATCTTGCGACAGAATAGAGGGGCTACGGTGGCGGCTCCTGTAAACGCGCCTAGCGCATTGCAACATATCGCCAAACGCTACGAAGGGAATATTCAGCACACCAAGGTACTACGGCACGCGTTGATGTCCGCAGCTGGACGGGATGGAGTCGTACTGGTTGGGGATGGTCAGGGTGGCTTTATCTTCCCCAGCCTCCACCCAGTCTTTGATGGGATGCTGGCGATCGCGAAGTTGCTTGAACTGCTAGCAACCTTCCAGATGCGGCTTTCTGAAGTAGTGGATGATTTGCCAACATACTACCTGAGTAGCACGCAGGTTACCTGTCCCTGGGAACACAAAGGCAAAGTGATGCGCATCCTTAGCGAGCAGTACCGGGAACGTCGCTCTAAACCAATTGACGGCATCAAGATCGACCTGGGCAAAGAGTGGGTACTTGTTTTGCCTGATGCTGATCGACCCCTATTCCACGTCTTTGCTGAATCTGTTTCGAGCGACCAGGCGCAGGCGCTGGCAGAAAAGTATGCCCGTGTCGTGAGCGGTTTGCAGCAATAAGCAATTCAGAAAGCAAGGGCGCTCTTTGCCATGACATGATAGCAGGTTCTGCCTCCTGGAGCAGGTATAGGCGGGCAGAACACATAGGGAGCTTTAAAGATGCCGCGTAAGCATCTTTAAGGCACCGCTTTTGATCCATCTCCTGACGGTAGTGTCATCCACGCGCAAGCGACGCGCGACCTCACTCACAGTCAAGAGTTCATCCATTTTCTCTGCCATAGCAGTATCTCCTAGTGCTGTACAACGTGGTATTACGTTGAGTCATGGAATCACCTTTATCTCTAATTGAGCACTTATGCATAATAAAACAAAGTTACAGATAATGAATACTCATATGTCTAATTGGAAAGTATATGTTATTATATATCTTGGCTTCAACTGATACATGATACACTAACATTGAGCGAATAGCAGTTTATTTTCTTCAGACTTACATATTCTCTAGTTATAAGACGACAAAACGAAAAAAAGATCAAATTATTACTCGGCAGTAAACTAGACTATACATCTGGACGGAAACATACTAAAATGCAATAAACGTGAGAATGGCACATATTGGCGGATAAGCCACAAGGCGAACACCTTCATTACCGATTTAACAAGGTGCTATAAGAATAGGGATCAGAAAGGATACCCATGTCCAATACTACGTTAGTTATCAGTGATCTTCACCTCGCCGATGGTCATACTATTCTCGATGGTTTTGGCGATGCACAGCAAGCCGCCTTTGAAGGACTGACTTCTGCAGCAGGCGCTGCTGGACCGCTGGGGCATGCTGACGAAATCGAGCTTGTGATCAATGGAGACTGTTTTGATTTCCTGGCAACAGCGCCCTACGATACTGGAGGGATAACTGATATCTCAACAAGCCTGGAAAAGTTGAGTAAGATCATAGCAACTCACACTCCTTTCTTTGAGGCTCTGCGGCGATTTATTGAGACGCCAGGACGGCACGTGACCTTCATTACTGGTAATCACGATATTGAACTGCGGCTTGCAAGGGTACAGGAGGAGATCTCCACAGCTATCGGTGGCGAACACGTAACGGAGAGGGTGTCCTTCTGCCCAACGCGCTTCTATCGCCCGCTACCAGATGTGTATATTGAGCACGGCAATCACTACGATTTCTGGAATCAGGCCATGCGCGGGCTCTGGAATGAAAATGGACAACCTCTCGATCTCAATCCCAGCACCATTATCTTACCTGTTGGCTCTCATTATTTCCAACACGCGGCACACCCTATCAGTATAAATTACGCATACTTCGATCGATTTGAGCCATCAATGAATAGTATGCGGCAGATAGCGTTGCTTTGTCTACTTAATCCCGAGATCGTCATGGAGACAGCTAAACTGACAATGGACCTGTTTTCGGAGCCAAGAAAGGCATTAGCGGGCCTCGCGCCAGATGAAGAGTGTTCTCCTGACAAGTTGTTCGAACAGGCGATCATCGATTTTGCTGCTTTACAACAGGAAATGTCATCTCGCAAGACGGATTGGGTCGAACATGGAAACCTGGACAATCAGCAGGTACAGGCCTCGACGATAATAGAGTTCGATATGTTACGAGAGGCGCTCAAGTTGCCGCTCGTTGAAGCTATCACTGCAATCTGTACTCCAACAACATACGAGATGGGGGAAGGGGTAGCGCTAGGTATGCAAGCTGTGCTCAAACAGGACCCAACCTTGAGATATGCCATTGCAGGTCATACACATATGGTACGCATCGATTCTGTAAACAATGGGACACAGAGCTACCTTAACACAGCGAGCTGGACGGCTCGGCTGGCGATGCCAGCTCCTGGAGAAATTACCCCTGCGCTGATCGAATGGTTGCGACACCCCAACTGGGAAAAGGTACCACTACGCGATGTGACGCAATTCATCTTTGCGATGGTAAACTCCACTGCTAGTGGGGCTTCCAGCGCCAGCCTCTGTGTCTGGGAAGGTGGTTTAAAGGGGAGCTACCGGGTACTGGCTTAGGGGACGCGAAAGAGGAAAGGTGACAGGACAGAACTACCCGACCATGGCAGTGGGTATGCCAACGAAAGCGGGCCTGACGTAAAGGAATAACATTATGACAATAAACCAAATAAATGACCAGGAAACTGAAGAACTCTCAGGGGAACGTTTGGATTCGTCCAATACGACACGCAAAAAATTAGTGTTGATAGATGGTCACGCCATCATTCACCGGGCTTTTCACGCCGTTCCAGAGACATTGACTACTAGTAAGGGCGAAAATGTCAATGCTACTTTCGGTTTCACATCCATGCTTATAAAAGCACTGTTAGAGGAGAAGCCAGATTATATCGCGATGACGTTTGATCGGCCCTCACCAACC
>WNFW01003821.1_pt1 | contig 15254 bp, 18 predicted proteins | sample 5400131 | NCBI WGS metagenome assembly WNFW01 (sample SAMN13153362, study PRJNA577476) | soil metagenome | isolation source: 20 cm soil or saprolite under grassland replicate 1 | place: USA:California | collected 2016-06-15 | reverse complement strand
GCCGATCACATGATGTTGTGATTCGTGTTTACGATGAATGCGCTGAAAAGCTCTAAAATAGCGCGGTCGGCGTATAAAAACGGCGTATAAATCCATCCACGCCGGGCGCTCGCTGCGATTAAGAGTTTAGCATGAAGGCAAAATTCATGTTTTCCTTAATTTGCGTCGCTGCGGTGATGTTAACCGCGTGCGAGGAATATCCATACGGCTATTACAGCCACGGTTCTTCCCCCTATGGGTATTACTCCCGGTACGGCTACGGCTACCCCTATGGTGGCTACGGTGGCTACGGCTACCCCTATGGTGGCTACGGCGGCGGCTACGGCTACCCCTACGGTGGCTACGGCTACCCTACGGTGGCTGTGGCTATTGGCGGCAATGGGTCCTACGGCGGCTACGGCTACGGCGGCAATCGGTACTACGGCAATCGGTCCTACGGCGGCAATCGGTACTACGGCAATCGGTCCTACGGCGGCCACCGGCGTCATCATTACTACGATCGGTACTAAGTTGACGTAGAAACTAAGACCGCTGAGCTGGCGCTAGGGTTTCGTGCATGCGCGTTTTCTTGCGTGTGGCAGCGGATAGAGGTGTGGAAGCGTGAATAGCAGCAATTCTCATGGTTCCGATTATCACGCGTGAGGGCATCGAAGCGTTCAAGGGCGATGCCTGTGACGGTTGCCCCTAAGAAAAATGCACGTTTACGAAGTCCGTCCCCGCAAAGATCGTCGCGGCGCCGATCTAATTTCCGATGCGCTGCCATTCGGTAGACTGTGGCACGGGGAGCCGAATGCGGTCAGCAGTGCAATCAGATACGCGATGCACCGCAGCCGGTCACATGATGCCGTCATTCGCGTTCATGATGAATCAGGCAACGTGATCGAAACGCACGAGCACGCGGGCAATTTCAAAGAGTCGCTTTTCCGGGGTCAAAATTGATTGGATTAGTGCGCAACCCCGCACGGTTGGCGGGTGTTTAATTGGTTAAGGGAGAGGCGCATTTTCAAAGCGTCGGGGAAATCCTTAGCAGGAGCTTCCATCCCTAGCAAAACAACAAACAAGAAGGGAAAATTATATGAAAAAGCTTCTCTTAATTGCATTGGTGATAAGTGGATTGGCTTTCGTTCCCGTGCAGCGTTCTGACGCTCAGGTGTCGGTCGGAATTGGCTATCCGGGTTACGGATACGGCTATTATCCGTATGGATACTACCGACCGTATCGATACTATGGCTACTATTCTGGGCCATCATACTATTGGTCCAACGGACATCGCTATTACCGCCACCACCGTCATCATTACCACTATTGGTACTAAGTTGACGTAGGACATGAAGTCCACTGAGCTGGCTTGGAAGCGATTCTGAGCCAGCTCTTTTTTTGCCGATAATGGGGACCACGCTCGAATCAGCATTGACAAAGATGGTGCGCCCCAATCAAGATCACTCGCCCCGAACATTTGGCACACCGGTATGAAGACGCTTGCGAGCCGAATCGAACGCGAATTGCAAGTTGGCGAATGGAAGCACTGCGCTGTTTACGAGAACGAATTGAAACGTCTCTGGCCGCCAAACGAGACAGATCGAGAGGCAAAGATCGCGCAGTTTGCCAAGGAATACGGATTCCGTCTGAGGTTCTATAGCGAGGGACTGTGTGCCATCTTCGATGAATGGCCACGGCGAAAACGACGTTTGTAATTCTTGTCCGGCCAAATTAGAACGCGACCCCCCTGTGCCACCAACGAGGATTCAAGACAGAAAAGACGGCGGCTACAGTATTCGATCCACGCTGGATCGGATACAGATTGGGTTGGCTATAGCGCACCGTTGGCAGACGATAGCTAAACTGCGTTGGCAGATGGTAGCCAAAGTACCGGCAGTGCTGCTTCTGCGTGTTACTTCCCAAACGACTACGGCCTTTTCGCATTGCTGCGCATCGCTGCAATCGTTCTTGAAAGCCAAACGGCAAAGGATGCGCCCGCCTAAGACACCGGCGATTTCTACACACGTTTACGAGATTCGGCCACGAGCCGATCACGACGGCGTCGATCTAATCAGTGATGCACTCCGGTTCGGTTCGCTGTGGTACGCCGGGCCAAATGCAGTCAGCAATGCCATCGGCTTTGCCAAGTTTTTCAGCGTCCCGCATGATGCCGTGATTCGCGTTTACGATGCCGCTGGCAACATGATCGAGACGCACGAGCACAAGGGCGATTTCAAAGAGTCGTGAATTCACTTTTTCCTCGCGCCGGGCGTCTGCTCCCGGTAACTTCGTCGCGGGTTGATGGGAACGAAGAAAGCCGATGACATCTCGCGCCACGTAATAAAACGGTATGGAAACCATTCAAGATAACGGCCACAGCGACCGGCTAATTAAAAAATGCCAGCGCATTGATGGCCTGAAAGCCCTGCTCAAAGAATGGGAGCTATCCGATAATCTTGATCATGATTATATTCGAGGACTGAAGGCGCGACTCCTATCCGTCAAAAACCAGCTAAGGAACATGTGCGGCCATGACGGATCACAGGCAATGGACGATTGGTAGTTAGTGAGCGAAACAAAAAGCCGCCATGCGGTGAAGCATGACGGTTTGATTGTGAAATGCTGCTGCTTTTGTTGGGAAGGGTGAGGCTTAGAGATTGTTGACCACTTGCGGCGCAGGTTTGCTCGCTTCAAGCTGAGCGCTCACTTTCTGGATTTGCGCTGCCTGCTCTGTGAGGCTTGCTGTGAAAGCTTAAATTTCCTCCTGTTACAGGTCGCTCGAAAGACTTTGGGTAGAGTATCCCTTAGCGTGCCAGCGGCAAGGTCTGAGGCTTTGCGCTTGCGCGTTTCAGCAATCCGAATAGATCACTGTCAGTAGAAAAGACGAGCGTCGTATCTTTCGTAAGCACTTTCCGATATGTATCCATGCTCTTGAGGAAATTGTAGAATTCGGCGGCTTGCGGATTCTGGGTGTAAGCGTGCGCATAAATCTCGGTCGCTTTCGCGTCAGATTCGCCACGGATCTGTTGCACCTGCCGGTAAGCGGTCGATTGAATTTCATTTAAGTCGCGTTCTTTTTGTCCGGCGATGCGTGCTGCTTCCCCTTCGCCTTCCGAGCGAAATCGCTGCGCAATCTGCCCGCGTTCGCTCATCATTCGCTGGTAGATTCGACCGAGCACATCAGGATTGTAATTCACGCGTTTGAGCCGGAGGTCGAGCAGCTCGATGCCAAACTCCGACAATTTTCCTGCCGCTTTCGTCTTAATCTCGTCCTCGATTTTCAATCGGCCGTATTCGATCGGCGGTAGGACTCCAATCGTTCCCAGGCCTGTTGGCACATTTTTTAGATTTTCATCGCGCAGCGGTTTGCGATTCTTGTCGATGCGAACAATCTCGATCAGGTCATGTTTGGCAACCGCGTTGCGTGTCTCGCTTCCAAGAATGTCTTCCAACCGCGATTGCGCGCTTCGCTCATCGCGCAGCCGGACGAAATAGGTCTTGGCGTCGTTGATTCGCCAGCGGGCAAATGTATCGACATGAATGTAAGTTTTGTCCCGGGTTGGAATGGCAACGGGCGCGCCATCCCATTCGAGAAATCGCTTGTCGATCCGGTTGACTTCTTGAATGATGGGAAGCTTAAAGTGCAATCCCGGGTCCGTGATTGGTTCTCCAACTGGCTTGCCAAATTGCGTGATGATAACCTGTTCGGTCTGGTGAACGGCGAAGAAACATCCTTGCAACGCGCGCAAAAAGACCAACGCGAGGACGATTGACACGAGCCAAAGACAACCGCGCTTGCTCATTTCTTTTCCAGGGGTTTTCCGGTGAGCGGCAGGACCGGCAACAGATTTCGCATCGAATCGTCGATAATGATTTTCTCCCCGGTCGCAGAGAGCACGTCGCCCATGGTTTCGAGATAAAGCCGCGTCCGCGTGATTTCCGGCGCCTTGATGTATTGCTCGAGTATGGCATTGAATGATGCGACGTCGCCCTCCGCTTCATTGACGCGCTTGAATCGGTAGCCTTCGGCCGCTCGAATCGCCTGGTCCGCCTGGCCCTTCGCTCTAGGCACTGCTTCATTGTAATCGCCGTTCGCGATGTTAATGGCGTTTTCGCGGTCTTGTTGCGCTTTGTTGACTTCGTTGAAGGAGGCCTGGACCTCGGCAGGGGGGTTGACGTTCTTCAGTTGCACCTGATCGACGCGGACGCCGAGCATGTAGCGTTTCGATAGTTCCTGCATTCGCGCAAGCGCCGAGACCTCGATGTCTTGGCGGCCGATCGTAATGACTTCGTCCACCGTTCGGTCGCCGATCACTTCGCGCATCGCCGCTTCCGATAAATCGCGCAACGTCTGGGCAGGATTACGGACGTCGAACAGATATTGCTTGGGATCGTCGATGCGGTATTGCACGACCCATTCGACAAGTGCGGCGTTCAGGTCACCTGTGACCATTGACCTTTCTTCCTCCGCGTCTTTCGGCGGTTGGTCGGGATTTGTGTATCCAAGAGTCGTGAAGCCGAACTCAAGTTTCAATTGCCGCCGCGTAGGCACGACAATTACTTCATCGATCCCAAAGGGCAGCTTGAAATGCAGCCCTGGCTCGACCGTTTTCAAAAACTTGCCAAAGCGAAGAACAACCCCTTCCGATTCAGCCTGCACCGTATAGCACGCTGTCCATATCAAAATCGCCAGAAGAATGACGATGACAACACCGGTGATTAATCGCGCTGCGAAACGCGGCAGATGAAAATTGTAAACGACGGGTCAAAACCTTTCTCAACGGAGCGCAAACAAGTAAACTGTATCGGAAAGGTGAAAGTTGCTGTTTCGAATTCGTTTGGGATTTGAAACGCATCGGTTATGCAATCTAGCGTGTAGGTCTCAACCATCCACTTCAAAGTCAGTGGCGGCACGGGCAAATTCGATGCGCGCATCCGAATAGGTGACCGATTTCGGGCTGTTTTTTCTATTGGACGGATGCCTTTAGCGATATTCGTTCATACGAACATGAGAACGGGATTGCGCCAATTTTTTAAAAATCGAAGACGCAGACGCCACCGCCGGCCGCACCAGTTGGAGCTAAATCTATGGCCCAAACGACCAACCATCCCCGAGACCTTCTTGAGAAAATCAAAGGGGACGCAGAGCATGCGTTAGCCCTTCTCCCAAGCGAACCCGAATTGCGATCGCTCGGCTGGAAATGCACTGCTTGCGGGCACGTGAAGCATTTCACCCGGCCAGTTCCGAGCGAGGTAGCTTCGCTATGCCCGAAGTGCAAAAGCGATGCATTCCAAAAATGCTGAAACTTTAGATGTTAGGCCGTTTCTGCTGACAGTATCATTTCTCTTGGGTGAAAAAGAAGAGCAGAAGGTTTCCGAAGGAACAAACGTTTCACCATAGCGTCTACGTGATTCTGCTGAGCGATGCCGTCGCAAAGCATCCTTCTATTTTACGGCTGAATCCCAAACGCGATCCACTCAAGCCTTGCGTCTATGTCGGCATGACAGGAATCCCAGTCGATCACCGATTCGAGAATCACAGAAACAGCTATAAATCGGCTTGGGTCGTGAGGAAATATGGCCTGCGACTAATGCCAGAGCTTTACGAACATTTAAACCCCATGCCGTTTGAAGCAGCGGTCCAGATGGAAGGGGAGCTAGCTGAAGAATTGAGAGCAGCCGGATATACGGTTACAGGCGGACACTGACAAACGACCCACTCGCAGTTGGAAGCTGTTACCGCTTCAGATCTGAGCCTATTTCGGCGAACTGTTGAAGCGCTGCTTCAAGGTCTTCGACGATCTCGGTGGCGATGATGTCGGGGGCGGGAAGGTTGGCGCTGTCTTAGAGTGATTCGTCTTTGAGCCAAAAGATGTCGAGCCGATGGGAAACGAGCGAGACAGACGGGCAGGTCGAGAGACCGATTGGGCGGGAGCGAAGGAGTCAACATGTCGAGATCTCGGTGGAAAGCCCGGCCGTTGCTACTGCATCCGTTACGGGTCGCGCTTGAGTAGGTCTTCGTAGTCATACGGGCGCCAGCGTCCCTGCGGATTATTTTCAGACCATGTCGGCTTTCGCTCGTGGCGGTTCTTTGGATTGTAGCAGGCGACGAAGTCGTCGAGGTCGGTGCGCTTTAGCGGATTTTGATCAGCACTGCAGCGCTGCCCCTGCGGGCTGACCTTCGTCAGTCTATGTCGCTGCTGCTCCATTCATTGAGGGTGACTGCCCTCGCGGAAGCGATCTCGTTCAATCGTCAGCAAGATGCAGAGCCGTCGGCTGGCGGATAAATGTTTGTTCGTGCGGAGGTCGTAGATCCAGAGCTTTAACGCCGGTGCGGCTCGCACTGGCGATCACGGAGCCACTGTCTGACGCCAATCGTAGCGTAGCTGTTCGGATGCGTCTTCATATGGTTGCGCCATTCGCGAATCGGCAGCGAATGATAAGGTTCGGGGAATTCCATAGTGCGCGCAGCCTCGAAGGTCGCTCTAAAGACCGTCAGACTCAATGGCAGAACTCGGCGCTGGGTTGTCTGCGATAGCCCATCGGAACCGAGCTGCCGATCGATTAGTCATCGGCGGTGTAGTTTGCACGATAATGGAAGCGTTAACGAAGCGCTGCCGAAGTTTACTTACGTATTGGAACGCGTGAGTCTTTTGTTTTGATAGAGCCATTCCTTGCTCATTAGTGGGGGTGGGTCCGTTTTGCCTTACAAATCACGAGTCAGTTTCCAGCCCGCTTGATCGATTTTTCTCTTGCGCGAAACTCTGCTAAGATCAGCAATCGAAAGCCGCGAATCTAAATTTCCTTTGCACCGTTAGCTCAATTGGCAGAGCAAGTGACTCTTAATCACTGGGTTGCAGGTTCGATTCCTGCACGGTGCATTTTGCCGGCAACGACGCGGCGGTAGAGCGCTTCGTACTGGGGCAGGATGCGATCTGCGGAGAAGTTTTCGAGCGCGCGAATACGGCTTCGTTTGCCGAGCTCTTGCGACAACTCTGGAGATTCAAGCAACTCGTCTAATCCAGCAGCAGCAGCGGTCACATCGGCAAAAGGATATAGAGGACAAGCGTCGCCTACGACTTCGGGAATGCCGCCGACGCGAAAGGCAACGACAGGTTTTCCGTAGAACATCGTCTCAAGAATGCTCAGGCCGAAGCTTTCGTATTCGGATGTGTAGAGTCCCACATCGGCGGCCTGCAAATACTCGTCCACCACGGCTGTGTTTTGCCGGACAATCACAACGTCCCGAATTCCTAATTCGTCGAGCAGCGGCTCATAAGGATCAAAGGCGCCACCTGCCAGAATAAACAATCGAAGGCGCTGCCGGTTTTTCGACATCGCAATTGTGCGCAGCAGGAGATCTGTTCGTTTGACGGGCCGCAAACTCGACATGTGCAGCACAAGAAATTCATCCATCATGCCCAGATCGCGTCGAACTTCCTCGCCGCTTCGCTTGGGTTTATTCGGAGTAAAGAAATTCGGGATCACGTCGATCGGTCTTTTCAAACTGAAGATTTCCTGCGTTTGATTCCGAAGACTTTCTGAAACTGCGGTCACTGCATCGGAATGCACCAGGGCATGCTCGATGGCGGTGCGATAATCGGGATCCTGACCCAGAAGAGTCGTGTCGGTTCCATGCAAAGTTGTGACGAGGCGCGGAGCCGACAGGCCTAACATCTGCGAGGCCAAACACGCGGCGAGCGCGTGCGGCACTGCATAATGAACGTGGAAAAGATCGAGGTGCTGGGAACGCGCCACCTCCGCCATTTTCACTGCGAGCGGCAGAGTGTAATCGGGAGACGGGAACAACGGATTTTGCGCAATCTCGACCCGATGGAAATGAAGATTGTCCTGCGGCAGGTCTAGCCGAACAGGTTGAGCGTAACTGAAAAAATAGATTTCATGACCTCGGCGCGCCAACTCTGATCCCAAAGCCGTCGCCAAAATTCCGCTCCCGCCGATCAACGGAAAACATGCGATCCCAATTTTGAAGGGCCCTCGTTCCATCACAGCTCCGTATAGGCTTTGTCGAAGTCGGAAATTTCGTCGCGCCTGACGAACTTCACATTGGGCGCATCCGCCTTGTTGATGTATTGCTGTTCACTCGCACCGGCGACGTAATGGGTGCATCGAATCACCGATTGCATCCAAAGGAAACGCGTATCGCGGGTCGGGCTGATTTGCTCTGGACCGAATTCTCTCCCGGGGATCTCAAGAAATCGATTGCCTCCCTTGTGCAGTAACAATTTCCCGTCGCGGTAACGTGCGCGAACGATCTCGCCTTCGTAGCGCTGATCGACAAAATAGTCCGAGACCACCGCCGCACGTGCCCTGAATTGAAATGCACTCGATCGCTCCACCCGTACGCCCTCCAGCAGCTCCATTCGCCTGTACATCTCGAGGCAGAAGTCCGCTACATTTGCACACTTCGTCTGTTTGAAGTGTTCGACTAAAGAGGGCTGCACGTAATTTGGAAGCTGCCGCGCAGTTTTCTCGTGCCACTCCCCAAGAACGCGTTTGGCGTAGAGAGGCGAAAACTGCCTTTGGATCCGATTTTCGAACTGAAAGTTTAGTGCTGCTTCCCGGTTGCTCTGTTGGTCTCGCAACGTCGTAATCGTCTCGCGCGGGTCATGATCGCTGTCGTGAAAGAAAAAGACGATTTCGCCGCCAATTTCCTTTTGGAGACGCCGGGCGGTTAGAATCTTAGCAAACAAAAATCGTTTTGGAAAAAATCCGCACGGTTGTTGGCCGAAACAAATAATCGGATGATCCATTGCCCGGAATAACCTTCATACCCCAGCGGGAGATTGCGTGCCGCGGAAGATCGTTTGCTGCAGAATCGGCGCCAGAATTAGTACAGCCGCACAACCAATAAAATTATACCAGAGATAACCAATATTGGTTGTAGCGAACAGGATAAAAACAAGCGCTTGCGCAAAGAGCGCCGCGAAAAACACCGCCGAGCCCGTAACGCGATGGATAAAAAACGCCGTTAGGAAAAGGCCGAGAATGCTGCCATAAAACACTGAGCCCAGAATGTTGCCCGCTTCGATCAGATTTTCGACCAAACTAGCAAAGGAAGCGATTGCGATCGCGACAAGACCCCACGCAGCCGTCAGCGCTTTCGCCGCGACCACGTAATGATGGTCGGTGGCATTCGGACGAATCAACGGCCGATAGAAATCGACCTCTGTGGTGGTGCCGAGAGCGTTCAGAGCTGCTGCCGTCGCCGACATAGTCGCGCACAAAATCACTGCGATGAGTAATCCGACAACTCCGTGCGGCATCTGTTGAAGAATAAAGGTAATGAACACGTAGTCAGATTCCTTGCTCTTGGGATCCACACCCGCGTGCACAAGAACTGTCTTCGTTTGATCACGCAACGAGTGAGCCTGCGCATCTAAGTCACGCAGCCTGGTCATAGCCGCATCGCGCTCGTTCGACGATGCAGTCGAGACAGCACGAATGGCAGCGCGCTTTTGCTCGAAAACTTGATCGAACTGCGTCTGCAACTCTGTTAACCGGTGCGCATAACCGTTTTCCAATGCACGTTGGTACGCAGGCTGGTTGAAATAAATAGGTGGCCTTTCGAATTGATAAAACATGAAAACAATCGCGCCGAGCAACAGAATGAAAAATTGCATCGGCACCTTGACGACCGCGTTGAAAAGCAACCCGAGACGACTTTCTCTGAGCGAGCCGCCTGCGAGATATCGCTGCACCTGTGATTGGTCGGCTCCGAAGTAGGAGAGCGCGAGAAAAAAGCCGCCAATCACGCCCGACCAGAAAGTATAACGCTTGTGCGGATCGACCGAGAAACTGACTGCCTCCAATTTGCCCATTTTGCCCGCGACCGACAGCGTGCTTTCAAACGATAAATCGGGCGAGAGCCGGTAAACCGCGACTGCAAATGCAATCGCCATGCCGACCAAAATCACAATCATTTGGTAGCGTTGAGTGATGCTTACAATCTTGGTCCCGCCGATTACCGTGTAGACAATAACCAGTCCGCCCGCGAGCCAGATGGTGAGGTTCAAGCGCCACCCGAGCAAGGCCGAGAGAACAATGGCCGGTGCGTAGATCGTAATTCCAGCAGCGATACCTCGTTGCACGAGAAACAGGAACGCCCCGAGTAGCTGCGTCTTTTGATCGAATCGTTGACCAAGGTACTGATAAGCCGTGTAAACTTTCAGCCGCTGATAGATCGGAACGAAAACTGCGCACACAACAATCAGCGCAAGCGGCTGCCCAAAATAATTCTGAATGAAACCTATGCCGCTCTCATACGCCTGCCCGGGCATTGAGAGAAACGTGATCGGCCCCGCCTGCGTCGCGAGCACAGAAAGTCCGATGGTGGCCCAGCGAATACTTGCATCGCCCTTAAGATATTGGCCTAACGAGGCGGTGCCGCGTGTTCGCCAGAGGCCGTAAAGTGGGATCGCCAGGATCGTGGCGATGAGAACAAAATAATCGAGCCGGTTCACGAGAACCGGAGAGTGAAGAGGTAGAGGAGCACTACCTCAACTGCAAAAAGGGAAAGCGCCAGGCTGTACGCTTTGCGCCAGGACTGCGAATCTGATTTGTCGTCGCCTGTTTTCATTTTCCGAGTGACAACATGTTCGCGAATAACCGATAAGCTCCTGGAACGCCGGCCGGCAACTGCCGAAACCAGGAATAACTGGTGTAGATAAAGAAACCTTTGCCTGATTTCGCAACCAGCAGGCCACCATCGAGTCGCTTTTCGTCTGGATCATTGCACGAGAGGATCGGTGTCCAGGCAGGATCCCACTTGTTGGGAAAATAAAGTCCGCGTTCCTGCACCCATCCCTCAAAATCCTTCGGGGTGATTTTGTTCGGCCCGGTCATGAGTGGATGATTCGGCGCAAGGATACGCACCTCTGCATTTTCGTCAGTGACGCGATCGCGTGAAATTTCCAATGCATATGGCCCCAACTGGTTGCTCTTAAGATCCGCGAGTGTGTTGTATTGCGTGATCGCGACGCCGCCCTCCTTCACATAGGCAAATAATTCCGGCAACCAGTTGGAAATTCGATCCTGCGTGTTGTAGGCGCGTATGCCCAGCACGACGGCTGAGAACTGCGCCAGGTTCTTCGCTGTGATCTCCGGTTCGCTCAACGTCTTCACCGAATACCCGATTTGCCTCAGGCTTTCCGGAATATCATCCCCAGCGCCGGGAATGTAACCGATGCGATCGCCTTTCTTGCGAATGTCGGCCCGAATAAGTTTAACTTCCGCCGGCGGCATCAATGTCTGGACGCCGATGTGCGGATACGAAATGCGCACGCGCTCAAGCGAATAGTCGCGGCCTTCAGTCGAAACGATTGCCCGCAACGTGCCTTTGCCATTTTGATTCGGTGGTTTGACACTAAATGTGGCTGTCATCTCAGCATCTGCTGCCTTCAAGTCTATTGGAATAGACGCCGGAGAAACCTCCCATCCCTGCGGCACAACGAGTCTAAGTTGTCCCCTAACAGGACCAGTGGCCGCGGTGACGCGCACTGAAACAGGTTTTGCTTCGTTCGTTACGAATACGAAGACGCTGTCGGTAACGGTCACGAACGCGGGAGGCGAAATGACTATCGGACGTTGTACTTCGCCCGCAACGGGGTCGACCGTGCGATATTTCGTGGCGAGGAAATAACGCAGCTCCTGTCCATTTACCTGAAGAACGATCTCGACAGGAAGAGCAGGGGGATTCTCGGCCAGACCGATCAATCTCTGATCCTCCACAGCGAACGCGCCAAGTGTGCCCGGTTTGCGAAGCCAGTACGGTTGCGAATACGCAGTATCGTTTGGGATCCTGCACGACAGATCCTTCGTGACGAGTTCATTCGACGGAAGCGCCGCATCGATTTTGATCGACTCGCCAGTGTTGGGAAATCGTACTTCCAGCAATGTAATTGGAACGTTCGAGCGGTTGATTGCGTCGAGTTTTAGCGCCGCAGTTTGCCCCGGCGTGAACGTTTCAATCGCTGTTGACACTTCGACATGCAAGCTGAGGCACGCGGCAATGATCTTATCCAAGTCTGCTTTCTTCTCTGGAATCCAGGACTCGTCCTTAATTCCACTCATGGCTTCTCGCAGCTTCAATAAATCAGGTACCGATGCGGCCGGATCGATGGGATTGAATTTCGAGATGATCTGACGGATTTCAGTGGCAATCGGTTCCGAATTGGGAACGCGCGACCAGCTCGTATCGACACCTTCGAAAATCGAGCTGGTCATCGGCTGACCTTGCAGCAATTTGAAATACTCTTTGCGCGCTCCGCGTCGCGGCGGACTGCCCACTCCCTGACTCTTGTGCATGCTCAGACTGGCAGCCGCGATTTCCGTGTATGCTTTTCCGAGGAGTGGATTGTAACCGCCCGCTTCCAGAACAATCAGACCCGTTGGATCAAAAGGAAGGTTGCGGTTCTTAAAGAAAAATGGAGACGTGTTCCAGACCAGCCGCGTCGGCCGCCACGGTTTCACGAACGCCAGCTGCTCTGGGAAACGATTTGGGTAGCCCGCTGCCACGAATGCTTCCTGCGCGAGAATTGCTGACGCCGTGTGATGGCCGTGCGTCAAGTGATCCTCGGGACTGAACCGCGTTACCAGTACATCCGGTCGGAAGCTCCGGATGACCCACACGACGTCAGCAAGAATTTTGTCGTGATCCCAAATGCGCAGCGTTTCGTCGGCTGTCTTCGAAAATCCGAAATCGATGGCCCGCGTGAAGAATTGCTTGCCGTGGTCGATGCGTCGCGCATCGAGCAATTCCTCTGTTCGAATAATCCCAAGGCGCTCGCCTAGTTCGGGTCCGAGCAAATTTTGGCCGCCGTCTCCACGTGTAACCGATAAATAACCGCTGTCGTAGAGCGAGCCGTTCGCCCACAACGCCATGAGATTTGTGTTTTCATCATCGGGGTGAGCGGCAATGTATAGAACCCGGCCAAGGACGTTGAGCTTTTGCAGTGCGAGTTGAATCTCGCCAGGATCCATCTGATCTGGAGACAACAAGGGCGGCGCATCGGCAGATTTGGCCGAGCACACGACGGCGAGCGTGGCAATGACGACGCCGGCTCGCCACCATGTCAAGATGCGTTGCGTCAGGCGCAACGTCGTACTTCCCCGTTGTGAACGTCCCATGGAGGCCATCGTCCCACGTCCGAGGATAGCCGCGCTACTTGTTGATATCCTGCTTCGCGTCGAGTCGGTTGATCAGTGCCTGGATGCTCTGCTTCTGCGCATCTGTAGGAGCGGCAGCTTGTGCCTGTTTCGCATCATTTGCTGCGCCGGCAAAATCGCCCGCTGCAGATTTAATGCGAGCCTGAGCCAGGTTGCCATAAACTCCCTGCGGAAACCGTTTGGCGACTTCCTTGAAGATCTCCATCGCTTCAGCGCCCTGCTTCTTGTTCTGCAGTTGCCGCCCATAAGTATAAAGTTGCGGTCCCTTGGCAATTTCGAGTGCGTGGTTCCAGACGGTTTTCGCTTCGTCCGGGCGATTCAGCGCCTTCAGGATGTCGGCTTTGGTGCTGAGATTATCGAACCTTTCCTCATTCTGAATTGACGCATCGGCCCAGCGCAATGCTTCATCGAGATTAATCTTTCTGGTCAAACAAAATTGCGCCCCTTCGTCCAAAGCTTGCCAGGTAAACTGACCACGACCCTTTAACTGCGCCCGGATGTTTTCCAGCGTCTGGTCCGCGTCGTTGATGGACACTGTGAAAGGAACACCCAACTTCTCCCACTTCAACGTGACCGTAGTCGAGGTCGGCTTCAAATCTTCGAAATCGAATTCGAGCGCCTCTTTGTTCTCCGCCAGCGGCTTCGGTTTCACATCCACGCGCAAAGCATCTTCTTTCTGGTCGTAGCTGTAGCTCCCCCATCCCGTGTTAGTCTTTGAAAAAATAATCGTCCAGGAATCTGGGTTCGGGATCATGTGCAGCCCATAGGTTCCTTTGGCCAACGGCTTCCCCTCCACCGAGACCGCATCACTGAAATCAATCGTCGTGTTTTCATTCGCGCCCGCCCGCCAGACCTTCCCGTACGGAACGAGCCCGCCCCAAATTTTCCGTCCATTCACCAACGGGCGATGATATTTGATGGTGATGTCCGTCAGCGCGATTTGTTGTTTCACCTCGGCAGCCTGACTTACATCAGGCAGGTTCAAATCGTTTTGCGCGGCAAGAGTCCCGCCAAGTCCGAGAATCGCGATGTAAAGAGCAAACGGCTGAAGCGTGATTGTATTCATAATGTGGCGCTACCCTTCTCAGATTTTCGATTGTTCGCCACCAGATAATTGTAAGATCTCGACGCGCTAGCGAACACTTGAACGCGGCCCAAACTGTTATGAAACGATCAATAACCCTGTCCGGCACTGAGGCGAAACCAAAAGCACCCCGACTAGCGAAAGCCAAAGAGTTTTCCAGTACCCAGCAGGCGCGTTAATAGAAAACGGATGAGCAGAAACTCGGTCATTTTCTCACAAACTGTTGCACGGCGACATTGGGTGCCGTTCGTTGTCAAATTCAGCGTAAATGACGGCGCTGAAATTCAAACGAAATTTGTTGCCATCGACTCGAAACCCGTTTAGTAGCGTTGAAGCTTTCGAAGATTGTTCTGGGGGGAACAGCCGCCTCTCACACCCGCTCGGGTGTGGGGGGCGGTGATTTTTTTGATCGAGAAGAAGTTTTCGAGATTGTTCTGGGGGGAACAGCGGCCTCTCACAGACTGAAAGATAACAGCCACACCGCGGGATCGAACCAGGGTGCGGCTCTTAACTTGATTGGGCCTTAGGTTAGGCTTGTTGGGCTTGTTGGGCTTGTTGGGCTTGTTGGGCTTGTTGGGCTTTTGGGCGCGGTCGGACTTTGGGGGTTATACCCACCTTTAGCATCTTTTTTTGGCTTCAGGTCGCGAACTTTGATGTTTTTCTTTTTCTTGTCTTGCATTTTGTTATTTATCCTTTGTTGGGTTGTTGATTGATTGTGTTGTGTCAGTGACACCGAACAGCAACTGTTGCCCGCCTGTAACGTCCCGTTTTGGAATCAGGTCATCCAGACGAATCAATTTCTCTTTCCTGCGCTTGGGCCTTTGATTTTCTGATTCTCCGGCGGCGGGCGCATTCTTCTTGTTCTTCTTCGGTGCACTCACTTTGGCTATCTCTGTTATCAGTATCCGTGCCAAGTCGCGCAAAACCTGGTCTAGATAAAAATGGGCGACGGATTTCTCCTTAAGCAGGAAGGAGTTACGCAGCGTTTCCTTACCGAAAATAA
>WNFW01001597.1_pt1 | contig 15254 bp, 9 predicted proteins | sample 5400131 | NCBI WGS metagenome assembly WNFW01 (sample SAMN13153362, study PRJNA577476) | soil metagenome | isolation source: 20 cm soil or saprolite under grassland replicate 1 | place: USA:California | collected 2016-06-15 | reverse complement strand
CGCGGTCACCGTGATTGGATTGTTGCCGAAGTCGCTGTCGGTCGGCACGCCGGAGATGACGCCGGTACGGGCGTTGATGTGGAGGCCGGTCGGCAGGGAGGCCGAAAAAGTCAGGATATCGCCGGCGGCGGGGGCGGTGAAGTGACTGGAGACGTTGAGCGAGAAGCTCCGGCCTTCGTAGGCGCTCTGGTTGGCGATCACGGTTGCGGTTGGGCCGAGGTCGCCGACCTCGAGGACGAAGCTCTCGCTGACCGCCATGCCATGGGCATCGGTCGCCCTCACCGTGATTGGGTTGTTGCCGAAGTCGCTATCGGTCGGCACACCCGAGATGACGCCGGTACGGGCATCGATGCTGAGGCCAGTCGGCAACGATGCGGAGTAGGTCAGGGCGTCGCCGGCGGCCGGAGCCTCGAAATGGCTGGAAACGTCAAGCGAGAAGGCCCGACCTTCGTAGGCGCTCTGGTTGGCGATCGCGGTCGCGGTCGGGCCGCTGTCGCCGACCTCGAGGACGAAGCTCTCGCTGATCGCCCTGCCGTGGGCATCAGTCGCGGTCACGGTGATTGGATTGTTGCCGAAGTCGCTGTCGGTCGGCACGCCGGAGATGACGCCGGTACGGGTGTCGATGCTGAGGCCAGCCGGCAACGATGCCGAGTAGGTCAGGGCGTCGCCGGCGGCGGGGGCGGTGAAGTGATCGGAGACGTCGAGCGAGAAGCTCTGGCCTTCATAGGCGCTCTGGTCTGCGATGGCGGTCGCGGTCGGGCCACTGTCGCCGACCTGAAGGACGAAGCTCTCGCTGACCGCCATGCCATGGGCATCGGTGGCCGTCACCGTGATCGGGTCGTTGCCGAAGTCGCTGTCGGTCGGCACGCCCGAGATGATGCCGGTATAGGCGTCGATGTGGAGGCCAGTCGGCAGGGAGGCTGAAAAAGTCAGGGTGTCGCCGGCGGCGGCAGCGATGAAATGGCTGGAGACGTCCAGCGCGAAGGCCTGGCCTTCGTAACTGCTTTGATTGGCGATCGCGGTCGCCGTCGGGCCTTTGTCGCCGACCTGGAGGACGAAGCTTTCGCTGATCGCCATGCCATGGGCATCGGTCGCGGTCACGGTGATCGGGTTGTTGCCGAAATCGCCGTCAGTCGGCACGCCGGAGATTATGCCAGTATGGGCGTCGATGCTGAGGCCGGCAGGCAAGGATCCCGAGTAGGTCAGGGCATCGCCGGCGGCCGGAGCCTGGAAATGGCTGGAAACGTCAAGTGAGAAAGCCCGACCTTCGTAGGCGCTCTGGGTGGCGATCGCGGTTGCGGTCGGGCCACTGTCGCCGACCTGAAGGACGAAAGTCTCGCTGATCGCCATGCCAAGGGCGTCCGTAGTCGTCACCGTGATCGGGTCGTTGCCGAAGTCGCCGTCGGTCGGCATGCCGGAGATGATGCCGGTATGAGCGTCGATGCTGAGGCCAGCCGGCAGCGATGCCGAGTAGATCAGCGCGCCGCCGGCGGCGGGAGCCTGGAAATGGCTGGAAACGTCAAGTGAGAAAGCCCGGCCTTCGTAGGCACTTTGGTTGGCAATCGCGGTCGCCGTCGGGCCACTGTCGCTGACCTCGGGGGCAGCGATCTCGCTGATCGCGATGCCATGGGCGTCGGTGGCCGCCGCCGCGATCGGCTTATTGCCGAAATCGCTGCTGGTCGGCATGCCCGAGATAGAACCTGTAGGGACATCGATGCTGAGGAGGCCCGCGGGCGTCGATGCCGAGAGGACCGGGGTGCCGCCAGCGGCGGGAGGTGCGAAATGGTTGGAGACGTCGAACGAGGAACTCCAGCCTTCGTTAGCGCTTTCGTCTGCAATGACGGTCGTCGTCGCCCCGCTGTCGCCGACCTGCAAGTAGAAGCTCTCGCTGGCTGTCGCCGAAGATGCGCCAGCATCAATCAAGGGACTTGGTCTCAATGGTTCCGGTGATTGAACCGGCCGATAAATATCTTCGGCGCCGTGGTGAAGGTTCGGATTGGTGAGATCGTACCCATCGGCATCATCGCTATCGCCCTTGCCGCGTCCAAGGATGTCTTCCGGCTTCCGGATCGTTCTGCTCTCCGGACGGTCTAATAAGTTCACCAAAACATCATCGTTGGACATCTGACACCCATACTGACGTCTCTACGATCAACGAGCGACGGCATCCGGCGTCCATACAACAACAGACATGTTAAATCCGTGCGAAGCGGTATGGGGAACGCCGGACGTCGGCTTTAACCAGATGCTAAATGTGGCGACGTCGGCTCGTCTGCGAGACGTTCGCATTGACTTAACGCGACGCTAACGCATTGCGTTAATAGTGATCGCGGACTTAACGTCTTACTAGCGTGTCTGTTGTGTTTTTTGAAAAATCTTCGAGCATTCTTGCTGCGATGACGGGCTGGCGGCGCTTGACGCCCCGGGCTGATGACACGCCTCGCGGTAAGCAGGTAAGCTTCGCGTCGATCGGCGATGGCGAATTCGTTCGTGAGCCGTCAGTTCCGACCGCGGTCAAATTCGCTTCCTTTTCCGTGAATCTACTGGCTCTGGCGCTGCCGCTGTCGATCATGCAGGTCTATGATCGAGTCATTCCTAACCACTCGTTAGCCACGCTCGCTTACTTGTTTTTAGGCCTCACGTTTGCGATCGCGATTGATTATGTTTTGAAGACCTCCAGATCCGCGCTTCTGTCCCGGTATGCGACGCAGTTCGTCGAGAAGGTAGAGCACGAAGCAGTGTCACGCTTCCTTCGTGCGCCTAGCGGAGCATTCGAGCGCGAACCCGCCGCGGTAAACGTCAGCCGCTATGCCGCTGCGGCGGCACTGGCCGACTATCACAGCGGTCAGGCCCGATTGGTCGCGATCGATCTTCCGTTCGTTGGTATAGCGCTGATCGTGTTGACCATCGTTGGCGGCACGATGGTGCTGGTCCCTGCCGTCCTGTTTTTTTTCTTTGCCGCTCTTGCCATCGGCCGCGCGCGCCAATTCCGGAAGATACTCGACTCTCGAACCGCGCAAGACAATCGCAAGTACGACTTCATCGCCGAAGTGCTGGCCGGGATACATACGGTCAAGGTGATGGCGATGGAGCCGCAGATGCAGCGACGCTTCGAACGATTGCAGCAAGCGGTTGCCGAAACGACGATGGCTTCCATTCTGACCGGTCAGGCCAACCAGACCTCGGCGATGCTTTATGGCAGCGTCTCGCAACTTATCGTGGTCACGATAGGAGGTTCCCAAGTCATCAATGATCAGTTGACCATGGGTGCGTTGGCCTGCTGCACCATGTTATCGGGTCAAATCCTTCAGCCGCTTCTGCGTGCGATCTCTCTCTGGACGGAGAGGGAAAGCGTCGATCATCACCGTGCCGAAGTACGGCTGCTGCTCGATTTGCCGTCAGTTGAGCCGGCTCCGGCGCATTTTCCTGACGTCATCGGCAATATCAAGTTCGAAAAAGTCAAATTCAGATATGAAGCTGCTGCCAATCCCGCGCTCGGCGTCGTCGATCTATCAATCGAGACGGGAACGATTGTGGGCGTCAAAGGCAAGGATGGTTCCGGTCGCACCACGCTACTGAAGCTCATTCAAGGAGACATCGAGCCCGCTTCGGGCCGCGTCACCATTGGTGATGTCTCGACCATGGAGCCGAACTTCCTGGCCATACGATCCCGTATCGCCTATGTCGGCGCCGCGCCGGTGATATTTTCCGGCACGATCATGGAAAATCTTACGATCTTCAGCCCGGAGAAGCGCGATTTCGCGCGCAAGATGTCGCAATTGCTGGGTCTGGAAGCAACCATCAATCTGCTTCCGGATGGATACGAAACCATGCTCGGCCGAGGCATCGCCGACGACCTGCCGATGTCGATCGCTCAACAGGTGAACATCGTTCGTGCCCTGACAAGCAGGCCGCGGATCCTCGCCCTCGATGAGGCAAACATGGCCCTCGACGCAATCGCGGAGCCTGCATTGATAGGCGCGCTCGAGACGCTGCGCGGCCGTTTGACGGTCATTATCGTAACGCACCGTCCATCGCTGTTAGCGCTGTGCGATCGTCTGATCATCGTTGAAGAGGGTCATGCCACTTGGTCTGTTGCCGCGCCGGCCGGTGCACAGAGAGTGGCGTCATGACCACAAACGGCTGCATCGCCCCAAATCCTGGCGGCATGAGCCCGGGTGGGGTCCCTCAGAGATTGGAAAATCCGGTTCACGCCAGCCTCGCCCGGATTGCCGAAGAATTTGCCGGCACTGCGGATTGCAAATTATCTCCTGAGGAGATTCCGCTCGTCTCCGACATTAATGACATCGTCCGGCCTCAGACATCAGCCGAAGCCTGTCTCGCTCCAACGCTGGCCCTGTTCGGCTGGGCCGGGGAAGAGCGCCGAATTCGTGAAGCTCTGCCGCACTTTGACCGAATCGAAGATATCGAAGGCCTGCGTCTTGTCCTCACGCTATTGGGTTATGGAACAACACAGCGATCGGTCAAGCTGTTGGAGATAGCTGACGAGGCCATGCCTTGTCTGTTTTCGCACGACGGTTCTGACGTCATGCTCATCGCCGAGCGGAACCCAGACGGCACGCTGCTAGCGTTCGTAGGAAGCACTGCATCCTGGCAAGAACTGGTCCCGACTAACCAAGCTGGTTCTGTATTCTATGTCTGGAATCAATCCAGCAAGGAAGAGGTTTCGGAGGAAGGAAAATCCTGGCTGCTTTTGGCGGTAAAGCGATTTAAGCCGGCGATCGTTGCCATGCTGGCATTTAGTTTTCTCGGCAATATCGCCGCGCTGACGCTGCCGATTTTCGTAATCTGTGTATACGACATCGGAATTGGCACCAGATCCACGAATACCATCGTCATGCTCGCTCTGGGCGCCAGCATTGTGATTGCCACGAACCTCGCATTGCGAAGCATTCGGGCGCGCACGATGGCTTATTTCGGTGCGCGAATCGATTCGTTGATCAGCATGAAGTCATTCGAAGTAATTCTCAACATGCCGGTCTCGATGATCGAATCGGCTCCCGTCGGCGCCCAGGTTTCGCGACTGAAACAGTTCGAAAGCATGCGCGACTTCTTCACCGGGACGTTGGCAGCCTCAATTGTCGATATTCCCTTCATATTCGTTTTCCTGATAGCGATTGCGATTTGGGGCGGGCATCTGGTGTGGGTGCCTATTTCGCTCATCGCCGTCTATGCCGCGCTCGCTGCAATCACGCTTCCGATAACGCGCAGCTACGTGCACGAAATCGGCGCTGCGAAGCAGCGCCGGCACCTTTTGCTGCAAGAGATTTTCAGTAAACGCAGCGCAATCCGGGCGCTCAGTGCCGAAGACATCTGGAGTGCGCGCCATCAGTATCTTTCTGGCCTGATCTCCCGCTTGAGCCATCGCGCGCGCAGGTTCAATACCATCCAGCAGTACCTGGGCGAGATGCTGGTCAGCGTGGCCGGCATCGCAACACTCGGCCTTGGCGCACTCCATGTCAGTAATGGCTCAATGACCTCGGGTGCGTTGATCGGGACCATGGCTTTGATCTGGCGCGTGCTCTCGCCTGTTCAATCGACCTATCTTTCATTGCCTCGAATAGAACAGGCGATGCAAACGTTCAAACAGATCGACAGGCTGGTGAAGATCCGCAGCGAGCGCGATGCTCACGCACAAAGATCGTTCTTCCGCCATTTCGAGGGGAAGATTTCGACGCAGCGTTTAGCATTTCGCTACGCTCAGCGCCCGGAGGCGGTTCTGCGCAATATCCAGCTCGAGGTCAGACCCGGCGAGATGATTGCGATCACAGGCCCGAGCGGTGTCGGCAAGTCGACACTTCTCAGGATGATGGCGGGACTATATCCTCCTAGCTTCGGGTCCGTGCTGGTCGATGATATGGACTTGCGCCAGATTGACCCGGCCGAATGGCGATCGCAGATCGCATTCCTGCCCGAGACGGCAAATTTCTTCTACGGCAGCCTGGCTCAAAATCTCCGTCTTACCCGCCCGGATGCAAGTGACGCGGATGTCATCCTGGCCTTGAAGGAGATGGGGCTCGACCGCGAAGAACGGCTGATGGCCGGTGGCATCGATAAGCGGCTTACCGCGGCGGATTTCGACAGTTTCCCGGACGCGCTGAAGCAGCGAATAGCGCTCGCGCGTTGTTTCATCAAGGATGCACCAATCTATTTTCTGGATAATCCCGCGGCCTCCCTCGACACCTTGTCGGAACTGCATCTGATCAACAAGTTCACTGTGCTCAAGGGCCGCGCAACCGTTCTATTTACGACATTTCGTCCTAGCCATATGCGGCTGGCCGATCGGGTGATCTTTCTGAAGGACGGACAAGTCGTTCTGGATGGACCGCCGGAGAAAGTGCTGGAGCGCATCTCCGCGGCTGCCTGATCGACTTGTCACCACCGAATACGTCTTCTTAATTCGGAAGCTTTATATTTCACGATGCCGCTTTTTGTCCCATCGGAGGCGTGAATAACTTGTCGGCGCTATTTACCAGGCGAGCGGAAATCGCGCGACGGTTGACCCGACCGCTCGTGTTGGAGGACGGCCGGCCGCCTCATTTGCTGGTCGCGACCCTGCTCACCGGGTCTGGATTCGTCGTCGCCGCCATTGTCTGGGGCTGTCTGACCCAGGTTCGCGAGGTTACCGTCGCACAGGGACAGATCATCCCGCGCGGCCAGGTTCAGAACGTTCAACATCTTGAAGGTGGCATCGTCGCCGAGATTTTCGTTCACGAGGGCATGGTGGTCGCGGCCCAGCAACCCCTGATCAGGCTCCGCCCCGAAGGGGCAATCAGCGAGCGCGACCAGTTCGAAGCCCGCCGTGCCAACCTGAGGCTTCAACTCATCCGCATTGAGGCGCAGAGCCGCGACCAAATACCGGACTTCGGCAATCTGGCAAAGCACTTCCCGGATCTGGCTGTGCAACAGGAGAAATTATACGTCAGTTCCGTGATTCAGCGGCGCCAGGAACACGCAACCCTTGAGGCCAAGGCCGCGCAAAAGCGCAGCGAAATCGCAACGCTGAATTCAGGTCTGGAATCTGCGCGCGCGCAGGTCGAAGTTCAACAGGAATTGGTAGCGCTACAAGATGGCCTTCAGCGGGCGGGCCTTGGTGCTCGTAAGAGCTGGCTCGAAGCAAAATATGTATTGCAGCGTGCAGAAGGTGAGATCCCGAATTTTGAAGGCAAGCTCGTTTCGGCGAGAGATGCCGTCATCGAAGCTGAAAGTAGCCTGGCGGAAGCCGATGCTAAGGCCATGCAGAAGCTCAGCGAGGAAAGGGTCAAGGCGGCCTCCGATCTGGCGGAGACCGAGCAGCAACTCATCAAACTCGCGGACCGTTCCGAGCGGCTTCTAGTTCGCGCTCCCTCGGATGGGATTGTTCAAGAACTGACCCCGAAATCCATCGGGGAGGTCATCAAAGCCGGTGATCCGGTGGCTCGGATCGTTCCCACTTACCGTGAGTTGGTCGCCGAGGTACGGATCGATCCCAAGGACTCAGGTCACGTTCACGAGAATGCCGACGCGGACATTCGGCTGCTGACGTTTGACAGTGCGATATTCGGCTCGGTGCCCGGCAAGGTCGAATTCGTATCGGCGACAACATTCAACCCGCCACCGGGACAAGCTCCACCTGGCCAGAATAACTCTGACCCGTATTACAAGGCCACGGTTCGACTGTTGCAGGATCATGTGAGTTCGGGTGCGACGAATTACCCGATCGCTCCGGGCATGGTCTTGCAGGCCCATATCCAGACCGGTTCAAAATCGATCATTCGATATATGTTCAAACCTGTATTCAACTCGTTAGACGTCGCCTTTACGGAGCGGTAGGCAACGCACCGTACGATTTCAATGATTTAGCGCGGAATTTTAGAATCCCCACCGACGCCATTCCGACACGTCAGCTGAAGGCTGACCTGCGGTCTGCGACTACTATCTGCGTATGTCGGTGAGTGATCTCATGTCCTGACGAGCCGTGTGTCGATCAGCTGTTTTGAGCATTCGCAGTGTCACTCCTTTGGGCAAGGCGCGCCTTCCGCCTGCCATTGTCGAAGGAAGGACGCCAACTGTTCGGGCGAGTAGGGGGCTGGAGCGCGTCCGGAACCGGGCGCCCACCCCCAATGAACCAGTTTGTCGTCGCTGATATGCTGCGCGATCGCCTCGATGCTGCGTCCACCATTGCGCTTGGGATCCTTGATCTGCGCGCAGATCTCCGCGGTGGTTTTGCCAAACCACTGCATTTCCGCTGGCGGCAGCAGCCAGGTTTCGGCGCCGGGCGGCCCATGGGGAATTTGCGCATTTGTTTCGCCGTGACAAGTGCCACAGGGAAGCGTCTCCGCGCCAATCCGGCTTTCGCCGGCATTGACATTCATGCCGTGCGGCCGCGGCGACATGCGGCCCGGCTCGGACCACATCGGCCGGTTATCGCTGCCGACATGGCAATTGGTGCAGCGGGCGTGGCTGAATACGTCATGAATCTTGCGCCAGGCTTCCAGTCCGGAATCCTGTGCGTAGGCGGGGTACGCCAGCGCAAGCAGCACGATTGCGAGAGGTGTTTTCACCGCTTTCCCTCACACAAACCGTATCTGCTTGTTCAGCGGAAGCTCGCGGATGCGTTTTCCGGTGGCGGCGAAGATCGCGTTGGCGAGCGCTGGCGCCGCCGGCGGCACGGCCGGCTCGCCGATCCCTCGTATCTGGCTGCCGAGTTGCAGGCCTTTCACCACGATCTCCGGCGCCTGATAGAGGCGCATGCCTTCGTAAGCGTGGTAGTTGGTCTGTTGCGGCGCGTAGTTTTCGTAAGTCAGTTCGCAGTTCATCGCGTGGCCGAGGCCCCAGATCACCCCTCCCATCATTTGCGATTCGAAATTGACGGGATCGACGATCCGGCCGACGTCGCAAACCGCATAGACCTTTTCGATTCTGATACCTTGCGGCGTATTGCTGACCTCGGCCACTTCCGCCACCGGCACGCCGAAGGAAAGTGTGAAGGCCACGCCGCGAGCGCGGCTGGCATCGATGCGCGAGCCGTTCCACCCCGACAGGTCGCGCAGCGTCTCCAGCACCTTCCGCGACACATCGTGATGACACAGCCGGATCAGTTCCGACATCGGGTCGGCTCCTGCCGCATGGATGAGTTCGTCCAGAAACGCGGCATGCAGGAATCCATTCCCCGACGCGCCGACCGAGCGCCACGTGCTGACCGGAACCATCTCCTTGGCGCGATAGCCGGTGACGCGATAGTTCGGAATGGCAAAAGGCTGATCCCAGGCGCCGGCGACGATCGTGATGTCGGGACCGGGCGGGGCCATCATCAGCCGGCCGAGCCACGACGTCGTGACCGATTGGCTGACAATGCTCAGGTCGTAGCTCTCGACCTTGCCGTCCCTGACTGTCCCCTTCGCGCGACTGATCTGCATCGGTCGCGGATAATCATGCGTCATGTCCTCCTCGCGGCTCCAGGTCATTTTGACCGGGACGCCTTTCATCGCCATTCCGAGCTCAATGGCCTGCAGGGCGTAGGTGTCTTCCAGGCGGAGGCCAAAACTTCCTCCGATCATCTGTGCGTGGACATGGACCTGGTCTTCGGGGAGCTTGGCGAGCTTTGCCGCGTGCGCCTGGATAAAACGGGGAATTTGCGTTCCCGTCCAGATGTCGAGGCGATCGCCGGCGTAGAGAACAACCGCGTTCACCGGCTCCATCGGCGCATGTGCAAGATAGGGAACGCGATATTCCGCCTCGATCACCGTTCCGCCGGCCGCCAATGCGGCCTCGACATTGCCCTCGTTCTTGAACCGGCCGTCCCGATGTGCGCTGGTGAAGGAATTCTCCAGCTTCTCCCACATTTCCGCTGAACTCGCTGGATAGTCGGGAGCGTTCCATTCAATGTCGATCGCGGCCGCGGCCTGGAACGCGCGCCAGGTATTGTCTGCGATCACGCCGACGCCATTGGTGATGGGTACGATTCGCTTGACGCCGCGCATCTTCTCGGCCGCGCTTGCGTCGTAACGCTTGACCTTGCCGCCGATGCCCGGGTTGGCGCGAACGGTGGCAAACAGCATCCGCTCCATCCGGATGTCGATGCCATAGGTCTGCGTCCCCGTTGATTTCGCCACAATATCGGTGCGCTGCAGCTTCTTGCCGATGTAGCGCCATTCGCTTTCCGACCGCAGCGCGACGTCGGTCACGGGAGGAATGGTCGCTGCGATCGAAGCGAGCGCCGGGTAGGGAATGGTCGTTCCATCCGGAAGCACCACGGCCCCGTCGCGGGTCTTCAACTCGCGCCGCGCGATCCCGCTCTTTCTCGATGCCGCTTCCTTCAGCGTCTCGCGCGCGACCGCGCCGGCCATGCGCAGCTTCTCAAAGCCGTCGGGCACGGTGGACGAGCCGCCGGTGATCTGCAGGCCGGTAAGGCGCGCGAGAATCTCGGTCGAGCCGCGGAGCGTGCGCGCAACCTCGCCGTCATTGGTCGCTGGGATCGGGAAACTGTCCTCGAGAACCTTGCTGTTGTAGTAAGCCTTGCTCGGCAGGCCCGGATCGAGCCGCACCTGGTGCGGATCGACATCAAGCTCCTCGGCGAGCAGGTGCGCCTGCACCGAAGACGTGCCCTGGCCGGAATCGGTGCGCGGGGTGATTAGGGTGACGCCCTTGGCGTCGATCTTGACATAGGGCGTGATCGCCGCTTCGCCGGCGGCGAGCTCGTCGAGCAGCGGGTTCGGAATGGCCTTCTTGTAGGCGTAAGCGCCAAAGGCCACGCCGCCTGCGATGGCGGCCGATCCGATCAGGAACGTACGTCGCGCGATTGTTCCGATGCGGCCCATATCACGCCCCCCTCAGCCGGCTCGCCGCGGTTTTGATCGCGGCACGTATCCGCGGATAGGTGCCGCAGCGGCAGAGATTGGCGCTCATGACATCGTCGATATCGGCGTCGGTCGGATTCGGATTGATTGCCAGTAGCGCCGCTGCCGACATGATCTGGCCGGATTGGCAATAGCCGCATTGCGCGACCTGGTGCTCGATCCAGGCCGACTGCACCGGGTGTAACGCGCCCGGCTTGCCCAATCCCTCGATCGTCGTGATCTTGCCCGTTACTTCTTTGACCGGAATCGAACAGGCGCGAGCCGGCATGCCGTCGATATGCACGGTGCACGCGCCACACTGGGCAATGCCGCAGCCGTATTTTGGACCGGTGATGCCCAGCTCATCCCGGAGAACCCAGAGAAGCGGCATCTCAGGCTCGACGTCTACGTCATATGGCTTGCCGTCGACTGTCAATTTCATAGAGGGCCCCCTGGTCAGCGGTTGCGAGACAATCAGCATGCAAGGTGGTCTTGGATTGCGCCAAAAGCATAACATCATGCAGCTGCCGACATACTGGTGCCGGCCGTGCCACTTCTTAACGCAAATATGCGTGAGAACCGACTACCCAATCGGGTAGGTTTCACCGGAGAAGGCTCGCTTCGCGCGAAGTCCCCAGCTCGGTGAGCTCGCAGCGATCGGCCCGGTGTTGGTGTTCTCAGGCGACACCAATTGTCTGCCTGCGTGAGAGCGATCGCGTTCTGACAACGAAGAAATTCTGCAGGGATCCAATTAGCCGCAAGGCTGCAAAATGTCAGAATTTCCTACATGCGGGTTTGTGAAATTCCGTGACTTCCAAGCTGAATGCCATCACTGAAATTGCGCGGCGGCCTCAAGCAGCTACCCGAAAGAGCAATTTGAGATGATTGCATGTCCCCGCAACCAGTTATCAAGCCCTTGAGGACACATCGTTCTCGAGGCGACATGCAGATCGATCTTTTCCTCAATTTCAGGGCGCGGGCTGTCAATTACGCACGGTCTGTTACGGCTGTAACACGATTCTCCAAGCCTGCAATTCTTCCGTAGCGCGGGGCCATCACACTGGATTCTGACTTCGCCCGTTTGGACGCGTTTTTTCAAATGATAAATCCTGTAGCTCCTGTCACTCAAGAGATCGCGGAGTGTTCAGCGGTCGGCACGATCGGTCGAATTGATTCGGGGAGCGAGCGTATACCGCAATGCCTGATCGGAAACAGGGCATGATGAAACGACAGACATGGATCGGCTGAACGCGGGGCTCGGCCTGACGGCGTTGATTGGAGCTGCCTTCGAATCCGTTGCGACCGAGGACCAGACAGGCCGAAGCTTCATCGTTACCAAACACAGGTTGAAGGATTGCCTTTTGCCCTCAGCAGCGTAGCTATTCATGTCAGCTTTTGCCGGGACTGTTCACCATGTCTTCGATGGAAGCGCCAGTTTGCGTCGTCGTTATCGTCCGTCGTATTCGTCGGGTTCCATTGTCCAAATCCATTGATCATGGCCTGCCGCGTAAGTGCGGTTGGTCTGCGCCGGATTGCGGTTGATCAGCGGCCGCAGGAACATCGGGTGTGTAGCGCTGCGTACCTCGTGCTCGACCATGAATAGGTGGCCGCCATTCGCAAGATCGATGATATCGCGAAACCGATATTGGTACTGGTTGTCCTCGCTGGAGATCAGGTTGTGCTCCGACAGTCGTCAGTAAGGACCCGAGAAGTCTGTGATGTAGAGCTGGACATGGTGGCCGTCGAAATCAGGCTGGGGCCGGTCGGTTTCGCGAAACAGCAGAAATTGGTCCTTGCCCGTTTTCACATGCGCAACGCTACCGTCGCCGTTCTGGAGTTCGGCGGGCATCCCCATAATCTGCGGATAAAAGGCGCAGATGCCTCGCGCCGTCCCCACCGGGACCTCGAACTCGACATAAGGGATTCCAAGCGTGATGCGACCGAACCGCGCGGCGTCCGGCTCATAGCAGCGCACGCGATTGCCCCATGGGCATGTCGCCTCGACGTGGTCGTTGTGCTCGCTGAATGCGAACGCGGTACCGTCCAGCTTCTTGGCGATAGACGCGAGCCGGTTGAGCAGTGCCTCACGGCCCGAGATGACGATCCCGGTATGGCCCCGTACCACCTGCGCCTGGCCACTCGGCAAATGAAACTGGCTTCTCCCCACATTGACCCACATATTGGTGTCGGACACCATCAGGTATGGGTCGCGGGTGAGCCCGAGCCCGGCGACATAAAACAGATTGGCTAAGCGCTGGTCGGGTACCTGGACGTTGACGTGTTCAAGATGGATCGAATTGCCGAGATCTTCGGCGGTGCGATCGAATTTCTGCTGCATGGGCGCGGTCCTGGATGAAGATTACGGGCACACCATAGGATAGACTGACGCACTAAACCAACAATTCGGAATTCGGCGCAGAGCTGGACATCAAAGTTCTATAGCATTGGATCCGCGAGGAAACATCAAACCGGTTTCGGTGGGAGACTGGGGCGCTCAGCGTAAGGCGTTCAATTGCTGACTTTTCGGGCGTTCACCCCTAGACTTGCGGCAACATTCTGGAGAATTGAGAACAATGGGAGCAGCTTTCAATAGCGGGCCGGCCGAACTGCGCGTCGCAATTGCGGGCCATTTTTCCGATCGAAGGGCTCTCGGCCGTCGCAGATATCGTGATCGAATGCGCCCCGAGTAACCTGCTCAGCTCGATCGTCGCCCTGTTCTTAGGCAAGGGCAAGACGGCATGTCGCCGACTCAACCCCGACCAACGAGGCGGAAAATATAGAAGTGAGGCTTACGTATCTCATGATGGCGATCTAACGCGGCTGCCGTTGGACAAAATTTCGTATATTCTCAGTGGACGCGGAAAAAAGATCCTGGGCAGGAAACTATGGTCCGCACCCTCGAACAGTCCACGATGCGCAAAGTTTATTTGCGTCTGCTGCCGTTTGCGGTCTTGTCGTATGTGCTTGCCTATATCGATCGGATCAATGTGAGCTTCGCCGGGCTTACCATGGGCGGCGATCTCAAAATGTCGGCGGGCACCTTTGGGTTTGCCGTCGGGATGTTTTACTGGGGCTATTTCATCTTCGAGGTGCCGAGCAACGTGGTTCTGGAAAAGCTCGGCGCCAGAGTGTGGATCGCCCGGATCATGATCACCTGGGGAATCCTCGCAGGCCTGACCGCCATGGTGACCGGTTCAACGAGCTTCGCGATCGTGCGCTTTCTGCTCGGCGTCGCCGAGGCCGGATTCTTTCCCGGCCTCATTCTATACTTCACCTACTGGTTTCCGAGCCATCATCACGCCCGCATCGTCTCGTGCTTTCTGATTGGCCTTCCGGTGGCGGTCGCTGTGGGCGCGCCAATATCGACATCGCTTCTGGGTCTGGACGGTCTGTTCGGGCTTCGGGGTTGGTAGGTAATGGATATCGCCGAGGCGATTCCCACCGTGGTGATCGGCGTGCTCACCTTTTTCTTGCTCACTGACCGGCCAGAGCAAGCGAAATTCCTCACCGCGGAGGAGCGTAACTGGCTGATTGCCAAGATCGCGTCCGAACGCCGCGCCACTGAGGCGGTGCGCACCTTCACGCTGTGGCAAGCGATGTACAATCCCAAGGTACTACTTCTGGCGTTGAATTATTTCGGCATCGTCACTGCCAGTCTAGGCATGTTGATTTTCGTTCCGCAAATCATCAAATCGCTTGGCACCTATAGCAACATGACGGTCGGCTGGCTCACCATGATTCCCTATATCAGCGGCGCCGTCGCCATGGTGATATGGGGACGCATATCGGATCGCATGAACGAGCGGCGATGGAATCTGTTCATCGGTTGTGTGTTTTCGACCGTAGGCCTTGTTATCGCCGGTATGACGATGGGTACCTGGTGGGCTCTTGTTGGAATGTCGATCGCTGCGATGGGCTTTTATGGCTCCAAGGGCCCGTTTTTCGCTATGCCACCGATGTTTCTCAGCGGTGCCGGACTCGCAGCTGGCATTGCCTGGATCAACTCGATCGGCAATCTCGGAGGTTTTTTCGGACCCTGGTATGTCGGCGTCATGAAAGACCTGACCGGCAGCTACGCGGGCGGACTTTATGGGCTCGCTTTGCTCGGTTTCGTTGCGGCAATCGTATGCGCTTTTTTCCTTCACATTCCGAGTCACACTTCATCGGTGGCGCCACCCGTCACGGCGGTTGCCGGATAGATCGGAGTTGTCCTTCGATCGGGATGCGAAGAGTAGACAATCCGACTTGCTTGGAGTGATACGCGCCGTGACTTCCGCTGTTGTGAAGATGCTATGGGGCGAGCGACGAGGGCATGGCACCTTCGGCGCTGTTCAACGGCTACGAAGGAGCTCCCCCATGTCGCAACAACCTTGTCATTTTGAAGCGAGCAGGTCCCTCACCGCGCTGGAGCAGGAT
>WNFW01001596.1_pt1 | contig 15259 bp, 12 predicted proteins | sample 5400131 | NCBI WGS metagenome assembly WNFW01 (sample SAMN13153362, study PRJNA577476) | soil metagenome | isolation source: 20 cm soil or saprolite under grassland replicate 1 | place: USA:California | collected 2016-06-15 | reverse complement strand
CCCGACATGGAGGGAAGAATAGAAGCCAGGATCAAAGAGACCAGCGTGACCAGCCGGGCTATGGTCCAGCCATGCTTCAGTAGCTCAGAAACCTTCATCGGTAATGCCGCATCGACCTATACATATTAAAAGATAATATTAATTGGATTTCTCATTATATAGAATGATTGCTAGCGATATCCCTAACCAGTTCCTAAGGACTCGAGGGCAAACTAGCTGCATGTGCACTGCAAGAGCTACGTTTTGAAGACCAAGGCGAAACTGCATCTCTGCTGATCAGGGATAACTTTGAGCGATGAAAGCTTAAGGGTCAGATAGCCGCAACTCCCCAGCGAGAGTATTGTCCGAATCGACTAGTCAAACTAGTCTCGCCGTGAAGTGTCAAACCTGCAACACGGCTATGGTTGATATGGGCGACATTCCATTCCGGACCGGAGGAACAAGCGGAGCTGCTCACCTTCTCTTTGGAAACTGGGCAGAGCTCGGAGAAGATGTCCTACACTTAGACGCCTTCTTCTGTCAGAACTGTGGAAGGGTTCAGCTCTTCGCAGACTCGCAGACCAGAGATTCACTCAGCCGCTAACTTTAGGGTAGACAGGTTCCTCAGAGCAGCGTGAGACTTGGATGTTGTTCTCTCCACTCCTGTTTGAATTGGGATACTCGACGAGAATACATCATCATAAGGATGTATAACGGAACCGAGTACAACAAGACGGCAGCAATCAACGTCAAAGGACTATAGAGAAAGTAGAGGGCAGCTCCGAGAATTACAACATCGACGGCCCCGGCGATAACGAAATTCTTGATCCATCTGCCGAGCCATTCCGAATACCAGGGTGATAGGTTCGGTAGTGAGTATCTTTCCAGGTCCTTGAGAAATATCCGAGCGATAACTGCTCTCGACAAAATTGGGCATCGCATACTGGTCTCTTCCTTGAATCTTGGTGAATGCACGCTTATCTCGACGCGTGACAGGGGTTATTCGTAGTATTTGGGCGATGAGGGAGCTAGCTCGTGGGGGGCGAGTGGGAAGGATGCGGAAATATTGCGTCGCCTACAATTTCTGCAGGTTCGCTACCGTCGATTCGACTGCAAGAGAATGTTACGGTGCCTCTCGTCGTTGGGACGGTGTAATCGACCTCTATCCAACCATTGCTGAAAATGTTGGTAAATCCTGTCCGGCAATTGGGGGCGTTCCCAATGGCAGTAATCGCGAACACAAATTCATTCGCGAGCTTGATTGGAATGTTTAGGTCGCATGAAGGAGGGACCGGGAATCCAGAGCATATGGTGTCTGTTGGAAGACCTGCTGAATCATCGAAGGTGTGTCTTGTATTAGCGCCTGCGACGGCAAAGGTTGCAGCAAACGTCAGTGCGTGGTGTGTGCCGGAGAAAACCACGGTCGTATTGTCATCAGTTAGAACCGATGGGGCGACCGCATAATATTCGGCAATCAGACCGCCTGCCCTTTCGAAGCGGGGGGCGAAATTGAGCCCTGCCTTGTCGATTATCTGCGACACTGCCATTCCATCACCGTACAGGGCGAGAACTACGATATCGTTAGCCTGCGTAGTATTCAGCCCGACGGCTGCCGCACATGATAGTGTTGAAGTGGAGATTAGACAATTTGCACTCAAGGGAGAGATGGCGCTTGTGCCATCCAGAGTTGGGTTGTCGGATCTAGCGTGAGCTATTGGCATCGACGTGGCAAGTCCAACTACGCTCACTCCAATGATCAATGCCGCGAGCCAGTCAGGGATCTTGTTATTCATTTAGCTACGCCACAAGGGAACCATTACACATTAAAAGATAATACCGATTGGATCTCTCATTATAGAGAATGATCGATATCGATATCCAAACTAGTTCCTCATGAACCCGAGTACTGCCCTTCCAGGATGATGTTCCGGTACTCCCTGCAGAGGAAGCATCTCCCGTTCTCGGATGTTGTCGAAGCATTCTCATCAGGGTTTACGTGACTCGGAAGCGGTTGCGCGATCCTGCTTGCGCAGATATGAATCAAGGGCGTGTACTGCTTTGGCTCGACTTGAGTCTGGCTAAGCCCAGAACGAATGTCCCGCAGAAGATTCCCAGAAAAACACCCCCTATGACATCACTCGGGAAGTGCAGCCCCAGAATGATCATCGAGACGCCGGTGGCACTCGCGAGCAGAAGGAAGGGGACACGCCAAGCAGGATACCGAGACCATATCACCGTAGCGACTGTAAACGCGTTTGTTGTATGTCCTGAAGGGAATCCAGGATTTGTTGGGATTTCACCGCGGGGCGTTATTCCGAGCGAAGGTACCTGAGATGGTCTTGGAAGGTTGAAAGCCGCTTTCAAGATGTCCGTCAGAGCCATTGCAGAAACCATCGCCACAGCCAGTATCAGTGAGCTTGTCCATTCATTGCTGTCCTTGCGGAAGACGTAGAGCCAGAAGACCAGTGGGACCCAGATGATATCGCCTAAGGTTGCTATCCCGAAGATTAGAGGGACAAAAGAGTCACTGGATATGGAATTGTAGAAGGCAAGGGCGAGGTATGTGTCTGCGGGAGTTCCGAGTATTCGCAAACCGAGCAGTGCAAGGAAGAACCCTATGAGGCAGGCCAGGATGATTCGATGTGAGGCTCTGAGGCTCTTGGCCCACGATCTCAGGTCGAGCCCTGCCCTTCCTAGTAGAGACATCTATAGTGGCCTCGTTGATTGGTTGCTATTATGTGAATGGATTGGTATACGCTCGACGGCCTGATTATTATCATTCGAGTGTATATCAGGGAATTTCCGAGAAGACCACACTACCGACGCTGCTGAGTTTTGGCTGTCCCTTGAGCCTTTCAGACTGCTTCCATAGTTTCCTCGACTATCGATAAAATTAATAGTAGTTGGATTCGGCTTGGGGTTCTATCCAGTTCAGACTCTTGCTTGCCAAATAAGATGGACGCTTTGGATCTGATCTGGGGCAGACGACGTGAGCGCTGAGGAGGCGCGGTGACCATAAGATACCGGACGAGAAATTGGGGAGGTGAGAACTGACGAAAACAATCAGGAGAATCTTCTATCTACTGCCCGCAATCCTTCTACTCTTCTTGCCCGCCGCCCAGGCTACCACGACTCAGACAGCCACGGGGACTTTCACAACTACCGCGACAACTATCAATGTCCAAGTGGTAAATGGCAACACAATAATCACTCAGAGCCTAACGATCAACACAATAGGCGATATCTCTGGGACATTGTCGGGTACTGATGTCGCGGTGATAACATCTACAGGATCCGGGTTCATAGCTGGTAGCGGAACGTTCACCGGCACAATACTCGGCAAGACCGGAACAGTCGGAATCGGCTTCGCGGGAACCTTCAGCCCAACCACTGGACAATTGAACATACAAGCCAGTTTCCTTCCAGGCACCGGAACCGGCCAACTAACCGGGATCAGAGGAACAGGAACGATCCAGGGCATCTTCAATGTAGGCGGAACCTACACTTTCAACGTAACCTTCCACTCCTAAAGACAGGACACACTAGCGGGACGGACCATAACCATTCCCTCCTTTCCTTTTTTTTATCAATACACGAGAGAACAGACACACAAGCTCAGGCGGCAAAGCGAGTCCATGGCTTTCTATTCGGTGATTGTAGTTGTGGCAGTATGCTGATCAGGGTTTACGTGACTCCGAACGCGCGAGAAGCCGGCGTGATCAAGGTCAGTGAAGACTATTATGAAGTGAGGGTCAATGAGAAGGCGGTGGGTGGCCGGGCGAACAAGAGACTTCTAGAGATTCTGGCCGAACACTTCAAAGTCCCAAAATCAAGAATCTCCATTCTAAGAGGAACAAAATCAAGAAACAAGATCGTCCAAGTAATCCTCGAACTTACCCCAGGCTCGCCGTCGCGACGCTGACAAATTTCTCATCAGCGCTGGTTTATTTCTACCCATAGGGAAATAATATTCTGGAAGGTTAGAATCTCCCTTGGCTGGCAACGAACTTGGCGTTGACTATGACTACCGTCCCCCAGCCGTCCCAAGCATCGGAGTAGACGGCCAACCAAAAAAATCGGCTGACAAACGGCCGGAACCGCCTCTTCCGATCTTCTCGATCCTTGACTCGATAGACTTCTCTGAACATTTCGTAATCATCGGCGACGTTGGAACGGGGAAGAGCACCGTAACACCGATTCACGAATACGAATTGTCGAAGAGAACTAGGGAGATCGTGATCCGCGAGCCTTCAAGGGCTGCCTGCAACGCTCTCTACTACTCTCTCCAGGCGCTTTATCCAGAACTAGAGCATGAACTGGCGGTCATTACGAAGGACACTCAGATCAATGTCAACGGCAGGATCAAGATAGTCACAGACGGCGTCTTGCTGAGAATGCTGGCCGAGAACTCGATCCATGATTCTTCAATCTACTTTGACGAGAGCCACCAGATGAGTTCCCAGCTGGAACTGTGCATGTCACTGGCGAAGAAGGAGGAAGACGATGCAAAGAATCTGTTCCGGGTCATGAGCGCCACCATCGACCCGAAAGAATTCCTTACCTTCCTAGGCATCTCAAACCTCTACCGGATGAGCGGGCGCAGATACCCCGTCAAGCTCGAAGTGGAGCTTGTAAACGATCTTAATGGGATGTTCAGCATTCTAGACAGGTATCTCTACTCGCAACCCCGCGACGAGTCCTGGCTAGTCTTTCTACCAACCAGGCGCATGGTCGAAAAATATGCTGATCTCTACCGCGGCGTCTATATTCACGGAGGACTTGAGGGGTCCGAGGTCAACAGGATACAGCGCCGAGCAGAGACGGATAAGAATCTGAGAATCTTCGCAACAAACGTAATCGCCAGCTCAGTCAACATCTACGTCGACAACGTGTTGATTTTTGATGACGTGATCGACAGCAAAGACAAGCTGGGCCAGAAGACGCTCCACTACACGAGCGTAGACAACAATACTCTCCTGCAGATGATGGGCAGAATCGGCCGGTTCAAGCCGGGCCGCGCCGTCATCCTGACTGACTCGCCGATTCCGAAGAAGATCGACCCGATACCGGTGCGGAAAGCTCTCGAAACCGAGACCCCGTTCGACCTAGTCCTCCTCATGTCGAAGTATGGCCTGAAACTGTCAGAGCTAGAATTCATGTCAAGAGTCGACCATCGCGAGGTCGCCTTCGCAGAAAACTGGCTCGTCGAGATTGGAGCAATAGACCGGCACACCCGGAAGACCACATGGAAGGGACTCCTGATGAGCGAGATCCCATACGAGCCAGACTTTGCACACATGATCTCCAGCGCGCTAATCTCCCAGGACCACGACATCGCAAGATTCCTCCTTGCCAGCGGCTCTTTCGGCGACTCGCTAAACCATGCCTACAAATCAGACGCGGAAGGCAACGCTCGCCGGTTCCTGTACAGCTTCGACAGAACCAACGAGCTCAACATCAAAGCACACCTTCTCAAAAGCTACGCTGAAGACAACGACGGCTCATTCATCTCAAAGATGGAAGCGAACGGCCTATTCCCCTTGTACGTTGAGGAAGCATGGAAGAACCATGAAGCAGCTAGAGAAGCACTGAATGACCTGCTCCGCGAGTCAAAGAAGCAACCCATACCAAAGGAAGTCGTGGTAGACACTGATGTTAGTAAGCTGAAGTTATACCTTGACAACTGCTTGTCGTTCGAAAGATTCGGCCCACACGAAAAGAAAGGTCACGAGTTCCAAGAGATGAGCATTCCAGGGCCCTTCTATGCAAGAGCTCTGACGATAAACTACAGACGCATACTGTTCGATATTGTAGGGTTGAAGTTTCCGAACAAGGTCCGCCATCAAACCGGGAGACGAGGCCACAACCAGCGTTCTTCCAGACGGCTTTTCCGTCCCCGACGCTAACCGAGGTTCTCGAATCCATCAGACTTGAAGTCAAAATCGCCAAACGAAGCTCCCAGCTTTCTGTTCATCCGAGATTGAAGCGCATATGTCGACACGACAAATATTCATAGAGAGAACCCGACGAAAATCGCTGAAGTAAGCCCAATTTCGGGGCACATTTCCCAGAAATGGATCAATCGATTACTCCGTTCTATAAAGCAAACCACCTTCGACTGTCCGTCGAATTTATTAAGATGTTACGTCAATAGGAGCTTTCTATGGTTAGAGCGAGATACGCGCTTCTGGGACTCCTGACGATTCTTCTGGTTGGTTCCGGAATTTATGCCCTTTCCCCGTCACTCCCTGGCATACCGAACGCGCACGCGGCCAACGTCTCGATAACACTTGTCGGTTTCATTAGCGGCTGGAACGCCTCGACGGTCCCGAATCCCACCATAACCGTTCATCAGGGAGACACGGTCTCTCTGAAATTGAGCAGTGGTGATGGAGCAACCCACCTGTTCGTCCTCGACACGGACAACGATGGAACTTCTACCAGTGATTGCCCCGCTGTGGATCCGTGCTCCGCGCCCTTTTCCACTTCGCCCACCACCCTGACTTTCACCGCAAACTTCTCTCCCGGAACCTACACCTACTATTGTACAGTCCATCCGACCTCCATGCTCGGATCCTTCGTAGTCAAGGGATTACCAGATTACTCTCTGAGCGCGATGCCAACCTCTCTGACAGTTCCCCAGGGAAGCTCCTCCACCTCGACAATTACGGTCGCAAGCGTGCTGGGTTTTACGGGGACGGTGAACCTCTCCACCAGCGTCTCGCCCCTAGGTCCAACCGCAAATATCAGCCCGAACAGCGTCACGGTCCCGTCAAACGGAAACGTTCTTACCACACTCGCGATTGCAGCCGCGGCCTCCACCGCCGTCGGCAATTACAATGTCACCGTCACTGCGACTAACGGAACGACAACACGCTCAGTGATAGTTCTTGCCACGGTCGCTCAAACTATCAGACTCAAGTCGTCCATGACGTTTAGCGGGACGAACGGAACGATTACAGGCAACTTCACAGTGAACACTGCGATTCGACAATTGACCGCGTCAACCTCTCTCAGAGTGATCAACGGCACTACTGGAGCACTTATCTTTTCAAAGACAGTTAGCTTCAACATGACCTATAACGTGTTCGGCATGGGCCACTTTTTGGAAGACGTTCCAGCTAGTCCCTATTGGCTATCAACCAACTGCGAAGTCAACGTTCCCGCAGGCTCAGCAAACTGCTTTCTCAGCCGTACTCCCGACATCAATCACGGAGGAATGGTTACCATCGTGGACATCGGAATAGTGACCCTACAGTACGGCCAGAAGATAGGCTCTCCCAGTTACAATCCTGAGGCCGATCTCACAGCAGGCGGACAGATTACCATCGTAGACATCAGTATAGTGGACCTTTACTACGGAGCCACCGACATACTACCCTAATGCTGAAAGCCCAACTCTGCTGAGTCTCTCATACAAGTACTCGACATCGTATGGCCAGCGGTCTCAACATGTAGCGGTTCAGACGACGGGTCGAAAACCCAGCCACTGCGGCCTGCTAAGAATGGATGTCCAAGTATGCTGATTAGGGTCTTCGTGACTCCTAACGCGAAACAGGCGCGCGTAGTCAGAGTCAGTGAGGAGTATCTTGAATCCTGGGTTGATGAGAGAGTGGTGGTGGCCGAGCGAACAAGAGACTATTGGAGATACTGGCCCAAAACTTCAAGGTCCAAGAGTCGACAATCGCCAAACCTCTGGATTTGACTCCCTGAGGATCACGGTCCCATTTTTCGAAAGTATCAGGGCCAGAGAACAGGCTCGTGCACGTTGTATGCACTAGTAAACTGATGCCCAGATCCCAATCCCGGGCCAAAGGATACTAGCTGTCGTTCTCGATTGTGAAGAAGCCGCTCGTTGACAGTCCGGACACGGAACCGTTTGAGGTGAATGGCTGTGACGTGGCGCTGGTTCCCCAGTGTATCACTGCGGTAAATGTGTAGGTTGTGCTTTTGACTCCTGATGGTGGTGTAAACATCATTGAGAGATGCTGGGACAAGGTAAAGTGGTGGGGGGTGAGCAAGCTGACTCCGCTGGTGACCGTGAACGCGTGGGAGCCGGAGGAGTCGATCCCGTTGATCTGTACGTAGTAGTATACGGTCGTCGCATTGTTCGGGTTAGAGATCCTATAGGACCACTTCTGAGTGGCCGTGCTGCGATGTTTCGAGAGGCTCAAGTGGTGATTCCAAGAGATGTAGATGAACACGGGTGCGCTGATGCCCTGACTAACTACCACAGTGACTCGTACCGAGTGGCTCAACGAGCCACTGGTCCCAGTGACGTTCACGCTGAAGGTTCCAGTCGTTGTACCGTTAACGATGAGGGTGGCGCTACCCGAAGTGTTGATGCTGGCAGGACTGAGGGCTGCCGTGATTCCTGACGAGGCTGTGGCGGTTAGAGTCACGGTCCCGGTGAAACCGTTAATGCTCGTTAGGGTCATGGTTGAAGCTCCACCCGCATAAGCGTCGAATGTGATTGTAGTTTGGTTCGCGCTGATGGTGAAGTATGCAACATTGACCATTAGCGACACGGAGTGACTTAGACTACTGCTTGTACCTGTGACCGTTACAGTGTAGGCTCCTCCGGATCCACCACATGACAAAGCAGAGGTTTCAGAAGTCTCGTTGATGATCGTCGAATCGAGCAAGCAAGTCAGACTATTCCTTGGAGAGATCGAAGTAGAGAGTGTCACGTTTCCGGTGAATTCATTGAACCTCGTCAGGAAAACCGTAGAAGTAGTCTTGGACGCCTCCGTCACTACTAGAGAAGAAGGATCCACTGTTACCGCAAAATCGGGCAGTGAACTGGTACTGAAGACCGCACCTGGATCCGTTTCACGTACATTCGTGGGGATTTGACCGTTCCCAATATCAATGCATAGAGGGGGAATACTCGAAGAGGGGGCATTACAGCCGGTCTGGAAGCCAAGCACAGTTCCTGAAGTGGACGCCGTCACGTTGTAGATGGCTGTGAAGAGCAGACCGGTAGTGGGAGAAACAGTCTGCAGCCTACTGAGCGATAGGACTGCGAGGTGGATAGTATCAAGAGAGTCCGTAGGCATGCATGTGGGGCCTTGGACTAGAACCCTGCCAATGCATTCGATCCCGATGGTTGCAGGCAGCAGGACGCTTCCCAGAATGTCCACGCCGACGGGGAGCAGAACCCTATTGTCAGCGAGCAGAGTGATATCAAAGCTATCGAAAGAGGCAGAGTTCTGTATTAGTACCGACACTCTTACCTGTGCGCCGACACCTGCTGCAATTGGAGCTGGGCTCGATGGGCAAGAAGTAGCTCCTGATGGCACTATGCAGACAGTGCCTATCGGTGTCAGAGTAACCTCGATGAGGATTGCAATGGAATGCGATATCGACCCGCCTATCCCCATTACTTGTGCGGTGTAGTTTCCGACCGTCGTTGATGAGACCGTCAGAGTTGCATTTCCGGAAGCTGTAATGTTCAGTGGGAAGATCGACGCCGTCAGACCGGGTGAAGAGATAACGGAAAACGATACGAGGTCCGAGAACCCGTTGATTGCTGTAAGCGAGATAGTGGAATTCGCGGAAGAGTTTGGAGAGATAACCATTCTGGATGGGCTGGCAGATAGCGTGAAGTCGGGAGCTCCTCCGGCTGTGACTGTTACAGTGACAATGGCGGTCTTGGTCCGACTTCCAGATGTAGCCTTGACTTGAACTCGATAGATTCCGGTGGTGTTTTGAGGTGCACTGCACCTCATTGCAGAGGTAGATGATCCTCCCGATTTCAATACCACCGTTGTGGGCGTTATGATTGTGGTTAGACCTGAGGGGAATGAGTTTCCAGCTGAGAGTGTAATCGAACCGTCGAATCCGTTCTGACTGCTCACTTTGACCGTGTCATCGCCGGTTGATCCAGTTATGACTGAAACGGTGGACGAGCCGAGGTTGAGTCTGAAGTCCCATACTACAAGGTGAACGCTTGCAGTGCTTGTCAGAGTATCAGGATTGCCATTTGCATCCTGAGTCGAGTAGGTTGCAAATACAGTGACGGTATTGTTGCCTGCGGCCGTTGAAGACAGGCCAATGATTACGGAACACGACGTGCCCAAGGTAGCACAGGGGTTGGTCCCTGTGATCGTCGTTGTGAGGCTTGCCGGTGCCGTGTCAGTGAAGGTTACTGAATCAGTTCCAATGCCTGGGAAGCCGTTGATGGCTGTCGCCGTAACGTTTGCAGTACTGATTACGCCAGGGAGCTGAGGGCCGAGGTCGGTAGGATTTGCAGAGAGGATTACGGTTGCCATTGTGGCGGAGCCGGAATTGTCGAATGTCGCCCCGGTCTGAACTATCTCACCAACAGCGCTGGGACCCCCGTTCGTAATTGTTACGCAAGTGTTTGGAACACTCCAAAGGGAACATCCAGTCTCGAATCCCACGGATACAGGACTTCCGACGGAATTCCGGCCCGTAATGTTATAGATTGCAGTGAACAAGAGACCGGTCGTGGGCGTAGCGGTGTTACCCGCGCCCAATCCGGAGAACGCCGCAAGGTGAAGCGTATCGACTGTATCCGCGCCGAGACATCTAGAGCCGAGAATTGGATGACCAGAGAGACACTCAACGTCTGGATAGAAGTTGCCCTGTAAGACGGTCCCGTTAAGGTCAACACCCACGGGCCTGAGGATCGTGTGATTGGCCAAAAGGGCGATGTCAAAACCGTCCAGACCGTCGGAGCCTTGAATGTAGACCCCTATCCGAATCTGCTGGCCGGAAGGACCGTCAAATACCGCGGGTGTAGCCGGGCATGGGGTGGTAGAGCCGATCTTGGTTGTAGGATCGGCGAGACAGACCTCGCCCGTGGCGGCATGAGCAAAATCAATGAAGTAGGGTGATGAGAGGCTTGCTAGAGCGACAATCGCGGTAAGCATGAGAACATCTGTTTTTCGTAACATATTAGTAACAAGTACCAACGGGGATTTCCAGACAGCAGAAGATAAGCGTTTAGAGCACTGCTCCCCTGTTTTTCCACCATGTCTGTTGAATCATGCTGATCAGGGTTTACGTGACTCCGAACGCGAAACAGTGGCGTGTGGTCAAGATCAGTGAAGACTACTTTGAAGTGAGGGTCGATGAGAGGGCGGTGGTGGCGAGCGACAAGAGACTTCTGGGGATTCTGCCTGAGGACTTCAAAACCCCAAGTCAAGATCAGAATCTGAAGGGAACACAAGCCCAAAAACCGAGCAAAGGCCAACCAAACTCTCTGGCTACCGAGTGATAAGCGACTCTCAACCGCGGGCCAGAAATCAGCTAGCTAATGATCTCTTGAGACATTGCGTGGAGATATCCATTACGAGCATAGACCTCACTGCTTGAGAATATGAGATCTACCTGCAAGCCCTTGATTTGGTCCGGTTGGACGATGAACGACGCGAACCCGCTGATCCTGGGTTCGAAGCCGCCTCCAACGAGTGCGTATGAGACATTTCCGTTACTCCTCGTGTTGACTAAAATGTTAGAAGAGTTGAACTTCAAGTAATCATATGCTCCGGGAGCCAGCCTAGCCGCCCACGAAACGCACACGGCACCGATGCGGCAAAGATGGCTCGTCAGATCTGATACGTATGGGTCTCTAGGCTGCATTATCGTATGCCAGCCGGTCTGATTAGTCAGACCTGCAGAGTGAACTTGAATCTCGGTGAAATTGGCGAGGACTTGCAGTATCGTGCTATCTCCAAAGGCGCCGTCAGTACTGGAGCCTAGGGCATATAGTTCCAGAATTAGATTTCCAGGAAGTGTACTTTCGTGGTAGAAATATCCATAGAAGGTGGCGATTATCACCAGGGTTGATAGCATGAATCCGGAGAGACGAACCCGCGTTCAGCAACCTCTCATTTGCGGACAGTCAATACTTGCACTGCTGCCCTTCACTATCGATCCTCATCCTGCTCTCTGAGACGTTCTCCTACGAAAGATCCGAATCCAGCCGCGACAAAGCCGATTAAGACAATTACAAATGCAAAGCCCGCCAAAAAAAAGTAAAGACGGGAGACCAGTTGATCGTCATAGACGGAGACCTCACCCTGAGTTGGACCGGTCTGCGTTGGTATATTCGGCCACAGGTCAGTCGGATCAGTTCCAACAAAAAAAGAAAGCAGAATGGGAACTTCGACGGCCACCAGTATTAGGCTGGGGCCGATGGTCCCACGAGCTAATCGAACCGGGACCCGGATTGTTATTGCCAATGCTAGTTTTAGCCACTACCCGGATTAAATATTCTTTGCATTGTATCACTCCGTGAGGGATATTATCAGTCAGAATCAAGTCAGACAAAGGACTCGCTACATCGAATAGTCCAAGACGACGAGTCTGAGAAAGCCTTCCGATGGACGCAGATCGCGACGATACAGGTAAACACGCGAAGAATTCCAGTAACTAACCCAACGTGTCTCATCTTCGGCGGCCCGTGTACACAAGGTCGAGAATTGGACTCCCAATAACAGCCTTCATGGATCCTTTTACCGCTCGTACTGATTGACCTCTCCAGAAAGCTAGAGCACAGTGGGAGCGACCCGCATTGAGGACGTGCTCATTTCTCTCCAACAAACAGTCGGGGTGTTTTTAGTAGAAACTATGGTAGCCCGGGGGAGATTCGAACTCCCGTCGATGGGTCTCTTCCTAGTCAGGGAGTCCAAAGCCCATCATTGGCCGGGTCATTGTTTTCGACCCTTGCTAGTCCACTACACCACCGGGCTACACGAGACCCGGGTCTTCGGCCAAGACCCAATAAGTCTTCTGCGCATCCGACTAGAAGAGATACTTAGAAGTCTAGGCCGTTTTGGCCTACGCTGTATTGGAGAACTTTGCGGTAAGTTGAACGCTGCCACATGATGGTGTGTTGCATGGCCGCGACGGGCTGTTGTATCCATCAGACCAAGAAGAGAACGTGTATGTTGTTGTGCCTTCGGAGAAGGTCGAAGGAACTGATAGCGTGTGTTTACCGGGGGAGATTAGGTAGGTAAGCCCTAGGCTAGCATGCGTTGTGAACGTGTTGTGGTAGGGTCCGTTGTCTAGTGAGACGGGAATGGATATTGATCCCTGATCGGTCATTCCAAAAACCATTAGCCGACTGAAACTACTCGGGCCGACCATGTAGACACCGAGGTCTCCTACGTAGACTCCCCCGTAAAGAGGTTCACAGCATCCGCCAGTCAGGCGGAAACGCATCATAGTTGTCGTCGTCGGCACTTTGAGCTGAGGAAGAATCCATTGACTAAAGAAAGTCTTGTTGAGAGGCGCAGAAGTGCTAAGGTGGCCGCTGTATTGAGCAGCGCTATTCCATCCGTTGTTGTAATATTCGACGTATAGTATGTCGCCGGGATTCGTGTCCACCCACAGGCTGAAGTTTAGGAGTAAGCTTGAGTAATTTAGCCAGACGCGGTCGAAGGAGAAGTTGAGGACCATTTGCGAACTCGCAGCGTGAAATGGCCCAGACCAAGCACACTCACTTGAGTGGTAGCATCCGTTAGGCGGAGAGGGACCGTGGGATACTGTCCAATTATCTGTTGGATTCCAAACATTTGGATTGAAGTCATTCAATCCAAAGTTCTCTAGCATAACCTCGTCATATCGGAACGGCGAGACAGGGCTAGGTAGCGTCGCGGCGGGCTTCAATGCTGAGTACGCGTAGAATATTCCGCCAGCAACGATGACAACAACAAGCGCTAAGGCCAGAAGTCTTTTCCTACCTAATCCGTTCAGCTCGGCGCTCTGATCAGTCGACAACGTCGTGTCCCATCAGTGGATGAAGAGGCAATTATTCCTTATGGAAACCCTTCTTCAATTGAACTCAATATCCGCTCCCATACAACTCTAGGTAGCTCTCGTCCATCCCTTAGAGGGCATGAAGAGTCTGTTCTGTTCTCTGGACTCGTTGTTCTAAGGGTTGGAATTAATTCGTTGCGTCGACAATAACTTGGATGGTCGTACTCATGTCAACGCGCTCGTTCATAATGAAATGGGATGTGTTCCTGTGCAGCCTTCAACGAACCATCATCCTCGACCGAGACTGATCATCCTGCTCCTGCTAGTTGCTGGAGTGCTCTCCGTCCTCTATTATCCGTACAATTCTCCGTTCAACCCTGCCCCTGTCTTATTGGGAGTCTCGATCCTCTGTCTCCCGTTTCTGGTAGCTATGGAAGGGTTCTACGTTGTCTCTGGCCGAGTCCGGAAGCGGGAGTTGCCTTTGGGGTTGGCTTTTGGAATCGCAGCTACTGTCATATCAGCCCTATTCAATACGACACTAACCATGGTAGGTCCCTGTGCTCTTGGCGTGTCAGGAAGCGGCTTCCCATTACCATGGTATCTTACCTTCACGCATTACACGGGACTTGACGGGCCTCCATGCGGACTCAGTCCCGATCTCACCACGTACTGGCGCACCTTCGCCTTTTTCTCGTTTCTTTTCGACACGATCTTCTACGCGGGTCTTGCTATGTCAAGAAATGAAATCTACGCGTGGTTCAAAGGGAGTGGATTGCAGAGCCCAAGGGAGTCTCCCTGCGAGTCCCAAGGAAAACGCCTAGAAAACGGCTGAGGGTCCATAACGATGTTAATGTCAACTAGAGATGAATAATCCGTCTTAGAGGGATATTGATGGGTCCGCGTTTAGAATATGGTCAGCTCGGGACCATATAGAAGAAATGGGTATGCGTGCTAGTCTCACGACACAGAAACCGTTTTCCAGAAAATCCTAGAGTTTCATTACTTGGACGTGTGGGACTCCGGCTATGGTTATGACCGCGTCCGGATGAACCAGTCCATTTTTGATGGCCGCATCCACTATCTTTCTACCAACAAGATTCAGCATATCAGCGCCGACCATCAAGACAACCGCTTCCGTCAGTCCTACAACTGCGCTCCCGTAGAATTTGGATTCAGGCGCTAGTTTGAGTCGTCCTTCGCGGAAGATGCGACCCATACACTCCTCGTCGCAGCACGCCACCAGCAAGCCTTTCTCGGTTTTGTAGGACGTGGCGTAGACGAGGTCCAAGACGCACTCCCTATGTCGTCAATATTGACGATCGCGCGCCACACGCTTCACAGACCAAGAAGAACAACCGTCCCTCCCGGACAACACGAGTATCAGGCCGGTGACATACAGGACAGATAACGAACCGGTTCGAGTAGACATTGATGAGTCGGTTAATCGTCTCACGTGAAAACCTGCCCTGGAAGTAGCCACGACCACCCTCATACGACCCCGCAGTAGCCATCTCCTTCGCCAAATACTTCAGCACATGATGCGGATCCC